>Ga0209648_10000895_pt1 | contig 23697 bp, 24 predicted proteins | sample GraSoi2013_115cm_FD_185830 | JGI IMG/M metagenome (GOLD analysis project Ga0209648, IMG submission 185830) | Grasslands soil microbial communities from the Angelo Coastal Reserve, California, USA - Sample 9_17_2013_115cm (SPAdes) (version 2) | ecosystem: Environmental > Terrestrial > Soil >... | reverse complement strand
ACCTGATCATCATCCCGGAGTTCGAGGTCCCGCTCTCCGAGGTGGTCGCCCACCTGTACCGCCGGCGCGGCGAGGGCAAGCTGTTCAGCATCATCATCGTCGCCGAAGGCGCGCACATCCCTGAGCTCGACCGGGACATGGGAGGCGAGGCGGAGAAAGATGCGTTCGGCCACATCCGCCTCGCCAAGCGAGGCATCGGCGACCTGCTTGCAAGCAGGGTCGAAGGCGAGACCGGTTTCGAGACCCGTGTGACCGTGCTCGGACACCTGCAGCGCGGAGGCTCGCCCTCACCAGTCGACCGCATCTGGGCGACGCGCCTCGGGGTTGCCGCGGTGGAGCTAATCGTCGAAGGCAAGAGCGGGGTGATCCCGATCCGGCGCAACGGCGACGTCGAGGTGGTGCCCTTGACCGAAGTGATCAAGGAAACCCATCGCGTGCCCAAGGAGCTGTACGACCTCAGCAAGGTCTTCGAGTAAGAAGGCCGGGCCTGGAGCCCGCCACAAGCCGATGCTCGAGCTGTCCGGCACGGGCGATGACGGCACGACCGGACTGCTGGGCGGCGGCCGTGCGGCCAAGGACGACCCGCGAATCGAGGCTTTTGGCACGATCGACGAGGCCTCCAGCGCGCTGGGCCTCGCGCGCGCCCTGGCCTCCGACGTGCACGTCTCTTCCATCTGTGAGGAGCTGCAGCGCGGGCTGTATGCGGTCGGGGCCGAGCTCGGGACGAATCCCGAGGCCGGCAAGACGTTCGTGACGACCGGCGCGGCCGAGGTGGGTCGGCTGGAGCAGCTCATCGGGGAGCTCGAGGCCGAGGTCACGATGCCGGACGGGTTCATCCTGCCCGGCGCAACCCCGGCATCGGGCGCCCTCGACCTCGCGCGAGCGATCACGCGACGGGCGGAACGGCGCTGCGTGACTCTCGAGCGGGCCGGTGGCCTGTCCAACCCCATGGTCCGGCGGTGGCTGAACCGGCTCAGCCTGCTGCTGTTCGTCCTCGGCCGATACGAGGAAGGCCTCGCCGGACGTCGGGCCCAGCCCGCAAAGAGGTCGCGTTTGCAGCGTTCAGGCTAAGCTTCGACCGAGGTGGCCCCAGTGACGTTTGCCGGCCTCGTGATCTTCGCTTTCCTATTGCTCTACGTCGCCCTGTCGTACCTGCTCTACCGGCGCGCGTTCCTCCCGGCGAAGCCCGCCTGGCTCGACGATTTCACCTTCACGCCGTACGAGTTCCAGGCCGATTACGAAGAGGTGGAGCTCACCACCGCGGACGGGATCAACTTCGGCGCCTGGCATTTTCGCCAGCCCGGCTCGCCGCAAACCGTGATCATCTCGGGCGGCCACAAGGGACAGCGCCAGGGAGCGCTGGGGATCGCCGTCGCGCTGTGGCGCAAGGGCTTCAACGTCGTCCTGTACTCGTATCGCGGCATGCCGGGCAGCGACCGCGCGCCGATCACTTTCGGCATCAAAGAGGTGCTGGAGCTTCAGGCGGCGATCGCCTTTGCGCGCAAGCGCATACCCAGCGCGCGAATCGGCCTGCTCGGCTACTCGATGGGCGCCGTCGTCTCCCTGCTCGGAGCGGCGGGTGAGCCCGGCGTCCAGGCGCTCGTCCTCGACAGCCCGTTCAGCGATCTTCGCAAGCTGCTGATCGAGAACGTGCGCAGCGCGACCAAGCTGCCCGGGACGCCCTTTGTCTGGCTGGCCGGCCTGATGTTCCGGCTCCGTACACGGTGCTCGGTGGCCGCCTGCAGCCCGATCGACGTTCTCAGCTCGCTCGAGCCGCGCCCGCTGTTCTTCATCCACGGCGGCTCGGACGCGATCACGAACGTGAACCACAGCCGGCGCCTTTACGACGCGTACCGCGGGCCGCGCGAGGTATGGATCGTGCAGGGCGCGCCGCACGCCGGCGCGTACTTCGCCGACAGGCCGCTCTACGTCGAGCGCGTGGCCGGGTTCTTCGCTCGCCACCTTGGACTGGACGTGAGCAGTCCCCTCCGCCTCGTCGAGGAAGAAGAAGTCTCCTAGCTGTAACAAAACACCTGCCCGGCGACAGGAATAGATGAGACATGCAGCAAGTGGCCGAGATCAAGGCGTTGCCGGTTACCGAGGCGACGTTCGCCGACTTGCTCAGACCGCTGATCGAGCCCGGCTTTCGACTGGCCATGGCGATGCTTCACGACGCACAGGCCGCGGAGGATGCGGTCCAGGAAGCGTCTTTCACAGCCTGGAAGAAGCTCGGTCGGATCCGCGACAGGAATCGACTGCGGCCGTGGTTTCTCGGCGTGGTCGCGAACAAGTGCCGCAACACGAGGCGAAGCCGGTGGAGCGCCCGCGTCGATCTGGGTGTCTCGGAAGAGATCTCAGTCCTCTCGAACGAGGAAAGGGCCGTACACGGAGCAGACCTTCGGCGCGCGATCACGCGCCTCGAATACGACGATCGGCTCGCGGTCGTCCTCTATTTCTACCTTGACATGCCGGTGGACGAAGTGGCCACTGTCGCCGGCAAGTCGGTTGGTGCGACGCGGACCAGGCTGCACCGTGCGGTCAAGAAGCTTCGTCCGGACGTCGCGATTGAGGAGGCACTCAGATGAGCCTGCGCAGGGACATTCACGGCGCATTCGAAACAATCACCCCTCCGCTCGGAGGCATGCCCGAGCGGGTGGTGCAGACAGTGCTGGCCGACAACACAGGCCGGCGAAGGAAGGGAAGAATGTTCATTCGTGCCCGCGTGCCACTCTCTCTGGTGGCCGTGATCGCAATCATCGCGCTGGTCGTCGCAGTGCTGGTTGGCGGCCGCGTGGTCCAGGACTGGAACGCGCTTCATCACACGAGCCCTGCCGGCGAAACGTACCAATCCCAGCTGGCGCAGCTGGAGGCGCAGCCGATGCGCATACCGGCTCTCGCGTCGCGCGGCGACTGCCAATCGGGTCCGTACAACTCGGTGGGTTCCTATGGCTCAGGGCCGGTGTACGGCGATGGCGGGATCACGACAAGCAGTGATTGGGGCATCTACTACCACAACCTCGTGTACGCCGAGAGAAACATCTCCGGCCCCATCCTGGTCCGCGCCGTTGACCTGTTTACGGGCCGTCCAGTGATCTTCATCGGGAACTACGCCGCCGGCCCGGTGGCCGGCACCGACACGGTCAACGGCCAGATTTATGAGCAGCGCGTGGAGCTGGTGGTCGACACGAGCCATGCGTCGAAGACCACCGCCTCGCACAAGTTCAACTGGCCGTTCCTCGCAGGAGTGCCAGCGGGGTGGTCCGGGGCGACCGGATGGCAGATCGACGGCGTCGGCTTCGGCGAAGTCTTCCTGGCCTGCTAGGCCAGCGTGCTGGACAGAAGTATTCCGTTGGCCCAGTAGTGGCCTGTGGCGCCGGCGGGCAGGAGGTCGTAGGTCCGCTCGCCGGCGTAGGGCACGAGCTCCCAGGTGGTGATCGTCGAGCCGTCCAGCTGATCACCCTTCTGGAGAGTGCCGGCCGCCCGGCCGTCCGCCGTCTTGTGTCCGGGCGAGACCAGCAGCTCGCGCCGGTCGGCAAGCAAGAGGTGGACCATCATGTGCCCGGCGGGCGCTTCCATGCTCCCGACCTCGACCACGGGCGCGGCGACGCGTGAACCGTCCGCGGCCTGCGTCCAGACCACCGTCCCGACACGGACCTCCGTGACGCGCACCGGTCCGCTGGGTGTCGCGATCATCGTGGACGCGGCGAGGCAGATCGGACAGTTCGGCGCGCCGGTCGCGCTGCGCGACGTGACGGATACCACGCCGTCGACGCGTACCGTTCCGTCCACCATCTCGTACGCCGCGCTCCCGGTGCTCGACTGGATGCGGTACTGGAACGAGGACTCGTTGCCCTGCGACGTCAGAGGCAGCGCGCGCAGCAGCTTCCAGGCGCGATAGACGGTGAGCTTCTGTGCGTCGGTCAGGTCGCCCGACGGAAGATGCTCGTGCGCCAGGATCGCCGCGTACGTTTCGGCGTCGGCTTTGATCTGCGGGTACATCGAGATCGCGTTCGCCTGCTCCCCGCCGATTCGTGCGATGGGGTAGAAGTCGGGGTCGCAGTAGACAGGCTTGCCGACCGCGGCCATGACGGCGAACTTCAGCTGGGGCACGCTCAGCGGGCTTCCGACGACGGGCGCCGGGGTGGCCGACCCGCATGCCACAGCGCCCAGCATCATCAAGGCAAGGGCGAGCTTCATCTCATTGAGAAGACGTCGAAGCCGGAGATTCGTAACGGCGGGCGGAACCAAAGACACCCCCCATTCGTATTCAACTGAGATGGGTGACCGCAATGCCGAACCTATAATCGCGGGAGTGGGGGCAGTCGAAACCGTCACCCGTGTCGCGGAGGCGTTCCAGTCCAACGTCGGGCGCGCCATCGTCAACAAGGAAGACGAGATCAAGCTCTGCCTGGTCACCCTCCTTTGCGAGGGACACCTCCTGATCGAAGACGTCCCGGGCGTCGGCAAGACGATGCTCGCCAAGTCGCTGGCCCGCTCCCTCGACTGCACGTTCCGCCGAATCCAGTTCACACCCGACCTCCTGCCCTCCGACGTGACAGGCGTGCGCGCCTACAACCAGAAGACCAACGAGTTCGAGTTTCGGCCCGGGCCGGTCTTCGCGCAGATCCTGCTCGCGGACGAGATCAACCGGGCGAGCCCCAAGACACAGGCGGCGCTGCTCGAGTCGATGGAGGAGCACCAGGTCACGATCGACGGCGAGACGCACCTCCTGCCCAAGCCGTTCATGGTCATGGCCACCCAGAACCCCGTCGAGTACTCGGGCACGTTCCCGCTGCCCGAGGCGCAGCTCGACCGGTTCCTGATGAAGGTCAGGCTTGGCTATCTCAGCGAGAAGGAAGAGGCGAACCTGCTCAACCAGCACAAGATCGAGTCGCCGATGGACGAGCTCCAGCCGGTCGTGTCGCCGAACGAGCTCAAGGCGGCGCAGACCGCCGTGCGCGAGGTCTTCGTCAAGCCGGAGCTTCGCGACTACATCGCCCGCCTCGTTGGGCGGACGCGGGGCAACCCCGAGGTCGCGCTTGGCGCGAGCACTCGAGGCACGCTCAACCTCTTCCACGCGAGCCAGGCGTTCGCCGCGATCCACGGTCGCAGCTACGTGCTTCCGGACGACATCAAGGCGCTTGCCGAGCCTGTGCTCGCCCACCGCATCATCCTGCGGCCGAACGCAGAGATGCAGGGCCAGAGCGCGGGCAAGCTCGTCGCGGGCCTTCTCGAACGCGAGCATGTGCCGCAGCTGGCTTACGACGGATAGCGATCGACTAGAGGAGTCCCCATGAGCAAGGTCGCTCTCGCTGGTGCGCTCGCCCTGCTCCTTTTCTTCACGTACCTGACCTCGATCCGTCCGGCGTACGCCTTCGCGTATGGCCTGTGCCTGCTCTTCGTCATCGCGTGGGCGTGGCCTCGGCTGGCGATCCGGGGCGTGACGGTGACGCGCAAGGTCGACCCCGGGACGCCTGTGGTCGGAGAGGCCTACGAGGAGACGTTCGAGGTGCGACGCAAGGGGTGGGTCCCCGCGCCATGGGTGGAGGTTCGCGACCTCAGCCAGCTCTCCGACTACCAGCCCGGCCGCGTCATCTCGCTGGGCAACGAGCTCGTTCGCTGGAAGGCGCGCGGCGTGTATCGAAGGCGAGGCTGGATGGCACTCGGCCCGACGTCGCTCCGCGTGCGCGAGCCGTTCGGCCTTTTCGACCGCGAGCTGCGGATCACGCAGCGCACCTCGATCCTCGTCTATCCGCGCGTGCGTCCCGTGCCCGACCTGATGACGCCGAGCGCGCAGCAGGTCGGCAGCTCGACCGCGTTCGGCGCCTGGGCCGACTACCCGCCCGAGACAGGTGGCGTGCGTGACTACAACACAGGCGACAGCTTCGGCCGCATCCACTGGCCGCTATCGGCCAAGCACCAGCGGCTGATGTCCAAGACTTTCGAGCAGCCCCTGACGACCGACCTCTGGATCCTCCTCGACCTGGACCGCGCCGTGCATTTCGGCCAGGACGAGGAGTCGACGGTCGAGTACGCGGTCAGCCTCGCGGCATCGATGGCCTCGCAGGTGCACAGCCGCGGACGCCAGGTGGGCCTGATCGCCAACGACTCGCGCGGCACCGTGCTCGAGCCGCATCGCGCGGTGCGCCAGGACCGCCTCATCCTCGACTACCTGGCGGTGTGCACGGCGGATGGACGCACGCCGCTCACCCAGACGCTCGCGTGGGATCGGATTCGCCGCCTGCCGCGGCGCGCGATCGCCGTCATCACGCCTAGCGCCGATCCGGGTTGGGTGCGCCTCCTCCAGGCGGTGCGCGGCAGGCGGTCGACGCTGATCGTCTTCTACCTCGACGCCGCGAGCTTCGGCGGCCCCGACCAGAACGTCAGCTTCGACCTAGGCCAGGACGTCGACCTGTACGTGGTGCGCCGCGGCGACGACTTCGCCCGGTTGGTGAGGACCAGGGATGCGATACGTATCGCCTAGCGGGCGCCTGGCGGGGCCCGAAGCGGCATTCGATGGCGGCGTAACTCGATCCTCCGCCGCGCTGGAACGCGCACGCGAATGGTTGGGCGGCGGACGGTTCTGGTCCGCGGTCTTCGTCCTGCTGATCACCATCTCGGTCGCCAAGTCCACGGCGACCGCCCCCTGGGTCGACGGCCTGGCCGTCATCACGCCGATCGCGATCCTCGGCGCCGTTCTGCTGACGGTCCTCGCGATCCTGCCGGTCCGCGAGCCGATCGCGCTTGGCATCGGCGCCGTGCTCGCGCCCGTGGCCGCCGTCATCGGCGCGTGGCCCCAGCTTCATGCGCGGCATCCGACCGACGTCCTCGGGCCGCAGCTCATCGGCACCTGGTGGTCGCGAATCAACGACGGTACCGCGTCCTCGGATCCTTCCTTCTACCTGTTCCTCATCTGCCTTCTGATGTGGGTCACCGGGGCGTGGCTCGGCTGGTGCGTCCTGCGGTGGCGCAAGCCGATGCTCGGCCTGATCCCCGGCGCGGCCGCCTTCGCGACGAACCTCCTCAACTTCCCAGCCGACCAGAACGGCTACACGCTGGCGATGCTCGTCCTCACGCTCGGTTTGCTGTTGTGGACCAACTACACGGGGTCCATCGCAAACGCGGCGCGGGCCAGGGTGAAGTTGACCGGGGACGCGCGATGGGACTTCTGGGAGAGCGGCCTTGTCGCGATGGCCGCGCTCATCGTGCTGGGCATCATGCTGCCGCCACTGTCGACGAGCGACCGGACGCTTGACCTCGAATCAGGTGTGTTCACGAGCTGGGCCCAGCTGCAGCAGCGCATCAGCCACCCGGGCATCTTCACAGGCACGGGCGGCGGCACAGGCGTGACCGGCTTCACCGGCGACGTCAAGTTGAGCGGGCCGCTCCAGCGCACGCGCGACGTGGTGTTCATGTACACGGTGCTCGGCGATTACGCCGCGCCCAAATACTTCCGCGGCCTCGACCAGACGCTCACGTCGGGCGGAGAGTGGCGCTACCCCGACGGCGCGGCGGTCCAGGAGGTCATCGCGAAGAACGTTTCGCCCGACTACTGGGAGAACTACGTCAAGCTCGCCGGCGCCACGATCGACGTCAGGGTGCTCCGCCCGCCCATCGGCTACAAGGACGTCATCTTCTATCCCGGCCAGCTCGCCAAGGTCGACCGCGCGACGCTGGCCTCCCAGGTCCTGCCCGGTGCGTTGAACACGATCGACCGCCTCGGCAGCCTTCAGCCTGCCAACTCGTCCGGAGGCTATGCGGTCACGGTCGACTACTCGACGGCGACCCAAACCGAGCTGGAGGCCGCGGGGACTGCCTACCCCGGCTGGCTCCAGCCGTACATGGAGCTGCCGCCCTTCGGATACCGCACCCCCGCCGTAGAAAAAAAGGTCCACGACCTGGCGGTCAAGATCGTGACCGACGCCGGAGCGACCACGCCCTACGACCAGGCGGCGGCGATTGAGAACTACCTTCGCGACCCGCGCAACTTCACCTACACGCTCGACGTCCACACGCCGGCCGGCAGAGACCCGCTCGACTACTTCCTGTTCACGTCGCATCGCGGCTACTGCGAGTTCTTCGCCACCGCCATGGGCGACATGCTGCGGTCGCTGAACGTCCCGACCCGCCTGGTCAACGGCTTTGGTCCCGGCACTTTTGACGCGAACATCAACAACTTCGTCGTGCGGGGCGAGGACGCCCACACCTGGCCCGAGGTCTACTTCCCGACGTATGGGTGGATCCCGTTCGAGCCGACGGCCGATGACCTGGGCATCTACCAGACGATCCCACGCGGGCAGACGGGCACCAACCCCTGCTTCCGGGACACTGGATGCGACCCGAGCACGATCTCGCCCATTGGAGCCGGCACGGTGACCCCGACCAAAGACCCGCGCGGCACGCGCGACGTCAACGGGGCCGCGCCCTCTTCCGGATTGACGATCGGCTCGATCAGCGGCGCGACCTTGACCAAGGTCGTGGCCTTCATCGTCGCGTTGATCTTGCTGTTCCTCGTCGCCGCTTCGCGGTATTTGCGTCCGCGCACCGTGATGGCGGTATGGAAACGCATGATCACGCTCGCCAGCCTGGCCGGGGCGGAACGCCGGCCCGGCGAGACTCCGCTCGAGCTCGGGCGGCGCCTGCAGCGGGCGTTTCCGGAGGCCGCCGAGCCTGTGGGAGCGCTCGCGGGCGGGTTCGTCGTAGCGGCGTACGCGCCGCCGGAGGTGGCCGGCACGGCGCGCTCCTCGGTGATGGAGGCGTGGGTGGCGGTACGGCCGATGCTGCTCCGCAGGGTGTTCGCGCGGCTGAGGCCGAGCAGGATCTAGTCTTTTCGCGTGATTGGGGTCGCCGGGCGCACGTACCCGGCGGTGAAGATCGAGATCCTCGCCGACCGGGTGGCGGAGTTCGCCCGCGCGATCGGAGCGAACCCCGGAGATGGCGTGCCTCCGACTTACGCCGCCGTCTACTCGCTGGGCGTCACCGCCCCGCAGCTCTTCGGCGACGATGAGGCGGCGGTCGATTTCTCCAAACTGCTTCACGCCGAGCAGGAGTTCGAGTGGGAGCGGCAGCCGCGCGTTGGGGAGAGCGTCGTCTCACGCGGTCGTGTCGCGTCCGACGCAAGCCGTCGCGGCATGAGGTTCGTGACGTTCGAGGCCGACACCAGCGATGAGGGCGGCGCGCCGTTGTGCCGCTCGCGGACGCTGTTCGTGGTTCGCTCATGAGCGAGCGGCGCGTGACCTTCACCCGCGAGCAGATCGCCGCGTACGCCGAGGCGTCGGGCGACCATAACCCGATCCACCTCGACGACGATTTCGCGCGATCGGTGGGTCTGCCTGGCGTGATCGCGCACGGCATGCTGCAGATGGGGATCATGGCGACGGTCGCGGCCGAGGCGGCCGGTGGTCCGGACCGTCTGCGCAGGCTTTTCGTCCGCTTCGCCGGCATGGTCGTGCCCGGCGACACGGTGACGTTTCGCGCCGAGCCGGACGGCCACGGCAAGCTCGACCTGAGCGCCGTCAACCAGCGCGGTGAGGCTGTGCTCACGAAAGCAGCGGCCGATTACGAGGCATGACGCTCGAGTTCTCGCTCACCCCCGAGCAGGAGGAGATCCGCAACCTGGCGCACCAGTTCGCGGAAAAGGAGATCCGTCCGGTCGCCGCGCACTTCGACGAAACCGAGGAGTTTCCCTACGACGTCGTCAAGAAGGCGCACAGGGTGGGTCTGAGTCCCGCGTCCTTCATCCCGGTGGAGTACGGCGGCCAGAGCCTCGACTTCCTGACCGAGCTGATCCTGAACGAGGAGCTCAGCTGGGGCTGCGCCGGCATCGCGGTCTGCATCCAGTCCATGGCGTTGGCCATCGCCGGGATCAGGGCCAGCGGCACCGACGAGCAGAAGAAGCGCTGGCTGCCCGAGTTCACGAATCCCGACCGGCTGGTGCTGGGCGGGCTGGGCCTGACGGAGCCCGACTCAGGCTCGGACGCGCTGGCGATGAAGACGCGAGCCACGCGTGTGAGCGACGGCTACGTCCTCAACGGCACAAAGCAGTTCTGCACGAACGGCGGCATCGCCGATTACCACGTGATCTACGCCAATACGGACCCGTCGAAGGGTCCGGCCGGGATCGCCTCGTTTCTCGTCCCGAAGGACACGCCCGGCCTGCGCATGGGGCGCAAGGAGAAGAAGCTGGGCGTGCGCGCGAGCCACACCGCGCAGGTCATCCTCGAGGACTGCCACGTCCCGCTCGACCACCGGCTCGGGGGCGAGCCCGACGCGGAGAATCCGGGACCCGGCGCGCTGGGCGCGCTGATGACGCTCGAGGCGACCCGGCCCGGCGTGGCTGCGGGCGCGCTGGGCATCGCGCGCGCCGCTTACGAGTTCGCGCTCGACTACGCGCAGGATCGCAAGCAGTTCGGCAAGCCGCTCTGGCAGCACGAGGCGGTCGGTTTCAAGCTCGCAGACATGGCGATGAAGATCGACGCGGCGCGCCTTCTGATCTGGCGCGCGGGGTGGATGGCCACTCAGGGCCATCCGTTCGAGCGCGCCGAAGGCTCGATGGCGAAGTGCTTCGCCGCCGACGTCGCGATGGAGGTGACCACCGACGCGATCCAGGTGCTCGGCGGTTACGGCTACATCAAGGAGTATCCGGTCGAGAAGTGGTTTCGGGACGCGAAGATCTACCAGATCTGGGAAGGCACCGCCGAAATCCAGCGGCTCGTCATCTCGCGCGCCATCGCCGGGCAGCGAGGCACCATCAAGTTGAGGGGATGAGGAATGTTTGATCTTTCGGGAAGGGTCGCCGTTGTCACCGGTGCCTCGCGTGGGCTCGGCCGCCAGGACGCGCTCACGCTCGCCGGCCTTGGCGCCGATGTCGTCATCACCGACGTTCTCGTCGAGGACGACCCCAACCTGCAGCAGACGGCAGAGTCGCAGGGCAGCATGCTGGCGCAGGTCGCGGTTGCGCAGGGGTGGGTGCACTCCAACGCGACTGCGGAGCAGATCCGCAACATAGGGCGCAAGTCTCTCGCGATCAAGATGGACGTCACCAACCGCGAGCAGATCCGCGACGTGTTCAAGAAGGTGAAGGACCAGTTCGGCAAGATCGACATCCTGATCAACAACGCGGCCACGCTCGACCACGCCGCGCAGATCCCAAACCAGTCGTACGAGCTGTGGGACCGCGACGTGAAGGTCAACCTCACAGGCGCGTTCAACTGCACCAAAGAGGTCTGGCCCTACCTGGTCGAGAACAAGTGGGGGCGGCTGATCTTCATGTCCTCGGTGGCCGGGACGCTTGGCGGTTTCGGCCAGGCCAGCTACTCGTCGACCAAGGCCGGGCTCATCGGGCTTGCGAGGACGGCCGCGCTCGAAGGCGGCCGGCACAACATCACCTCCAACGCGATCGCGCCGGGCATCATCGAGTCCGAAGCGGGCAAGGCCGCGGCCGCCAACAACCCGATGTACGAGCGATTCAAGTCGCGCACGGTCTTCAAGCGCTTCGGCCAGCCCGAGGACATCGCTAACACGATCGCGTTCCTCTGCACCGAAGAGGCCGGCTACATCACCGGAGCCGTGATCGAGGTCGCCGGCGGCATCCCACTCTTCACCGCCTGATCGATGCCTGAGCTGATCGACGTCAGCCGCGACGGCGCGATCGCGCGTGTCGTCATGCACCGCAAGGGCAACAACTCGATCGCCGAGGACCTGATGGCCGAGCTGGCGGCTGCCTTCGAAGAGCTCGGCCGCGATCCGGCCGTGCGCGTGGTCGTGCTCGGATCCGGGTACGAGAAGTACTTCAGCGTCGGGGCCGACCTGACGTCGCTCGCCGGGATCGACCGTGAGGCGCCCGATGCAGTGGACCAGATCGCGCTCTTCATGCGCCGCATGAACCATCACTTCAGCGCGATCGAGAGGTGCCCGAAGCCGACGATCGCGGCCATCAACGGACACGCGCTGGGCGGCGGCAGCGAGCTGACGCTGTGCTGCGACTTCCGGGTCATGGTCGAGGATGGCCGGTCGCGCATAGGCCAGACCGAATCCTCGTTGGGCATAATTCCGGGCGCCGGCGGGACGCAGCGGCTGCCGCGCCTGATCGGCAAGGCCAGGGCCCAGCGCTACATCATCGAGTCGGCTCGACTCTCCGCAAAGGAGGCGGAGGCCGTCGGCTGGGTGGATCGCGCCGTTCCACCGCAGGAGCTCCAGGGTGCGGTGGATGAGCTGGCGGGGAAGCTGGTGAAGGCCGCGACGTTCGCCATCGCGATGATCAAGGACGCGATTCGGCGCGGCGAGGACCTCCGCCTCGACGAGGCGCTCGAGATCGAGTCCCAGAACTTCGCTAGGGCCGCCCTGAGCACGGACGCGGCGATCGGGATCATGTCGTTCCTGAGCAAGCAGGAGCCGGAGTTCACGGGCTCGTGACGCTGCCCATGTCGAAAGCGGCCCTCGCCGTTCGTCGTGGCTGATGGAGGTTTGAAATGAAATACGTTCTCTTGTTCGGCGGCACGATGGAAGGCGTCGACCAGCTCGAAGGGGCCGCGCGCGAAGAGGCGATGGCCGCTTACGAGCAGTCCAACAAGTGGTTCCAGAAGTACACGCAGGCGGGCAAAGTCCTGGGAGGCGAGGAGCTCCAAGGCCCGAGCACGGCCACGACCGTCTCCCGGAAGAACGGGAAGGTCACGGTGACCGACGGCCCCTTCATCGAGTCGAAGGAGGTCATCGGCGGCTATGCCTTGATCGAGGTGAGCGACCTCGACGAGGCGCTCGCGATGGCCAAGGAGTGGCCGGGCCCGGTGGAGATCCGCCCCATCGTCGACCACTCGGCGGAGCAGCAAGCGCCCTGACGGGGAGCCGGACCACCGCCCAGGCAGCGGTCACAGCGGTCTTCCGCGAGGAGGCCGGACGTCTGACCGCCGCCATGGTCCGGGTCCTGGGCAACTTCGACGTTGCCGAGGAGGTGGTCCAGGACAGCCTCGTCGCCGCGCTCGAGAAATGGCCGGAGCAGGGGATTCCCGACAGCCCGGGAGCGTGGCTCATGACCACGGCGCGGCGACGGGCGATCGACGTCCTCCGGCGCGACCGGCGGTACGCGGAGAAGGTCGCGCTGCTGGAGCGCTCAACGTTGGTGACTGACCCGGTCGAGGCTGATGACAGGCTGCGGCTGATCTTCACCTGCTGCCACCCGGCGCTGCCCCAGGACGCGCAGGTGGCGCTGACGCTTCGGGCGGTCGCGGGCTTCACCACGGCCGAGATCGCGGCGGCATTCCTGGTCGCCGAACCTGCGATGGCGCAGCGCATCGTACGGGCCAAGCGCAAGATCGTCGCCGCGCACATCCCGTACCGCGTCCCGGGAGCGACCGAGCTGCCGGAGCGGCTCGATGCCGTCCTGGCCGTGCTCTACCTGATGTTCAACGAGGGCTACCTGAGCCGCGGCCCCGAGGTGGCGTCGCGGCGCGACCTCGCCCAGGACGCGTTGTGGCTCGCGTCGCTCACCGCGCGCCTCCTGCCCAACCAGCCCGAGGCGCTCGGCCTGGTGGCCTTGATGAAGCTGCACCTCTCCCGAGCCGCGGCGCGTTTCGACGCGGCCGGCGAGATCGTGCTGCTGCCCGAACAGGACCGCTCGCTGTGGGATCGCGCGGGCATCGCCGAGGCCACCGAGGTGCTGGATCGCGCCGCCGCCATGAACGCGGCCGGGCCGTACCAGCTGCAGGCGGCGATTGCCGCCGTCCACTCCGAGGCCAGGACCTGGGCACAGACCGGCTGGCCGCAGATCGTGGCGCTCTACGACGCGCTGCTTCGTTTCACCGACACGCCGGTCATCCGCCTGAACCGCGCGGTCGCGCTGGCTCGCGTGGCTGGCGCGGAGGCAGCGCTCGGCGAGGTCAACGACCTGGCGATGTCGTTGAGCGGCTACTACCTGTTTCATGCCACCCGCGCCGAGCTCCTCGACGAGCTTGGCGAAAAGGTCCTGGCGCGCGAGGCGCGCGTGCGCGCCCTGGAGCTTTGTCAGAACCCAGCCGAGCGGGCTCTCCTGGAGCGCAGGCTAAGGCGCTGACGTTTCCGCGCGCCGCCAGAGGTCGAGCAGCGAGCGCACGTGGTCGGACGTGTAGATCTGCTCCGGCGGCACGAAATGGTGGACGCCGGCAAATCGCCTGACCTGGATGTCTGCAAAAAGGCGAGCCAGGACGCCGGCCTTGATCGACTCCACCTCGTGGGTGAGGTCGCCGTAGCCCAGAAAGACTGGGAAGGGGCTTGCCTCGAGCTGCGAGCGGTCGAACTGAAAGACCGTGAAGGCTTGCATCAGGGCCGCGACTCCGGCAGGTCGTTTCTGCATTTCGGGTGAGGTCGAGGTCGGCGGCGGCGGAAGCTCGACCCCGGGCTTCAGCTGTCCGCGGACGAATGCCGACATGAACGCCGCGCCCTCGAGTCCCGCCAGCCTGGCGCCGAGTGCCTCGAACGCGGCGCTCTCATCGCGCGTCATCGGACCCGGAATCCGGGCGGGTTCGAAAAGCGCAAGGCTCTGGATGTGGCGCGGTCGCGTCCCCGCGTACGCGAGCGAGATGAACCCGCCGCCCGAGTAGCCGAGCAGGTGGAATCGCTCCAGCCCGTGCTCCTCGGCGAAGCTGTCGATCGCTGCGAGCTCCATCTCGACCGCGTAGCCGGCCGGAGGCTTCGGCTCGCGATAGACCTCGAGGTCCTTCAGGTGCAGGTCGGCGCGCTCACCCAGAACCGCGACCAGCGGAGCGTAGCGCTGCGCCGCTGGAGCGACGCCGCCGGGCAGGCATACGACCTGGGGCTTCATGCGGGCATCGGAGTGAAGCCAAGCTTCCGAGAGCGTTTCCGAATCACGTCCAGCACCTCCTCGACTCGTTTGGGGTCGGAGCCCACGCACCTGATCACGAGCTCCTTCGTCTCGAAGTTGGGGTAGGAGCCCACGGACACGTCAGGCGAAGTGTCCTCGAGCTCGCGCATCAACGGGTAGAACTTCGCTTCGATCGCAAACGAGAAGCGCAGCTCGCGCACGGTGGCGGCCGAACCAGCCGCCAGGAACTCCGGTTCGAGCTCCTCCGTGAAGATCCCCTTCATCTCCATCGGCACGCCGGGAAGCACGAAGATCCGCTTGCCGCTCGTCTCATACACGGCGCCTGGGGCCATGCCCCGCCGGTTCTTGAAGATGTGGGCGGGAGCGCCGGGAATGCGCGCCATGCGCAGGTTGCCCTCGGTCAGCTCCGGCGACTCGAGCAGGCCCATCGAGTGCATCCTCTGGACACGGCGCTCGATGCGGGCGCGCGTCTCCTCCCAGATCACCAGCTCCTTGTCGAGCGCGTCGGCCAGCGCCGCAAACGTCCGGTCGTCCGGGGTCGGGCCAAGCCCGCCGCTGATGAAGACGTCGGTGACCTCGGCGTCGGCGAGCTCGCGGTGCACCTGCTCGACGATCTCCGCCGGGCGGTCGCGGATCTGCGAGACGCGCTTCACGGGGTAGCCGAGGATGCGCAGCCGCTCGGCGATCCAGTGGGAGTTGGTGTCGAGCGTGAACCCGCCAACCAGCTCGTCGCCGATGGCCACGATGCTGGAGACTGGCATGACTGACCATATAAACATGGAGCGGTTGCACGCGATCGTCCGCGGCGACGTGCAGGGTGTCGGATTCAGGTATTTCGTCCAGCGCAAGGGTCGACAGCTGGGCCTGCAGGGTTGGGTGCGCAACAACGACGATGGCACGGTTGAGCTGGTAGCCGAAGGCAGGAGGGAGGCGCTCGAACAGCTGAAGCGCGCGCTCGAGGAGGGTCCGCGCCTGGCTCGAGTCGACAGGGTCGAAACGCGGTGGTCGGACGGCACCGGTGGGCTGAACAGCTTCGAGCTCGCGTGGTGAGTTTTCCGGTTCCCTTAACCTATGCGGTCGCGGCGCTCATCGGCGCCCCGCGATTCGAGGGAGGTAAATGGATCCGAACATAGCCTGGTTAGGCGTGGCCGGCGGACTCGCCGCGGTCGCTTTTGCCGTCGTCCTGATATTTCTCGTCCTGAGCAAACCCACTGGCAACGACCGCATGCGGGAGATCGCCGCGGCCATCCAGGAGGGCGCGGCCGCCTACCTGAACCGCCAGTACACGGTCATCGCGATCATCGGGGTGATCATCGCGATCGTGATCGGCTTTTTCATCAACTGGAGCACCGCCGCCCTCTATGTCGTCGGCGCTGTGTTGTCGGCTTCGGCCGGTTACGTCGGCATGAACATCGCCGTCCGGTCCAACCTCCGCACCGCCGAGGCGGCGCGCAGCGGTGTGAACGCCGCGCTTGAGGTGGCGTTCCGGGGAGGCGCCGTCACCGGCTTCATGGTCGTCGGCCTGGGTCTCCTCGGCGTGTCCGCCGCGTACCTCTTGTTCAAGAACCCGGAATCGCTGGTGGGTCTTGCCTTCGGCGCGAGCCTCGTCTCGGTGTTCGCGCGGCTGGGCGGCGGCATTTACACCAAGGCCGCCGACGTCGGCGCCGACCTTGTTGGCAAGGTCGAGGCCGGCATCCCGGAGGACGATCCACGCAACCCCGCCGTGATCGCGGACAACGTGGGCGACAACGTTGGCGACTGTGCCGGCATGGCCGCCGACCTGTTCGAAACCTACGCCGTGACCATGATCGCCGCGATGCTGCTCGCATCGCTGCTCTTCAAGAATCAGATCGGTTGGGTGATATACCCGCTCCTGCTCGGAGCCGTGAGCGTGATCGGGTCCATCGTCGGCTCGTTCTTCGTCCGCATCTTCAACCCGCGCTGGATCATGGGCGCGCTCTACGCGGGGTTGTTGGTCGCGGTGCTGATCGCAGTGATCGGCTTCTACTTCGTGACGCAGTACATGAAGGGCAACGGATACCTGCCCGCGAACCAGTTCGTCAGCGATCCGAACAACCTCTTCTTCGCGGCGCTGGTCGGGGTGATCGTCACGGTGCTCATCGTCGCGATCACCGAGTTCTTCACCGAGACCGCGTACTGGCCTGTCCACCTGATCGCCAAGGCGTCGGTCACGGGCCACGCGACCAACATCATCGCGGGCCAGGCGATCGGCATGATGTCGACGGCGCTGCCCGTGATCGTGATCGCCGCCGGAATCCTCCTCGGCTACGGCCTCGGCGGTCTTTATGGCATCGCGATCGCCGCGACGGCGATGCTTTCCATGACCGGGATCATCGTCGCGATCGACTCGTACGGCCCGATCACAGACAACGCCGGCGGCATCGCGGAGATGGCCAAGCTGCCGAAGGAAATCCGCGAGATCACGGACCGGCTCGATGCCGTCGGCAACACGACCAAGGCCGTGACCAAGGGCTACGCAATCGGATCTGCGGGCCTGGCCGCGTTGGTCCTCTTCGCCTCCTACACCCAGGAGCTGGCGAAGGCCGGCCATCCAACCACGTTCGAGCTGTCCGATCCGCGTGTCATCGCGGGCCTATTCCTGGGCGGGATCCTTCCCTTCCTCTTCGGCTCGCTGGCCATGCTCGCCGTCGGGCGCGCCGGCGGTCTGGTGGTGGAGGAGGTGCGGCGCCAGTTCCGCGAGATCAAGGGGATCCTCGACGGCACGGGCCGCCCTGAGTACGGGACGGCGGTGCGCATCGTGACGGCGGCGGCCCAGCGGGAGATGATCGTGCCGGGCATCATCCCGGTCGTCGCACCGCTTGCCGTCGGTTTTCTGCTCGGCCCACGCGCCCTGGGCGGGATGCTGCTAGGTGCGATCGTGACGGGAATCTTCCTTGCGATTCAGATGACGAGCGGCGGCGCCGCCTGGGACAACGCCAAAAAGTACATCGAGGAAGGACACCTTGGCGGCAAGGGCTCGGAGGCGCACAAGGCGGCCGTCACCGGCGACACGGTGGGCGACCCCAACAAAGACACCGCCGGACCAGCCATCAACCCCATGATCAAGGTGGTCAACATCATCGCGATCCTGATCGCCGCCGCGGTCGCCTCGAACTACCTGATCCACTAGGGCAGGGCTAAACTCCACCGTGAGGTGGACGGCTACCAAAAGGAGATCGCCGACCTCGAAACACAGGTCGAGCAGCTCGTCGAGGCGGAGGGCGACGCGAGGACAATCGCCGAGCTCAGCATGCAGCTGGACATCCTGAAAGCGATCTACGCGCGCGCGACCGACCTGTTCCGCCGTGGCCAGCAAGACGAAGGCCTGCGCTATGGCCTGCGGATCCAGGGTTACGGCGACTGGGCGATCGACAACGTCTACGCCTTCGTCTACGAACGCTCGGTCGAGCTCGAGCCGAACGCCCATCACGCATTCGTAGGTGGGATCAGGAGCGCCGACTTCGCGCTCATGCTCAATTCGTGAAGGAGGGAGCCGCATGGAGACGCCGCTGACGCCTCTGGAGTTCGCGCGGCGCACGCGCAAGCTGTACGGAGACAGGGAGGGCGTCGTCGACGGCGACCTTCGCCTGACCTACGAGGAGCTCTTCGACCGCTGCGACCGGTGGTCGGCGGCGCTGCAGGCGATGGGAGTGAGGCAAGGTGATCGCGTCGCCTATATCGCGCCCAACGTGCACGAGCAGCTCGAGTCGTTTTACGCGGTCCCGCAGATCGGCGCGGTGCTGGTGCCGATCAACTACCGACTGACCGCCGAGGATTTCGTATACATCACATCCCATTCCGGGGCCAAGGTCCTGTGCGTCTACCCCGACTATCTCGACGCCATCGATGCGGTGCGCGACCAGCTGGGCGGAGTGGAGCATTTCGTGAGCCTCGGCAGCGCCGGCGGCCGGAAAGGCTGGACTGAGTACGAAGAGGTGATTGGCGCGGCAAAACCCCAATTCACCCGACCCGAGATCGGCGAAGGCGACCTGCTCACCATCAACTACACAAGCGGCACGACCGCCAAGCCGAAGGGCGTGATGATCACGCACCGCAACGCCTGGGCGAACGCGGTTGGCACGCTGGTTCATTTCCACATCACGGTCGGCGACCGCTACCTGTGGACGCTGCCGATGTTCCACGCCAACGGCTGGACGTTCGTCTGGATCATCACCGCGGTTGGAGGCACGCACGTCTGCCTGCCGAAGGTGGAGCCGGCGCGGGTCTTCGACCTGGTCCGGCAGGAGAAGGTCGGCTGGCTGTGCGCCGCGCCGACCATCCTGATCGGCCTGGCCAACGCGCCCGCCGACGTGCGTGGCGACGTGCCGAAGGGGGTGCACGTCATCACGGCGGGGGCGGCGCCTGCCGCAGCGACGATCGAGCGCATGGAAGGGGACCTGGGCTGGGAGGTCACGCAGGTCTATGGCCTCACCGAGACGGCTCCATTCATCACGATCTGCGAGCCGCGTCCCGAGCACAAGAAGCTCGACACGACGCAGCTCGGAATCATCAAAGCTCGAACCGGCGTCGAGCTGATCACGTCCGGCGAGCTGCGCGTGGTCGATGAAGGTGGCAAGGACGTGCCTGCCGACGGCAAGACGCTGGGCGAGATCGTCGCCCGCGGCAACGTGATCATGCTGGGTTACTACAACGACCCCGAGGCAACCAGGAAGGTGATGGGCGACGGGTGGTTCCACACCGGCGACGCCGCGGTCTTGCACCCGGATGGCTATGTCGAAATCCGCGATCGGATCAAGGACGTGATCATCAGCGGCGGGGAGAACATCTCCAGCCTCGAGGTCGAGGGGGTCTTGCTGCGCCATCCAGCGGTGCAGGAGGCCGCCATCGTAGGGCTGCCCCACGAGAAGTGGGGCGAGGCCCCTTACGCCTACGTCGTGCTGAAACCCGGTGCCAGCGCCACCGAGGCGGAGCTGATCGCATTCACTCGCGACCGGCTGGCGCATTTCAAAGCGCCGCACGGGGTGACCTTCGTGGCCGAGTTGCCGAAGACCGCGACCGGGAAGATCCAGAAGTTCGTGCTGAGGAAGGGCGTCGCCGCCGTCGTCAGGCAGTAACCCCGACCAGCTTGCCCCACGTTTGATGCGAGTCATAGATGGTCACCGCCGCCGACGGGTTCCGGGCAAGGTTGCGGGAATGAATCGAGTCGGGATCCGAGATCCAGATGACCTCGAAGCGATCGGTCCACGCGAAATACATGTGGTTGATGTGCGCCCGGCCGCCGGGCGCGATGGTTGCGAGGGCACATAGAGGTGCGGCGTTCATGAGGCGAAGGGCCACGCGCTCGAGCTTGGCCGACGAGAACCGACGCGCTCACCGCTCGACGGTCACTTCCCTAGTCTGGACCCCGAGCCAATCCGAAAGTAAACGTCGGTCCGACGGTGATGATGTGGCCGTCGTCCGCCTTGATCAACTGCCAGCCCCCTTCGTGGACCATCCAGTGATGGCGGCGACAGAGCAGGACCTGGTTCTCGATCTCGCCGCCGCCGCCGTGCAGCCAGTGCACCACATGATGGCCGTCGCAATGTGAGGCGGGGCGCTCGCAGCCGGTCCACCGGCAGTGTTGGTCGCGGGCGATCAGCGCTCGGCGCCGCGGCCCCTTGATCGTCCGCTCCGCCCGGCCGACGTCGATCACCACCGAGTCCTGCATCAGGATCCGGGTCAGGCTGGAGTCGCAGGCCCAGCGCTCGACTGTCTTGGAGGAGATGGGGAGGGAGAACTGTGTCTCCGCGCCCGGTGCGCCGATTACGTCGAGCAAGGTCTCGACCGAGCTCGTGACCTGCAGCTGGATTTTCGTCCTGGTGGAGGCCAGCCCGACCAGCGCGTCAGCCCAGCGCTTGGGCGCCTCGCGATAGTCGTCGGCGCCCGACTTGCGTGCGAAGGACTCGAGCGCGTTGCGCACCACCGCGCCGCCGACCGGGTCCAGGCAACCGGTGAAGAACAGGCAACCGTCGTCCTGGGTGTTGAGGTGGAGGAAGTTGCTCTCCGCCAGCTCGGCCTGCTCCGCGGCAACGACCTTGGGCTGGACCGAGTGCCGGTAGTGCAGGCACCTGTAGTGGAACTTGCCAGGCGAGCTCTCCCGCGCCAGCTCGAGCAGCTTCTTCTCGTCGAAAGCTTTGCCGACGGCATTGGCCGTCCGCGCCATCGAGGTGAGGTGGGTGAAGCCGATCTCGCCTGACTGCATCGCCTGCGCGCTCTCCGCCATCCGAGCCAGGTTTTCGCCCACGGCGATCCGTGTTCCGGCCGCGTTGGAGGTCATGTGGCAGTTGAAGCGGATCCAGTCGATGGGGCTGTTGGAGCCCTCCTGGTCCCAGTAGTCACCGCGGTCGAACTCGGCGGCGAGGCGGCAGAACTGGAGCTCGAGCTCGTCGATGGCCTGCCGGATGCCGACCATCTCGTACGCGACATCCATCTGCCGGGAAGAGGGCTCGAGCACGATCAAATCGTACGAACAAATGTACTGAGAGTCAAGTTAATTTACATGCAGAATAGTTCACCAGAACGCCGCCACCAGCTGCTCAGCCCACCCACCACACCCTCTTCACAGTCTCCTTCGTATTAATGCCAAGATTCATGGCAGTGGATCTACCGGAGCGGTACAACGTCGGCGCCGACCTGCTCGAACGCAACCTGAACGCCGGCCGCACCGCCAAGGTGGCCATCCACTCCGCTTCCGGCGACCTGACCTACGGCGACCTCGCAAAGCTCGCCTCAGGCGCCGCCCGCGCCCTGCTCGACCTCGGCGTGCGGCGCGAGGAGCGGGTCCTCATCGTGGGCTTCGACTCCCCCGGCTGGGTCGCCTGCTTCCTCGGCGCGATCCAGATCGGTGCCATCCCTGTACCGGTCAATCCCCTCCTCCAGCGCAGCGAGGACTACGACCACTACATCGAAGATTCGCTGGCGCGCGTCGTCGTCGTCGACGCCAACACCGCGGAGAAGCTGAACGCGGCGGTGGCGCGAAGCCCACACCGTCCGCGCACCCTGCGCGCGGACCAGATCACACCCGTTGACGACATCGCGCGGGCACAGACGCGAAGGGACGACATGGCCTTCTGGCTCTACAGCTCCGGCTCCACCGGCAAGCCCAAGGCGGTCGTCCACCTCCAGCACGACATCCCGTACACGTGCATGACCTACGCGGAACAGGTCCTTGGCATCCGCGAAACGGACACGACCTTCTCGACCACGGGCCTTTTTCACGCCTACGGATTCGGCAACAACCTCACGTTCCCTTACTGGGTCGGGGCATCGACCGTCCTCCACGCCGGCCGGCACACGCCCGCCACCGTCCTCGAGACGATCGAGAAGCAGCGGCCCACGCTTTTCTTCAGCGCGCCGACGCTCTACAACGCGATCCTCAACTTCGAGGGCTCGAAGGGCCGCGACCTCTCATCGATCCGCCACTGTGTCGCCGCGGCCGAGGCTCTGCCGGCCGAGGTGTGGCGGCGATGGAAGGACGCCTTCGGGCTGACGATCCTCGACGGCGTCGGCTCGACCGAGATGCTCCACATCTACTGCTCGAACCGGCTCGACGAGGTAAGACCCGGGTCGAGCGGGAAGCCCGTGCCCGGCTACGAGCTGAAGATCCTCGACGACCAGGGCAATTCCGTCGCCAAAGGCGAGGCGGGGGACCTTTACGTCAAGGGCGACAGCGCGCTGGCGCTGTACTGGGCTCAGCACGAAAAATCGAAGCGATCGATCCTCGGCGAGTGGTTCTTCACGGGCGACCGCTACCGCGTCGACGGTGACGGTTTCTACTGGTACGAGGGCCGATCAGACGACATGATCAAGGTGAGCGGGCTCTGGGTCTCGCCGATCGAGATCGAGTCCGTGCTGCTCGAACATCCCGCGGTGGCGGAGAGCGCCGTGGTCGGCATCTCAGTCGACGGCTTCACGAAAATCAAAGCCTTCGTGATCGCGAAACCGGGCGCCTCGCCAGGCGACGCGCTCGTCGCGGAGCTGCAGGAACACTGCAAGACCCGCCTGCAGCGCTTCCAGTACCCGCACATGGTCGAGTTCGTCCCCGACCTGCCCAAAACAGTCACCGGCAAGATCCAGCGCTACAAGCTGCGCGAGCGAACCCCCGAAGGCATACCCGCGTCGTGACGAAGATTGCGGTGCTGCCCTGCGACGGTGCGGGCAAGGAGGTCGTGCCCGAGGCGATCAAAGTCCTGAAAGCGGCCGGCGCCGATTTCGATTTCGAGGAGTACGACGTCAACGCGGACCAGTACCTCCGCACCGGCGAACCGATACCGCCGAAGGTCTGGCCAGAGCTGGAAGGGGCCGATGCGATCCTCTTCGGCGCCGTCGGCGACCCCCGGGTCAACGACGCCGCGTATCTGGCCGGCGTGCTGCTCCGGCTGCGCTTCGAGCTGGATCTGTACGTCAACCTTCGCCCGGCCAGGCTCTACGACGACCGCCTCTCACCGCTGCGCAGGGAGGACAAGCGCCGCATCGACCTGTTGATCGTCCGGGAGAACACAGAGGGCCTGTACGTCGGGATGGGCGGGCGGTTCAAGAAAGGCACAGAGCAGGAGGTCGCGATCCAGGAGGACCTGAACACTTACCTCGGGGTGACGCGAATCCTCGAATACGCCTTCGGAGTCGCGAAGCGCGAGGTCGTGATGGTGGACAAATCCAACGCGATGACGCACGCGGGCGCGCTGTGGCAGCAGCAGTGGAAGGCTGTCGCCGCGCAGCATCCGAAGGTCAAGACGCGTCATCTATACGTGGATGCGGCCGCGATGCAGCTCGTCCGAGACCCGACGCAGTTCGACGTCATCGTCACCGGCAACCTCTTCGGCGACATTCTGTCCGACCTGACGGCCGAGCTCATTGGCGGG
>Ga0209648_10000894_pt1 | contig 23697 bp, 20 predicted proteins | sample GraSoi2013_115cm_FD_185830 | JGI IMG/M metagenome (GOLD analysis project Ga0209648, IMG submission 185830) | Grasslands soil microbial communities from the Angelo Coastal Reserve, California, USA - Sample 9_17_2013_115cm (SPAdes) (version 2) | ecosystem: Environmental > Terrestrial > Soil >... | reverse complement strand
GAAGGCCATGACCTGCCGGTGGAGTTCACGCGGCCCGAGGTCGCTCGCGTTCTGCTTGAGGCGGCGAAAGAAGAGGCCACGGTGTGAGGTACTACCCCGTCTTTCTTGACCTTGCAGGCCAGCCGTGCACCGTCCTCGGTGATGGGACGTTCGCTGTCGAGAAGGCCGCCGCCCTGCGTGAGGCGGGAGCGAATGTGCGTGTGATCGCATCGCGGGACTACAGGCCCGGCGCCCTCGCCGGCGCGCGACTCGTGATCGATGCCAGCGAAGACCATGAGGTCAACCGGCTCAGCTGGATGGAGGCCGAGGCCGCCGGGATCCTGATCAACGTGGTCGACCGGCCCGCGCAGTGCCGCTTCATCGCGCCCGCCATCGTGAACCGCGACCCGCTGTTGATTGCGATCTCGACCTCTGGGGAGAGCCCCTTCCTCGCATCGATGCTGCGCGCTCGCATCGAGCGCTGGCTCGGCCACGAGTGGAGCCCGTTCGTCGCGCTGGTCGGGGAGGTGCGGAGGCGGCTGCGCAAGCAAGGACTGCCGATCGCGGAACAGACACGCGTGTACCGGCGGCTGCTCAACTCGGATGTCCGTTCCCTTCTGCGTGGCAGGAGAACTCCTGAAGCCAACCGGCTTGCCGCCGGTATAGCCGCCGCTCTGGGCGATGGTGCCGGGCGTGTTGCGCTGGTCGGCGCGGGGCCCGGCGACCCGGACCTTTTGACCGTGAAGGCGCGCGAGCTCCTCGCCGACGCGGATTACGTCCTGCACGACGCGCTCATCGCGCCGGAGACCCTGGCCCTGTGCGGTCCGGACACGCGCCTCGAAAACGTCGGAAAGAGGGGAGGCCGCGCCAGCACCCGGCAGGTGAGCATCAACGCGCGGCTGATCGAGCTCGCGCGCGCCGGGCACCACGTGGCGCGGCTCAAGGGCGGCGACCCGTTCGTGTTCGGCCGAGGAGGAGAGGAGCTCGACGCGCTGCGCCGAGCAGGTATCGACGTCGTGATCGTGCCCGGTGTCTCGTCAGCGCTGGCCGCGCCCGCGGCGGCGGGGATTCCGGTCACCAAGCGCGGCGTTGCTTCATCAGTCGCGATCACGACCGCGCAGGGCGGCGGCTCAATCGATCGGTTGGCGGACCTGGCGCGCTCCGCTGACACGCTCGTGGTGCTGATGGCGCTCGGGGAGCTGTCCGAGGTCGCGGCGGCAGTTGCTGGGGCTGTGGGCGGTTCTCGTCCGGCCGCTGTGATCAGCAACGCCACGCTGCCGAACCAGCGCAGCGTCAGCGGGACTCTCGATCGCATCGCCCTCCTTGCGAGTGAGGCGGCGATCGAGGCTCCGGCGACGCTGGTCGTTGGGGACGTGGTGGCGGTCGAGCAGGTGGTGGGTCTCGAGCGCCTCCAGGTCGCGCTCTAAATAGAAGAGGCCGGGACCGCATCGGTCCCGGCCCATCAATTGCGTTTGCGTCAGGCGTGCGTTGGCGTTGGCATCCCTGCCGGCGGCGCGTGGCTGGCGGGAGCGTCCGAGTAGGCCGCCGCGGGAGGCACCGGCATGAGCTCGTAGGCCGCGTCGCCGTGAACCGCCTCGTCGCCGATCTCCAGCTGCTTGTCTGTGAGCCGGAGCGGGATGAAAATCGATATCAGCTTCAGGATCGCGAAGGTCATGACGCCGTCCCAGATCAGGATGAAAACCAGCCCGATCACCTGGGCGTAGAACTGCTGTGGATTGCCGAAGAACAGCCCGGTGGCTGCGATCGAGGCGGTCTTGCCCGTCCCTGGGTAGACCACCACGTTGGGGTCGGCCAGCAAGCCGACCATCAGCCCTCCGACCGCGCCCGCGATCAGATGCGTGTGCATGACGCCGAGGGTGTCGTCGATGCGGTTGAACGGAGGCAGCTTGACCAGGTAGTTGAAGGTGAAGAACGGAATCACGCCCGCCGCGATGCCGATCGCGAAGGCGCCGTAACCGTCCACGTAACCGGCGGCGGGCGTGATGCCGACCAGGCCGGCAATCATGCCGTTGACCAGCCCACCGACGGTGACCCGGCCGACGATGAAGACGTCCAGGAACATCCAGGCGATCATCGCCGTGGCCGCCGCGAGGTTCGTGTTGAGGATGGCGGCGGAGGCGTCGGCGCCGGCGAAGTACGGGTCGCCCCCGTTGAAACCGTTCCAGCCCAGCCAGAGCAAGCCGGCACCTGTGATCACAGCGATCAGGTTGCTCGGCCGGTTGTTCTCGCGGTCGGTGAGCAGCCGCGGGCCTATCACGGAAGCCGCCACGAGGCCCGAAACTCCAGCCGCGACGTGGATTACATAGCCTCCCGAGAAGTCAAGCGCGCCCGCCCCGGCGTACTTGCTGAGCCATGAAGGGAAAGCCCCTATCCAGCCGCCGCCCCAGATGCTGAAGGCGTTGACCGAATAGACGACAGTGATCCAGATCGGAACGAAGAGCATCCACGCCTTGAAGCTCGTGCGGCCGAGGATCGAACCGGCCAGCAGGATGACCGTGATGGCCGCGAACACGAACTGGAAGTAGGCGAGGGCCGAGAGAGGGAATTTGAGGTCGGGGATCGCGCCGACCAGCAGCGGGATCACGGCCTGTCCCTGTAGGTCGGTCGGAGAAAGGATCGTTCCGGGCGTGCCGATGAAATGCAGCACGTCTGTCAGGGGCGCTCCGAAGGACATCTTGTAGGCCCAGAAGGTCCAGACGACGAGGGTCGCGCCGAATGCATAAAGGACCATGAGTGCGGAGTTGAGCGCCCACTTGCGCTTCATCAGTCCGGAGTAGAGAATCGCCAGGCCCGGAACGCTCATCAGCCCGACGAGCGTTGCGGCGACCAGCTGCCAGGCCGTGTGGCCTGGGTCCAGCCACGTCGGCGTGGGCACGATATCCAGATAAATAGAAAGACTCAAAGTGCTTCTCCTCCCAAGACTTGGTCAAGATTTCGCTCGCGATTTCACACGAGCTTTGCGGTTCGCTTGAGAAAGCAGCCTAGTTTTGGCCAAGGGTCGCCTCCTACGGTGGTTCAGACCGGAAAGACCCCCGGGTTTATCAGGTGCTTGACACAAGGTGAGAGCGGCCAAGACTGTTATGCCATCACGCTGACGGCGGAGAAAGGCCGGCCTTAGAGTGCGTTGAATGTGGCCGACGCAGGTCTCCGGATCAAGCCCACCCAGGCGGTGGTCGGACCGCGGTCTGGCTTCCCGGGTGCTCGCCATTCTCGGGATCGCCGCGCTGCTCGTCGGTGCGTCGATCGCGACCTGGCTTTCGATTCGGGGCGGGCAGCCAGCCACGCCTCCTCTGTACGGCGCGGCGCGGCCGGGGCCCGCGGCGCTGTGGACGTGGGACGGAACGACGTACTCGATGCATTCGGTGCCGGCCATAGGCCCCTCAAGTAACTACGCGGACATGGCTTACGACCGGACGCATACCGTGATGGTGATCTGGGATCACGGGTGCACAAGCCTTGTGATGGGATTCCAGGGCGGATGCGTGGCGCACGTGAACAACACTTGGACGTGGGATGGCAACGCATGGACAGTGCACCAAACGCGATCGAGTCCGACGGCGGCAGGCCAGGGCGCAATGCTGTTCGACAGCCGGCTCGGGCAGGTCGTCTATGTCAACGGCGCGGGCCACGCGTGGGCCTGGGACGGTTCCGGCTGGGGGCAGCTGGCGCTACCCAGCGGCCCCAGCATTCCGATCCCGGGTTCGGGGACCCAAATATTGACGTTCGTGGCCGGTTATGACGAAGGCCGCGACCTCTTGGCTTTTGTGCTTTCCAGCACCACCTGGTTGTGGGATGGCAGTAGCTGGAAAGTGGTGCCGGGCGGAATCGACTCCGGCGAGGCCCGCGCCGACGCCCACCTTGTGTACGACAAGGCCCACCAGCAGCTGGTCTACATAGGCAGCCGCGCCACGTGGACCTGGAACGGCTCGCGCTGGCAGCGGCACGCTCAGCCGGAGATCTCGGCGGGAACGACGGGGTACGACGAGACGAGCGCCCGCGTCATGCTCGTTCAGCAGGAGAGCTCGGCTTGCGATCGAACCGCCTGCCACACGACAACATGGGCATGGGACTCGACCGCCTGGGCCCAGGTACCGGTGCCGAAGGGTCCGGTCCTTCCGCTGACGCGCTCCGGCGCGTTCGGCGTGCCCATGGCCTTTGACGAGGCTCGCGGTGTGATGGTCCTTTTCGCCAGCGCCGCCTGATTCCCGGTCTGCGGGGATTCGATTTCTCCATCCGGTACTGATGGCCACGCCGGCGGGGAAGTGTCTTGTGGTGGTTTTCGTGTCCCTCAGACCTCATTTGAGGAAAGACAACGTGTGGTTCACACAATTTCAAATGACGTAACTTCGTGTTATCGTCACGCCCATGAAATTTCTCGTTTCCGTCCCACTAGAGATCGATAGACCGCTTTCCGAGTCGGATCCCGATGTTCGTTCGATCACGCGCGTTCCTGGTTTCATCCGCCTCGAGCAGGCGACCGGGCATGACTACCGCTACACCCTGACCTTCGAAGTCGAGGCAGGGTCCAGGCGAGACGCCATGGACGCCGGCGACGAGCTCATGGTTGAATTCGAGAACGCACTCAGCGCCTACCACCCCAGGGAGCTCGCCGAGGTCACGGCCGAAGCCAGCTAACCGCCGGGCGTCCGATCGACTGAAACGCGTCAGCGTCCCGGTGAGCGCTGGCGCGTCTCTCATTTTTGAGAGCCGTGCACATCGCACGGCGACCGCCAACCAGCCCATGTGGCGGGCGCACGTAGTTCGGAATGGGGCAGGTGCGGCATTCCTTTACCGACATGCGCTGGCCGATCGACGACCGCACCGACCATGACCTGGCCGGCCGCCTTTTCGGTTTGGGCGTCCGCAGGCAGGTGCGGGAACGGCTGCTGCTCGAGCGCAGCATCGCCAGGAGTCACGGGTTCGCGTGCTTCGCCGACTACTTCATGGCCCGCCGGGAGCGGGGCTGGGGATTGGACCGCCTGGCGCGCGAGACGGGACAAACCAGGGACTGGGTGCGCGGGGTCATGCGCCGTTACGGTGCGGGCGGTTCCGGCGGCAGCGCCGGCGGCATTAGTTAGAGAGCGGCGGGCTTCAGCCCGGTCAGGGCCCAGGTCGTCGCCGAGGCGACTGAGTCGAACGTCCTCATCGACAGCCCGTGGCTGTCCATCGCACTTGCCGCGTCGTCGTAGGCCATCTTGCCGAGCCCGGCCGACGCAGTCACGATCGCCATGCGTTTCAAGCCTGCGTCCACGGCGTGTGGCAGCCAGACCTCCCTGGCCCACTTCTCGTCTTCAGCGAGCACAACCTTCGCCTTCCGCGCATCGCTGACGTAGCCGACGATGTGCCGTTCGCGGATGGCGCGGACTCCGGTCAACAGAGCGGATCGAAATTCGACGCTGGTGGCGAACCCCTTCCATTCGGCGTAGAGGATCTGAGGGATGCTGCGCCAGCGGATCGTGAGGTACGGCGCGTCGAGGTATACCTCGTCGCCCGGCTTTGCGATCGTCATGCCCAAGGTATACGCGACGCCGACCTGGATGTCGTCGGCAAATGTCACAGTCCAGCGCCATGGGAAACCAGTGGTCGTGCTCCCCACGAACGCACTGCTAGGCCAGCAGGTTGCGTTCGAAGAAATCGATGGTCCGGTCATGCACGAGCTGCGCGGCGTCGCGACCCGTGAACCCATGTCCCTCACCTGCGAAGGTCACGTACTCGACCGTGCGGCCCAGCTCACGCAGCCGGCCAACGATCTGATCGGACTCCTCCCGCGGGATGCGCGGATCGTTGTCCCCCTGGAACACCAACAGCGGGCAACGCACGTTGTCGACGTAGGTGATCGGCGAGCGTTCGATCAGCTTTTCGCGATCGGTCTCGAGGTCGCCGATCCAGAGTCGATTCCAGCGGCGCCAGTTCGGAGGATCGTTTTCGAGCATCGTCACGAGGTTGCACGGCCCGAACAGCTCGACCGCGCACCGCCAGTACCCGGGCAGGCGCGTAACGCAGGTCAAGGTGGCGAAGCCGCCGTATGAACCGCCCCAAACCCCTAACCGGTCGAGGTCGAACTCGGGCTGTTCGCGCATCCACTGCGCGATCGACCGAAAGTCGGCGAGGTCGATCCCGCCCCAGTCGCGGTGGATTCGAGTCTGCCAGGTCTTCCCGTAGCCGGTGCTGCCGTGAACATTCGGCACGACGATCGTCACACCACGGCTGAGCAGCTCGAGCAGCACCGGGAACGCGAGCACGGGTCGAGACTGGCCCTCGGGGCCTCCGTGGATGACAAGCAGCGCGGGTCCGCACGCCGCCTTGCCGGCGGGCCGCCAGACGTAGGCTGGAATGGCGCCCTCGGTGCCGGGGATGCGGATCGCCTCGGGGCGCCCGGCGTAGGCAGGAGCCGCGTCGCCCGTGGTCAAGATCCGGCCTTCTCCCGTACGCAGGTCAACGATGCGAATTTCCTGCGGGCCGTCCACCGGCGACAAGGTGTAAGCCGCCCTGGCCCCGTCTTGCGAGACCACGAGGTCTCCGACCCATCCGCCGGTCTCGCGCTCGCCAGCGGGGTTGTCGCCGAACCGCCACCTGAGGCGGGAATAGCCGTTCTCGTTGACGCTCCACGCAACGCCCCGCCCGTCGGCCGACGTCGCGGCGAGCTCGACGTCCCAATTGGGCTGATCGAAGACCTCGCGCGCGCCGGTAGAGACTTCGATGGCCTCGAGGTGGAGGAAGTCGCTTCCGTTGTCGGTGATCGCAAGGACTCTGCCGTCGGCGAGCCACCCCGCGGGAGTGTTCTGCATCTCACCGTTGTGGCTGGTCAGGTCCGCCACCTCGCCAGATGCAACCTCGATCGCGAGCAGGTCCTGGTCGGTGTTCTGCGCGACGCGCATGGCGCAAAGCCACCGACCGTCGGGCGACCAACCGCCGGCGACATGCCATGCCGGATCGGCCACGAGCAGTCGCTGCTCCTTGCTCTGTGCATCCAGCACCGCGATGTCGACGTCGGCCTCCTCGCGTGCGTTTGTGCTGATCGCCACCGACTTCCCATCGGGCGCCACGGCGTTCCGTGACATGTGATGCTGCACGCGATCACCGTCGCTTACCGCGAAGTCCTCGATCCGGCCGTCGGGATGGCGCACGAAGACCTGCCACCTCTCAGTGCCGCCTTGGTCCGCCGAGTAGTACAGATCGCCGGAGCTCGACCACGCGAGCCCATGAAGGACGTAGCCATCCATCGCGATCGAGGTTCGTGGCGCACCCCCGGCAACGGGGATCTCGCACAGCACCGCTGGACCATCCTTTGGCGAGACGAAGGCAAGGGTCGACCCGTCAGGGGAGAACGCCAGTGCGGAGGGCCCGGAGTACCGGCGCGTGGTGTGAGGAAACGAGTAAACCAGCGGGCGTGGCGCGCGCCGCTTGGTGGTGGCTTGCTCCGCTGCGCTCACTTACAAGACAAGACGATACCCCGCCTACGGCCCGGCGTAGATCACCGCTTCGAAGCGCGCCATCGCGATCGCCAGACCCACGAGAAAGCCTCCGATCGCGACCATCGGCGACGACGCGCCCATGAGGGACGCGGGTTGCACCAAACCGCGTCCCTTGAGAACGGCGATGCTGCCCGTGATCAATCCGGCCAGGGGTATGACCAGGCCGACCACGGGGAGCAATGCCGTCTCGGTGAGCCACTGCAGCTGCGTCTCGGTGCCGAGGTCGATGAAAGCCCACACGAAGACAGTCGCGGCCAGGCAACCGGCCGCCAGCCATTCGAGTCGGGAGATCGGGGCCGCTGTCTGGGCGTTTCGCATTTGCAGGGCGCAGCGTGCAGCCGAGGCGGTCTCACATTCAGTCTCAGACCAGTCTCAAATTGACGGCTCAACTCAGGCTGGTGGCAGTATCTTTGCCCCGGGGAAGGAGTGGGCGAGAAGTGAGTGACGTCCGCCGGCCGTTCGGCGACCCTCGCGCGGTCGACGCGGTGGTCGTCTTCTTGATGGCCTGCTTCGTTTTCAGCGCCTACCTCGACGCATACGCGACAGTGAAGGTGCCCGGCACCGTCATCCAGGACGCCGCGCACGCCGGCCAGGCGGGGCTCACCGCCTCATGGTTTGTGGCTACGGGATTCCTCTTCTTCCTCTTTGGCCGGGGCCTTCGAGAGGGTAAGCCCTGGAATCGAGCCCTTCCCGATGGCTACACGGGCTCGCTTGCGGCGGCGCTCGTATTCGGGGCGGCTTTGATCACCGACTACAACTGGACATTCGGCCCCAGGAACGCGCTGGGGCTCGACGTACTCTTCACCCCTCCCAACGTCGTCAAGATCGCGGCGGCGGCGGTGATGGTGAGCGGACCGCTGCGTTCGGCGGCGCGGCGTGGCCAGGCCACCGCGGGCGTGATCACGCTTCTGTCAGCGGCGCTGCTCCTGTCGGTCTTCACGTTTGCCACGCAGTTCATCCACCCGCTGATCGACCCATGGTCGTCCAACGACCCGGCTCAGATGCCGGCGCGAGTGGACAGCTGGGTCGCTCAAGACCTCGGTGTATCCGCTTTGCTCGTCCAGTCGACGATCCTGGCGGTCACCGGCCTCGTTTTGAAAAGCACCTTCCGGTTGCGCCCTGGGTCGCTAACCCTCGTTTTCGTGGTCAACGGCCTCTTGGTCGTCGTCACCAAGACGCACTTCTACCTCCTGCCGGCGGCCGTGGCGGCGGGGCTGGCAGGCGACGCGTGGCTGGCCTGGTCGGCACGCCGGGCCGGACGTCCGACCGCATCGCTGTGTGCGGTGATCGCGGGGGCGTTCACCCTGACCTACATGATCGAGATGTTGTTTTTCGTAGGGAGCGCCTGGAGCGGGTCGTTATGGGCGGGCGTAGTGCTGGCCGCGACGATCGTGAGCTGGGCGATCGGCCGTCTGCTGCGGGCGGGCATGCCTAATTCGGCGGCAGCCATCACTCCGCTGCTGGAGGTGGTCCCTGGTAGCTCAGCGGCGCCGCCCGGGGTGCGATGGACCCGTGATCCGGAGAGCACGATCCGCCCGCAGCTGGTGCGGGCAGCGCTCGACGACCTCGGCACCCCGGAGGCCCTCGGACGCAGCCCGCTCGGTCAGCTTCCGGGGGTTTCGCGCGGTGGCTCGGCGGCCGCCGATCTCAGGGCGGTGCTGGTGGACGTGATCGGCGAGCTGGCGACCTCCAGCGGACCGCGCGACGCCGAGGCGGGCAAGCTGCTGCTCGACTACTACGTCAAGCGCGTGGGAAGCCACGAGGTGATCATGGAACGGCTGCACCTGTCACGGCCCACCTTCTATCGGCGCCTGCAGCGGGGATTTGCGCTCGTGGCGGAACGGCTGGACGAGCTGAGCGAGTTCGCCCAGCGCGTCCCGGTGAACGATTAGGCCGACCGCCGATTGGCGGGAGTAGCCTGCTGGACGCGGTACACGATCACGCCGATCATCACCAGCACCACGCCCGCCCAGATCCAGTACGTCACGCGGTGGACGTTCAGGAAGGCTTCCATGCGGGGGCCGTACTTGATCCCGATGACCATGACGATGCCGGCCCAGATCGCGGTCGACACCGCCACGCTGGCCGCGAACACCGGGTACCTCACTCTCAAAACGCCGGCCGCCACAGTGATCGGCACCCTGAAACCTGGGATGTGCCGGCCGAAGATGATCGCGAACACGCCGTAGCGCTTGAACCAGCGTTCGGCCCTGGCCAGCCGCTCAGAGTTGAGATGGACCACTTCGCCCAGGCGGCCCTCGGCGAGCCGGCGGCCGTAGCGCTTCGAGATGAAAAACAGGTTCGTCGCGCCGAGCACGACCACGCCGATGAGGCCAAGCCAGGCGGTCAGCCACGCGGCGAGGTGGCGGGGAACGTGCGCGCCGACGTACATCACGAATACGTCGCCCGGCGCCGGCAGCGGGATCCCCGACTCTTCGATATAGAGAAGGCCGTAGCTGGCGAGGTAGGTGTAGCGATGGAGGATGTGCCTCATCCAGAACACACCCCACTCCACAACGTCCGGAACGTCGCCCTGCAGGATCGCCGATACGACGATGGCGGCGGAGACCAGGATCGCGACGCCCGCGATCCTGACGTTGCGCATGCCGGAGGCGCGCGAAGCCCACGAGCGGAAGCCGGCGGCGTAGGCACTCATTGCGGGTGGGACAGCTCCATGAAGGTCATAACGACGTTAGTGGCATTGTCGGCAGTGCGTATCAAGGAAACGCGCAACCCTGTCGATTTTTGCTTGATCTGAGCCGCTTCCGGGAATAAACAATTGATCGACCGGGCCTATTCGACCCGGCCTTTCAATGGGCTGATAGAAGCCCAATCGAGGCACGGAAATGAGCGCCTTTTTGGTGTTGGTTTTCGATGTTGCAGTGACGGTCCTGGCCCTGGTTGTTTTGCTCGCGGTTGCCAGGTCGTTCATCGTGATCGGGCCCGCGCAGGTCGGGCTGGTCACCAGGAGGCTTTCGTCCCGTCACAACGCGACGGACGACCCGGTTGCATTCGCCGGCGAGGCCGGCTACCAGTCAGACCTTCTGATGCCGGGCGTGCGGTTCAAGCTCTGGCCGACATATTCGGTTGCAAAGTACCCGTGGGTCCAGGTTCCGGCCGGCGAGATCGGCGTCGTCATCTCGCAGATTGGCAAGCCCCTGGCGACTGGCGCGAAGTCGGCTGCGTACCGGCCAGAGTTCGGCAACTTCTCCGACCTGCGCGCGTTTCTCGACAACGGCGGAGAGAAAGGTGTTCAGCGGCCGGTGCTGCCTCCGGGTACGTTGATCCCGGTCCATCCCGTCGCGTTCCTGGTCATCACGGCCAGCAAGGCGTACGGCCTGCCGATCGATAGGCAGCTGCTCGTGCGCGGCCCTCTGAACGCTGAGTCCTTTGGCCTGCTGCCAAAGCAGCTGAAGGTAACCGTCATCGCGCCTGAGGGAGATCAGGACCTTGTTGGAATCGTGACCACCCTGGACGGTGCGCCGCTGCCGCCGGCCGACATAGCCGGCCGGATCGGTGGTTTCGCAGACATCGAGGCGCTCGAGAAGGAAGCGAGCGTGAGTGACTCGGAGCTGATCGAGAGGCTGCTGGGCGCCAAGAACGGCCTTCACAACAACTACCAGGACTTCCAGGCCTTCCTGGACAGCGGCGGCCGGATCGGCCTTCAGCACGATCCCCTGCTGTACGGCGCCTACCTGCTCAACCCGTTCCTGGTTCGGGTCGAACCCGCTCGGATGCTGGTTGTCAACCAGGGCGAGGTCGCGGTGATCAAGAGCTACGTAGGGCTCCCCACCCTCGATACATCGGGTCCGGAATTCAAGTTCGGCTCGATCGTTCAACCGGGCCATCGCGGCATCTGGCGCGAGGCGCTGAGAACGGGTAAGTACCCGTTGAACCCGCGGATCTACGCGGCTGAGAAGGTTCCGACGTTCATCCTGACGTTGAACTGGGCCGAGGCGAGCTCCGTGGCCCACAACCTGGACGCGCAGCTGAGCCCGATCGAAGGCAAGAGCCGCGAGGGCTTCATCTTCACGATCGACCTGCAGGTCCAGATCCACGTGCCCGACACGAAGGCGCCCAAGGTGATCTCGATGGTCGGTTCGATGCAGAACCTCGTGAACGAGGTGCTCCAGGCCGCCGTCGGCAACCACTTCCGAAACACGCTCCAAGGCCTCGAGGCCGTCCGCTTCATCGAGACCCGCGACTCGGTGCAGGCGGCCGCGATGGAGGCGATCTCGCGCTACCTCGCGGCTTACGAGGTGGAAACTCGTGGCGTGTACATCCAGGACGTGACATTCCCTGAGGAACTCGTCGGTGTGCTCACGCGCCGGGAGATCGCCAATCAGGAAAAAGCGACCTACGAGCAGCAGAAGGATGCGCAGACGATCCGCATCGACCTCGAGAAGGCCCGCGGGACGGCCGACATGCAGGCCGCGCTCGCCCAGGCGCAGGTTTCAGTCGACATCAATCGTGCCCGAGCCGACGCCCGCAAGGCGGAGGCCGACGGCGAGGCGGCTTTCGTAGAGCTGACCGGAGCCGCCGAGGGTTCGCGCAGGCGGGCCATCGGTCTTGGCGATGCCGCAGCGACCCAGGCCCTCGGCCTGGCCAGGGCGAAGGGTTACGAAGCCCAGATCCGCAGCCTCGGGGCGGGGCCCACGGCGGCCGTCGCCATCGCGAACGCGGTTTCGGAGGGCAAGATCACGGTCGTGCCGGAGGTCCTGGTGACCGGAGGCGGCGGCGCGATCGAGGGCCTCGCGGCCACCTTCATGCGCACCCTGAACGGCAACCACGGCTCGAACGGGGCCGAGGTGGCCAAGCCCGCGGCGGAGGGCAAGCGCGCGGATTCATGACGTGTCGGGCAGCGCGTGGCGGCGGCTTCCGCCACGCGCCCACCCCAGCCGCTAGAGGCCGTGCGTAGAGGCGCGCTCTAGGAGGGGAGAACCTTGGGGCACGTTGGCACCTCGGCGTTGATCATGTTCGCGTCCGCCTGCAGCGATTGGGCGACGATCGCGAAATGAACGATCCCGGTGTTGACCTCGTCGCTGCTGTTGTCCTGAAACCCGTGAAGCGCAACGCCAATACCGCCGGACATGCCCTGGAGGTCGTTCCGCAGCGCCTTGGTGCCGACCGCGATGCAGTTTGGGATGCCCGCATGGTCGATCACGGACAGGATGTTGAGCATCTGCGTGTTGGTCGCGTTGATCGCGTTGTGGCAGGCAGTTGACAGGTTCGTCGCCGGAGCGCAGGAAGCCTGCACCGGTGGCAGAGTGTTGGCCAGGCTGACGATCGCCGGTCCGACCTCCAGGTTCAGGAAGCGATCGGCCAGCACGTAATCCGAGACGATCGGTCTCGGCGACGCGTGAATCATGGTCACCGTGGGGCCCGCTGGTATCCAGGGCCAGGGGATCGAGATGATGCCGGTCGCGTTCAGCCCCACCACGATGAGGAGCAAGACCACCGCACCGGCCGCCCCGATCCGGTAGGGGCTCAGCTGAGTCGGAGCGGCCGGCTGCTGCCACAGCGGCGGGTTCATCTCGGCGGGCGAATAGACGGCCGCCACCGGCTCGGGTGCGGGCGCCGGGTAACCAATCGCCGCGGCAGGCTCGCCGGCCTCCGCCGGCGGGATCGGCAGCCACTTGTGGCCGTCCCAGATCCACTTCCCGTCTGGCGAAACCTGCGGAGGGCCGAGTCCGACGCTCATGGGGCGATCATCACGAGGGGAGCACCTTGCTGCAGTGCGCCTTCTGGACATTGATGGCGGCGGCGTCCGGCTTGAGTGAGCGGCCGAAGTAGGCGAATCGGTTGATGCCCTGGTAGATCTCCGCGCCACTGTTGTCCTGGTAACCGTTGAGGGACAAGTCGAGACCGTCGGCCATGCTCTGGAGGTCGAATCGTGTCGCCTTGGCGCCGGCTGCGATACAGGGCGGGACGTCCCCGTGATCGATCGTCGAAAGGATGTCGGTCATCTGCTGCCTGGCTGTGTTGAGCGCCGTGAGGCAGCCGTTCGACAGGGTGCCGGTACAGGCTGACTCCAGCGCGGGCAAGGTATGGCCGATGCTGGGAAGCGCGGGCGTGAGGAAGACGTTCAAGAAACGATCCGCTCGCGCGTAATCCGAGGTCTTCGGGGTGGGCGAGGGTTGAATCGTCGACCCGGCGGCGCTCGATGCGCTGCCCGGCCACGGCAGCTGGATCACGTTCGTCGAGTTCAAGACCATCATGAGCATGACCAGCAGCACCGCCGCCGTCCCGGCGTACATGTAGATGGTGCGGTTGGACCCCGCGGGCTCAGCCCACAGAGGTGGAACCGGTGGATCGACCACGGGATAGTTCGCCGCGGGGTAACTCGCCGCGGGGTAACTGGCCGCGGGTGAATTCGCCACGGGGTTCCTGGCAATTGCGGGCCGTGGGTGTACCTCGGGTGGTCCGGGCTGAACCCAGGACTTGGTCGGAGCCGTCACAGCGACCGCCTCTGGAATGACGGCCTCGGCGGCCGGTTCCCACGTGGTCTCGGGGAGGGGCTGCCAATTTTGCCCGTCCCAGATCCACTTGCCGTCCGGCGAGATCTGGGGTGGCTGCAACGTAGGGTTTGCGCCGATCATGAGGACGTCAGCCTAGGCTCAGGTTCGCGGACATACTCAAATAACTCGTTAAGAGTTGTAAGGGGTCCCTCTCGGGCCGACCGCCTCTGGAATTCCGGGGTTTGGGAAGTAGTACTTTTGGGCGAACGGCAGATTGCCCGTTTTTCTCATTTGGGGGTGAAGTCCATGGCGGCAGTGAGTCGTGCGGATGCGGTTTGGGAGGGCGACCTGCCCACGGGCAAGGGGCGGGTCAAGGTGGCCAGCGGCACGTTCGATGAGTTCCCGGTCACCTGGGCAGCCCGCGCGGAGCGCCACCACGGTGGCACCAGCCCGGAGGAGCTTCTCGCCGCCGCGCACGCGGCGTGCTACTCGATGGCCTTCTCCAACGGGTTGAGCAAGGCCGGCCACAAGGTCGAGCGCCTCAACACCACCGCCGAGGTGGAGTTCGTGCCTGGCACAGGCATCACGACGATCACCCTGACGACGGTCGGCCACATTCACGGTATCGATGCCGCCGAGTTTCAGAAGGAGGCAGAAGCTGCCAAGGAAGGTTGCCCGATCTCCAAGGCGCTGCACGGCAACGTCGCCCTGAAGCTCAACGCGCGGCTGGACCTAGAGCACTAGGTCACAGTCTTTAACGCGCCGGACCGGTCAATCCCGGAAAGTCCACGACGCCTTGAAGCCGGAGCTCCTTGAGCTGGCCGGAGAGCCACTTCCGTGGGTCCTTGATGGGCTTGTTGCCGTCGACGCAATCCCAGGTCCTGCCGCTGACATCGCGGGCGACCAGCAGGAGGCAGCGCGGCTCCAGGCTGCGCTGCCAGGCCTTCATCGCGGGCTGGAGCACGATCCGGCGCGGCGGCGCCTTCTCCGGCAAGGTCAGCTCACCGGCGTAGAGGTCGTCCGATGCCTGGACGATCACACCGCCCGCCGTCAGCGTTCCGCCCAGGTTCTCCACCTCGAGCTCGATCGGCTGGCCGGCAGCCGGCGAGCCGATGAAGGTGAGGTGCGGCACAGGCCGCGTGGTGGCCTCCCACCTGGCATCGGCAGCCTTGATGGCCCGGCGGGAGGCCATGTCCGCACGCGTCGCGAACACTGCGGCCCACAGCGCCAGCACCACAGCTGCCAGCCCGATCAACAACTGTTCTGAGCTCATTGCTACTCCGGCTTGACGGGTTTGGTAGGAGGATCTGGCGCCTGATGGTAGCGCCGAGCGTCGTAGCTGCGGAAGGCCGGCAAGGCCAGCGCGCACAACACGCAACCCGCGACGCACAGGACGCCACCGGAAACGATCGAGAATCGGATGCTGGTCAGCGAGGCCACCACGCCGGCCTCGAAATTGCCCAGCGTTGGCCCGACGGAGTAGCTCAGCAGCTCGATCGAGGCCAGGCGCCCGCGCAACGAGTCGGGGATGGTCTGGTTCCAGATCGTCTGCCGGAACACTCCGCTCATGGAGTCAGCCGCGCCGGCCAGCGCCAGGAATACGAGGGCGGCCACCAGGCCCGGGACGACTCCGAAACCGATGATCGCAAGTCCCCAAACCGTCGCTGCGACGATCACTCCCATGCCGTGACGGTGGACCCTTCGCGTCCATCCACTCGTGGCCGCAAACGCGAACGCCCCCACCGATGGCGCGGCGTAAAGAAAACCGAGCACGCTGGGACCGCCAAGGGTCTGGGCGATCGCCGGGAACAGGGCCATCGGCATGCCAAAGAGCATCGCCACGATGTCGACCACGTACGTGCCGATCAGCTCAGGGCGGCTGCGGGCATACCGGATTCCCTCGACAACTCGGCGCAGGCCCGGCCGCTCGGCGCCGGCCGGCGGCGGCACTTCCTTCATGAGTGCGAGACAGGTGAGCCCGACCACGAATGTCGCCACGTCGATCACGTACGTCGCAGGCAACCCGGCCACCGCGACCAGCACCCCCGCGATGGAAGGTCCGGCGATCATCCCCAGCGTTCCTCTCACGTTGCCCAGGGCCGCGGCGGCGGGCAGCTCGTCGCGATCCACGAGCCTTGGCAACATTGCCCCGAGAGACGGTCGCTGCAGAGAGTCGATCGACGCCTGAACGATGACGATGGCAAATATCAGCCAGAGCGTGGGTCGGGCCAGAAGTGAGTTCCCGGCGAGCACCAGGCTGCCCGCCATGAGACCCGCTTCCGTGAGAAGGACCATCAATCGTCGATCGGCGGCGTCGGCGAGCGCACCTCCGAGCAGCGCAAATATGAGGATGGCGGCCAGCTCGGCGAGGCCCAGCATGCCGACGAACAGGACGCTGTGAGAGAGCTGGTAAACCTGGTAAGGGACGGCGACCGACGTGATCATGGTGCCGAAGAACGACACCAGCTGCCCGATGAACAAAAGGCGGAAATCGCGGTGACGCCGCAGCGGCGTGATATCGACGGTCACCATCTGGAGCCATCGACGTTTGGGTGGCGGCGTGTGCGGGACGTTCATCGCGAGGCGCCAGATGGTAACGAAAGGCCGATTTTGGGCACAGTAGAGGCAGCGCAGGCTGTATTCAACGCCGGGCGCCGCAGGGCGCATCAAGGAGACGAGATGGAAGAGAGAGCTACTTTTGCGGGCGGTTGCTTCTGGGGCGTAGAGCACCTTTTCAACGAGATCCCGGGCGTGATCGACGCGGTCTCCGGGTACTCCGGCGGCAATCGCGACAACCCGACCTACGAGCAGGTCTGCTCGGGCCGGACGGGGCACGCGGAGGCGGTCGAGGTCACCTACGACCCGGCCAAGGTCTCGTACGACGAGCTCCTGAACGCCTTCTGGAACATGCACGATCCGACGACGCTCAACTACCAGGGGCCAGACCACGGCCATCAGTACCGGTCGGCCATCTTCTTCCACAACCCCGACCAGGAGAAGGCCGCGCTCAAGTCGAAGGAGGAGGCGCAGCGCTACTTCGACCGGCCGATCGTTACCGAGATCGTGCCGCTGGCGCGTTTCTGGCCCGCCGAGGAGTATCACCAGCACTATTTCGACAAGCACTCAGGCCACTACTCGTGCCATTTCATCCGCGGATGGGTGCCCAAGCAGCCGGCGGAGGCAGAACCAGCCCGCTAACCGGGTACTAAACGGCGGCGCCGCGCCCTATCCTTACCGCCCAGCGAGCGGATCGATCTCCGCAGCTCGGACGGGAGGATAGCCGGTGCGGTGTGACCATTGTTCCAACGAAGTCCCGGACGGCGTCTTCTGCACGCGCTGCGGGGCACACCAGGGGACAACCAAGGAGATCGGCGACCCCAAGACCCGAGAGCACCGCTACGCGGCGCACCCTGGCGAGCATGTGGCCCAACCCTCGGTGTTCACGACCCTTTTCCCGCACCTCGGTCACCACAAGATCCACGAGTTTCGCTGGGCGTTCATCGCCGGTCTCGCCGGCATCCTGGTGCTTTACCTCGCCGGCCTGATCTCGGCGGCGATCCTGGTCTCGGCCTTCCTCGTCCCGGTCCTCTACCTCATCTATCTGTACGAAGCGCAGGTGTACCGCGACGAGCCTGCCCTCGTGCTCGGGTTCACCCTCGGCGGAGGAATCATCGTCGGCATCGTCGCCACCGTCTTCGAGCGAATCATCTACAACCCGTTCCAGTACAGCGGCAACCCATTCGGCAACGCGGGCGTGAGCCTGGGCGGGCTGCTGATCGTGGGCTTGTTGTTTCCAGTGGTACAGGAAGCGCTGAAGGCGCTGCCGGCGCTCTTTCTACCCAACCGCGCCGATTTTCCGGAGACCGTGGACGGTCTCGTTTTTGGAGTTGCGGCCGGCCTGGGTTTCAGCCTTGCGCAGGCCCTGATCGGCTTCAGCAGCGTGCTGACCAGCCTGCCCGCGCACGTTGCCCCCGGCAACTGGATCTACGACCTCACGACGCTCGCGGTTCTCCTGCCACTTCTGCAGGGGAGCGCCACCGGCATGATCGCCGCCACGATCTGGCGCTACCGGCGAGGCCGCCTGGCCGGTCGTGAGATCGGGGGCGTTGCGATGGCGCTGCTCGCCCACATCGCTTTCTCCGCTGGAACGCAGGTGATGAAGGACACGTCGGTCAACCCTTTGTTCATCCTGATCTGGCAGGCGGCGATCGTCGGCGCCCTCCTGATCTACATCCGCTATCTCCTCCACCACTCTCTGCTCGAGGAGGCTGCGCACATGGGCTATGCCGAGACTGTGTGCCCGAGCTGCCACATGCACATCGTCGCGTCAGGCTTCTGCCCAAACTGCGGAATGGCGCTGACCGCCGCGCCGAACTCCATCAAGCGTGGACGCCGGCCGCGGGTGGAAGCACCGGCCTCTTCCTCGGAGAAGCGCTAGTGGCACTTACGTGCGCCAGGTGTGGCGCCCAGAACCCTGACGGCAACCAGTTCTGCCAGGCCTGCGGCACGCCGTTGATGGCAGCCGCTCCGCCGGCGGCGCCGGCGTGGATCCCTGCCCCGCCGCCGGCGGCGCCACCCGCGCAAGGGCAGCCTCCGGCCGCACCGGGCGCTCCCCCCCAGGCGCCGGGCTGGTCCGCGGCTCCACCGCCGGCACCGGCCTGGACCGCGGCCCCGCCGCAGGGGCCGCCTCCGCCCGGCTCGACCGCGCCGCCTCTTGCCTACGCCTCACCGCCCCCGGCTCCAGTCGCCTACGCGAGCCCGTACTACACGCCTACGGCCGCATTCCCCCAGGCACCCGTCCACCGCACGCCATGGATCCTCATCCTGGCCGCGATCTTTGGCTTGATCGTGCTGATGGCCGGGTGCGGCACCGCGATCGCGCTCCTCAACAACGGCAGGGCGACCGTCACCGGCGGGATCACGTCCGACGTGCCGAGCCCAACTCCCGCGGGCTCACCCAGCCCGATCGCGTCTCCGATCACGCTCACCGGGCCGACCGCGTCCAACCTTGGCTTGACACTTCCAGTCCCGGCGGGATGGGTCGTGGACTCCAAGGACAACGAGCAGATCACGCTCGCCGATCCAAGTGGCGCGGGTGTGATGACAGTCGCCAGCGCCCCGGACAATCCATCGACCGCCGAGCAGCAAAAGAATTCCGTAGACCAGGTCTTCCTCAGCAAGTACCCGGATACGAAACCTTGTCCGAACACCAAGACGACGACCGGTTCCCTCAACGGCCCACAGGGAATCTTCTGGACGATCTGCTTCACGCTGACTTCGGGCTCTCAGTCTTTTCCAGCGGCCGCGTCGATGTTCGTGGGCGTCAACTCCGACGGCGGCGTGTTCTACGGAGTGATCATGCTCACGCGCCAGGACAACCTGCAGGCCTTCCTGAGCGAAGCAGCGCCCGTACTCAAGGGCATCCAGTGGAAACTCAAATGAGAACCGTCCGGGAACGGCCGGAATAAATCAGGCCTGAACGCGACGTCGTAATAGCGCAAAGCTGACGCAATTTCGCGTCACCCCGCGGGGTATCTTGAGTGGCCATGTTTGCCCGTTGGGGTCGTTTTGTCTATCGCTTCCGCTGGGCCACGCTCATCGCCTCGGCGCTGCTGCTTGGCCTGTCGATCGTCGCCGTCCTCACGGGCGCCAACCTCACCAACAGCGGTAACTTCGGTTCAGACCTGGCGGCCGGGCAGGCGAGCAAGCTCATCAACGACGAGATTCATCCCCAAGGGGCTCCGGGCGGCTCCAGCTTCACCCTGATATTCAGCAGCGGCACTCTGACGGCCACCGACCCAGCGTTCCGGTCGGCGGTGCAAGACGCTGTGGCATCGCTTGACTTTGATTCGCGCGTGACAGCAGTGCGCACGCCTTACAACGTGCCGCAAATCCAGCAGGCGGCCTTCATCTCTCGCGATTCGCATAAAGCGCTTGTGATCGTGGAGCTGAAGGACACGCAGATCAAGGCCGAAACCTATATCGACCAGGTGACCAGCGAGATTCATCCGAGCTCTCTCAGCTACGTGCTGACGGGGGGTGTGCCGATCACCACGGCGTTCAACTCGACTCTTCAGGACGATCTCCAGCGCGCGGAATATGTCGCGCTGCCGGTCACGCTTCTGCTTTTGATTTTGATTTTTGCGGCCGTGGTTGCCGCGCTGCTGCCGCTTGCTGTCGGCCTGCTCGCAATCGTGGGCGGCCTGGGCGGCACTGTATTCCTCGCGCACTTCACCGACGTCTCTCAGTACGCGTCGAATGTCGTGACGCTGATCGGCCTCGGCGTCGCGATCGACTACTCGCTGTTCATCGTCAACCGGTTTCGCGATGAGCTCGCTGCGGGCCATACGCGAGAAGACGCGATCGCCATCTCCATGTCGACCGCCGGGCGCGCGATCACTTTCTCGGGGGTCACTGTTGCGATCGGACTTTCCGCAATGATCTTTTTTCAGGGCACGTTCCTGGCATCGATGGGAGCCGCCGGCGCGATCGTCGTGGGGATTGCGGTGCTATACGGGCTGACGTTCTTGCCCGCGGTTCTATCCGTCCTCGGCGAGCGAGTCGACTGGCCGGCCTGGATGCGGCGACGCCTCGCGGCACGCAAACCCCCTGGAACGGGCGCGTGGCACTCCATGGCGGTGTGGGTGATGCGGCGGCCGTGGTTCGTGGTCGTCCCGGCGGTGGCGGTCCTGGTCCTGGCCGGAACGCCCTTCTTGCAGCTGCGGCTGGCCCAGGGCGGCGTGGACCAGCTCCCGCCGAGCAACACAGCTCGCCAGGGCTACGACACTCTCGTTAAAGATTTTCCCGGACAAGACCAAACCTCGATCACGGCAGTCGTCAACTATCCAGACTCACAACCGCTGACCGCATCCCACGTGGGTGATGTGTATGACCTGAGCCGCCGTCTGGCCGGGCTCTCCAACGTGCTCCGCGTCGAGAGCATCGTGGACATAGACCCGAGCCTCAGCAGGGCTGACTATGTACGGCTGCTTTCAGGTCCGCAGTCCTCGCTTCCACCGGCGCTCCAGCAGGCTCTGACCATCGGAACCGGCAGCCACATCGTGCTGCTGAACGTGGTCACGAACCAGCCCCCGACGAGCGATCAAGCGCGAGCCATCGTCAATGCGATTCGCGCCGAGCGCGTGAACGGCGGCCAGGTTCTCGCCACGGGTGAGACCGCCTTCGACCTGGACGGCGTCAACTTCATCCTGGGCAAGACTCCGATCGCCATCGGCTCGGTGCTGCTCGTGACGTACGTCGTGCTGTTTCTTCTGACGGGATCGATCGTGCTGCCCTTGAAAGCCGTCATCACCAACCTCTTGTCGATCTCAGCCTCCTTCGGCGCGCTGGTGTGGATATTCCAGCAGGGCCACCTGAGCCAGCTCCTGGGCTTCACCGCGCAATCGATCGACCCAAGCGTTCCGGTGATCCTCTTCAGCATCGTTTTCGGAATGTCGATGGACTATGAGGTTTTGCTGATCAGTCGCATCCAGGAGGAATACCGGCGGACCGGCGACAACCAGGCCGGAGTCGCGATGGGTCTCGAGAAAAGCGGACGGCTGATCACGGGCGCGGCGGCGATCATGGTCGCGGTGTTCCTGGCATTCGGCCTTTCGAACTTCGTGATCATCAAGGCCATCGGCATCGGCCTGGCTATAGCCATCGCAATCGACGCCACGATCGTGCGGATCCTGATCGTGCCGTCCGTGATGTGCATCCTGGGCCGCGCCAACTGGTGGGCGCCGCGCCCGCTGAGCTGGCTGCACCGACGCGTCGGGGCGGGCGAATCACTGGCGGCGCCGGTAGCGTTGAGAAGCTGACCGAGACTCTTTTTTTTTGAGTTCGCGGCAGTTCGGTGACGTATCGCTGGAATCGCGGGTGAGGGCAATAATCGTCTCTCGTTTCGTTATGCCAATCGGGCACTGCCTGGTTATGCGGTAGAGGCCCCAATCCGTTTACGGGGCCCGCCTGCAAATGAGTTGTGGGGCTCGCGAGCAAATCCATTGGACGGCTCGCGAAGAACTCGAACGGGTGGCGACTCGGCGACCTTCGTCGCGTATACCTCACCCCGGTTGGAGTCGGGCGAGAGTCCGAGCCACAAGGAGATTCAATTTGTCACGCCCTGCATTCCGACGCGCATGCGCGATCACGATCAGCGCTTTGATGCTCTCAATTGGGGGCCTGTCTGTACTCACGGCGCCGCAGCCGGCGCGAGCCGCAGCAGCCCCCTGCTCGGTGCAGTTTGGAATGTACGAAGCGAGCACGCCGTGGGACCCGACGATGACCGCGATCCGCAACCTCGATACCACAGTCAACCGGCATTCGAGCATCGTCCACTGGTATGCACAGTGGGGTGACCCCGGCTCAGGGGTTTTTGCGGCAAATCAGCCGTGGATGCTCAACGCGGTTCGCAACTACACCTCGGTCGGCGTGACAGGATCCACACCTCTCATCACCTGGGAAGCGTGGGGACCATCACCGACGACGGTGGCGAACAACACGTTCCCGCTCAGCAAGATTGCCGCAGGCAATTTCGATGCTTACATCGACTCCTGGGCGGTCGGGCTGCGCACCTATGGAAGCCCCGTGATGCTCGACTTCGGCCACGAGATGGATGGGAACTGGTATCCGTGGGGCTACGGTGTAAACGGAAACACAGTGGCCGACTACATCGCGGCCTTCAGACATGTCCACGACCGCTTCGTGCTCGCCGGCGCCACCAACGTGCAGTTTGTCTGGAACCCGGACGTCTGGAACCCGGCCGGCGTCGACCAGCGCGCCTTCTATCCCGGCGACGCCTATGTCGATTGGATGGCTATAGATGTCTACAACTGGGGCGCGAATGGTGGTGGCTGGGCGAGCCTGGCGTCTGCTTTGGGTTCGCTGACCACCATCTACTCCCGCCTGGCCTCGCTCAACCCGACGAAGCCGATGATGCTTGCGGAGTGGGGGAGCGCCGAGCCCGTGGCCGGCGACCCGATTGGCGTTACCAAGGGGCAGTGGATCATCGATGGCGCGCTGGCATTGGGCGCCCAGTTCCCACGCATTTCGGCAGCCATCTGGTTCAGTGCGACCGGCACTACCTTTGCGCTGGATTCGTCGGCCGACTCGCTGGCCGGCGCCAAGACTGCATTCGGCGGATGCCCGTCACCGAATCCGAGCCCGTCACCGAGTCCGAGCCCGTCACCAAATCCGAGCCCGTCACCGAGTCCGAGCCCGTCACCGAGTCCGAGCCCGTCACCGAGTCCGAGCCCATCACCGCCCAGCCCGTCACCGAGCCCGAGCCCGAGTCCGCCAGCCGGGCCCTCACTGACCGCGGAGTCCTTGGGCGGCGTGGCCAACTCCGGGGCCGCGACAAGCTCCTGGAGCGCCGCTCGCCTCGACGTCTTCGTCCGCAGCACCGACAGCCAGCTCTATCACAAGACGTGGGATGGAACGCGATGGAGTGGGTGGGAGGGACTGGGCGGCTTCCTGACCTCCGATCCCGCGGCGATCTCATGGGGCACCAACCGGATCGATGTCTTCGCCCGAGGAGCCGACAACGCGATCTGGCACAAGCTCTGGGACGGAGTTCGCTGGAGCGGCTGGGAATCCCTGGGCGGTGCCATGAGCTCAGGTCCGGCAGTCGCGACGTGGGGCCCAGGCCGGCTGGACGTCTTCGCCCGGGGTTTGGACGCCCAGCTCTACCACAAGTCGTTCAACGGCAAGGCCTGGAGCAGCAGCTGGGAGGCTCTGGGGGGCTACCTGACCTCCGACCCGGCCGC
>Ga0209648_10000892_pt1 | contig 23723 bp, 20 predicted proteins | sample GraSoi2013_115cm_FD_185830 | JGI IMG/M metagenome (GOLD analysis project Ga0209648, IMG submission 185830) | Grasslands soil microbial communities from the Angelo Coastal Reserve, California, USA - Sample 9_17_2013_115cm (SPAdes) (version 2) | ecosystem: Environmental > Terrestrial > Soil >... | reverse complement strand
CTCCGCGGCGATCAGCGACACCCAGGCAACTCCCATACCGACGGTAAGCCCGGTGAATACGTGCGGCAGCGTGGCGGGAAAATAGACCTCGCGGAAGATCGAAGCCTCGCGGGCGCCGAGGCACTGGGCCGCGCGGATCAGCACCGGGTCGACCATCGCCATGCCGTGCAGGGTGTTGAGCAGGATCGGAAAGAAAGAGCCGAGGAAGGTGATGAAGATGATGCTCTCCTCGTTCGACGGCCACAACATGATCGACATCGGCACCCAGGCGATGGCGGGAATCGGCCGCAGCACCTCGGAGACCGGAAAGACGATCTCGCGCACCAGCCGGAAACGGCCCATCACCAGGCCGAGCGGGACCGCGATCGTCGCGGCCATGGCAAAGCCGATAAAGATCCGCCGGCAGCTCAGAACGACGTGCGACAGGAACTTGTTGTCGCGTGCTACCCGCATCAGGCTGTCGAATACCATCTCGGGCGACGGCACGTTGACGAAACGGACGTGCACCGTCACCCGGTATTTCGTCAGCAGATGCCACGACAACAGGAATAGGGCGAGCGATATCGCGCCGAGGGCAAGCGTCCGCAGTTGATTACGATGTCGCGCGAGCCGTCGCCGGACCTCGCTGATCTCAAGTCGCACCGGGGTGGGCTGCGGCGGGGGAGGCGCGGCCCGCGGGGTTTCGGTCGCGGGGAGGCGCGCCACTCTCTCTCTCAGTTTGAGGGCGGCGCTATCCAAGCATCAGCCCCCGGTGAGCGCCGCTTTCAGTGCATCCTCGAATGAAAGTACCTTGCCGCCGCTCTTTGCGGCGTAGTCCTCTGCGTCCTTCTTGAGCAGAAACGGCGAAATCGCGCTCTTGTCGCTGCCGACGGCGTAGTAGGCCTGGTCGGCAAACAGCTTGATGCCGCGCGCGCTGTCGAAGACATAAGCCATATTGATCTTCTTGCCCTTAGCTTTGAGCGAGGAATAGGCGGCCAGCGTGCAGGCGGCGCTGCTGAACGGCTCGATGCCTTCGCCATCGACCCAAACCTCGCCGGCCTTGCGCGGCTCGACGATGGGTTTGTTGCAGAATTTGTCCTCGCCCTTGACTTCGTAGTTGGCGCTCGATGCGAGCTGGGCGTCGTAGTCGAGTTTGAGCTCGGCAAACGCCTTGCGGACGTAGCTGTCGTCGACCCACTTAGTGACGTCGAATTCCTTCATCCGGCCGAGGTTCTGCAGGACCTTGACGTCCTGCGCCGCGGCATCGATCAGGAAGGGCTTGATGGTCGGATCGGTAGTCATGTTGCCGCCGGGTCCGAGAAAGATATAGACGACCTCCTTGTTGATACCGGTCCACTCCTGGATTTTTTCCGAAGCGAGTTTGGGATCGGCGCGAAACCATTCGTTGGCCGCGATCAGCGCCTTGATGTAGGCGACCACGACTTCGGGATATTGCTCGGCAAAGTCCGTGCGCACGACAACGCCGTGCCAGGTCGGCAGGTTGGTCTCGACACCGTCGAAGATTTTGCGCGCGAAACCGCGGAACGGCAGCAATTCCGCGAAGGGCACGAAGTCGGCATGGGCGTCGATCTTTTTTTCCTGCAGGTTGGTCGAGCCGACCTCCGGGCTCTGGCTCACGAGCTGGAAGTAGTCGGCGGGCCAGCCGCGATCCTGCATCGCTTTGAGGACCATGCCGTGGGCGGCGGAGCCGAACGGCACGCTGACCAGCTTGCCTTTGAGGTCCGAGAGCTCGAAGTACGGCGAATCCTTGTGCACGACGAGGCCGTTGCCCGATCCGAAGCGGTTGTAGGCCGCTACCGCGATCAGCCGGCTCTTGCTTTCGGGATTGGTCTGGAACGTGAACCCGTTCACGACCAGCGGATAGTCGCCCATCATGCCGAAGTGCAGCTTGTTCGCCATCATGCCGTTGGTGACCGGCGGGCCCGATGTGAAGTTGTTCCACTCGAATTGGAATTTGATGTTGGCGTACTTGCCATCCTTCGGCAGGTACTTCTCGAACAGATTGAGTTGCCGGATGATGGTGCCGGCCGTGACCGTATTGGTCGTAGTGTCCTGCGTGCCGATCCCGACCGTGACGGAAGTTTGCGCGCGCAGGGCGGCCGTCCAACCACAGATGGCGAGTGCGGCGAGCGCGACGGCGGTCGCTTTGCAACCCAAGTTCCTGCTCATCATCAAACCTCTTTCGTGGCGGACTCGGGCATCTTGGTTACCGCGAGGGATGTAAGAGGCGCGCAACAATTCCGGCAATTCTCGTTTGAGCCCGAGCGTCGATTAGTTGCCCTCAAATATCTCCTGCTCAGTTTTTGCGCAGGGTTATCAACAGACGGCGCGTTTATAGGCAGGCCAGCTGCTGCGGCCCCGCATCTCCTGCAGCACGTCGGGCCGGCGCACGACGATTTTCGGCTTGCGAACCACCAAGACGTTCTTGTCGTGAAGTCGGTTGAGGCTGATGGTCACCCATTGCCGGGTCGCGCCGACCATATGTGCGAGATCCGCGTGGGTGAAGGCCGCGCCAATGAGGATGCCATCGGGGTCCTTCACCCCATAAAGCTCGACGAGGTGCAGCAACAGATTTGCGAGTCTTTCGGTGATCGAGCGCGTGCCGAGCATCTGCGCCAGCGCGGAATAGCATTTGCCCTTGAAGGCGAGCCCTTCGATCAGGCCGATCGCAAGGTTGGGCATCTCGAGGACGAGCCTCCGCAGCTCCTTGCCCGGCAGATGCACCACGCTGCTGTTGCTGGTCGCCACCCCCGACCATTGATGCACGCCCTCGCCGAACACCTCGGGACCGCCCACAAAATTTCCCGGATGCCAATAGGCGAGCGTGATCTCGCGCTGGGACGGCGCGGTGTAATACACACGAATCCGCCCGGTCTCGATCAGGAAAATGCCGTCATGGCGAGCGCCCTGGCTGAACAGCGTCTGGCCGCGATAGAGCACGCGACGCCGTCCGCAGCGAACAAGCCTTTCGCGTCCCGATGGCGACAGCGTGTCGAACAGCGACGGGGCGCCGCCGATGGTGCGGACGCTTTCCGTCAGCAGAAGCGAGCGCCCGCCGCCGATTTCGCTGCGGGGCATATTGAGCCGTTCCGGAACATCCCGCGCTGTGAAGACTTGCATATCGCTTTCCGACCTTGAGACACGCTTCAAAGAGCAAGACTTATGCCAGCGCCAGGGGACAAAAATCGTTTTGGATCAACGCATTCCGCATCTGCCGAACCGGGCCCGCCTATTTCTTGGGCAGTTCCGAAAGACAAGGGCTAGACGCCTTACCGCGAGTGCACGCGCGGGTATGGAGGCGTCGCGCGGCAGCAACCTGCCGGCGCAGTCGCCGACCGGACCGCATCCTGCAGAGGCAATCGCCGCCAGAGGGCAATTAATTGCCCGGCATTTGGGCAACTAATCGACCGCGCAACTCACTGCGCAGTTTCGCGACGACGGCGCTTTGCTATTCGTGTCGCGAATGTTGGCGCAACTCACAAACCCTTTGGCGCGTCTGCATCGCAGCTGGCTGCGATGGTTCAAGGGCTCATTCTTGAAAACGATGTTCGATCGTTACCATCCCGAGCAACACTATATGCGCGGCGGCTCCGGGCCGAAATGTCGCTCGAAGGATGCGAAGCAAAATGCGCGCTCCGAATGAGCATGAGCGCAAAGCGCGGCATTACCCCGATCAGACGCTCGGCGACGCCCGGCCGCAAGGATCGATACCGTCCTCTGCTGCCGGTGCGCACTCATCATTGCCGTCGCCACACCGATCCATCGTCACGATCGCCATGAACCCGGAGTAAGCAATGCCGTCTGACAAACCGAACATCCTCTTCTTCCATGTCGATAACCTCGGCATGGGCGAGCTGGGTTGCTATGGCGGCGGCATCCTCAGAGGAGCCGACACCAAGCGCACGGATAAGTTCGCCAGCGAGGGCGTCAAGCTGACGCACTACGTCGTCGAGCCGCAATGCACGCCGACCCGTTCGGCCTTGATGACCGGACGCTATCCGATCCGTTCGGGCAACCACACGATTGCGCTGGGCGGCAACGCGGGCGGCATTGTGCGATGGGAGAAAACCATCGCCGAAATTCTATCCGCGGCCGGCTACGCCACGTCATGCCTCGGCAAGTGGCACATCGGGGCAGAAGACGGGCGCTGGCCGACTGATCACGGCTTTGACGAGTGGTATGGCCCGCTTCGCACCTACGATGAATGCATGTGGCTCGAAGATCCCCATTACGTTCCGGAGCGCGATGGCTATTCCTACATGCACGAGGGCCGCAAGGGCGAAGGTGTAAAACCGATCCTTTCCCAGCAGCTCAGTATGGAAATGAAGAAGACCTGCGACCTCGAATATCAGAAGCGCGGTCTTGATTTCATGGAGCGGAGCGTATCAGCAGGCAAGCCGTTTTTCCTCTATTTCAATCATTCGCTGCTGCATTTCCCGATGACTCCACGCGACGAGTTTGCCGGAAAAAGCTCCAACGGCGATTGGGGTGATTGCCTGCTGATGCTCGACCACGACTTCGGCGTGTTGCTCGATAAGCTCGACGAGCTTGGAATTGCCGACAATACCATCGTTGTCTATTGCGGCGACAACGGCGCCGAGGATCACTTGGCCGGCCGGGGGACGGCTGGTTTTTTTGACGGCTCGTATTTCAGCTCGGCGGAAGGCGGCATTCGCACGCCGTTTCTGATCCGCTGGCCCGGCCGCATCAAGCCGGGAACCGAGAGCAATGAGATGGTTCACGTCACCGATATATTCACCACGTTGTTGGGATTCGCCGGTTGCGAACCACCGCGTGATCGGATCATCGACGGCGTAGACCAGAGGCCATTTTTTCTTGGCAAGCAGCAAACCTCGAACCGCGACGCCTGCATCGTCTGGCTCAACGAAGAATTGCACGCCGTCAAATGGAAAGACTTCAAGATCAACTTCAAGCGTCAGCAGCACTTTCACGATCCGGAACTGCCGCTGGGTTTTGCCCGCATTACCCACCTCATGGAGGACCCGAAAGAACGAGAACCGGTCAACCAGCGGTACGTGCGCTGGTGGGTGATGCAGCATGCGCGCCGCATTGCGTGGGAGTTCGAGGAAAGCAAAAAAAGAGAAGAGCTCATCCCGAGCGGATCGCCGCTGGATTTCGTGCCGAGGCCTTACGCGCGGGCTTAAGTCCCGCAGAGGAGCCTGCGCATGTTTTGCGGCGATGTGAAGCCGAGCGTCGCATCTGATAAACCAAGCCGCGGCTCCATGGTTTGGGTGCCCGGCGGCAGTTTCCTCATGGGCTCAAACGCCTTCTACCGCGAAGAGTGCCCGGTTCGCCGGGAAACCGTGCAAGGCTTCTGGGTGGACGTGCATCCGGTCACCAACGTCGAGTTTCGAAAATTCGTCGCTGCCACGGGGTACGTGACGGCCTGCGAGCGTGAGCCCGATCCCGCCTTGTACCCCGATGCCGATCCTTGCCTCCTGGTGCCCGGCTCTTCGCTGTTTCGAAAGCCGCGCCATCCCGTGGATCTGCGCGACAATCGCGCCTGGTGGGAATACGTGCCGGGCGCCGATTGGCGGCATCCCGAGGGTCCCGACAGCAGCATCGCCGGTTGGGATGACCATCCTGTCGTTCACGTCACTTACGAGGATGCGTGTGCCTACGCAGCCTGGGCCGGCAAGGAGTTGCCGCTCGAATCCGAATGGGAGTTCGCGGCCCGCGGCGGCCTCGAGGGCGCGACTTACGCGTGGGGCGAGGCGTTTGCTCCGCAGGGGCGGCCAATGGCCAATACCTGGCAGGGCCGATTCCCGTGGGAGAATCTCAAGCTCGACGGCTACGAGGGCACCTCTCCCGTCGATGCCTTTCCCGCGAATGGGTATGGCCTCTACGACATGATCGGCAACGTCTGGGAGTGGACGGCGAGCTCTTTTACTTCGCCTGCCGAAAGCGGCAAAAAATCCTGCTGCGCGCCGGGCGAGCCGGGGCCGCATGTCGCTCGCCGAGTGGTGAAAGGCGGGTCGCACCTCTGCGCGCCCAACTACTGCCTGCGCTACCGGCCGGCGGCGCGCCAAGGAGAGGCGGTCGATACGTCCACCTGCCACATCGGTTTTCGCTGCATCGTGCGTTGCTCGAGCGCTTCCCCGTAGCTCCTAGGATGGGAGCCTCAGCGAAGCCGATCCTCCGCGGCTCCGCGCGGCGGCGGATGACACGATCATGCGTTTACCGCGTTGTCGTCGCCAATGCTGCCCTCGTCGCACCTGCGCGTTGCGCGTCGCAAGCAGAATTGCGAGCGCGTCTTGCGGTCGTGCCATAAAATCACGAAAGGTGAGGCATGATATCGTGCGCGACCACGCTTTCGCAGGAAGGACCACAATGCGATTGATGATCCTGAACGGGCCGAACCTCAACCTCCTCGGCGTGCGCGAGCCGCACATCTACGGATCGACCACGCTAGCTTCGATCAAGACGAGCTGTGAGGAATTTGCGCGATTCGCGGGCGCGCAGCTGTCCTTTCATCAGTCGAACCACGAAGGCGTGCTGGTCGATCTCATTCAATCCGCGCGGGAGCAGGCCGACGCGATCATCATCAATCCCGCCGGTTACTCGTTCACGTCGATCGCGGTGCTCGATGCATTGAAGACCTTCGAGGGGCCAATCATCGAGGTGCACATCTCGAATATCCACGCGCGCGACGAGCTGCATCGGCATTCGAAACTTTCCTCCGCCGTCAAAGCCGTCATCGCCGGCCTTGGCCCGTACGGTTATATCGTCGCAATGCAGGCGGCACTGCACGCGGCTGGCAAACTACCCAAAAGCCTGCCCGCGCCGATCCGCGTGGGTCCGAGGTGAGGGGACAGTGCCGAAGGATGGGTTGAGCGTCGGCGAAACCCATCATCTGTCGCGCAAGCTTTTCGCCCGGCTTTCGCGGGCTCAACGCATCCTACAAAACTCACATCAGCTTCAGCGCCTTGAGACTCGCATGCCCGTCCTTGCCGACGATGAGATGGTCGTGCACGGCAATCCCGAGCGGACGCGCGACCTCGACGATCGCCTTGGTCATCTCGATGTCGGCGCGCGAAGGCGTGGGATCGCCGGAAGGATGATTGTGGACCAGGATCACGGCCGTGGCCGAGAGCTCGAGCGCGCGCTTGACCACTTCGCGCGGATAGACCGGCGTGTGATCGACGGTGCCGGTCTGATGCTGCTCGTCGGCAATGAGGTGGTTTCCCTTGTCGAGAAACAAGATGCGGAAGTGCTCCTTGCTCTCGAATCCCATGGCGGCGCGGCAATAGTCGACCACGCTCGACCACGACGACAGGACCTGCCGCTGCTTGACCTCACCGCGCAGCAGGCGATTGGCCGCCGCTTGTACGACCTTGAGTTCGGCGATGGAGGCGTCGCCTAGGCCGCGGACTTCCCTGAGCCGCTCGACGGGTGCCGCGATCACCTCGGAGAAAGAGCCGAACTTGGCCAGCAGTTGCTTTGCCAGCGGCTTCACGTCGCCGCGCGGTATGGCGTGAAACAGGATCAACTCGAGCATTTCGTAATCGTGGAGCGCATCGCTGCCGCCTTGGAGGAATCGTTCCCGCAAGCGGCCGCGATGGCCGTGGTAATGCGGCGCCGCATCCCTTTTCGTGGTTTTGTCGCTGCCGGGCATCGTGTATCTGCACCGCGCGCTCGCTCGCGCACTGGCTGAAGGATGCCCGCTCCGCCCGATTTTGCAATGGCAGCGGGTCTATGCCGGCGGCGCGGCGGAGGGACGCGGCCGGTCGAGGCCTTGCGGCGACAGCGTGAAAATTTCGACGCCGCCCTCGGTCACTGCCACGGTGTGCTCGAACTGGGCGGAGAGCGAACGGTCGCGCGTCACCGCGGTCCAGCCGTCGGAAAGCACCTTCACGTGCGGACGGCCGAGATTGATCATCGGCTCGACCGTGAAGAACATGCCGGGACGCAGCACGATGCCCTCGCCCGGCCGCCCGATGTGCACGATGTTCGGCTCGTCGTGGAATAGTCGGCCGACGCCGTGGCCGCAAAAATCGCGCACCACGCTCATGTGCTGGGCCTCGACATAGGTCTGGATGGCGGCGCCGATGTCGCCGGTGGTCGCGCCCGGCCGGATCACCGAAATGCCGCGCATCATCGCTTCGTAGGTGACCTCGATCAGGCGCTCGGCGCGGCGCGGGATCGCCCCCACGGCGAACATCCGGCTCGAGTCGCCATGCCAGCCGTCGAGGATGAGTGTGACGTCGACATTGACGATGTCGCCCTCCTTGAGCGGTTTCTCGCCCGGGATCCCGTGGCAGACCACGTGATTGACCGAGGTGCAGGTGGCCTTGCGATAGCCGCGATACATCAGCGTCGCGGGCGTCGCGTCGTTCGCGAGCGCGAAGTCGAACACCAGCCGGTCGATCCTTTCGGTCGGAACGCCCGGCCGGATCTCACCCGTGAGCATGTCGAGGCATTCGGCCACGAGCCGCCCCGCCTTGCGCATGCCTTCGAAGGCGGCCGGCCCGTGGAGCTTGATCTGTCCGGTCTTGCGTTGGGGTGCGAGTGCCGCGTCGACGTAACTCATAAGCATCGCGGCCGCGCCGCCTCCTCGCGGCTCACCCGCTGCCGCTGGTCAAGGGCAATGTAAGCAAGGATGCCCCGGACGCAAGCGCCCCAAAGATTCACCTCTGCCGATTGCGGAGGGAGCCTAGGCGGTCTTCGGCCACCGTGCTTAGGCCAGCGGAGAGAGGGAGATCACTCCGCGATCGGCACGGGCTCCGCCACCTCGATGCCTTCGCAGCTGATCCCGCAGCGATAGGCGAAGGCTTCGACTCCCATAGCGCGCGCGGCATCGAAGGCCGCGCCATAGTCGCGGGCGAGCTTGAACCGCCGCGCCGAGCCGATCTGGATGAGAAACAGCATCACCGCCCGCGCGCCCGCCGCCGCCATCGCACCGAGTTCGGCGAGGTGCTTGGCCCCGCGCTTGGTTACTGCATCGGGAAATTCCGCCAGTCCTGGTTCGCGCATCAGGTGCACGTTCTTGATCTCGACGTAGCACGGCGGCTGCGGCGGCGCTTCGAGCAAAAAATCGACGCGCGAATTTTTGCCGTACTTCACCTCGCGCCGCAGCAAGGCATAGCCGCGAAGCTCGGGGATGGCGCCGGCGGCGATTGCCTCGGCGGCGAGCGCATTGGGATGCACGGTGTTGATGCCGACGAGTTCGGCGCCGCCGCCGAGGTCGACCTCGACCAGCTCCCAGCTGTGGGCCAGCTTGCGCTTGGGATTTGCCGAGGTCGACAGCCACACGCGGGCGCCCGTCGCGTCGAGCCCGATCATCGATCCCGGATTGGCACAGTGCACCGTCACCGTCTGGCCCGAGGCCAGCACGACGTCGGCGAGGAAGCGCTTGTAGCGCCTCACCAGCGTTGCGGGAAGAAGCGGAGCAGGAAAGCGCATTGCCGGAACAGCTTTTAGAAAAGAGGGGCGGCATTAACCCCGCCCCTGCGCCGTCGTCACGACTTATATCATTCACTTGGCCAGCGGATCCGGGCGAAGCTGGAAGTGCACGGCCATGGGCTTCATGCCCTTGCCGCCTTCGATGAGCCAAGGCGCGCGGTCGCCGCTCGATGTCCACAGGCCGCGGCCCTTCCAGCCAGCATTGGGATCATCGATGCGGCCGTCGAGCCCCTTCGCATAAAAGCCCAGCGGGTAGGGCACCCGCAGCGAGATCATCTTGCCATCCTTGAGCGCGACCAGCCCGTCCATGAGGTCGGCGGTCGAGATCGGCACATCCCTGCCCAGCCCGAACGTGTCGTGCTGATCGACCCAGCTGTAGTAGCTCGACTCCGCGCTGTTCTTGCCGATGCCTTCGAAGCCCGGGCCGGGGTACTGGTAAAAGGACCATCCCTCGGGGCAATGATCGCCGGTGGCCTTCGGTCCGTTGAGCGGCCCCCTGCACTTGCGGCGATCGAAGCCTGCCATGTGGCCGCTCGCGAGCGACACCCACACGACGCCTTGGCTGTCGATATCGCCGCCGCGCGGACCGAAACCGGGCATGGGCACATTGTAGATTTCGGCGAGCGCGGTCTGCGGCGGGTTGGAGCCGGGATCAAGCCGCACGATCGCGCCCGGACCTGTGCCCGCGCGCAGCGTGCCCCAGACCGAGCCATCGACCGGGCTCGGCATCACGGCGTAGAACGCCTGGCCGATGCGCTTGTCCTTGTTCGGATCGACCGGCGCGTTCGGCTCGACATACGCGTCGCGCTTGCCGTTGCCGTTGGTGTCGAGGATGAGCGCCGTCCACCCCTGCGCTTTCGCCGCGTCGCCGGTTTCATCGAACAGCTTCGTGTTCAACCAGCCCACGACCCCGCCCCCGCCGCCGCTCGACGTCCACAGCGTTTCGTTGGCGTCATAGCCGAATTGCAAGTGATGGGTTTGGAAGCAGGTGTCGACGAAGGTGTATTTCATCGTCTTTGGATCGAGGATCGACAGCGCGCGGTGCGTCTGCTCGAGCGGAGTGAGCTTAGCCGACGGATGATCCGAGCCTTGCTTGCAGAAGTCGGGGTTCTTGGGGCCGCGGACCGCCGCGGCCAGCCAGAGGCGGCCCTTCTTGTCGAACATCGAATTGTGGTTGTTGATCTTGGTGTCGTAGAGCTTCTCCTCGCCCCAGTAGGGCGAGGGACCGAGCGGCTTTTCCAAGGCGGCGTGTCCCGGTCCAAGCCCTTCTGGCGTATCCGGGTCGCGCACTGGTGCGGTGAACGTGGTGACGGTGTGCGTCTTTGGATCGAGGATCGGAATGACGTCGGTTGAGTATTCGGGCGAGCCGAATATCGGACCGTAGCCGTTGACCGTGGGGTAGCGCCGGTCCGACGAGATCAGGTCGTGCAGGTATTTCTTCGGGTCGCCCCAGTCCCAAGTCGTGACCACGACATTGCGCTCGAGCCCTTGCGGGCGGGCCGGTTTGCTTGTCGGCAGCTCCCCTTTTTCGATGCGTTCCGTCCAATCGGTAAAATACTTGATCGGTGCGCCCGCAAGTTGGCCAGCCAGAATATTCACCATCTGCCCGCCTGATTGACCCGCTTGCGTGCGGCGCGTCCATGCCTCGGCGTGGGTGGAGAACTCACCTAACCCTTTCGGGAACGTGCGCGTCGAGAGCTGGCCCATTTGATGGCAACCGATGCAGCCGTTGTTCTTCATCAGGTTGAGCCAATCCGTCTGCTTGATCTTCTCCGGAATGTCGCCGTCCTTCTTGCCAAACTCGCTGGCCGGCGGGATCTTCAGCATCGCGTACCAATAGATCGCCGGGTAATATTGCGCCGCGGCCGCTTGGTTGGGCGCCGGCACCGCGCGCAGATTGAGCTGCTGGCCGGGCTCGCCGTCGACTTTTGGTGAATCGACCAGGCCGTAGCCGCGCACCCACAGCTTGTATTTGGCCTTGGGAAGGTCGGGCACCACGAAACGGCCCTGGTCATCCGTGACCACCATCTTGGCGTAGCGGGTGGGAAGGTCAGTCGTTTCTGCGATCACCCAGACGCCGGCCTCGGGCCCGTTGGCGCCCGTCACAACGCCCCCGATATCATCGGCATCAATGGCGACGGCCGGCATTTGCTGGGCGCCAAGCTCGATCCCGGCGCCGGCCAACAGCAAGGCGACGACAGTTCCCGCCGCACCGAGATAAAGCTTGCCTTTGCTCGTCATGCGCTCCTCCGTCGTTATCTCGGACAAATCCAAATGTGGCCCGATGGCGGGAAACCGCGCGGATTGTCGGCCGAACGGCAGCCGCTGTCCATCATCTGCGCGCAAAGCCGGCATGCGCAGCGGGGGAAGCGTCGCTTGCCGGCGCAAGTCGCTCAATGGACGAACGTGCCGCCGCGGTCTTCGTCGATGTGGATGCGCACGATTTCGTCGAACGAGCTCTCGGCCTTGAAGCCGAGCGCACGCGCGCGGCGCGCCTCGATGCGCTCCGGCCAGCCCGCGACGATGCGCGCGACCAACGCATCCTCGGCGCGGCGAATGCGCCCGGCGACGCGGTCGCCGGCGATGCGGCGCAGCGCGGCAATCTGCTCCGCGACGGTGCAGCACACGCCCGGCATGGAGAGGTTGATGCGCGGACCAAGCGCGTCGCGCGCCAAGCCCGCCGCGTGAACGAGAAAGCCGACCGCGGCGCGAGGACTTGCATGCGTGTGCACCACCGTCTCCGGAACCGGCAGCACGGCTTCAAGCCCGGCGAGCGGTTCGCGGATGATCCCGGAGAAGAAGCCCGACGCCGCCTTGTTCGGCTTGCCTGGTCGCACCACCACGCTCGGCAGGCGGATGCCGACGCCGTCACAAAAGCCGCGCCGGGTGTAGTCGGCGAGCAGCGCTTCGCCGATCGCCTTCTGCGTGCCGTAGGAGGTGAGCGGCGTGAGATGAAAATCGTCGGGGATCGAAGGGGGAAAGGGCGCGCCGAACACCGCGATCGAGGAGGTGAAAACGAGGCGCGGACGATAGCCATCGCCGATCGCGCGAATCGCTTCGAGCAGCGCGCGCGTCCCGTCGAGATTGACCCGATAGCCCTTGTCGAAGTCGACCTCGGCTTCGCCGGAGACGACGCCGGCGAGGTGGAATATCGTGTCGGGGCGGCCCGCGATCGCCTTGGCGGCCTCGCCCGGCGTCGCGAGATCGGCGGCGACGGTCTCGACCTTTGCCTTGGTATTTTCTGGCTTGGGCGGGGCGACGACGTCGAGCAGCCCCACCTTCTCGATCGGCTTACCGGCGAGCGCGCCGTCCTTGCCGAGTCGCTCGGTGAGCTTTCTGCCGATCATGCCGGCCGCGCCGGTGATCAGGATATGCACTTTGCAACTCCAGCTTTGACACTACGGTCGGCCAGCCGCCTCCCATGCAACTCGCCGAGGTTCACCTTTTGCTTTCCGTCCGCATCGAAATTCTCCGGCGCGAGCCAGCGCTCGAAGGCAGCCTTGCGCTTGGGCCATTCGCAATCGAGCATGGAGTAGTAGGCCGTGTCGCGGCTCCTGCCTTTCACGATCATGTGCTGGCGCATGATGCTCTCGAACACGAAGCCATAACGCAATGCCGCTCGCCGCGACGGCGCGTTGAGCGCGTTGCACTTCCATTCGTAGCGGCGGTAGCCAAGCGTCTCGAATGCATGGCGGGCAAGCAGGAACTGGGCCTCGGTTCCGAGCGGCGTACGCTGAAGGGACGGCGAATAGAGGATATTGCCGACCTCGATCACGCGCATGGCGGGGCGGATTTCCATCAATGTCGCGATGCCGACTGCTCGGCCGGATCGATCGATGATCGCATAGGAATAGGGATCCTCGAGTTTGATGCGACCGGCGAGCCATTCAGAGAACGCTGCGAGGTCCGCGAGCGGGCCATAGGACATATAGGTCCAGATATGGTCGTGGCCTTTGACCGCGCTCCACAGCGCCGCGTCGTGGTGCTGAGCCAGCCTTTCGATGCGCCCATACCGCCCATCGAGCGTTACTGCCCCGGGACGTTGGGCGGGCGTTGTATCGACTGCCAATCCGACTGGCTGCCTGGTGATGGGATGCGGCTCGGATGCGCCCGTCATCGCTTCTTCATGTCTTCGCGGAAGAAGCCGTTGAGCTCGGAATTGGCGATGTTGCCGGCCAAGCTGTCGAATTTGCCGTTTGTGGCGATGTCGCGCGCGGCGCGGATGATCGCGGTCCAGGCAACCCGCGCGAGCGTGCCGCCCAGGCTGATGCGGCGCACGCCAAGTCCCGCAAGATCCTTCACCGTCAGATCGGTGGCGGTCGACATGAGGAAATTCACCGGTTTCGGCGCAACCGCCTTCACCACCGCCGCGATCTCTTCGCGCGTCTTGATGCCGGGCGCATAGAGGCAATCGGCGCCGGCCGCGGCGAACGCTTTCAGGCGGCGGACGGTCTCGTCGAGATCGGGCCGCCCGCGGATGAAGCCTTCGCTGCGGGCGGTAAACACCACATCGCCGCCGGCCGCATCGATGGCGGCGCGCGCAGCGCGCACGCGCGAGAGCGCAAGCTCGAAGTCGTAGAGGGGGATTGCGGGATCGGAGGTCGAGTCCTCGATCGAAAGTCCCGCCACCCCCGTTTCGACGCACAACTTCAAGCTCTCGGCCACACCCTCGGGCGCATCGGCAAAGCCGCCCTCGAAGTCGGCATTCAGGGGAACGTCGGTTGCCGCCGCCAGCTCGCGGAAATGTGCAAGCATCGTGGCGCGGGACACGGCGCCGTCGGGAAACCCTTGCGTGAAGGCGAACCCCGAGCTGGTGGTGGCGAGCGCTTTAAATCCCAGCCCTTGCAGATAGCGCGCCGAACCCACGTCCCAGGGATTGGGGATGACGAAACATCCTTCGGAATGGAGCTTGCGGAACGTTGCGCGTTTTTCGGCCGCGGTGGGCATGGGGAAGCCTCTGGGCGATGGCTGGGCGATTGTCTGTGGACTTCGGCGATGTGTAGGATGGACCGGGTGCCGCGTCCATGCCAGCCGAAAGAGTTGGCCAGCGCGGACAACTGCTCGAAGGGAGGTCCGCCGTGCCATCGTTCGCTGATCATGCTGCCAGCCGACGCAAGTTTCTCGAATTCCTGGCCACAAGTCCGCTGCTCGCGGCGAGCGGGGCCTTCGCCGGGGAAGGTCTTGCGCCAAGAAGCAAATTTCCCGATCCGTTGATGTGGGCGCCCATGCGCGCCGACGAACTCATCAAATCGCCCAAGGAGGCGATCAACGTGTTCGATTTCGAGCCGGTGTGCCGCGAGAATGTTCCGCCCGCGCATTTCGGCTACATGGCCTCCGGGATCGATGACGAGGTGACGCTTCGCGCCAATCGCGAGGGCTTTTTGAAGTTCCAGCTACGTCCGCGTCGGCTGGTCGATGTTAGCAAGGTCGACATGTCGACCGAGATTCTCGGGGTGAAATACGCAAGCCCCATCGTGCTTGCGCCGATCGGTGGCCAACGATCATTCCATGCCGAGGGCGAGGTCGCCTGCGCCCGCGCTGCCCAGATTGGCGATCATCTGCAAATCTTGTCGACCGCCGCCAGCCTCGGGGTCGAGGACGTGACCAGCGCGCGCGGCCAGCCGATCTGGTACCAACTTTACGCCACCAACAAATGGGAGGTGGCCGAGACTATGGTCAAGCGCGCGGAGAAGGCGGGCTGCTACGCGGTGGCGGTCACCGTCGACCGCGCCGCTGGCCGCAACCAGGAGACCTTCTTCCGCTTGCGCGCGACCGATACGCGCGACTGCAACGCCTGCCATGACCGGTCGAGCCTGCAATCGAGCATGCGAACCCGCGCCATGTACCAAGGGATCGACCTTTCCGGACTTACCAACACCCAGTCATCGGCCATGACCTGGGATTTCCTCAAGCGGCTGCGCGACACCACCAAGATGAAGATCGTGATCAAGGGCGTCCTTGCCTGGGAGGACGCCGTGATTGCCGCTGACAACGGCATCGACGCGATCATCGTCTCCAACCACGGCGCGCGCAGCGAGGATTCCGGCCGCTCGACCATCGACGCGCTGCCGGAAATCGTCGAGGCCGTAAAGGGCCGCATCCCAATCATCGTCGACAGCGGCTTCCGCCGCGGCTCCGATGTCGTCAAGGCACTATGCATCGGCGCCAATGCGGTGTGCATCGGGCGGCCCTATATCTGGGGCCTCGGCGCCTTCGGCCAAAGCGGCGTCGAGCGCGTGCTCGAGCTTCTGCGCACGGAAACCTATGCCATGATGCAGCAGGTGGGCGCGCCGTCGATCAAACAATTAGTGCCGGCGATGGTGCGTACGGCATCATAACGCGAGTAGCGAGGAGCGACTTGGGAAGTGGCGAGCGCCGGGCTATTTCGCGATTGGCTGTTCGCCATTGGCTATTCGCAGCTGAAGGTCGTGCCATGCTGAAAACCGTTCCCGCTTTCGACCGCATCGGGGAGGAGAATGCCTTTGCCGTGCTGGCCCGCGCCAATGCGCTCGCGGCGCAGGGCCGCGACATCATCAATCTCGGCATCGGCCAGCCCGATTTCCGCACGCCCGATTTCATCGTCGAAGCCGCGATCAAGGCGCTGCGCGACGGCCATCACGGCTATACCCCGGCGGTCGGCATCACGCCGCTACGCGAAGCGGTGGCCGCCGATCTCGGCAAGCGCTTCAAGGTGAGCGTGTCGCCCGACGAGGTGATGATTCTGCCGGGCGGCAAGCCAACGATGTTCATGTCGATTCTTATGTTCGGGGAACCTGGCGTCGACATCCTCTATCCCGATCCGGGCTTTCCGATCTACCGCTCCATGATCGAATACACGGGTGCGCGGCCGATCCCGGTGCCGATCCGCGAAGAGAACGATTTCGCCTTCTCCGCCGAGGAGACGCTCAGGCTGATCACGCCGCAAACGCGGCTCCTGATCGTGAATTCGCCGGCCAATCCGACGGGCGGCGTCACCGGAAGGCGCGAGGTCGACAAGCTCGTCGCGGGGCTCGAAAAATTTCCCGACGTCGCGGTCATGTCCGACGAGATCTACGATCATATGGTCTACGACGGCGAGATGCATGTGTGCCTGCTCACCTATCCCTCGATTCGTGACCGGTTGATCCTGCTCAACGGCTGGTCAAAGACCTACGCCATGACCGGCTGGCGGCTCGGCTACGCAATCTGGCCGGGCAAGCTCTACGATTATGCGCGCAAGCTCGCCGTCAACCTGCACTCCTGCGTCAACGCCTCGGCGCAATACGCGGGGCTCGCCGCGCTGAAAGGTCCGCAGGACGAGGTGGGGAAGATGGTGGCCGAGTTCGACCGCCGGCGGAAGGTCGTGGTGGAAGGATTGAATCGGCTGCCCGGCGTCTCCTGCGCCACGCCCAAGGGGGCATTCTATGCCTTCCCGAACATCAAGCGCACGGGCTGGAAGGCGAAGGCGCTCGCGAACGCATTGTTGGAGGATGCCGGCGTCGCCATCATCGGCGGGCCAGATTTCGGCGTTCTCGGCGAAGGCTACGTGCGGCTGTCCTATGCCAACTCGACGCAGAACATCCTGCGCGCGCTCGGCCGCATGGGCGAATTCTTGACGAGCCGCAAGGCGGCGTAACCGGGATCGGAACGATCATCATGCTCGATATCACCCCAAAAAGCGGCCTCTCCGAAGAACAGCGCCTGATGCGACAGAGCTGCCGTGATTTCGTCGACGAGGTCGTCACTCCCTTCATCCGCTCCAACTGGCAGCGCGAATGGGACATGAATCCGCAGGCGCGCCTGCCGCCGGAAATCCTTAAAAGTGCGGACGAGATCGGCATCCGCACGCTGGCGGTGCCCGAGGAGTTCGGCGGCGTCGAGCTCGAACCCGACAGCGAGGTGCGTACCTTCGCCCTCATTTCCGAAGAGATCGCGCGCGGTGACTCCGGACTTGCGGACAAGTTGGTGCAGAACTGGAAGGTATCGGTGTTGTTGCGCAATCTCGCGCCGCGCCACCTGCAGGAGAAATGGTTCGCGCGGCTGGTCAGTGATCCGCAATTCCTACTGGCGCATTGCCTGACCGAGCCGCGCGGCGCCTCCGACCGCTGGCTTCCGTACAACGTGCCGGAAGCCGCGATGCAGACGCGGGCGGTGAAGAAAAACGGCGAGTGGGTGATCAATGGCCGCAAGCAGTTCATTTCCAACGGCTATGACGCCGGCCTCTACGTCGTCTATGCCAATACGAATCCCAAGGTCGGCATGATGCAGGGCACTTCCTCGTTCCTGGTGCCGCGCGATACACCGGGTCTGACGGTTGCGCGCTGCAACGAGACGATGGGATGCCGCTTTATGAACAACGGCGAATTGGTGTTCGAGGACATGCGCGTGCCGGAAGATCACCTGCTCGCCGAGAACGACGCGCTCGGCAAGGCCGGCGTCTATTTCCGGCCCGGCAAGATCATCCAGGCCGCGAAGAATCTGGGCGTCGGCGTACATGCGTTCGAGGCCGCCGCCGAGTACGTGCAAAATTACGTGCAGGGCGGGCGCGTTCTGATCAAGCATCAAGCGGTCGCGCTGCGCCTTGCCGACATGGCGACGCGGATCGAGGCCGTGCGCGCGCTGCTCGAGCGCGCTGCGCAGGCGGTCGACGACAACGCGGCCGACGCGGAGACGCTCTGCAACATGGTCAAGTTGTTCGCGTCGGAGGAGATCTTGAAGGTCGCGCAGCATTGTCTCGAGTTGCACGGCGGCAACGGCGTGATGCTCGACTTCGGCGTCGAGAAAATCTTCCGTGACGCCGCGATATTCCTGCACATGGACGCGACGGTCGACATCTCGAAGCTCAAGATCGTCAAGTCGATGTTTCCGGCGACGGCAGGGGCATATGCAGGGCCGGAGTGATAACGAGCCGGCTTATCGGCTCGTTGCTCCGAACGCGGTGCAGCGGAACCCTCGCCCCGCGAAGCGGGGAGAGGGTGGCCTGAGCGCAGCGAGGGCCGGGTGAGGGGCAACTATATCGCGACGCGAATTTCCCCAAGCTTGTAGATGATGCCCGCTCTTGCCCCTCACCCGCCTCGCCGCCATAGCGCGTCGAAGACGCGCGTGAACGTGCTTATGGCGGCTCGGCACCCACTCCCCGCTGCGCGGGGGCGAGGAAAAGCCGCGATCAAAACGGCACGACGATGCCGTCGAGCGGCGCGTCGCAATTGAGCAGGTCCACGCGTTTCGACGCGATCAGGATCAGCCCATCGGTCTGCACCAAGCGATGGAAGGCGGTGCCGGCGAACAGCCGTTGCGTCTCGCGGCGGTATTCCACCATGAGGAATTTCGAGCGGACCGTGCAGCCATTATTGTCGCCGTTCTCGATCGAGACATTGCTGACGATGCGGCTGGTGCGCGAACGCGGCTCCTGTGAATAGATTCTTGGGCTCGCCAACCGTCGCACGCGCGTCTCGAGCAGGCGCCGGTCGTCGTAGATCAGCGACACCGTGTCGTGCGGATTGTCCTGATCCGGCTGGCTCGGCACCCAATACCATCCGTCGGGGGTGAACAGCGCGAGCCAGTCGTCGAATTTGCCCTCATCGAGGAGCCGCGCCTCGTGCTGCAGGAAGCGCTCGCAGCGATTGAGGTCGAGCGCTTCGGCGGGGCGATGCGTCGCGCGATGGCGCGGCACCAGAACCGGCCGCCGGCTCGGGACTGCGGGCCTGGCTTTCTTGGCTCGTTTTGCCATGGCCGCGCTCGAGTGGGTCAGGAGGCGGCGCGCACCGGCGCCGCATGCCCGTTGGTCATGAGACCGAGCCAGGCGTCGAGCATGTTGCGGATATAGACCTCGCTCGTGGAATTCTTGCCGCGGCGGCCGCCGTGCGCATCGGGCACGTCGCTCTGGTAGCCGCGACCGATTTGTAGCCACTCGGCTCCTTCGCTCGACATTCCCATGTCGAGCCGGTTGTAGATTTCGAGATCATCCGTGAGGACGAGGGAGCCGGTGCCGTTGACGACATTGGCGAAGCTGATGGCATTGCGAAACAGCTGTTCCCGCGCGCCCTTGAGTCGGAAGGTGTAGGCGTGCACGACCGTGCGGTTCACCGCGATCGGGTGCACCACCCGCATTTGCTGGAACTGGCTCATCAGCGAGACGTTTGGGTAGATGTTCGAATTCCAGCGACGCACCTCGAGAATCCGCCTCGCCTGCGCCTTTCCTTTCTTGCGTTCCAGTGCGGCGATGTATTGGCGGAACACGGGATCGTTCAGCGCGGCAACGAGCTTGGCGTCGTCGTGGTAGTCGCCGAGATAGCTGTGACCGTTTGGATAGGTCCAGATCCCGACTTGCGATTCCCAGAAGCTGTAAGGTGCGCCGTTCTGGCGCATCTGGCGAATGGCGATCTCGCCGGCGCCGTCGCTGTAGACGTCGTCGGATTGCTCAAGCGCCGCGTCGATCGAGGAGCGGTGTGTGAATAGGGGATGCGCCGCGTCGCAGAGGTTTTCGAAATAGACTTTCCAGTTGCCGTCATAGGCGTGCTTGAATACGCCGCCGGCCACCTCGATCTCGCCGTCGGGCGCGCGATCGATCATGTCGTCGAGCGACGTTCTCATCGGGCCGAGCCATTCCTCGAGGCTCGGTCCGTCGTTCGCCTCGCTGGCGAAGACGAAGCCGCGGTAGCTCTTTACGCGCGGCATCGGCAGCATGGCCATTTTTGGATCTTTCGTGTCGAAGCCTTGCGGGTAGCCGTGATTGAGCGGCACCGCCTTGATCCGGCCGTCGAGGTGATAGGTCCAACCGTGATAACAGCAGATGAATTCGCCTGCGTTGCCCTTGTCGGTCGCCACCACCAGGGCGCCGCGATGGGCGCACTGGTTATGGATCACATGCACCCTTTCCTCCGCATCGCGCACCAGAACGACGGGTTTGCGCCCCATGCGGGTCGCGAAATAGTCGCCCGGGTTTTTGATCTGACTCTCGTGCCCGACATAGAGCCAAGCCGCGCCGAAGATGCGCTCCATCTCCAGCTCGAAGATGGCGGGATCGGTGTAGATGCGCCGGTGCACGCGACCGGGTGCAATCAATGAAGCAAGCTCGGCGTCAATATTGCTCATCGTCTTGTCCATTGCCGCCGCATGAATTTCCAAATGATACCGCATCCTGGCGGGGAGGCTACTCCAAAGAATTCTCCCAGGACCGCGCTACGGTGTTGTACCGACCGGCCGGTGTAAGGCCGTTTTCGTGCGCTGCGCGACCAGCCACTTCGAGCGTCCCGTCCAGCCCAGCGCCAGTCTCCGCAGGAAGGGGGGCCACGTTGTCGGAAGGCCGAGCAAGTACGACATGCGTTGGGTATGTTCGGTCATTGGCCGCTCATTGCGCTCCCAGGTCTCGAGCGCCGCCGGCACGTCCGCATTGCGCTCGAGATAGACCGCCAGCGACAGCGCGTTCATCATGGCGCATCCGGCGCCCTGGCCGATGTTCGGCGGCAGCGCGTGCGCCGCGTCGCCGATGATCGTCACCCGCCCCGCCGACCAGCGGCGCAGCTTGATCAGATCGAAGCGATCGTAGCGGCCCTGCGCACCGAAGCGGTCGATCAACGGCGCGAGGTGGGGAAACCAGGCTTTCCATGCATCCTTTCGAACCGGCGTTGTCTTGGCGACCTCGTCGCGGTCGAGCATCGTGAGCGCAATATAGATGTCGGTCTCGCTGCAGGGCGTGTAGAGCACGCGCCGCGTGCCTGACCAATATTCAACGGTGGTAACTCCGCGCGCCGGCAGACGCTCCTCTTGCGTCTTTGCGATGAGCAAGCGCGTGGCGCCATCGACCAGATACTTGCGCTTCGACAAGAGACCGACCGCGTCGCGCACGGCCGAATTGCTGCCGTCGGCGCCGACGATCAGGTCCGCCTTGAGCTTGCGGCCATTGGCCAGCACGAGTTCGCCCTCGGCACTCGCGCCGGCCGCGGTGGAGCCGGTGACGATCTCGGCGCCAGCGCGCGTTGCCGCCGCCGCGAGCGCGTCGATGACGGTCTGGCGCACGATGCTGAAGACGCGGTTGCCGTCCCAGTGGTGCACCGAGATTAGACGGTTGCGATCGTCGCGCACCTCGCGGGTTTGGACGACAGCCGCACCCCTGACCGCCTGCTCGTAGGCGCCGACCGCCGCGAGCACGCGCAGCCCGTTCTCGTAAATATAGATGCCCGCGCCGGTGGTGCGCAGGCGTTCCCCGCGCTCGTGCACGCGCACGCTCCAGCCGTGCTGCGCAAGGGCGCAAGCCGCGGTCAGGCCAGCAAATCCCGCGCCGGCGATTTCGGCGTGTCGTTGCATCGAGCGGCCCTAAGGCAGTTCGCGAGCGAGGGTAGCACTCGTAAACAGGCTGGCGCTATGATGGCCGACGAGAGCTGCGCCCGGCAGGAGGATAGCCATGGCACGTCTGCGCCACTTTGCAGTTTGCGTGAAAGACCTCGAAAAGGCCGCGCAGTTCTATGTCAACGTGTTCGACCTCAAGCGCATCGGGCGCGAGGATCTGGAGATCGGCTCCGCGATCTATATGACCGACGGCGTCATCAATCTCGCGCTGCTCAATTTCAGCGGAAAAGCAGGGAGTAAGGCGTCCGACATCAAGGAAGGCACGGCCTTCGTCGGCGCCCACCATTTCGGTTTCCAGGTCGAGGATCTCGCCGAAACGGAAAAGCGCATCGAGGCCAACGGCGGGAAGTTTTTCTTCGATCTCGGCGACGAGCGCCACGGCAATTTCGAGCGCAAGTTCAAGGATCCCGACGGAGTGATTTTCGATATTTCAAAACACGGTTGGCAGGGAACCGATGGTTATAAGAAGTAGGCCGACGGCATCAAACGCCGCATGCGCACGCTCGCTGCTCGCGCCCTCTCCCCAGCGGGGAGCGGGCTGCTCGACTCTCCCAACATCGAGGTGAGGGGGGATCGGCTCCTTGGTACCGCCGGTAACCTCCTCACATCAGCGCGATTGCGCGCCTACTTGATGAATGCGTTGCTGTAGAGCTCCTCGACCGGCGTCGCTTTCTGGATGAAGCCCTTTGCGAGATAGAAATCCTGCAGCGTGGCGAGCCGCTCGGCATTGACCTCGCCCAGCTGTTTTTGCCCCGGATAGACGAGCTTCGCATACATGTTGAACGCGAATTTGACTGCCCCTTCCTTTCCCTTCCAGTCCGGCACGAAGCGCACGAAATTGTCCGCCTCCTTGTCGGGATCGTCCATGATGTCTTTCATGCCGTGCAGCGCCGCGTGCACGAACTTGCGCACCATCTCCGGCTTCTCTTTGATGATCTGATCGGATGCCGCGATCCCTTGCGCCATGTGCGGGAAGTATTCGTCGGTCGGGATCACCTTGACTTTCACCCCGGCCGCTTGCACCGGCGGGATCCAGTCCGGCACGCCCGCCATCCCCACGGATTTGCCGGTGGCGACGAATTCCCACACGCCGGTGGGACCCACCGACTGAATATCGACGTCGTTCTGCGTCAATCCCGCGCTCGCGAGCAGCCCGAGCAAGGCATAGAACGTCGTGTCCTGATACGACATGACGGTGATGGTCTTGCCCTTGAGGTCGGCCGGCTTCTCGATGCCGGAATCCTCGCGCACGACCAGCTGCATGAATCCCTTGCCGCCGAACACCGCCACGATCTTCACCGGCACGCCGTTGCCGCGCACCACGATCGGCCCGTCCGCGACGATGCCGCCCAGCGGAGCGTTGCCGGCGCCCACTTGCTTCGCCACGTCGACCCCGCCGCGACCGACCGCGAAGCTCACGTCCAGCCCCGCAGCCGTGAAGTAGCCCTTGCCTTGCGCGAGTTGGATCGGCCCGAAGGCGGGCAGAATCGGCGGCGCCGGGAACAGATACGTGACCTTTTCCGGCGTCTGCGAGAATGCCGGCGCGTTCACCAGTCCCAGACCAAACGCGCTGCCCCCGGCCATCAGCAGGCGGCGGGATATTTTCATCTCACGTGCGGACATCTCACCCTCTCCCTCGGCGCATGAGGCTTGCCGGCCATGTTTCGCCGTCTGCCACTATACGCCATGGTATCGTTCTGCAATACGAATGCGCGGGCAAGGCATCGTTTGCCTGGACGAGTTTTGGGTGATGTCGGACCTCGTACGGCTCGAATATCGCAACGTGACCATGCGCTTTGCCGCAGGTTCCGGGAAAGTGCTCGCGGCGGTGGAGCGCGTGAGCTTGACCGTTCGTGATGGTGAAGTCGTTTCCCTCATCGGCCCGAGCGGCTGCGGGAAATCAACTCTGCTTAACATCGGTTCGGGTCTTTACACGCCGAGCGACGGCGCGGCCTTCGTCGACGGCGAGCGCG
>Ga0209648_10000890_pt1 | contig 23740 bp, 18 predicted proteins | sample GraSoi2013_115cm_FD_185830 | JGI IMG/M metagenome (GOLD analysis project Ga0209648, IMG submission 185830) | Grasslands soil microbial communities from the Angelo Coastal Reserve, California, USA - Sample 9_17_2013_115cm (SPAdes) (version 2) | ecosystem: Environmental > Terrestrial > Soil >... | reverse complement strand
CCGGGGACCAAAGCACGGTCCACCGCAACCACTCGATTCTAGAAGGCGTGGTCAGCGGTATTGCCTCGTACGGCAACTGCTTCGGCGTCCCCAACCTCGGCGGCGAAACCAAGTTCGAGCCTTGCTATTCGCAGAACCCCTTGGTCAACGCCTTTGCGCTGGGCCTGGTTCGCCGCGATCAGATCTTCTATGCCAAAGCCGCCGGCGAAGGCAATCCCGTGATCTATGTCGGAGCGAAGACCGGACGCGACGGCATTCATGGCGCCACCATGGCCAGCGAGGAGTTCGGCGAGGGCTCCGAGCAGAAGCGTCCCAACGTGCAGGTCGGCGATCCGTTCCTGGAAAAGCTTTTGTTGGAAGCTTGTCTCGAAGCCATGCAGACCGGCGCCGTGGTTGGCATACAAGACATGGGCGCAGCCGGATTGACCTGTTCGACGTGCGAGATGGGAGCACGCGGCGGCGTGGGAATTGAGATCGAACTCGATCGCGTGCCCCAGCGCGAGACCGGCATGAACGCTTACGAGATCATGCTCAGCGAGTCGCAGGAGCGCATGTTGCTGGTAGCCGAGAGCGGCCGCGAGCCGGAGGTCCTTCGCGTCTTCGAGAAGTGGGGACTCGACGCCGTGATCGTAGGCAAAGTGACCAACAATGGCCGGCTGCGCGTGCTCGAGCACGGCAAGCTCGTCGCCGATATTCCCAACACCGCGCTCACCGACGATGCTCCGTTATACAAGCGTCCCATGCAACCATGGGAGGCGCCCGTCGCTCGCCACAAGCCGGGACACATCTTCTTCCGTGGAGCCGGCGACTTTACTCGCGATCTCAAGCAGCTGCTGGCTGCGCCCAACATCTGCTCGAAGCGCTGGATCTTCGAGCAATATGACTCCATGGTGCAATCGAACACCGTGGAAGGACCGGGCGCCGATGCCGGCCTGATGCGCATCAAGCCGCCCCAGCACGCGCAAAACCCCGCGCGCGTGCCGGGGACCCCGTCCGGCGGCACTATTCAGCGTGCGTTGGCCATGGCGCTGGATGGCAATGGACGCTGGTGCTGGCTCGATCCCAAACTCGGCGCCATGCACGCCGTGGCTGAAGCGGCGCGTAACGTCTCTTGTACCGGCGCGACACCGGTCGCGGCCACTAACTGCTTGAACTTCGGCAATCCCGAGAAACCGCAGATCATGTGGCAGTTCTCGCAGGTCGTCGACGGACTGGCCGCGGCCTGCGCAGCTCTGGAAACACCGATCACCGGGGGCAACGTCAGCTTGTATAACGAAACCCTGGGTGAAGGCATCTACCCAACTCCGGTTGTGGGCGTGGTCGGCACTTTGGAAAACGTGGACGATGCCATGACCTTCCACTTCCGCAAGCCGAAGCACGAGGTTCTGCTCCTCAGTGGGCGCGAACCAGGGGATGCCGCGCGCACAGAAGTTTGGTTCGGCTCTTCCGAGTACGCCAAAGAAATCTTGGGTGAGATTTGGGGCGCCCCACCGGAGCTCGATCTCCGGCACGAAGCCGCGCTGCAAAAGTGTTTGCGCGAGCTGATCCTCAGTCATGCGATCGAATCCGCGCACGATTGCTCGGACGGCGGGCTAGCCGTTGCGCTTGCCGAATCTGCCTTTCCCGCCGGCGTGGGGGCGGAAATCAACCTTAACTCCGAAGGTTCGTTCGCGGAAGCTCTGCTTTTTGGCGAAGATGCAAGCCGGATCGTAATCAGTTGCGACCCCAAAAGAGCTGAGATCATCAAACAAGTAGCGCTAAAATGGGGCGTGCGGGCTGAGCGGCTGGGGCATACGATTCCCGAAAAGCTGGTGATACGGATCGATGGCAAAGTAGCTGTCTCGGCGGCAGTGTCAGAGCTGAGGCAAGTTTGGAACACGGCTCTCACCCAAGCTCTACATACGCAAACGCCCGAACATCTGGTGCCGGAAGTGTTGCAGAAGAGCTGAAGAATAGCAATTAGCAATTAGCACTTAGCAATTAGTAAAACAAGAAGACGGAGTGCCGCAACGGAAGCCGAAGTACGGCAAAAGCGCCGGAGGCGCGACAGAAGTTAGCCCAGGGCGTAAGCCCTGGGTAGGTTGGAAAATGAATTTGAGCCCCGGAGGGGCGACACTGGTTCGTTGCGAAAAAGAACCAGCGGCTAAAGCCGAATTGATGGGACGTGTACGGCACGACTGAAGTCGTGCCCTGACACGAACCAACTGGGCGCGAGCCCGACTTGCGCGGCGAGCGATCTGCATCAGGCGCAGAAAAAATTGGAAAGGGAGAAGGCTGATGAGCGGTTTGGAGCGAAGCGACGCTTTTTAACGACGTGGACTGGGCGCGAGCCCGACTTGCGCGGCGAGCGATCTGCATCAGGCGCAGAAAAAATTGGAAAGGGAGAAGGCTGATGAGCGGTTTGGAGCGAAGCGACGCTTTTTAACGACGTGGACTGGGCGCGAGCCCGACTTGCGCGGCGAGCGATCTGCATCAGGCGCAGAAAAAATTAAAAAGGGAGAAGGCTGATGAGCGGTTTGGAGCGAAGCGACGCTTTTTAACGACGTGGACTGGGCGCGAGCCCGACTTGCGCGGCGAGCGATCTGCATCAGGCGCAGAAAAAATTAAAAAGGGAGAAGGCTGATGAGCGGTTTGGAGCGAAGCGACGCTTTTTAACGACGTGGACTGGGCGCGAGCCCGACTCGCGCGGCGAGCGACCTGCATCAGGCGCAGGAAAAATTAAAAAGGGAGAAGGTTGAGAGGACTTATGGCTTTCGACAAACTCAAGGAATATTGCGGCGTGGTCGCGGTGCACAATCATCCCGAGGCCTCGACTCTTGCCTACCTTGGCCTGCACCAGTTACAACATCGCGGGCAGGAATCGGCCGGCATGGTCGCATCCGATGGCGGGCACATGCACGTGCACAAGGCCATGGGCCAGGTCGCCGACATCTTTACTGAAGACGTGCTTGCCAAACTGCCCGGACATCTGGCCATCGGCCACACGCGTTATTCGACGGCCGGCGATTCTGCGGTGCTGAATGCGCAGCCGATCGTCGTCGACTGCAATAAAGGCATGATTGCCGTTGCCCATAATGGCAACCTGGTTAACGCCTATGAGATTCGTTCTCGGCTGGAAGCGCAAGGATCGATCTTCCAGACATCGAGCGATACGGAAGTCATCGTTCACCTGATTGCACAGTCGCGGGAGCAGACGCTACCCGACGCTATCTGCGACGCGCTGCGCCGCATCGAGGGCGCATTCTCGCTGGTTCTGATGACACGGCATCATATTTTTGCGGTTCGCGATCCCCGCGGCTTCCGCCCACTTTCCATGGGACGAATCCACAACGGTTTCGGTTCGGAACGTGACAGTGTCGTCTTTGCGTCGGAGACGTGCGCGTTCGATCTGATTGGTGCGGTCCACGAGCGTGATGTGAAGCCCGGCGAGATGGTCATCGTCGGCCCGGAGGGCGTCTCCTCACGTTTCTTCGGCGCCGAGATGAAGCAACAGAGTTGCATTTTCGAGCATGTTTATTTCTCGCGTCCGGATAGCGTGGTCTTCGGCCGACCGGTTCAGACCAGCCGTGAGGCATTGGGCCGGCAGCTGGCCAAGGAATCGCCCGCGGAAGCCGACATCGTCGTTCCTGTGCCGGATTCCGGCGTGACCGCTGCGCTTGGATACGCCGCCGAATCGGGGCTGCCTTTCCGGTTCGGATTGATCCGCAATCACTACGTCGGGCGCACGTTTATCGAACCGGAGCAGAGGGTGCGCGACTTCGGTGTGAAGCTCAAGCTCAACCCCGTTCGCAGCATTCTCACCGGCAAACGCGTTGTGCTGATCGACGATTCCATCGTTCGCGGCACGACCAGCCGGAAGATCGTGCGTATGGTGCGCGATGCCGGCGCTGCTGCTGTGCATGTGCGCATCTCCTGCCCGCCGACCATCTCGCCCTGCTACTACGGCGTGGACACTCCGGAGAAAAGCCAGTTGATCGCCGCTAACAAATCGGTGGCAGAGATTCGCGAGTACATCGGCGCCGACTCGCTCGCGTATCTGTCGCTGGAAGGCCTGCGCGCCGCCTGCGCCGAGGGCGAGAAGACGACTTACTGCACCTCTTGTTATACCGGAATCTACCCGACTGAGTTTGTGCCCCTCGAACAATTGGTGGCGCAGCTGGAAACCACGAAGAAGGCGTGATTGACATCTTCAAGGCGCGATCGGAGGCGGCGTAGTTTGCGCAAAACCCAAGGCCCTGTCATCTTGAGCAAGCACGAAGGATCCCGCGAAGCGGCAGACTAAGGGCGCGTCGAAAGCCTTGTCCTGAGCGAAAGTCGAAGGAATGCCGAGGATTCGTCCTCTGCCATGCCGATACGAGGAGCAGAACATGACCAAGAAACCAGTCTTCGGTTCCTTCAACCAGGGAGAGAAACCCGTCATCGCGTGTTTCAATCAAGCCCAGACCCCTTTGGGCGTGGATCTGGACACTTTGATCGCCGCGATGCAAAACTACGTTGACAATTTCGTCGCTCCCGTCTGGGGCACACCAGCGACCCTGGAGCGCTCCCAGGATTTTGTGAAAGGCGCTTGGGCGCTGGTTTTTCTCGACGATGCCGACCAGGCCAATGCTCTGGCCTATCACGATCTCACCGATGAAGGCTTGCCCCAGTCCAAGGTATTCGTTCGGACCACCCTAGCCAATCACGATCTGGTTAGCGTTGCGGCTTCGCACGAGCTGGTGGAGATGCTGGTAGACCCGGCCATCAATATGATGACCACTGGCCCGGACCGCCGGCTGGTCTACGCCTACGAAAGCGCCGATCCCGTGGAAGCCCTGAACTTCAAGGTGAACGACATCCCCATGAGCAACTTCGTCTACCCTGCCTACTTCGAGAACTTCCACGCACCCGGCTCCGTGCGTTTCGACCAGATGAACGCGGTCAAAAAGCCCTTCGAGATTCTTCCCGGAGGTTATCAAGTGATCTTCCAGAACGGAGAGTGGAAACAGATCTTCGGTTCCCGGAATAAAGAAGAAGCGTTCGCCCAGGAGGATCGCCGCCAGCATCGCAGTGAACTGCGGCTGCTCGATACTCTTGAGCGCTCGCTGCCTGCCAAGAGCCGGGGCTCGGTCGCGAAGCCAGCCGGCAAAGGGGCCTGACCGCGGTCGCCTTGGTGGGGAGCCAAACATAAGGGGAATGGAGAGCCTTCGCGGGGTCGAATGCTCTCCCTAACCGTCAATTCCATTCAGCTCTTTGCCCACGAAAAATGAGCAGATCCCCGCTATATCCCAGCGTCCAGACGCTCCGGCGCACGCAAGTAACGTACACAAACCCGCTAGTCCCTGAACGTCGGTAATGGTTTGCCGCCGTGCCAATGCGGCTATGCTTAACCCCACCGGCGAAGGAGTTTGTCATGAAGAACGTTCTGGCGGCGATCGCATTTTTCCTGTTGACCTTGACCTTGACCTTGTCCGTGCCCGCTTTCGGCGCACAAAAATCCTCGTTCGTTGCGAGGCCTGTCAGCCTGGCCGGCTCAGCGCCTCCCATGGACACCGTGCTGGCCGACCTGGAGCGCGTGAGCGGAGCCACGGATAACGATATCGCGGACATGAAAACCGAGGGGCATGGCGGCAGCTGGCTGACAGCCTGGATGTTTTGGCGCAGAGAAAGCCCGCGCAATCCACAAGCGGACAAGATGGCGGGGTCCTTGCAGCGCAACCTTCACGGCGCAATGCCCGGCTTGATTCATGACGCCCAGAGTTCCGGCTCCTTTGCTTCGACCTTCAAGCTCTACAACAACCTGAGCCTGGTTTGCGAACTGTTGGATTCCCTGGTCGCGTCCACGAAGTCCGAGGGCAGAAACAAACCTCTGGCCAACGACTCAGCGGCCATGGGGCGCATCCGCCAGCAACTCGCGACGCAAATTTTAGTGAGCGCCGCGGCCCTAGACGGAGGAGGCAAAGCGCCATATACGTGGTCTGCAGCTTCGTCGCGGAACGGCAACAGGGTCAAAAAGATCGTCGTGGATGACACCGTCCCGCAGAAGAAGCCGTCTGTAAAGAAGACGGCAACCAAGCCAACTGCAACCGATTCCCAGCCCTAAGGGGGAATCGCGCGGGATCGCCGGGATCGCCGACATCGCCGCGATCGGGCACGCGACGATCCGATTGTTGATACCATTTTTTACTCCCCCATCCAATTTCATCCAACCCCCCGGAGCCCGGACACGGCTCCGTGCTGAAACCTTCAACCGGAGGAAAGGAGTAAGCGGAGTAAGGTAGGCCAGAACTTCGTTGTCCATTTGCGTATCCGCGTACCTTCAATTTCCTCCGTTGCCTCCGTTCCTCCGTGTTGAACGGTTTTCCGATCACGGCGATCACGCGCGATGACGGCGATCACCCGATTCCTCTAAGTTCCGGTTCAGGCGTTGCGGCCAGAAGGCTCCGCGTGTAGTCGTGCTTGGGCTGAGAAACGATTTCCTCCGAGGCGCCGATCTCCACGATCTCGCCGCGACGCATCACGGCAATACGATCACTCAGATAGCGGACCACGGGCATCGAGTGCGAAATGAAAAGCAAAGTCAGGCCGAATTCTCGTTGTAGGTCCTTCAAGAGGTTCACGATCTGCGCGCCGACGCTCACGTCCAGTGCCGAAACCGGTTCGTCGCAAACGACGAACTTGGGGTGCAGGATCAAGGCGCGCGCGATGCCAATACGCTGGCGCTGCCCGCCGGAAAACTCGTGGGGGTAACGTTTCAGGGCTGAATCGGCCAGGCCAACCGCCTTCAGCATCTGGCCGGCGGCATCGCGCCGCCGGGAAGGCGCGCGACCGTCGCCCTCTTCTCGGGCGGCATGAATCTTCAGAGGCTCGGTGACGATCTCCTCCACGCGCATGCGTGGATTCAGAGAAGCAAAAGGATCCTGGAAGATGATCTGCATGTTCCGGCGCAGGCGACGCAAGGCAGCTGGTGTGGCGGCCAACACGTCATGGCCCTCGAAGGTGACGCTTCCGGAGGTCGGTTCTATCAGGCGCAGGATCATGCGGCCCAAGGTAGTCTTGCCACAACCCGATTCTCCAACCAGGCCCAACGTCTCTCCGGAGTAAATGTCTAGAGAGACTCCGTTGACCGCCCGCACCTCGCGCCGGGCTTTCCCAAACACACCTTCGTCTGCCTGATAGACCTTCACCAGATCGCGGATTTCGAGCAGCGGCATATGGGTGAATATATTGCAGCGGCCCAATAAGTGTGCATAAAAGATGTTCTGGAAACCCGTTCAACACGGAGATCAGGAGGTAGCGGAGGAAATTCAAAACTGCGAGAGACGAAAATGGCCAACGAAGTTTTTAGCCTACCGTCCTCCGCTTACTCGGTTCCTCCGGGTTGAACGGTTTTCAAACTGGAATCCTGGGGCTTGCCGGATGGCTGAAGAGTAAGTTCGGGAGTCGTCCTGGGCGCCTACATCGAATTGGCTGAGGTTAGTGGCTAAGTGCTAATTGCTAAGTGCTAAAAAGGCCTCTGTCTCCGATTCAGGATCTATTTCAGTTGCCGGATGTTCGAATCATCCGGCAATGACCATCGATCGCGGAGCAAAGGCCTTTTTTCCAACCGCGTGTGCTTGGTTGAGCACGCACGGGTTCCGGCCGGTAAAACCGGGTAGCAACCACCAAGCGAGCCGGCCGCAAAGAGCCGGTTTCGCGTGAAGTTGCTAGTCAATTGGAATCCCGCAGCTCTGTTGGGGTTGCTTTTTCCGAGGCCCGCGATTAGCCTCCATCGGTACATTTTTCTCGCGCAAGAATCGCAACCAAGCGCGTTCTTATAAACGGAGTAGTGTGGGTCTGCGATCGGCATCGAATCAAGAGCAGGATTTAAGGTTTCTCGCTGAGTTGCTTAGGGCTGCGGCCTAGTCCAGGGAACGATCCTAAATTCAAGCGTTTCCGGGCGGAGAGCGGCAGCTCACCATGTTAGAATTTGATAACTTTGCTGTGGGTCAACTGCATTGATTGAGTTAGCGCCTTCCATCTTGTCAGCGGATTTTGCTCACCTGGCGGACAACGTCCAAGCCGTAACCGACGGGGGAGCGACCCTTTTGCACGTTGACGTGATGGACGGCCACTTTGCACCCAACATCACCATCGGGCCTCCAGTGGTCGCCTCCTTAAGGAAGGCGACGCGCTTGCCGTTGGATGTGCACTTGATGATCGAGAATGCCGACCAGTTCATTCCCGCGTTTGTCGATGCCGGGGCGGATTGGATCTCGGTGCATCAGGAAGCCTGCATCCATTTGCATCGCACGCTGGAGTTGATTCGCAATCATGGCGCGAATCCAGGCGTGGTCATCAACCCGGCAACCCCTGTGCAAACGCTGGGCGAAGTGTTGGGGATGGTGGACCATGTGCTGGTGATGTCGGTCAACCCAGGATTCGGGGGGCAAAAGTTCATCCCGGCAACTCTGGACAAAGTGCGCAAGCTGGGCACAATGCGGACAGCCAAACGCGCCAATTTCAGGATTGAGATTGACGGCGGAATCGGCATCGATACCATTGCCGAGGCGGTGCGCGCCGGCGTTGAGATCTTAGTCGCCGGCAATGCGGTCTTCGGTCAGGGAAATCCCAGGGAAAATACCCAGCGCTTGCTCAAATTGGCCGCCGAGGCCACCTTGCAAAAGGTCTAGAATCTTTGCTGCATTGAGGTAGGAATGTCACGTACAACGATCACTTGCGTCGCGCTGGCCTCTGTGCTGCTCTTGGCCGGATGCCATCACAAAGTCCAGAACCCGATGGCCAACATCGATTCCAAACAGCCGGACAAGATCCTCTTCGACCGCGCGATGGACTCGATGAAGCATGCCCATTATGAAGAAGCGCGCACGCTGCTGGAAAACCTGATTAACACTTATCCGGAGTCGGAATACATCGCCCGCGCCAAGCTGGCCGTCGGTGACTCCTACTTCACCGAGGGCGGGACCGCGGCTTGGCAGCAGGCCGAGAGTCAGTACAAGGACTTTCAGACCTTCTTCCCCAACATGCCGGAAGCTGCTGAGGCCCAGCTGAAGATCGCCACCATGCACTACCGCGAAATGGAGAAGCCGGACCGAGATTATACCCAAGCCATGCATGCGGCTGAGGAATACAAAGCGTTAATCCAGCAATATCCGGATAGCCCGCTGGTAGCGGAGGCCAAACAGCGACTCCGCGAAGTGCAAGAAGATCTGGCCGAGCGCCAGTATCGAATCGCCCATTTTTATTACTTGCGCGACAACCTGGCCGCATCGCAAGCCAGGCTACAGTCGCTGATCGATTCCTATCCCCTTTACAGCGGAGTCGACCAAGCCCTCTACGAATTAGGCCTGCTCTACGAAAAGGAAGCAGCTGCTATCCGCCGTCAACCAAACGTGAATGAAGCCGTGAAGGAAAAGTTGGCATCCGTGTTCGACAGGCACGCTATCGACGCCTACTCGCGGATCATTACCCGCTACCCCGCGATGCACCGGGCGAACGATGCTCGCGATCGGTTGCGCGCGCTCAGCGCTCCCATCCCCACGCCCTCACCCGATGCCCTCGCCGCCAGCAAGGCTGAAGAACAGAGCCGCGGTTCAGTGACGCTCACGCGAAGGGTTTTGGACGATTTCAGGAAGCACCCTGACCTGGCCCGCTCTCCCCAAACCGGCGAACCGAGCATGGAACAAGAAGAGGTGAGGAATGCTGCCGAGATGGTGAAAGATTTGAGCGCGCAGATGTCGGGCAAGCCAGTAGCGGAGCTGAGCACGGAAGCCGTCAGCAGCGGAACCGGAACGCCGGGAGCGAATGCGCCTGCTCCGGGCAGCTCGAGCACGCCGGCTGCAAGCTCGACCAGTGGAGGCGCATCCACCGCGGACGCGTCTCCGCCTACTCCGGCTCCAACCCAGGTCAACGAGGTACAAAAGTCGACGGCAACGCAAGATAGCGCACAATCAGCGGACTCCACGGCCAACTCTGCGGATGGCAAGCAGGATTCCAGCAGCAAGAAAAAAGGCAAGAAAGGGCTGCGCAAGCTGATCCCGTTCTAAACACGGGCAAGAACACCGCATTGGGGACTGGCAAACCAGAGGATTAGCACCTTTGGCCGTAAGACATATACCTCACTGGATACTGAGGTAGTCTTTTCATTGACTTCACAGCTAATTAACAGTAAGTTGTCTTCAACCCTGCCTGTTGCAGGCTTTTATAGACGTGTCGCTAAGAATCCTATTCGCCGACGACAGCGTGACCGCCCAGAACATGGGCAAGAAAATTCTTACCGAAGCCGGATACGACGTTGTGGCAGTGAGCAACGGAGCGGCAGCAGTCAAGAAAATCGCGGAACAAAAACCAGACATCATTATTCTTGACGTCTACATGCCGGGCTACAGCGGACTGGAAGTCTGCGAAAAGGTGCGCGGCTCCATCGAAACGTTGAAGACACCTGTCCTGCTTACGGTCGGCAAGATGGAACCCTACAAGCCGGAAGAGGCGAACCGGGTTCGCGCTGACGGTGTGATCGTAAAGCCGTTCGAGGCCAGCGATCTGCTGGCAATCATGAAGAAATTTGAAGAGCGCATCAGCCAGGCCGCCGCCGCGCCGCCCTTGGTGCAGCGGTCGGTCGCCGGAGAGGGATTTGATGAAGCTCCTGAGCCGGAGCATCCCGAGCCTCCAATCCTTGGCACGATTCCGCAGGCGACGGTCGAGGTGCCGGATCACATGGCCACCACTTCGGCGTTTAGCGATCTGCTGGCAGCTGATCCATCACATTCGCTCGGTCAATTCAACGCAAATCAGTCAGGGGCGGCTCGAAATGCGGCGCCTCGGTCGGAACCACGGTCGGCTCAGATTCCCGACTACGAATTGCCGGTGTCGTGGAGAAAAGAGATCGATCCGATCGCTCCCTCCACCATGCCGTCGCCTGCGAACAGTACCGGAGCGGAACAGACGCGAACCATTCCTCCGCCCACGCCGCTGCGCCCCCGGCAGATACCGGTTTACCAGGACGGAGACCCTTCACGCAGGCCGGAGGTTGTGCCAACCGCCGCACCGCCGATAGGCGATATCGAGATTCCACGCGAGCCGGCGCTCCAGGAATCTGCCGCCGAAGCCACACGCAACACCATAGTCCAGGCCCGTGAGCCCGGGTTGGTTCCCACCATGCAGCAAGCAGCCGAAGCTGCTTCGGCATCCGCCCAGCCTGTTCCGCTGGAAGACGCCGACGCCGACGCCAACGCCGAGGCTGTGATCAACCCCGCTAAGCCGCATGTGATCGAAACTCCAGCGAATGAGCAGCCACCGGGACCACGCCTCGTCGCACGCACGCCTGGCCTGGAGGGTGTTGAGACCAAAATCTCTGAATCCGACTTCGAAGCGCGTGTAGCCGCCGCGATGGCGGCCTACAACCAGGCTACCGTCCGCGGGGCCGCTCCCCAGAACGCAAGCAAGGACTCACCGGCGGAAACAACGAAGCCGCCTGGGACGGCCGAGATCGATGCAGCGCAAAGCCGAAACGCGTCGCCGGTCTCAGCGAAGCCGGTGGATACCAGCTCTGCCGACTCCGCGAAAGCGGCGATTTCCAAATCAGTTGCTTCCCACCTCGAGACAGCAGCAGCTACAGCTGCCGGCGCCGACGCCGGTTCCGACCACAGCACGATTGCCCAGGCGGTCCATCGAGTGATGGAGCGGTTGAAGCCTCAGCTGGTGGAAGAGATCGTAAAAGAGCTGAAATCTAAGAAGTAGGCTCTGGTTCTATCGGTATTCAAAGGGCGCTCCTAAGCGCCCTTTTTTTCCTTCTTCGGCAACTGCTTCGTACACTGTTTTGAAAGGGCACGGCTTCACAAGACTGCGGAAAAATAACTTTTTGTGAGCAGAAGACACGTAACAGGGCTTAGCCTGTCCTCGAGGCGAGCATGCGAAGCCGAAGGAACTTTAGCGTTTAGCCGGAGCGATCCCGCAGAGCGGGAGAGCGCTGGCTAGTCGTGCCGAATCAGCAAGAAAATGAATTGGGCTTTAGCCCCGGATGTACGTCGCGGCTTCAGCCGCGACCAAAAACGATGGATTGCTGAATTTTTCGCAAGCTGTTCAGCCGTGCCGAATCAGACCCCGGAGAATCTCGGGCTTTAGAGCGTGTGTGAGAAGTGCCTGACACATCCAAAAGGCGTCATCCCGAACCCCGTTAGCGAGGGCGCGCTGTCATCAGCGCCCGAGTAGGGGTGAGGGACCTTGCGTTGGTGGTGGAATCGAATCAAACACTGGCCAACCACCAGGTCCCTCAGGGCTACTCGCCCGCTGAAGACGGCGCGGGCTCGCTTAAGCCCATCGGGATGACGATTTCCAGTTCTCACACACGCTCGTAAGTCCCTGAGGTAACTCAAAATCATTTTTGAAACACGCTCCGATTCAGGATTCCCGAGCGCGTATCCAGAGTCTCCGAACAGAGTAGCTGGCGAGAGTTCAATTCCCAAAAGTTTGCCTTGGGACCAGCGCTGGCGAGAGTTCCGCCCACAACTTGGCAGAGTTGCCCAGAATCTAACAAGAACGAAACAAATTCGTACCGCAGATCTGTTCGATACCAGATTGGAAAGGAGAAATCGATGCGCAGCTTAATCATGCCTGCATTAACCGCAATTTTGGTGATCGGAACCCTGGGAGGTATTAGCGAAGCGCAAGCGGTTTCACCAGGCTACCATCACCTGCTTACCAGCGACGGAATGACCGCCAACGCGCTGAAGACGGGGGCAATGGGAGTCGAGTTTGCGATGGCGCCTCCACAATGGGGTGGAGGCGTTCCGCCGGGCGACTATCAACAGACCTGTCGCGATATCCGTACGAATGGGAATCTGCTTCAAGCGCGCTGCCAGAAGCGAGATGGGGGGTGGCGCACGACATCCCTCGATACTCGGACTTGTCGCAGCCAGATTATCAACGATGATGGTTACCTGCGCTGCACACAAGGTGGTGGCGGCTACGGACGTCCTACCCATGGAGGCGGCGGATGGGGAGGCGGCATCCCTCCCGGCGATTACCGGCAAACTTGCAAGAACATTCGAGTCTCCGGTCAGCGGTTGGACGCTTCGTGTCAAAAGGGTGACGGAGGCTGGCGCAACACCAGCCTGCAGGATTTCCAGCGTTGCGGGAATCTGATCTCGAACGTTGACGGCCACCTGCGTTGCGGAAGGTAAAAATCGAGGCAACGAATTTGTTGGCACAAAAACCCTCGTAGGACGTCACTGTTCAGCCGAAGCGCTTCAACACCGAGGAACGGAGTAAGCGGAGGGATTGGAAAAGGATTATTGAGATCCATTTCTAACTCAGAGCGCTCTTGTTCCTCCGCTGCCTCCTTTCCTCCGTGTTGAAAAAACGACAGTATGTCTCGCGGGTGTCGGATAAAAGGAGACAAAACCCATGTACCGCATGATGACGATGACGTTTGCAGTAGTTGGATTGTTGGCGCTGCTGGCGCCAACCAAGAGCCAAGCGCAACCCGCCGGCGACTACGCTCAAACCTGCCGCGACATCCGCACCAATGGCTCGTGGGTGCAAGCTCGCTGCCAGACGAGAGACGGCGGATGGCGCGATACGTCGCTCGATTACAGCCGTTGCGTTGGCCCGGTGATCAACAATGACGGAAACCTTTATTGCCAGCAGGGTTACTCGCAGGGCGGATGGCAAGGCGGTCTACCCAGTGGCGACTACCAGCAGACCTGCCAAGACGTGCGCACCAACGGATCAGTCTTGGAAGCGCGCTGTCAAAAACGCGATGGTGGCTGGCGCAATACTTCGCTCGACTACCGGCGGTGTTCCAGCACGATCGTGAACGATGACGGCCGCCTTTACTGCGAACAGTCTGGTGGAAGCAATTGGTCCGGAAACATTCCTTCGGGAAGCTACAGCGGAACCTGCCAGGACGTGCGGTCGAACGGCGCGGTGCTCGAGGCACGCTGCCGAACCGCAAGCGGCGACTGGCAGCGCACGTCGCTCGACTACCGCACCTGCGGCGGTGGAGACATAGTGAATTCTAACGGTCATCTGCGCTGTGGCGGCGACGGATCAGGCCACTGGGCGTATCCCGGTGACGGCGCCGGCGCCATTCCTGGTGGCTCGTATAGCCAGTCCTGTGACAACATCCGCACCTCCGGCGACCGCCTCGAAGCACGCTGCCAGACCGCAAACGGCGATTGGCGCACTACCACGCTAGACAATTTCCAGCGCTGCCGTGGAGATATCGTCAACCAAGACGGCCGCTTGAGCTGCCCACGCTAGAACGACGCCAGGCGCAAAAGCGCGGCCGAAAGCGAAGCCGGAAAGGCGGGATGAGGGGAACAGTCCATCGAATCCCACCGTTTGCTCCGAAGCTCAAAAACCAACGGCGAACTTCTCCGCAAACAGTGGCCACCCTCGATTCGAGTGAGGGACGAAAAAAAGAAATGCTGAAAGCACGCCACCCGTCGATCCTCAAGTGTCGTGCGGGACAGAAAAGAATGGCAGAAAGGCCGGGCCACCCGTTCGCCCGAGCACCCGGGGTGGGAATCGTGACCTTCGCTGCGCTCAGGCAGACCTAATTGCCGGCGCGGCGGGACTTCTTCTTTTGCCGGCGCAATTGCTCGCGGCGGTCTTTGGCCTCGATGAATACATCGTCGGGGTCTTTCAGGTACTTTTCCCAGGCTTGCCGCACCTTGCCGTAGCGGTTCCAGTCGTTGAGTTCTCGCTCGTTCAGGGTCTCCAGCAACTCCTGGTTGATTTCGGCTTGCAGCTCCTGGGTAAATCCCTGGAAGAGCCGCAGGAACTTGGGACGGAAAACGCGGGCTTGCTGCAAGTCGCCGCAACGCCTCACGATTGCCGCAAAGGAGAGATTCAAGCGGTAGAGGGCGTGATAAACATCCAGTTTTTTGGTAACGTCGAGATCAGCCATGTTGCCTCCTAGTTAGGCGATTTGGTTAGGGCGCGTTCGGTGTTAACGCACCGGGCGCTGCCCGTTTGAGTTTGTTATTCTCCGCCGCCGGTTTTGCGGCGAGGAATCTGCTTTGGCTAATTGCTAACGGCTATTTGCTTTTTTTCTTCTTCTTGCTGTACCTCGTCTTTCTGCCGTTGGCGATCTTGGGCAGGAGTCTGCGAACCCGTTGGATGTCTTTCTCACTCCATAAGCGGACCCGCACGCCCCCGATACGCACCGGAGGTAGAGGAATCTTCTTCGCCGCAATATACCGATTCAGCGTCATGAGACTTATGCCTAACTGCTTGGCGGCTTGAGGCGTGGAGTAGAAATCCATTATGGTATTACACAGTAACAGATAGATATGGATTGTCAAGCGAAAACTTGCGCGCTCCAAGCGCCGTAAGGCGCGACCACAGGGTAGCCCACGGCATCGCCGTGGGTGACGGTGCGTATAAAATTGAGCGCCAGAGGCGCGACACATGTCACATAGCTACATGCATAATCCGGTTCATCTCGTGTTCAGCACCAAGGAGCGGCGCAAACTCATCTCTGGGGAATCGCAGGCCCGATCGTCGGGATACCTCGCGGGCGTTTGCAAGAAACAACACATCTTCGTCCATGAAATCGGCGGGATGAAGACCACGTACACATGCTGATTGAGATTCCGGCGGGTGGCCCGCCTTTTGAACCGTTCTCCTCTGTCCCTCACGACACCCAAGGGTGCCCCACTCTTCCTCCGAAGCTGGCTCTTGGTTTTTCAGCTTCGGAGGAAGGGTGGGATTCGACGACGTGTCCCTCTCATTTGTTATTCGATCGATGAAGTGTCCGCTAGTCCACGGCGTTAGAATAAGGCGCCATGCCGAAAGGGTTGCGCAGGATCCACGGCGGTGGTGACTTTCACTTCATCACCTGCAGTTGCTATCAGCGACGGCAATTCCTGGGCACGGCGCGGCGTCGTGATCTATTCCTGAAGATACTGGAGGAGGTCCGACAGAAATACGATTTCATGGTGGTTGGGTATGTGGTGATGCCTGAGCATTTCCACATTCTGGTGAGCGAGGCGAGACAGGCAGCTTTTTCCATTGTCATGCAGGTGTTGAAACAACGTGTTTCCAGGAAATGCCGGCGGCGTCGCAAATCCAGCGAGCAAATGTCTCTCTGGGACGGGGAACTGCCTCGGGCGTTTTGGCAGCCGCGGTACTATGATTTCAATGTGTACAACGGTAGGAAGAAAATCGAGAAGCTGCGCTACATGCATCGCAACCCGGTTAAGCGCGGTCTGGTTGCGTCGCCGGAGTTGTGGCGATGGAGCAGCTATCGCGACCACAAGTATCGCGAGGAAAGAGGAAAGAAGAAGGCTGAGAGGCCGGGCCACCCGCCCCGAGCGGCTCCTGACTGCATAGCCCTTTGCAACTTCTGGACTACGTGCGCCAGAGAGCGCGAGGAATTTCCAGCAACAGAAAGCCTGGCGCAATCGGCCCCACCATTCTGCAAAAAGAAATGGGCTAATCGCTTCTGATTTCATGATATCTTCCTGACTTCAACCGCTAGGAATTGCCTAGGACCTTGGTCTGGTTTGAACGCAAGGAAGTACGATGATTCCAGAAGATCGGAAGGCATGGCTGCGGAATGGAGCCCGCGCCACTACACCTGCCTATCAACCGGGGCGATTCATTGATCAACATGTAACCCCACTCTTTTTTCGGCACACCGATGATGGCCCGACGCCGCGGGGTTATAAGGAGATCATTTCGGAGGAACAATTTTGGGATCAGGACGGGCATGTTTTATTCGGAACCGTGCGGCTCAAAGGATTCAGACTAACCGATTGGTTTCCCCGGGCTCCAGGCGTCTATTGGTCACGATATGCACAGGATGCTCGGAAATATGTTGAATTGTCCGAGCGACCCAGCACTGATGCGGAACTTGGCACATACTTTTCGCCGCGCTCTAAGATGGACCTCATCGAAGAGGGAGGGATTGGAAGTATCCGGTTGCGCCCACGGAGCATCGATGGCGAGGATTGCTGGCTCGCCACAGCGCTGACAGGCTTTGAATGCCATGGGGGCATCCCCCTCGCGATTCCGGATGTTCTGTTACGTGAGACGGGTTTGAACTGGGGAGACCGAGCCAACATACAGGGGCGTGTGCGATTCCTGCAAGACGCCGGCCTGAGGGACACGGCGGGCCGCGTTCATCACGCGCGGCCCCTGATTGTGTTTGTTGACGAACTAGAAGGACTAGCAGCTCGGCGACCAGGCGAGCCGATCATCATCAGTCCGGTCGCTCTCTTCGAGACCGCAGACGCGGATACACCCCACAGATACGGTAGAGCTCAGTACACTTTCGTGCAATGCGCGGCAGGCCCTGATTCAGAACTCGATGCGGCTGCGGACTGGATCGAAAAGTACACGATAAAGTACAAAGGACGCGTGATCACGAACTTTGACGAGCAACGCCCCATTCTCGCGGACGCACCTCTGAGCTATCAACGGCTCGTAGCTAAGACTTATGACCGAGCCCTGATCAGGCACTTCGGCGGTACCATTCATGTGGATCGCATTGATCAGATAGTTCAGGAATCAGTAATGACTCAGCACTATGGAGACATTTACGTGGGAAACAAAATCAACGTTGGCGGGTCGGCGATTATCAACATCGACTCGGTGCTAAGTAACGTAACGCAGACGATCGGCACTGCACCTGGTTTGGACTCGGCCCAGAAGGCGCAACTGGATGCGCTGGTTAAGTCTCTGAAAGCAGATTTGGACGAGCTGAAGATGAGTCATGCGGATGAAACCAAAGAGATCACAAGTGCCCTTGAAAAAGCAGTTACGAATGCGGTAAGACCTCCGGCGGAGCGAAAGCAAAGTCTACTGCAGCTCTCGGCTAAAGGCCTGAAGGAGGCAGCCGAGTTGGTCAAGGATATCGCGCCGAGCATTCTGACGACTGCGGACCTCATTGCGAAGTTTATAGTAGGTTTATAGCCCCTTCAACGAGAGGTCGAGAGGTTTTTGCGCTTATATCAAATGGCATAAGTCCTCGGTGTAGAATCCGGCTAGATCGTAGAGAGAAACCAAATGGGCATCAGCTTTGATGGGCTTTCGAGCCCCGATTTTGAGGAGTTCTGCGCCGACATCCTACACGTAACGGGCTTCGTAAATATTGATTGGCGCAAAGGAACGGGACTTGCTGCCAGTCCGGCCGATAAGGGCCGGGATATCGTCTGCGACCATCCTCGGGTTGAGCCTGACAGCAGTCAGCACTTTGAGCGATGGTTTGTTGACTGCAAGCACTTCAAAAGAGGCGTTCCCCCGAGAGAACTGCAAAACCTGCTTGCATGGGCGGAAGCCGAACGGCCCGACGTTGCGTTATTCATCGTTTCGAATTTCCTGAGCAACCCGGCAAAAGAATATCTCGATGCTTATCGGAGGAACAACAAGCCTTCATTCAAAATCCGTTATTGGGAAAGGCCTCAGCTTGCCCGTATGCTCCGGCGCAAAATGACGTTGCAGCGCAAATACGATCTCACTGACACTCCCATTCGAAGCGTGAAGGAGATTCTGGCTGCCGAAGATGAGTTCGAAACAAAGGTCTGGTATGGCCGAAAAGCTCCCGCTGAGCACTATCGTGCGCGGGGAACACCCGAGTACATAATTAAGGGAATGCTCAAGGCAAAGCGGGCTGCCGAAAAGCGTTTTGCCAAAAAGAATCTGGGCCCGTGGGACGATTTCGAATGGGGCATGCTCAGCGGCAAACTCTCCGCTCTTCGTTGGGTGCTGGGCTACGATTGGGACATGCTCGATACGTAACGTGCCGGCCGGCCTTTCCTCTTTCACGCATCGACCGCTGACGGACTGATGAAGAATCCCCAGCGGTGGCTCACGTTCCCAACTTCCTCACTTCGCGACTTTCTCCTAGGCATGTGTTCTACTGTTGCCTCAAGAACCAATCCAAGAAGAGAGCCGCGTGACCCTGACAGACTTCATCTTCGGAAAGCCTTTGGCCACATCGCAAGAGCGGGCAGAGCAGATTGGGCCGGCAGCCGGCATCCCTATCTTCGGCCTGGATGCGCTCAGCTCGGCTGGTTACGGGCCGGAGGCGGCGCTCACCATCCTGCTTCCTCTGGGTGTGCTGGGCGTCAGCTATATCGTGCCCATCAGCACCAGCATCGTAGTGCTTTTGGCGATCGTTTATTTTTCTTATCTCCAAACCATCAAAGCGTACCCGGCCGGCGGCGGATCTTACACGGTCGCCCATAAGAACCTGGGAGAATCGGCCAGCCTTTTGGCTGCAGCCGCCCTGATGATTGACTACATTCTGACGGCGGCGGTAGGAATCTCGGCTGGGGTGGGGGCGCTGGTCTCGGCTGTGCCGCGGCTGCAGCCGCATACCCTCTCCATCTGCATCGGGATTCTGATCTTCATCGCGCTGATCAACCTGCGCGGACTGCGCGAAGCCGGCGCGTTGTTTATGCTTCCCACGTTTGTCTTTGTCGGGAGCCTGCTGTTGACGATCGGCCTGGGGCTGTTTCGCGCACTGACGCATGGTGGTCACCCTGTTCCGGTTGTGGCGCCTCATCCTCTGGGCGCGGCCATGATGCCGGTTACCGCCTGGCTGCTGGTACAGAGTTTCGCCAGCGGCTGCACGGCCATGACCGGAGTCGAAGCGGTGAGCAACGGCGTGGCCGCCTTCCGCCAGCCGAGAGTCAGAAACGCCAGGATGACTTTGACCATCATCATCGGCATTCTAGCGCTGCTCCTCCTGGGGATCGCGCATGTGGCCCGGGCCTATTCGATTGGCGCGACCGCTCCCGGCCAGCCGGGGTATGAGAGCGTGCTTTCGCAAATGATTGCAGCAGTGGCCGGCAGAGGCGTGTTTTACTATGTCTCCATCGCCTCGGTTCTTCTGGCCCTCTCTTTATCGGCCAATACCGCCTTCGCCGATTTTCCCCGGCTTTGCCATGCCGTTGCCCACGACGGATATCTGCCTAAGTCACTCGCGCTGCGGGGAAGAAGGCTGGTGTATTCCCAGGGGATCTTCGCCCTGACCTTCATTGCCGGGAGCTTGCTGGTGATTTTCAAAGGCGTTACCGACCGCCTGATTCCCTTGTACGCCATCGGCGCGTTTCTTGCTTTCACGCTGTCACAAGCGGGCATGGTGGCGCATTGGAGGAAAAGCAAAGGCCGGCATTTCTTGAGCATGTTCCTCAACGGGTTCGGCGCGGTGACCACCGCGATTACCGTCCTGGTAGTGCTGGTGGCAAAATTTGTCGAAGGAGCATGGATTACCCTGGCGCTGATTCCTGTGCTCTTTGTCGCGATGAAGGCCGTACACCGGCACTACGCGCGGATAGACAAAGAAATCGAACTGGACAAGCCGCTCAGCCTCGACCATCTGAGCAAACCGCTGGTGATTGTGCCCATCACCGGTTGGAACCGGATCACAGAAAGAGCGCTGCGTTTTGCGTTGGAAATATCCCCGGAGGTCCAAGCTGTCCACGTCCATGCGGAGGAGGACGAGTGCCACCCTCTTCTGAATTCGTGGAAAGAACTCGTGGAAGCTCCGGCCAAACGCGCCGGATTACCTCCGCCGCAGCTGAAAGTTGTGGTTTCTCCGTATCGCTTTATTCTGCCTCCGTTGCTCGGGTACATTACGGAGCAGGCCAAGAAGCATCCGGACCGGCAAATTGCCGTCATCATCCCGGAAAAGATCGACAAACACTGGTACCACTATTTTCTTCATAACAAGAGGGCTGCGTTACTGAAGGCGCAACTCTATTTTTCCGGAAACCAGCAGGTGGTGGTGATGAACGTTCCTTGGTACTTGGGAGAGGGCCACTGAGAAATCGAGGACCGGACGGAACGCTTTTCTGGTATTTGGCCTCCCGTGGCTCGTTTAGCTCGTATGGTTGCTGTTGATGTGCCCACCATGTCACGCAACGTTGCAACGCGGGTCAATTCATTCTCGCCACCGATGCTGAGCGGACGGGTTCTCTAGGTCTGCTGTGGCAAGCCTCGCGACTCCATTCCTTATCTTTAATCTTTGATCGGCTATTGCCGATCGCCCACTGCAGCAACCAGAGCTAACTGTGAATTCACAGTTAGGTAACTTCTCTGCTGGCCATAGACACTGTTTAATTCGGAGAACAGGAGTGTGATCGGTGCCTGCCTTCCGACGGCTGGCGAAGGGACACATTTCCAAACCTCAAGCAAACACCTCCTGTTAGGAGTATTCAGATGAGACTTGCCTCCCTCTTCTCTTTCTTTTGCCATATACGTTTTGCCAAGACGGCCAATTTCCGCCTGTTTCTCGTCCTGGCCGGACTGCTCCTGCTTCTGCCGCCGGTAGCAAGCGCGCAGAACTGGGTTTTGGTGTGGAGTGATGAGTTCGATGGCCCTGCCGGTCCTTTTACCTCCACAAGCGCCAGCAACCAGTGGTGGACCTTCGAGACCGGTCACGGTATCTTCGGCACGGGCGAGATTGAGTTCATGATTGACGACGGCAGCACCACTTTCCTGGACGGCAATGGCCATCTGGTTATCGAAACCTACAAATCCGGCTCGAACTATTTCTCGGCGCGATTAAAGACGCAGCTGAACGACAAGTTCGGCTTCGATTTCCAGTACGGCAGAGTAGAAGCCCGCATTCAGATTCCCACCAGCCAGGGCATCTGGCCGGCATTCTGGATGCTGGGAGATAACGGTGTCGTCTGGCCGGGCCGTGGCGAGATTGACATCATGGAGAACAACGGTTCCAAACCGAACCGGGTCCTGGGAACGATCCATGGCATCGGCTACGCAAATTCCGGTCTTGGCGGCCACTTTGACTCCGCCACGCCGTTTTTCCAGGACTTTCATACGTACGGCATGATCTGGTCGCCCTACCTCGTTCAGTTTTATGTCGACGATCCGGCCAACATCTACGCCAGCTATACTCCGGGCGAGATCATGGGCGTTGGCCACAATCCGAGCAACGGCGCCTCCACCCTGGGCCAGTGGGACTTTTACGGGCATCCCTTCTTCATTCTCTTCGACGTCGCTGTGGGTGGCGGATTTCCAGGACCTCCAGGCTCTAAGACAGTTTTGCCGCAGTTCATGAAGATTGATTATGTCCGGGTATATCAGGCCGCTCCGCCGGATCCTCCCACGTCTTTGACCGCGACTCCTATTTCCGATAGCCAGGTGCAGTTGAGCTGGAACTCCAGCACCACCAACGATCCCAACCTTACCTACAACATCTTTCGCAGCACTACGCCAGGAACAGAGCACAATATTTCAAACATTGATATGAGCAACATGATCTCCACGGGCGTGACCGGGACGAGTTTCACGGACGTTATGCTCAACCCGGGTACGACGTATTACTACCAGGTCACAGCCTCCGGCCAGCAGTCGGGGGAATCTGATCCTTCCAACGAGGTAGCCGCCGGCTTGCCTAATATTGAAACATTCATTCAACCGATTGCCATCAGCGCCGGCAGTATTGTTGGGACGGACCGGTTTGTGCAGGACGTGGGCTACATCAGCGGAGCAACGAACGCCTATCCCGACGTGATCGATGTTTCCGGCGTACCGGACCCGGCTCCGCAGGGAGTCTACCGTACCGAACGCTGGGCCCCCTCAACCTATGTGATTCCCAATCTGACGCCTGGGGCTGGTTACACGGTGCGTTTGCACTTTGCGGAAACGGCATTCAAGGGAATCGGCCAGCGCCTCTTCAATGTGGCGATTAACGGGACGCAGGTGGTGACCAACTACGACATTTTTGCCGACGCCGGCACGCTCTTCAAAGCCACGGAAAAAGTGTTCGCGGTAAGCGCTGACGATCTCGGCGCCATTACCATTGCCTTCACTCCTGGTACGGGCGCGCCCCATACCAATCCCAGCATTCGTGGCATCGAGATCGTTCCGTCCGCTAATCTCGGCATAGTACTTGGTCCACAATAGCCAACGATTTCGCCCACTTTGCCTGAGTTGCAAGCGGGCGAGATGGGTTACAATTGGCGCCGGTTTCGGCGCCAAAAAGGAAATCCGTGGTAACAGCGGGTCGCAGGCTGGTGTATAGTCCTCCGTGCCAGAGGCCAAAATGGAAACCCCGGAGGAATACCCCTCCATGTTCACACCACCGGAATAGAGGAGAACCATCATGACACCAAGACGATTTCTTAAATGGGCGGGAGCGGTTGCAGCTTTTGTTGTGATCGTGCTTGCGGGAATGTTAATCAGGTCGCCACGCGTAAAAGCCGATGATGGAGACGGCGAAGAATCAAAGATCCAGCAAGGTTTTGCAATAGCCCCCGTCGACCTGAATCTGTCCGGGAAGAACCGGGCGCTGGTGGGATTGGGCAGCTATATTGTTAACGCACAGGGCGACTGCAATGGCTGCCACTCGGCCGGCCCAGCAACTGAATTTGCCAATGGTGGAAACCCTTACTTTGGTCAACCCACGACGGTCAATCCGAAGACGTATCTGGGCGGCGGTAGAGACTTCGGTCCGTTTCCTGGGCCAGGACCTTTCCCGCACATTATTTCGCGCAACCTAACACCGGACAATACCGGTAGGCCGGAAGGAGGGAACACTTTTGAACAATTCAAAACCATCATACGTACCGGCATCGATACGGACAATGTGCATCCGACCTGCACAGGGGCCCCCGACGGAAAATGTATCCCGCTTCCGTTCCACGGGAGTCTTCTCCAGATCATGCCGTGGCCGATCTATCAAAACATGACGGACCACGATCTCCGCGCCATTTACGAGTACCTGAGCGCCATTCCTTGTGTGGAGGGCGGTCCCGGCGAACCGGCCAACCGCTGCCAATAA
>Ga0209648_10000889_pt1 | contig 23744 bp, 15 predicted proteins | sample GraSoi2013_115cm_FD_185830 | JGI IMG/M metagenome (GOLD analysis project Ga0209648, IMG submission 185830) | Grasslands soil microbial communities from the Angelo Coastal Reserve, California, USA - Sample 9_17_2013_115cm (SPAdes) (version 2) | ecosystem: Environmental > Terrestrial > Soil >... | reverse complement strand
TCCTGGTCAAGACCCGCCAGCAGGAGCTCAGCTATCCGTCCGGCGACCAGAACGTCTACACGACGTACGCCGGGACGGGCGGTGTTCCGATCGGCGCCTGGTTGAGGAAGCTCCTCTTCGCGGTGCGCTTCGGCGAGATCAAGATCCTCCTCTCGAACGACCTGACGGCCGACAGCCGGATCATGATCTACCGCGCGATCGGCCAGCGCGTGCGCCAGATCGCGCCGTTCTTCAAGTACGATCACGACCCGTACATCGTGGTGACGGACGACGGCCGCCTGGTCTGGATGCTCGACGGCTACACGACGACGGACCGTTACCCGTACTCGGACCCGGTGCCGGGGGTGGGCAACTACATCCGGAACTCCGTGAAGGCGACGGTGGACGCGTACAACGGCGCCGTGACGTTTTACCTCGCCGATTCCACGGACCCGATCGTGCGCGCGTACGCACGCGCGTTCCCCGGCCTCCTGAAGCCGCTCGACGCGATGCCGGCGAGCCTCCGGAGCCAGGTCCGCTACCCCGAGGACTTCTTCGCGATCCAGGCGCGCAAGTACGCGACGTACCACATGCGGGACCCCCAGGTGTTCTACAACAAGGAGGACCTCTGGGCGATCCCGCGGCGCACCGTCGAGGGGCGCGACCGGGAGATGGAGGCGTACTACACGATCATGCGCCTCCCCGGGGAGAAGAAAGAGGAGTTCATCCTCCTCACGCTCTTCAACCCGAGCCGCCGGGACAACATGATCGCGTGGCTCGCCGCGCGGTCGGATCCGCCGAACTACGGCCGCCTGCTCGTCTACGACCTGCCGAAGCAGAAGCTGGTCTTCGGCCCGCGGCAGATCGACGCGCGCATCGACCAGGAGCCGGTGATCTCACAGCAGCTCTCGCTGTGGAACCAGCGCGGCTCGACGGTCATCCGCGGCTCGCTCGTCGCGATTCCGCTCGACCAGTCGCTGATCTACGTCCAGCCGCTCTACCTCGCGGCGTCGGAGCAGGGCGCGGTCCCGGAGCTCCGCCGGGTGATCGTGGCCTACGGCAACCAGATCGTGATGGAGCAGACGCTCGCGCAGTCGCTCGCCCGCCTTTTCGGCGCTCGGCCGACCGGCCCGCCCGCGGCGGCGACCGCGGCCGCGCGGCCCGGCGGTGCCGAGCCCGCCGGCGAGCGCCTCCTCGCGCAGCGCGCGCTGGAGATCTGGAACCGCGCCCAGGACGCGCTCCGGCGCGGCGACTGGACGGCCTACGGCGCGGAGCAGAAGCGCCTGGAGGACATGCTCCGCGCCCTCGCGCAGGGGCGCCGCTAGCCCACCGCGGTGGTGCTCGTCGTCCTGGTCGTGCTCATGGCCCTCGCCTCTCCCGCCGCGGCCGATGAGGGGTCCTGGACGGAGCGCTGGCTGACCCAGTCGACGCTGACGGGCAACTGGTTCGGCGCGCGCGACACGCTTGCCGCGTGGGGCATCGATGTCTCAGGGGACTGGGCCTCGGGGACCGACCTCTCCGTCGACATCGGCAACGTCTTCACCGCGGCCAGCGTGTCCGTTCCGCGCAGCCGCTGGGTCATACGTTCCCCCTCGCTACTCCTCGCGACATGGATGACCTTCAGGCGTCGGCAGCGATCGGGCGCGGCCGGCCCAGGTAGAGGAGCGGCATGCAGACGAGGATGGTCGCGCTGGTGGCGAGCAGCGCGGCCATGAACGACATCGTGCTGGTGAGGACGCCGGCCAGCACGTCGCTCCCGATGGAGCCCGCGGCGTAGGCGATGTTGTACACGGCGTACACCGACGCGTAGCCGGACGTGCCCCGGCGGTCGACCGCCTCGGCCAGCTCGGAGAGCGATGTGTTCAGCGTGAACGCCGTCGAGACGTCGACCAGGGTGAGGAAGACTCCGGCCCAGAAGACATTGCTGGTCAGGCCGAGCAGCGGCAGGCTCCCGGCCGTCATGAAAAGGCCCAACACCATGGTGGGGCGTAACCCGTACTGCTCGGCGATCTGATCGACGAGCGGAGAGCAGACGCCGTACATCACCGTCGAGATGGTGAAGATCAGCCCGATCATGCCGCTCGAGGTGCCCGCGACACGGCTGAGATGGGCAGGGAGGAGAGGCTCGAGGAGCCCCCATCCACCCGCGCCCAGGACGACGACCAGGGCGGCCGCCAGGACGGAGCGGTCGCGCAAGAGTCCTCCGAGGTCCGAGCGCTCGCTGGCGTCGCGGGGCGGCTCCGGGATCAGGACGATCCGCATGAACGCGTCCACGAACAGCAGGGCACCGGCGACGACGAACGGCAGTCCGTAGCCGCTGAGATCAAACAGCACGCCGCCGGCCAGGGGCCCTAGAACCGATCCGCCCGTACTACCCATCATGGCGAACCCCATCATCTGGGTCCGCTTCTGGGTGAAGAGCTCCGCCACCAGGGCCAACCCCGCCGTCCAGGTCGCCGCCGCGGCCACGCCCTGGACGGTGCGGGCGACGAACATCTCGCCGAAGGTCGTGGCGAACGCGAACAGCAGCGTCGCCGCCCCCTGAAGGAGCACGCCGTAGATCATGGGCCGCCGGCGGCCGTGACGGTCGGACAGGACGCCGAAGATCGGCGTGGTGAGGAAGAGCCCGACCGCGTAGGCGCCATACATCACGCCCAGCGCACTCGTCCTCGATCCGGGCGGGAGACTTGGGCGTGAGCGGGATGACGAGGCCGTAGAGGAACGAGTCGGTGAAGAGCGCCACCGTCACCACGGTCAGAGTAACCTTCGGCGATCCGCGCAGCCGGCCCACGAGGCTCATCGGGATCCCGATCGGTGCGATACCTCCGCACCATGCCTGCGTCGAGGATCAGCCACCATTCGCGGCGGGACTCAGCGCCCGGTGAAGAAGGCGCGGAGCTGGATCCGCGTCGTCACCCCGCGTGGACGTCCAGCCGAGGAAGCGCACGAAGCCGTTCTGCGGCGCGTGGAGTGTGCGGGTCGCCATGCCGCGCGCCATAATAACACCGGGAGGGACCACGATGAGACGCTGGATGGCGGTGATGCTCGGAGCGCTGGGACTCGCCCTCCTCGGGGCCACGAGCGCCGGCTCGGGCGCGGTCGTCGAGAAGGTGCAACTGCAGCTCAAGTGGGTGACGCAGGCCCAGTTCGCGGGCTATTACGCGGCCCGAGCCAGGGGGTTCTACGAGACCGAGGGCCTGGAGGTCACCATCCGGCAGGGCGGCCCCGACATCGTGCCGGAACAGGTGGTGGCGAACGGCGTGACCGAATTCGGCGTCGACTTTCTGCCGAGTCTGCTCGCCGCACGGGATCGGGGGCTGCCGCTCGTGAACATCGCCCAGGTCTACGCGTACAGCGGCATGCGGGAGATTGCCTTCAAGAGCTCCGGCATCCGAGGCCCCGCCGACCTCCGCGGGCGGAGGGTGGCGGTGTGGGTCGGCGGCAACGAGTACGAGCTGCTGGCGACACTGGAGAAGTACAAGATCGACTCCCACCGGGATATCACGCTCGTGCCGCAGCCCTTCGACATGAATTTGTTGCTTCAGAAGAAGGTGGACGCGGCCGCCGTCATGACCTACAACGAGTACAAGCAAGTCCTCGACGCCGGCGTCAATCCCGAGGAGCTGGTGGTCATCGACTTCAACCGGGAGGGGACGGCCATGCTCGAGGACGGCATCTTCGTCCGGGCGAAGTGGCTCGCGTCCGCCAAGAACAAGCAGATCGCGGCGCGCTTCCTCCGCGCCTCGCTCAGGGGCTGGGAATTCTGCCGCGACCGTCCGGGCGACTGCGTCGAGCTGGTGCTCAAGGAGAGCCCACGCCTCGGGCGCGGGCACCAGACGTGGATGATGGCCGAGGTGAACAAGCTGATCTGGGGACCACCGGCGCCGCCCACGCCGCCCGGGAAGATGGACGCCGCGGCCTTTCAACGGACGGCCGACATCGCGTTCCGTTTCGGCGTCATCAAGCAGCCGGCGGATCGGGACGCCTACACGCACGCGATCTGGGAGATGGCCCAGCGACAGTGATGACCGAGGAGCAGCGGGGCGGGCTAGGTGCGGGCGCGGAGGAGGAGCGAGACGCCGATCCCCAGGAAGATCACGTTCGCCGTCCACGCGGCGAGCAGCGGGGGCAGGAGGTCGGCGCGCGCGAACGCGAGCGCGACGTAATGGACGACGAGGTAGCCCGCCATGATCGCCACCGCGAGGCCGACGCCGAACAGCCGGCCGTGGCGCGGTGACTGGAGCGCGAACGGGATCGCGACCAGGACCATGACGAGGTTCACGAGCGGGAACGAGAGCTTCGAGTAGAGCTCGACCAGGTACTTGCGAGCCTGGAAGCCCGCCGCCTCGAGCTGGCCGATGTATTCCTTGAGCTCGCGGTAGCTCATGGAGGTGATGGGCTTCTGGATGCGGATGAAGTCCTCCATCTCCTCCTTGATGTCGAGCGCGGTCCACACGAACGGCACCGTCTGCACCTGGCCGTCGGGCCGGACCTCGCGGAGGGCGCCCTCCGAGAACTCCCAGCCCGCCGGCGTCCAGTGGGCACGCCGCGCGTCGAGGCGGTCGGTGAGCCGGAAGTCCTTGTCGACCTCGAGGATCGTCACCCCGTACATGTCGTTGGTGCCGGGGTGGAGCAGCTCGATGCGGTAGAAGCGCGTGTCCGAGCTCCGCACCCAGAGGCGCTGCCGCGACTGCAGGTGGCGCGGCGCCTGGCCGCGGATCTTCACGCGGTCCACCTCGTCGCCGTGCTCGTTGAGGCCCGGGAGCACGAGCTCCTGGAAGAGGCCCGCGGCCGCCGCGACGACGACGCCGATGCCGAGGATCGGCAGGCTGACCCGGTAGAGGGACAGGCCGGCGGCCTTCATCGCGGTCAGCTCGTGGTAGCGGGAGAGCGTGAGGAACAGGAAGATCGTCGCGACCAGCATGATGACCGGCAGCCCGTCGTGCAGCGCGGGCGGCAGCCGGTACGCGAAGTGCTCGAGGATGTAGAGGAGCGGCGGCTTGACGCGCAGGTAGCGGTCGAGCGTCTGCAGGAGGTCGATCACGACGAACAGCGCCGCCGCGACCGCGAGGCCGACCGCCATGAACGTGACGAACTCGCGGACGAGGTAGCGGTCGATGATGTGCGTCGAGTCCCGGGCGGTGCCGGGTGCGTGCGCCCGGACGGCGCTGACGCGCGGCGCGGGCGCCCGTCGCTGGAGCCGGCCGAGCGCGCGCCAGAGCGCCGGCATCGCCGGCAGGCGCCACTCCCGCGCCGTCGCCGCCAGGAGGATCGCGCCGGCGAGGGCGAAGATCGTGTTCGGCGCCCAGATCGCGAGCCACGGCGCGACGGTGAGCCGGAGCGCCACGCCCTCGAGCGACGTCATCAGCACGTAGTAGGCGAGGAGGATCCCGAGGCTCGCGGCGAGCGCGATCGAGCGGCCGCCCCGGTGCGAGCGGATCGCCAGCGGGAAGGCGACGAGGGCGAAGACGAGCGCCGCGAAGGGCAGCGCGTAGCGCTTGTGCCACTCGATCAGGTACGGCGCGCGGCCGTGCGGGTCGGCCCGCAGCTCGACGATCCGGGCCTCGAGCTCGCCGAGGGGCAGGTCCTTCTCCGGCTTCTCGATCCGGGGCGCGCCCTTGAGCGGCGAATCGACCGACAGGCTCATGTCGTAGATGCTGAACAGCGTGTGCCGGTAGCGCGCGGCGCTCGCGGCGCCGCCGGGCGGCGCCACGTCGGTGAGCACGGCCTTGGGCGGATCGGCCGGCATCACGTCCGCCTCGTTGACCGCGCCGTTCAGCATGCGCAGCGTGATGCGCCGGTTCACGTCGTCGGTGAGGAGCCGCCCCTCGCGCGAGGTGATGATGCGCGAGAGCTTGGGGTTGCGCTCATCGGAGACGAGGAGCCCGCGGAGGGCCACTTGCGACGCGCTGACCTCCTCGACGTAGATGATGACGTCGCCGAACGTGGTGTTGAAGACGCGCTCCTGCAGCCCGCTGACCGCGCGCGACTGGAGGATTTTGAAGAGCTGGCGCTGGAACTCGCGGTTGGCGAACGGGTTCGCGACGAGCGTCAGGAGCGCGGTGGTCCCCGCGACGGCGAGCGCGGCGAGGAGCACCGGACGGAAGAGGCGCAGGACGCTCACGCCCGCCGACTTGAACGCGACGATCTCGAGGTCGCCCGCGAGCCGCCCGCCGGCGAGGAGCACGGCGACGAGGAGCGCCATCGGCAGCGTGTGGGCGAGGAACGACGGGAGCATGAAGACGAGGAGCTGGACCACGAGGTAGAAGGGGACGCCCTTGGTGATGACCAGGTCGGTCAGGTGGTAGATGCGGTCGATGAGAAGGAAGAAGGTGAAGAGCGAGCCGCCGAAGACGAACGGCGAGACGAGCTCGCGCGCGAGGTACCGATCGAGGACGGGCAACCTCACGCGTCTGTTGTACCATAGCCGCGTGCGCTGGCCAGCGGGATGCGGGACGTGGACACGGGCGGTCGGCGCCCTCCTGCTGCTGGCGTGGGCACTCGGGCCGCGCGCGCTCGGCGCGGCGGGCGTCCCCGACCGCCTCGAGCGCTTCCGCGAGCTCGCCCTGTCGCGCCAGCGCGTCGTCCAGCTCGACGTCGACGGCGCACCCGACACCGACCGCGAGATGCTGGCGCTCGTCGACGAGGAGATCGTCGAGAACCTCGCGACCGGCGGCCCGTTCGCGTCCACCGCGTTTCTCCAGGACCGGCTGGACGCCTTCGGCGACGCCTGGGGCGCCGCCGCGCTGAGCGTCGTGCGCGTGGACCGCGTCGTCGTGGGCGCCTTCCAGCTCTCGGACGCCCCGGGCGCGAACACGGTGCGGATCTACGGCCGCTTCCACGGCCAGCCGGCGCTCCTCTCCACGATCCACCGCGACGGCCGGCCGAGCGTCTATCCGCTCCCGCCGGCGCCGGGGGGCGCTCCGCAGTTCCTCGCCGCCTGGGAGGGCGCGGCCTCGGGCCGGGGCACGCGCGCGCTCCGGCTCGACCTCGTGCGGCAGGAGGGTGACGGGGTCCGCGTCGCGTGGACGACGGCCGACGTCTTCGATGGGCCGCTCCTCGCGCGCTCGTACCACGTCCACGGTGGTGAGATCCGCGTGCGCTACGAGCTGCACTACACGGGCTGGACGCCGGGGTGCGCGGGACAGACGGAGGCGGAGGACGTCTTCCGGCTGGGCGGGGACGGCACCGTCGTCCGGGTGAGCCGCACGTACCACGACGGCTGGCACCGGGACCTGCACGAGACGGTCGCGCGGCTCTTCGCGGCGCTCGCCGCGGGGGAGACGGACGCGCTCGCGCGGCTCGTCCCCGACGCCCGGCTGCGCGATCGGCTCCCCGCGTCGCTCCGGCCCGAGCCCGCGTGCGACGCGGCCGAGGGGAGCCCGGCGTCACGCACCGTGTCGGTCGCCGCGAGCCGGGAGCGATCGCCGTGGGAGCTCGTCTTCCGGCGCGCGCGGGACGGCTGGCGGCTCGTGCGCGCGGCCCCGGTGCTAGAGTAACTGGATGGAGCCCCGCGCGTCGCTCTCCCCGCAGGCGCCCATCTCCGACCGCTACGAGCCCGCCGAGGTCGAGAAGCGCTGGTACCCGGTCTGGGAGGAGCGGGGCTACTTCCGTGCGGATCCCGGCGCCCCGGGCAAGCCGTTCTCGATCGTGATGCCGCCGCCGAACGTCACGGGCGCGCTCCACTGGGGGCACGCGCTCGACAACACGCTCCAGGACGTGCTCGCCCGCATGAAGCGGATGGACGGCTGCAACACGCTCTGGCTCCCCGGAACCGACCACGCGTCGATCGCGGTCCACATGGTCCTCGACCGGCAGCTCGCCGCCGAGGGAAAGACCAAGGAAGATCTGGGCCGCGAGGCGTTCCTCGCGCGCGCGTGGAAGTGGAAGGAGGAGGCCGGCGGCACGATCACCCGACAGCTCAGGCGCCTGGGCGCGTCGTGCGACTGGACGCGCGAGCGCTTCACGATGGACCCCGGTCTGGCCCGGGCGGTGCGCGAGGCGTTCGTCCGCCTCTGGGAAGAGGGGCTGATCTACCGGGACGATTACATCGTCAACTGGTGCCCGCGCTGTCAGACGGTCCTGTCCGACATCGAGGTCGAGCGCGAAGAGCGCGACGACGAGTTCGTCTACATCAAGTACGGTCCGGTCACTCTCGGGACGGTGCGGCCGGAGACGAAGCTGGGCGACACCGGCCTGGCCGTGCACCCCAAGGACAAGCGCTACGCGCATCTGGTCGGCCAGACGCTCGAGGTCCCGTCCGTGGACGGCACGGTCTCGGTGACGGTGGTCGCGGACGACGCCGTCGATCCGAAGTTCGGCACCGGCGTGATCAAGGTGACGCCCGGGCACGACCCTGTGGACTTCGAGATCGGCCGCCGCCACCACCTCCCCGTCAAGACGGTCATCGGCTTCGACGGACGGATGACCGCCGAGGCGGGCCGCTACGCGGGCCTGGACCGCTTCGAGTGCCGCAAGCGCATCGTCGAGGACATGAAGGCCCTCGGCCTGATCGAGCGGATCGAGCCCTACCGGCACGCGGTCGGCGTCTGCTACCGCTGCAAGACGGTGGTCGAGCCGCTCGTCTCCAAGCAGTGGTACCTGCAGGTGAAGCCGCTCGCCGAGGCCGCGATCAAGGCGGTGCGCGAGGGACGCGTCAAGATCTTGCCGCGCAGCTGGACGAAGACCTACTACCACTGGATGGAGAACATCCGGCCCTGGTGCATCTCGCGCCAGCTCTGGTGGGGGCACCGGATCCCCGCGTGGCACTGCGACGCCGACGGCTCGATCCACGTGTCGCGCGACGACCTGACGTCGTGTCCGACCTGCGGCGGGCCCCTCCGGCAGGACCCCGACACGCTCGACACCTGGTTCTCCTCCGGCCTCTGGCCCTTCTCGACCATGGGCTGGCCCGACGTCACCGCCGACCTCCGGACCTACTATCCGACCTCGGTCCTCATCACGGGACCCGACATCCTCTTTTTCTGGGTCGCGCGGATGGCGATGCTCGGCATCCACTTCATGCAGGAGGTGCCCTTCCGCGACGTGTACCTCCACGCGATCGTGCGCGACGCCGAGGGCCAGAAGATGTCGAAGTCCAGGGGGAACGTCGCCGACCCGCTCGAGGTGATGGCGAAGTACGGCACCGACGCCTTCCGCTTCACGCTCGTGGCGCTCGCGGCCCAGGGCCGCGACATCCGGATCTCCGAGGAGCGCATCGAGGGCTACCGGAACTTCGCCAACAAGATCTGGAACGCCGCGCGCCTCGTGCTGTCGAACCTGGAGGGTTTCGACGCGGCGCTGGCCCGGAAGACCCCGCCGGCGCTGGCCGACGCGTGGATCGAGAGCCGGCTGGCGGCGACCATCGCGGAGGCGCGGGCCGCGCTCCGGCGCTACCGGTTCAACGACGCCGCGTCGGCGATCTACCGCTTTCTCTGGCACGAGTTCTGCGACTGGTACCTCGAGATCGCCAAGCTCTCGCTCTACCGTCCCGAGAGCCCGGGGCGGCGCGCGCGGACCCAGGCGACGCTCGTTCGGGTGCTCGAGACGACGCTCCGCCTTCTGCACCCGTTCATGCCGTTCATCACCGAGGAGATCTGGCAGCGGCTCCCGCACAAGGGCGACTCGATCATGATCGCGCCGTATCCGCGGGTGGGAGGGAAGCAGCGCGACGCCCACGCCGAGCGCGCGATGACCGCGGTCATGGACCTCGTCACCGCGCTGCGCAACATCCGCGGCGAGATGCGGATCGCGCCCGGCGTCACGCTGACCGCGACGCTCCGTCCGAGCCGGGACGCGGCGGGGCTGTTCACCGCGAACGGCGCGCTCGTCGAGCCGCTGGCGCGGGTCCGGCTGACCGTCGATGCGCGCGCGACACGACCGCGGAGCTCGGCGATGGCCGTCCTCGGCGGGTCGGAGCTCTACGTGGACCTGGCGGGGGTGGTGGATCTCGCGGCCGAGCGCCAGCGGCTCCAGAAGGAGATCCGCAAAGTGGAGGAGACGGTCACGTTCCTCACGGCGAAGCTCGGCAGGCCCGAGTTCGTCGAGCGCGCGCCGGAAGAGGTCGTCGAGCGCGAGCGCGAGCGCCTCGCGGAGCAGGAGACCCTCCGCGCCAAGCTCACCGCGAGCCTGGGCTGGCTTGATGACGGCGCCCGCTAGGCCGTCGCCGCGCGTGGTCCGCCTCGCGACCGTCGAGTCGACGCAGGCGGTCGCCTGGCGGCTCGCCGCCGAGGGCAGCCCGGACCGCACCGTCGTCGTCGCCGACCACCAGTCGGCGGGCCGTGGCCGGCGGGGCCGCGCCTGGACCGCCGCGCCCGGGACGAGCCTGCTCGCGTCGATCCTCGTCCGCCCTCGCGCGCCGCTCGCGCTGTGGCCGGCGTTCTCGCCGACCACGGCGGTGGCGACCGCCGAGGCGCTGAGCCGAATCACGGGCCTCCGGCCGAGGCTCAAGTGGCCGAACGACGTCCTGGCGGGCGGGCGCAAGCTCGGCGGCATCCTCGTCGAGTCGCGCGGAGGCTCGGGCGACCCCGTCCTCATCGTCGGCGTCGGCATCAACCTCGCCCAGCGCGGGTTCCCGCTCGAGCTGGGGGGCGGCGCCACCTCGGTGGCGCTCGAGACGGGACAGGCACCCGGCCGCGACGCGGTCCTGGCCGCGCTGCTCGACGAGTTCGACGCGTGGCGCGCGCGCCTCGAGGCCGAGGGCTTCAAGCCCGTGCGCGAGCGCTGGCTCGCCCTCGCCGAGACGATCGGCCAGACGGTCACGATCGAGGGCGTCACGGGACTCGCGGTCGGCCTCGACGCCGACGGGGCGCTGCTCGTGGAGGACGCGGGAGGCATCCGGCGGGTCGTCGCGGGGGCGATCGAGAGCTCCGCGCGGGGATCGCGCGGGAGGAGGGTCACCGATGCTCCTCGTCGCTGACGTGGGCAACACCAACACCAAGATCGGCGTCTTCGACGGCGAGCGGCTCCTCGCGTCCTGGCGGCTGACGAGCCGGCGCGAGCAGACCGCCGACGAATACGGGATCCTCTTCGAGACGCTGCTCCGGACGCGCGGCATCCAGCCGTCCGTCCTCCAGGGCGTCGCGATCTCGAACGTCGTGCCGCCGGTGCAGCAGACGCTCGAGTGGATGTGCGAGACGTACTTCGGCCACGCCGCGTTCTTCGTCGAGCCGGGGGTGAACACGCGCATGCCCCTCGCCGTCGACGCGCCTCGCGAGGTCGGCGCCGACCGCTACGTGGACGCCTACGCCGCGACCGCGCGCTACGGCGCCCCGGTGATCGTCATCGACTTCGGGACGGCGACGACGTTCAATTGCGTGAACGCGCGCCGCGAGTTCATCGGCGGCGCGATCGCGCCGGGCCTCACGACTTCGGTGGAGGCGCTGGTCGCCCGCGCCGCCCGCCTCTATCGGGTCGAGCTCGTGAGGCCCAAGGAGGCCATCGGCCGCAGCACGGTGACGAACCTCCAGTCGGGCGCGATCTACGGCTACGCGGGCTTGGTGGACGGGCTCGTCGAGCGCATGCGCGCGGAGCTGGGCGCCCCGGCCCGCGTCATCGCCACCGGCGGCAACGCCGGCCTCCTCGCCGACGTCGCGCGCTGCATCGAGCAGGTGGACGAGCACCTCCGGCTCGAGGGCCTGCGCCTCCTGTGGCAGGAGCCCTACACGTCCGGCCCCCGTCGTTGACAGGCTCGGAGGCCGCGCGTATAGTGTACGAAATGTAGTGGGTGGGGCGGCGGGCGATCCCTATATACGGGATCGGCGCAGGGCATGGGCGGCGGACCGAGGGGAGGGTGACCGATGGGCATGTGGGTCGGACGAGGGCGAAAGGCGAGGGTCGCGTACGGCTTCGATGACATCGCGCTCGTTCCCGGCACCGTGACCATCAACCCCAACGAGGTGGACGTCTCCTGGGAACTCTGCGGCCACCGGTTCGAGCTGCCGATCATCGCCGCCGCGATGGACGGCGTCGTCGGGCCGACGCTGGCCATGGAGATGGGCCGGCTCGGCGGCCTCGCGGTCCTGAACCTCGAAGGCGTGTTCTCCCGCTACGCGAACCCCGAGGACGTCCTCGACCGCATCGTCTCGGCGAGCCAGGAAGAGGCGACCAAGATCATCCAGTCGATCTACGGCGAGCCGATCAAGGAAGAGCTGATCCACCAGCGCATCCGCGAGATCAAGAAGGGCGGGGGGCCGGCGGTCGTCTCGTCCATCCCTCAGCGCGCCGAACGGTTCGCGCAGATCGCACAGGAAGCCGGCGCCGACATCTTCGTGGTCCAGTCCACGGTCACGACGGCCCGCCACATCGCCACCGAGTACACCCCGGTCGATCTCCGGAAGCTCAAGAAGTCGCTCGCGATCCCGCTGATGATCGGCAACGTCGTCACCTACGAGGCCTGCCTCGAGCTCATGGAGGTCGGGGCCGACGCGCTCCTCATCGGTGTGGGACCGGGCGCCGCCTGCACGAGCCGCGAGGTGCTCGGGGTCGGCGTGCCGCAGGTGACGGCCACGGCCGACGCGGCGGCGGCGCGCGACCAGCACTACAAGCAGACCGGGCGCTACGTGCCGATCGTCACCGACGGCGGCATGACGACCGGCGGTGACGTGTGCAAGGCGCTCGCGTCGGGCGCCGACGCGGTCATGATCGGCTCGGCGTTCGCCCGCGCCATCGAGGCGCCGGGCCGCGGCTACCACTGGGGCATGGCGACGCCGCACGCCAACCTCCCGCGCGGCACGCGGATCCGCGTCGGGATCGCGGGCTCGCTGGAGCAGATCCTGTTCGGACCGGCGTTCACCGAGGACGGCACGCTCAACCTCGTCGGCGCCATCCGGACCTGCATGGGCTCGGTGGGCGCCCGGGACATCCGCGAGCTGCAGATGACGGAGCTGATCATCGCGCCGACGATCAAGACGGAAGGGAAGGTCTTCCAGCAAGCCCAGAAGCTGGGACGGCCCCGGTAGCGCCGGGCGCCGGCATGATCGCGACCGACAAGATCGCGGTCCTGGATTTCGGCGGCCAGTACACGCAGCTGATCGCCCGCCGTGTCCGGGACATGAACGTCTACTCCGAGATCTTCTCCTGCACGCACCCGCTCGAGCAGATCCTCGCCGGCGGCTACAAGGGCATCATCCTCTCGGGCGGTCCCTCGAGCGTCTACGAGGACGGCGCGCCGCTCCCGCCGAAGGCGCTCTTCGAAGCGGGCGTACCGGTCCTCGGCATCTGCTACGGCATGCAGGCGATGGGATACCTCCTGGGCGGCCACGTGGTCCCCGCCGAGCGGCGCGAGTACGGCAAGGCCGACGTCGAGCTCCAGGGCCAGGGGAGCCGGCTCTTCCGCGGCCTCGAGCCCGACGCCCGGGGGTGCCTCACGGTCTGGATGAGCCACGGCGACACCGTGCTGCGCCCGCCCAAAGGCTTCACGGCGCTCGGCGCCACGCCGAACTGTCCGGTCGCCGCCATGGCGGACGAGCACCGCCGGCTCTACGCCGTCCAGTTCCACCCCGAGGTCGTCCACACGCCCCAGGGCAAGCGGATCTTCGACAACTTCCTCGACATCTGCGGGGTCGGCCGGACCTGGTCGATGGCGGGCTTCATCGACACGACGGTGGACGCGATCCGGGCCGAGGTCGGCGACCAGCGGGTGCTCTGCGCGCTGTCGGGCGGCGTGGACTCCTCGGTCGTCGCGATGCTGGTCCACCGCGCCATCGGCGACCAGCTCACGTGCGTCTTCGTCGACAACGGGCTCCTCAGGAAGGGCGAGGCCCGGGCGGTCGTCCACACGTTCCGGGACACGTTCAAGATCAATCTGATCCACGTCGACGCATCCAGACGATTTCTCGACGTTCTGCGAGGAGTCACGGATCCCGAGATGAAGCGGAAGAGGATCGGCGCCGAGTTCATCGGGGTCTTCGAGGACGAGGCACGGAAGCTCGGCCGGATCCCCTGGCTCGCCCAGGGGACGCTCTACCCCGACGTGATCGAGTCGGTGTCGTTTCGCGGTCCGTCGGCCACGATCAAGACCCACCACAACGTCGGCGGCCTCCCCACGCGGATGGAGTTCAGGCTGATCGAGCCCCTGCGCGAGCTCTTCAAGGACGAGGTCCGCCGGCTCGGCGAGCTCCTCGGACTGCCGCCGGAGATTGTCTGGCGCCAGCCGTTCCCGGGGCCCGGGCTCGCGATCCGCGTCCTCGGCGAAGTGACGCCCGACCGGCTCGAGATCCTGCGCGAGGCCGACGCGATCGTCCAGGAGGAGGTGCGCGCCGCGGGGCTCGAGCGCGAGGTCTGGCAGGCTTTCGCGGTGCTCCTGCCGATCCGGACCGTCGGCGTGATGGGCGACTTCAGGACCTACGCTCATGTCATCGCGCTCCGCGCGGTGATGAGCCAGGACGCCATGACCGCCGACTGGGCGCGCCTGCCCTACGATCTGCTCGGCAAGATCAGCAATCGCATCATCAACGAGGTGAAGGGCGTCAATCGGGTCGTCTTCGACATCTCGTCGAAGCCCCCGTCGACCATCGAGTGGGAGTAGGGCTCGCCGAGACCCATGCAGCACGCTGAGTTCGTCCACCTCCACGTCCACTCCGAGTACAGCCTCCTCGACGGCGCCGCCCGGCTCGAGAAGCTCGTCCAGAAGGCGAAGGACCTGCACTTCCCGGCGATCGCGCTCACCGACCACGGCAACATGTTCGGCGCGATCGACTTCTACCTGGCGGCGCAGAAGGCGGGCGTCAAGCCGATCCTCGGCTGCGAGCTCTACGTGGCCCCGGGGAGCCGGCGGGAGCGCGGGTCCCAGGACGGCGGCTACGAGGGCGCGAACCACCTGACGGTGCTCGTGCGCAACCGGAACGGCTACCAGAACCTCATCAAGCTCGTCTCGAAGGCGTACCTCGAGGGGTTCTACTACAAGCCGCGCGTGGACAAGGAGCTCCTCGCCGAGCACGCGGACGGGCTCCTCGTCCTCTCGGGCTGCCTCAACTCCGAGGTCTCGCGCCTCCTCGCGGCCGGCGAGACGCAGAGGGCGCGCGAGACGGCCGGCTGGTACCAGGAGGTCTTCGGCCGCGACCACTACTTCATGGAGGTCCAGGCCCACGGCCTCGAGGCGCAGGTGAAGGTCACCGCCGAGACGCTCGGGATCGCGAAGTCGGTCGGCGCCCGGATCGTCGGGACCAACGACTCCCACTACCTCGAGGGCGGCCACGCGAAGGCCCACGAGGCGCTCTTGTGCATCCAGACCGGGACGAATCTGAACGACCCGAGCCGCTTCCGCTTCGCGAGCCAGGAGTTCTATGTGAAGTCGGCGGAGGAGATGGCGCGGGTCTTCGCCGAACTGCCCGAGGCGTGCCGAAACACGCTCGCCGTCGCCGAGCGCTGCAACCTGACGCTCGACTTCGGCAGCTTCCACCTGCCGCGCTACGTCGCGCCCGAGGGCCACACGCTCGACAGCTACCTCCACGAGCTGGCGCGCGCTGGCCTCCGGCGGCGCTACGGCCCGAGCCCCGGCGACGCGATCGAGACGCGCCTGGCCCACGAGCTGGCCGTCATCGAGAAGATGGGGTTCGCCGGCTACTTCCTGGTCGTCTGGGACTTCATCCGCTTCGCGCGGGAGCGGGGGATCGCCGTCGGCCCCGGGCGCGGCTCGTCGGCGGGCTCGCTCACGGCCTACTGTCTGGGCATCACGAGCATCGATCCCCTCCGGTACGGGCTGCTGTTCGAGCGGTTCCTCAACCCCGAACGGATCTCGATGCCGGACATGGACATCGACTTCGCGGACGACCGGCGCGACGAGGTCATCCACTACGTCGCCGACAAGTACGGCCGCGAGCGCGTCGCCCACATCATCACCTTCGGGACGCTCGGCGCGAAGGCCGCGATCCGCGACGTCGGGCGCGTGCTGGGCATGTCGTACGCCGACGTGGACCGGATCGCCAAGCTCGTGCCGAACTTCCCGCTCAACATCACGCTCGACGACGCGTACCAGAAGTCGCTGCCGCTGGCCGAGATGGTGAAGAGCCAGCCGTCGGTCCGCGAGCTGTGGGAGGTCGCGCGGACGCTCGAGGGATGCACGCGGCACGCCTCGGTCCACGCCTCGGCCGTCGTCATCTCGGACGAGCCGCTCGAGGCGCACATCCCGCTCTACAAGGACCCGAAGCGCCCGGAGCTGATCACGGGCTACGCGATGGGCCCGATCGAGAAGCTCGGTCTGCTCAAGATGGACTTCCTCGGGCTCCGGACGCTGACCGTTCTGGCAAACACGGTGGCGCTCATCACGGAGTCGCGCGGCACGACGATCGACCTGGATGCCCTGCCGCTCGACGACGCGAAGGCCTATCAGCTCCTCAGCGAGGCCAAGACGTTCGGCGTCTTCCAGCTGGAGTCGTCGGGGATGCGCGACGCGCTCCGGGGGCTCCGGCCCGAACGGCTCGAGGACGTCATCGCGATGGTCTCGCTCTACCGGCCGGGGCCGATGGAGCTCATCCCGGACTTCATCGCGCGCAAGCACGGACGCTCGCGGATCACCTACGAGCACCCGGCGATGGAGAAGTTCACGCGCGAGACGTACGGGATCATGGTCTACCAGGAACAGATCATGCAGATCGCCTCCGAGATGGCGGGCTTCACCATGGGCGAGGCGGACATCCTGCGCCGCGCGATGGGCAAGAAGGACCGCGAGCTCATGGCGAAGCAACGGGAGAAATTCGTCGCCGGCTGCGGCGAGCGCGCGATCCCGAAGGCGAAGGCCGAGCGCGTGTGGGAGCTCATGGAGAAGTTCGCGGGGTACGGGTTCAATAAATGTCTGAGCGGCGATTCTCAGATCGAGATGGCCGATGGTTCACGGAAGCGCATGACCGAGATCCGCGAAGGGGACGTGGTCCTCACAAAGGACGGCCCCCGTGAGGCCCGCGGTGTGCGGCCGAGCGGCGTGCGCCGGGTCGGGCGCCTGACGCTCGCCAACGGGATGTCGGTGCGGTGCACGCCCGACCATGCCGTGTTCACGCAGCGCGGCTGGGTGAACGCGGAGGAGTTGACGCCTGACGATTTGGTCACGTTCCTCGAGAAGCACGATCCCCTCACGCTCGGCTGCGCGCCATCGGAACCGTTCGTGTTCGACGGCGTCGAGCCGACGTACGACTTCGAAGTGCCCGGCGCCAGAAGCTTCATCGCCAACGGGATCGCGGTCCACAACTCGCACGCCGCGGCGTACGCGCTCGTCGCGTACCAGACCGCGTACTTCAAGGCGAACTATCCGGTCGAGTTCATGGCGGCGCTGCTCACCTCGGAGATGGGCGATACCGACAAGATCGTGAAGTACATCGAGGAGTGCCGCGCGATGGGGCTCCGGGTCGAGCCGCCGGACGTCAACGTCTCGGCGGTGCGGTTCAGCGTCGCCGGCGACACGATCCGCTTCGGCCTGGCGGCGATCAAGAACGTCGGCGAGGCGGCGATGGAGTCGATCCTCCGGACCCGCGCCGAGGCCGGCCCGTTCAAGTCGCTCGAGGACTTCTGCGCGCGCGTGGACCTGCGGCTCGTCAACCGGCGCGTCGTGGAGTCGCTCGTCAAGGCGGGGGCGTTCGACTCGCTCGGTCTCCCGCGCGCCCACCTCCTGGCGACCGCCGACGCCGCGCTCGAGAGCGGCCAGCGCCAGCAGCGCGACCGCGCGGAGGGCCAGTCCTCGTTCTTCGACCTCCTGCCGCCGGAGGCGGCGCGGCCGGCGTCCCCGCCCCTCGAGGTCACGCCCGAGTGGGACCAGGACCAGCGGCTCGCGTTCGAGAAGGAGGTCCTCGGTTTCTACATCTCGGGCCACCCGCTCGCCCGGTTTCGCGGTATCGTCGAGTCGCTCGGCATCACGACGACCGCCGAGCTCGCCGCGAAGGGCCACGGTGCGCGCGTGCTGCTCTTCGGCCAGGCAACGGGGCTCAAGGAGACGTCGACGAAGAGCGGGAACCGCATGGCGTTCTTCACCCTGGAGGACATGGACGGGACGGTCGAGGTCACGGTGTTCCCGGAGCCCTTCAGGGCGGCGGCGCCCGTCCTGCGCTCGCACGAGGCGCTGCTGGTGAAGGGGCGCGTGGACGACGGCGACAAGGGGCGCGTGGTCCTGGCGGACGACATCCGCCTCCTGGAGCAAGCGCTCGCGGAAGGGACCGGCCGCCCGCGGAACGGCGCCGCGGCGGGCGAGCCGAACGCGTGCCGGATGCGCGTGCCCGCGGGCGCCGACCCCGCGGCGGTGCTCGCGCAGCTCCGGTCGCTCTGCGCCGGGCATCCCGGCCGCGTCCCGCTCTTCCTGCACCTCGTCGTCGAAGCGCAGGAGATCGTCGTCCGGGCGCGCGGCCTCTCGGTGGACGCGAGCCCCGAGCTCGTCGCGGGGGCCGAGACGATCCTCGGGCCGGGCGCGGTCACGGTGGAGTATGCCGGACGCGCTTGAGTTCGAGCAGCCGCTCCTCGAGCTGGAGACGCGCATCGCGACGCTCCAGGCCCAGGAGGACTCGCCGAAGGTCCGCGACGAGATCGCGAAGCTCGAGGAGCGCCTGGAGCGCCTGCGCCAGAAGACCTACGCGGGCCTCAGCGCGTGGCAGCGCACCCAGCTCGCGCGCCACCCGAAGCGGCCGCACACGCGCGACTTCGTCCGGCTCCTCTTCGACGACTTCATCGAGCTCCACGGCGACCGGCTCTACGGCGACGACCCCGCCGTCGTGGGCGGCCTGGCGCGATTCGAGGGGCGGGGGGTCGTCGTCATCGGCCACCAGAAGGGGCGGGACACGCGCGAGAAGATCGCGCGCAACTTCGGCATGCCGAACCCCGAGGGCTACCGGAAGGCGCTCCGCCTCATGCGGCTCGCCGAGAAGTTCGCCAAGCCGGTCGTGACCTTCATCGACACGCCCGGCGCGTATCCCGGGCTCGGCGCCGAGGAGCGGGGCCAAGCCGAGGCGATCGCGCGGAACCTCCACGAGATGGCGGGGCTCCGCACGCCGCTCGTCGCCGTCGTGACGGGCGAGGGGGGGAGCGGCGGGGCCCTCGCGATCGGCATGGGCAACCGCGTGCTGATGCTCGAGTACGCGATCTACTCGGTCATCTCGCCCGAGGGCTGCGCCGCGATCCTCTGGGGCGACGCCGCGAAGGCGCCCGAGGCCGCGGAGTCCATGAAGATCACCGCGCCCGACCTCCTGCGGCTCGGCGTCATCGACGCGATCGTGCCCGAGCCGGTCGGCGGCGCCCACCGGAACTGGGACGCCGCCGCGGCGAGCCTCCGCGTCGAGCTGCGCGACCACCTGGGGGACCTCGCGGCCCTGTCGGCCGACGCGCTCGTGAGCGAGCGCTACGAGAAGTTCCGTCGCATGGGCGTCTTCGAGGAGGCGTCCATGCCGCGGGCGCGGTCCTAGGGGCCGGCCCTCAGGGCGTCCGCCGCAGGAGCGCCGTCGCCACGTCCTCGTCGGTGACGAGGACGTTCATGAGGCGGCCCGCCAGCGCGCCCCGCACCGCCTCGAGCTTGGCGCGCCCGCCCGCGATCGCGACCACGTAGCGGTCGGCGCGGCGTGAGAGCGCCTGGAGGCGGTCGCTGCCGACGGAGAGGATCCGCCGCATCAGCGCGCGGAGCTCGGGGCGGTCCACGATCCGGCCGTCGCGGTCGAAGGGCTGGTAGTTGATCTCGCCCACGACGCCGAGCTGGCGCAGCCGCCCGACGCTCACCCCGTACGCCTCGGCCAGCGAGCAGAAGCCCTGCGTCTGCTCGCCGATCAGGCCGATGCCGACGAGCGCGATGTCCACCGCCTGCGCGGCCTCGTAGATCGTACGGACGTCGGGATCGCGCAGCAGGCGCCGGCGCTCGCGCTCGATCTCGCCGAGCGAGAGGAGATGCTGGACGGGGAGCGCGTACGCCTGGACGTGCGGCCGGTACTTGGCCGCCATCATCCCGACCAGCGTGTTGGGGAAGAGGTCCACCTGCCGGAGCGTGCTCTCGCCCGACAGCGGGTAGAGGACGAGGTCGCGGAAGCGGCGCTCGCGGAGCTGGCGGATCGTCTGGTAGAGCGTGAAGCCGCAGGAGAGGCCGATCCGCATGCCGTTCCCCGCAATCTTCTCGAAGTAGGTCGCCGCCGCCGCGCCGAGCTCCTCCTTGAGGTCGCCGCGGCCCCCCGCGGCCACCACGACCGCGTCGCGCAGGCCGTAGCGCTCGACGAGCCCGGCCTCGAGCTCCTCCATGCGGGGGAGATCCAGCTCGACCCGGACCAGGCCGTCGTCGTAGGCGCGCTTGAGCAGGCGCGAGACCGTGGCCGCCGAGACGCCGAGCGCGCGCGCGATGTCCTTCTGGCTCTTGGCCTGGCGGTAGTAGAGCTCGAGGCAGCGGACCGTCTGCCGGAGCTCACGGCTCTGCGAAATTAATTTCATATCCAGTAACTTCTTGCTTGACGGGTCCCAGTGTACCCGTTATCCTCGGCCGAATCACCCCACTTCCGATTCCGCGCAAGGAGGCGTGCATGGGCGCCCGACGCTACGGCCAGGCCGACGGGAAGGCGATCAGGCTGACGGAGTACCACCAGTCCAAGGACGAGCTCGACGGGCTCCCCCGGACCCTCGCGGAAAGGGTCACCGTCACCAGCACGCCGAACATCTTCTCGTACAAGGCGTACGTCTTCGCCAAGAACCCGGCCCTCGTCCAGCGCTACATCAAGGCCACGAAGGCCGACGTCGGCGGGGTGGGCGGCCACGTGGTCGCGGCCGACGAGGTGAAGTCGATCATCGCGAAGTACGTCCTGGAGAACAACTGGGCCGGGAAGGAGGCCATCTTCACCTCGCTCGTCGTGACGCACACGGGCGACGACGTCGCCGTGACGGGGATCATGGCCGAGAGCGTCGACATGTCGGTGGTGGACCGGCTCATGTGGGACGCGCTCCAGGAAGGCGCGAAGAAGGCCGCCGAGCTCGGCCTCTACGGGCCGGGCCAGGACCTCGTGGCCGACGCCTTCACGGGCAATCTCCGGGGCGCGGGCCCGGCGACGGTCGCGCTGCCGCTGCCCGTCCGCAAGGAGAACGCCTCCCAGACCGTCCTCGTGTCCTTCGCCGACAAGACCGAGCCGATGGCCTTCAATTACTACGCGACCGGCGCGTACCTCCTGCCGCGGTTCAACACCGGGCTCATCATCGCCGCGTCGAAGATGAAGCGCGGCTACCTCATGGAGATCGTCGACCTCGACACGAAGGCCCAGGCCATCGAGGCGGGCGCCCACCCGCGCGATCAGCGGGCGCTCGACGGCAAGATGGAGGAGCTCGCCAAGGGACTTCAAGAAAAGGTCATCACGCTGCGCGCGCCCGAGGACCTCTACGACATCGAGGGCCTGACGCGCGCTTCGCGCTTCGTCATCGCGCGCATCTGGAGCCGCAACGAGAAGGGCGAGCGTGACGAGCTCGGCTACATCTGCTCGGCGGAGCGGCTGCACAACATCAAGACCAAGAAGGGCTTCACCTACGGCGGCAAGGACGACCCGGTGCTCCTCGCCTTCGCGCAGGGGGACTGGCCGGCGCCGGGCGAGATCACGTCGCCGTGGGCGGCCGCGCCGATGGTCGCCGGCGACTGCCGCGGCAGCCACAACCTCCACATCCTGCCGATGCCCATCAACTCCCAGACGTCGTACTGGTCGGGCCCGATCCTCTCGGCCATCACGTGCTCCGTGAACATCCACACCGGCCGGATCGGCGCGATCTCCGACCAGTTCGCCCTCGGCACGCCGTGGGACGAGGTCCGACGGCGGGCGTCCGAGCTCGCGATCCAGTTCCGCCTCGCCCACGGCGTCAAGCAGCCGGCGACGCTCCACGAGGAGGAGCTCGAGTACCAGGAGGGCTGGAAGGAGCGTCGGAACCGCCTCGAGCGCCAGTTCGAGATGAACCCGCCCCTGACCTTCGGCGGCAACGGTCACGGCGCGAACGGCGGCAAGGGGAGTGCCCGGGCCGGCGCGCGGCGCGGCGGCCGCCCCGAAGAGATCGACTAGCGCTCCGGCTCTCCGCCCCGGCGGGCGGGGAGCGCGAGCGCGCCCGCGTCGGCGACGACGCGGATCGCCAGCGGCTCGCGCCGGTTGCGCACCGTGACCTCGTGGCGCGGGAGCGCCGAGACGTCGAGCCCCGCCCGGCGCGCCACCTCCTCGGAGACGACCAGCTCGCCCGCATAGTCTTTCGTGAGCTGCTCGAGCCGGCTCGCCACGTGGACCGTGTCGCCCACCGCCGTGAGGTACTCGGTCTCCTCGAAGCCCATGCGCCCGACCACGGCGGGCCCGACGTGGACGCCGATGCCGATCCGGAGGGGCGCGCGGAGCTCCTCGGCGAGCGTCGCGCTGAGCGCCCGGACGCTCAGCACGATCTCGCGCGCGGCGGCGAGGGCCCGGCGGGCGCCGTCCTCGGGCCCGCTGTCGACGCCGAACAGCGCCATCACGCCGTCGCCCGCGAACTGGTTCGCGACGCCGCCGGAGCGCTTGATCGCGCCGCCGACCGCGGCGAAGTACTGGTTCAGCAGGAAGACCACGTCATAGGGGAGACGGCGCTCGGCGATCCGGGTGAAGCCCCGGAGATCCGCGAAGAGCACCACGATCTCCTGCTCTCGTCCGGCGCCCGGCGCCGCGGAGCCGAGGGCGGCGGCGGGGTCGACGCCCGCGGGCAGGAGCGGCACGACGGAGAGGTCGCCTGTCGGACGGAGCTGGCAGGCGAGCCGCACGCCGGGCGCCGCGCCCACGCGCGTGAGGACGCGGATCTCCGCCGCGCTCGCCGGCGGCAGGAGCTCGGCCCCCTCGCCGACGCGCACCCGACATGTCGAGCAGCGCCCGCGGCCCCCGCAGACCGACGCGTGCGGGATCCCGGCGCGGCGGCTCGCCTCCAGGACCGTGAAGCCCACCGGCACCACGGCCCGCCGGCCCTCGGGATACGCGATGCGGACGACGCCGCCGCGCCGCGCGCGGAGCCGCCGCGCGGCGCCCGCGAGGAGGACCAGCGCGAGGCTCCCGCCGACCGCCGCGAGCAGCCGTTCGCGCACGCGCTCCTGCAGCTCGCGGTCGGCCGGGCTCCGGGTGTCGGGACCGCGCACCATGACGTCGAGCCAGCCGGGCTCGCGCGCGCGCCGCGCCGTCTCCTTGCCGGCCTCCGTGAAGCCCAGGACCGCGAGCACGGGCAGGAGGACCGCGGCCACGAGGAACGTCCGCGCCGCGCGCGGGTACCAGGGCCTGAGCCGCAACCAGAAGTGGAGCCCCATGCAGCCGTGCGTCCACGCGATCGCGACGAGCGCGATCTGGCGGACGCCGGCGGCCGGATCGAACATCCAGAACACGGAGACGACGCGCGCGTACGTGTCCGACGTGCCGAACAGCGTCCACGCGAGCCGCGTCCCGACGAGATGGGGGACGAGCAGCGGCGGCATCGCGAGCCCGAAGAGGAGCTGGAGCGCCTCCCAGCGCGGCAGGCGGAAGTGGCGGCGCCGGTAGAGGGACCGGAGGGCGAGGATCCAGTGGATCACGAGCGAGCCGTAGAGGAGCAGCGTGCCGAGCGGGTTGCGCCAGAGCAGGAGGAACCACGCGCGGCCCGCCTCCTGCGCGGCGAGCGAGTGGAGCCCGAGCGCATGGTTCAGGAAGTGCGTGACGAGGAACGTGAAGAGGACGACGCCCGTCGCTGCCCGGAGCCAGGCCATGAGCCATCCTACCCGAGGACGCCGGCGCGCCGACGCCGCGACGCCGGCCGCGCGAATTGACTTCCCCGGAAGCGAGTGCTACGGTCAGCTTCAGCGCAAACCGTGGATT
>Ga0209648_10000888_pt1 | contig 23807 bp, 26 predicted proteins | sample GraSoi2013_115cm_FD_185830 | JGI IMG/M metagenome (GOLD analysis project Ga0209648, IMG submission 185830) | Grasslands soil microbial communities from the Angelo Coastal Reserve, California, USA - Sample 9_17_2013_115cm (SPAdes) (version 2) | ecosystem: Environmental > Terrestrial > Soil >... | reverse complement strand
GCATGCCGTGGTGTCCCTCTTGAGACCGAGTGACACCACAAGTGACACCAGTCCAAATGACGCTTCGATCAGTAGCTTGCAAGTTGTTGTGCAGTAACTATTTTAGGGGCGTAGCTCAGTGGTAGAGCAGCGGCCTTTTAAGCCATCTCGGCGTTTGCGCCGCTAACTGCCTGAAACCGTCAAGACTTGCCGTTTCAGTCGGATGCGTAATTCCAGAGAAGTCTCCTCCCGCCACCTTCTGCCAGAATTTGCCAATCCAACTGCCACCAGAACTGCCACCAGAAAATGCTCGGAACGGGAGGCTTTTCTTGCGTCGAAGCGTTCCGTCGCATGAACAAGGATTTCGGCACCGAATACGTTCAGCCACACGAAGAGTTTGTTCCCGATAAAGAGGAACTTCTGGCCGCGCTCTAATTGTGGACGATCAGGGCCTGCGCCATTTGTCCGGCGTGCCCTCCGACGTGTACCGCACGCGCTCAACATGGATGGCCGCGTTCGGGTCTATGTCTCTGGCACGCTCGATGGCTTCCGCCTGCGTATCGCAGACGTCGCTGGCTCTCTCTGAACCGGGTCGCCGGATCGCGTAATCGCCCTCGTCCCGGCGTTCGACGTACAGTTCCTTCTTTGCCATCTCCGATCTCCTTTAAGATGAAGCAACGACCCCGAGCGAGTGGCGAAGGCCATTTCGGGGCGAAACCGCCGCCACACAGTTCGGAAAAAACGGGTCTAACAGCTACCGCCGCGTTACGAGTGGGCACTGGTCCAACGAAAGCAGGTTGTTGTTCCAATCGCCGTCTGCGTGGGTTCGAAGGTGAGCGGCTCTTCCCGCCGGACGAACGACGCCGACGTCCGACCGCTTACCCGTGCGGGGATCAAGTACGAAAAATGTATTCGTCCCCGCTTCGATGCTGGCGATCACCTGCTCGCGAGTCCATTCCCACCCCGCCTGCGGATTCCCCAGATGCGTGATGTGCTCGTGGGGACTGTCCGGGTGGGGCTTCGTGATGCACGTTACTCGTACGTCTGCCATCTCGATTTTCCTTTTGGAGCTTTCGCTCCTTGAATTTATTTCCGTTGTAAACTACAGTCAGACGAGAGCGTAATGTTGCCGAGACTTGCGCTTCCGTCACTTAAAATGTTACGGAACCGTCTATAGGAAGTCAAGGTCCCAATGTCCGATATTTTTGCCGACAGACTTCGCACCGCACGTGAAAGTCGCAAGATGAGTCAATCCGATTTGGCCGAAAAAGCTGGCCTTCTACCTTCCGCCGTCTCTCACTTCGAAACTGGGCGCAGATCTCCGTCGTTCGCCAACCTCAAGGCCCTATCCGATGCTTTGAAGGTGACGACGGATTATCTGATAGGCAGGAGCGACGACATGAAGGTCTCTAACTCGGTTTCGCTGAAACTGCTACGCCACGCACAGAAGATGTCTGAAGAAGATCTGGACACGATCACTCGCATGGCCGAGATGATGGCGAACAAGCAGACGAAGAAGGAATAGCTATGGCAAGACGCGATTTCTGGCGGGCCGAGGCGCAGGCCGCAGAGGTCTTGGCAGGACGAAAGATTTCCACGCTGCCCGTTGACCCCTTCGCAATTGCTGCCGGTGAGGGAATCGGGTGCGAAAAGTTGAAGTCTGGCACAGGAGTTTCGGGCTGCCTATCTAGCGCCGGAAACACCTTTGGAATTTTCTACAGCGATTCAATTACGAGCGAGGGTTTTCGCAGATTTACGGTCGCCCACGAACTCGGGCATTACTTTCTGGAAGGTCACTACAAACACATTTTCGCAGATGGAAATTCCCGGCACGAATCTGACAGTGGTTTTTCCTCGGACGATCCGTACGAACGTGAAGCCGACGCATTTGCGGCGGCGCTGCTCATGCCCGAAGAACTGTTCAACGCGGCGTGCGCCCGTGTTCAACAAGGGCTGAAAGCCGTCGAGACTCTAGCCGACAAGTGCGTGACATCTCTTACTGCGACGGCGATCCGCTACGCCGTTCTGAGCGAAGACCCGATCACCGTAGTTTGCTCCAAGGATAATCGCGTTCAATTTGCGTTCATGTCCGACACGCTCAAGCAGCGACGAGACCTGACTTGGATTAAGAAGAACTCGGGAATACCCGAAGGGACGGCGACCTTCAGATTTAACAGAGACCCAAAGAATGTGGCGCAGGGAAAGCGCGTGAGCTCAAGTTCCAGCATGGATGTTTGGTTCGATTGCGGGGGAAACTTGCAGGTCATCGAAGAAGTTGTGGGCCTGGGAAATTACGGCCTCACACTTACCGTACTCTACGGAGAATCACTGCCCGATTCCGAAGAAGAGGAAGAGAGCGAGGAAGAAAACAGAGAAAATATGCTGCCTTCCGATCGCTGGCGCTTGCCTCGCGAGGATTGACCGTTTTCTCGCTCAGTCCTCTTGGGCGCCTACCCGGTCTGATGTATATAGGTTATGGAACATGAAAGCCTTTAATCCATATGTGTCGCATCTTGAAGAACTTTTGCTTGCCTCCGTGTGCCTGCCGGTCAATGCAATTCGACAGAAGCAGGTTACGGCTGCATTGGACGGGCAGCCATCGGCGGAATTGCGGAAGCGTGTGTCGTTAGACCGTTTGCGCGCAGCTGGCGCCTTCTTCACAGGCTCGCGAATGGCGCAACGCGCCGTGGCCTCTGCGGGTCTCCCAAGATTGAATGCTGGGGCGAGGGTATTTGACCCGGCATGTGGGGTTGGTGACCTTCTGGTGGCCTTCGTTAATCATCTGTCTTGCGCGTCCGACCTAGAGTCAACCTTGGCTCATTGGGGCAACCGTCTAATGGCTCTGGACGTACAGCCAGAATTTGTACGGGCCACGAAGCTGCGGTTGGCCCTGGCGGGGGCTCTGCGTCATCCGCTGGTAAGGCCATTCCAATTGCGAGACTTTGATCTCCTTTTCCCTAGCGTCGCGGTCGGATCAAGCCTCTTGGAGGAGCAGAGATTCAAAGAGGCATCACACATTCTGGTAAATCCTCCTTTCACGATGGTGGATGCTCCGGCAGAATGCTGCTGGGGTGAAGGTAAGGTCAACTCTGCTGCCTTATTCATGGACGCCTCCGCCGCTAACGCCGAGCCGGGCACGCAAGTGATGGCTATCCTGCCGGATGTTCTCCGGAGCGGGTCGCGGTATGAAAAATGGCGGAAATCATTCGAGCAGTGCGTTGCGATCAAGAAGATAGAGATTATGGGACGCTTTGATCGTCACACCGACGTTGACGTCTTTGTTCTCGTAGGCCAGGTTCGGAAGAAACCAAACGGCAAGCGAGGAGTCCGGTGGACTCCAGATAAGAAAACGGGTGGAAAACGAATCGGTGACAAATTTGGGGTGTCTGTCGGTGCAGTGGTCTCATACCGCGATCCTCATAGTGGTCCGTGGTATCCCTTTGTTCAAGCGCGTGATTTGCCCTCCTGGCAGGCGGTTACTCAGATTGCCCACCATCGGAGATTTGAAGGCAAGACGGTCAGTCCTCCTTTTGTCGTTGTCCGACGAACGTCACGTCCCGAGGACAGGAACAGAGCGGTAGCAACGCTTGTCCGAGGGAAACGTCGTATTGCGGTTGAGAACCATCTTCTGGTTCTTCGGCCTAAAGACAAGACAATCCGGACCTGCGAGCAGCTCCTGAAGTTACTCAGGGAACAGAGAACTAGTAAGTTGCTGAATAAGCGCATTCGCTGTCGGCATTTGACAGTCTCGGCTCTCGGCGACCTACCGTGGAGGGACGAATGACAAATCTGTCTGCGTCCTTTAGGTTCTCGCCCGATATTCTCAAACGGCTTGGCGAGGAACTCAATCCCAGTATTGATCAGAGCATTCTGGAGCTCGTGAAAAATTCATTCGATGCAAACGCGAAAAAGTGTTCGGTAGTGCTTCGAAACACGGACCAGGCCGGAGGTGCGATTGAGGTGTCAGACGATGGCGACGGCATGGATGGCGAAGGAATCGTTAATGGGTGGCTAGTACTTGGACGCTCTGGTCGCAGTCCCGAAGAACGAACTCGACTAAACCGAATCCCGGCAGGGAGTAAAGGTCTTGGGAGACTTGCGGCACTTCGATTGGGGACCGCGGTCACACTGCGAAGCTGGCCCAGGGAAAACACCCAAAAGGAGCATCGTCTGAAGATTGATTGGACGATGTACGAAGGGGCAAAGGTCGTCGAAGAAGTACCGCTCGCGGTCGAAGAAATCCAAGATGTAAGGAGGACTTCCTCGGGGACCTTGATCACGATCGAAAATTTGCGACAGCCGGTAAGTCGGCCCGATGTGGGCAAACTGGCGAGGTCCCTAATTCTCTTGGCTGATCCATTCGGCGATGACCCGGAAGGATTCAAGCCGACCTTGAAAGCCCCGGATTTCAGGGATCTCGAAAAGCTTGTGCAGGCCCGTTATTTCGAGGACTCCGAGTACCACCTGTCTGCGACTGTGGACAAAGACGGCAATGCAAAAGCAGCTATCACCGACTGGAAGGGAAAGGCGCTTTTCAAGGCGGAACATGCGGACATAAGTACAGCGCCGGAGCACCCGGCGTATCAGTGTCCCGAAGGCCAGTTTGACCTTTGGGCTTTCATCCTCACCAAGGATACGTTTTCCACGCGAACGTCCAGCGTTGAAGAAGTCCGTGAATGGCTGAGACTTTTTGGTGGGGTGCATGTGTATCAAAACGGTTTGCGTGTCAGCCCGTACGGAAATCCTGGGAATGACTGGCTTGATCTGAATCTGAGGCGCGCGCGCAGCCCAGAGGAGCGTCCCTCTACTAACAACTCGATAGGTCGGATTTCGGTTTGGGATACGAAGGATCGCTTGGTGCAGAAAACCGACCGGTCCGGCTTCATTGAAAAGGAAACGTTCGTTGAATTGAAGCGTTTCGCTAACGATGCACTTGAATGGATGGCCCGCTGCAGAATGAAGCAAGCGCAAAAGAGACGGGCAAGCGAAAGACATGAAGCTCCGAAGCGCACGTTGAAGGCGAAGCTGAAAATTAAGGAGGCGATCGAACGCGTTCCAGGCCGACCTCGGCGCGCCATCAAGCAGGCCTTCAAGAAGTACGAGGTAGTCCGTGAGCATGAAATCAAAACGCTGCGAAAGGAAGTACAGCTCTACCGTACCCTGAGCACAGCGGGGATCACTGCTGCGACATTCGCCCACGAATCCGCGGGCAATCCGATAAAATCGATCGACCAGGCGGCAAAGTCTATTAAAAGAAGGGGGCAAAATGAATTTGGGAATAAATACGGGGAAATACTCAGTGAGCCCGTTGAACTGATCATTCGCGCGGTCGACGCGCTCAAAGTGCTGGGTAATGTCACTTCCAGCCTGCTGGATCACGAGAAAAGAAGAGCGAGCCACGTGGAAATTCATCAATCAATCCAATCAGTACTAGATGCGTATCAGCCTCTCCTGGAGGAGCGTGCGGTGGAAGTGGCGACAAGTCTTGCGAAAGGAGAGCCGTACCTTCGGGGGACCAAAGCCGCCATTGAATCGATGGTCACAAATTTCCTAAACAACAGTCTTGTATGGTTTGAGCAGGTTCACGGCAAGACGTACAGGATCGCGATACGCACAGAAGTTTTGAACGGAAATTTGCGCATGCACTTTAAGGACAACGGTCCTGGGATAAAGGGGATCGACCCAACTGACGTCTGGCTTCCAGGCGAGACGACGCGGCCAAATGGGACAGGGTTGGGGCTCGCGATCGTCCATGATGCTGTAAAAGATCTCGGAGGCTCAGTGAAAGCAGTACCACACAGCGACTTAGGTGGCGCTGAATTCATTGTAGAACTTCCAATACTAGGGACGTGATATGGGGCTGAATGTTCTAGGGGAAAGCATTTCCCGTGTGAAAATTATCGATGATGATCCTACTGCAAGGAAGGCGATGGCTTTTACAGTTACTGACGCTGACCTGCAACCGTTACCCGACGACGGCCCACTTCCCCAACTGAAAACGTTTGTTTCACTTGCCAAGAAAAACGTGGACGCGGTCATCTGTGATCACCGCCTGAAAGGGCAGTACGCACGTTTCAATGGAGCTGAAGCAGCCGCCGAGCTATATAAAGCTGCGTGCCCATCCGTTCTTTGTACTCGATGGAGTGTTGCTGACATCGACGCCATACGACAGTACATTCGATATATTCCGTCGCTGATATCGTCCGATGACGTGAGTCCAGACACGATTGCCAGTGGCCTCGCACGGTGTGTGCGAGAATTCAAAAACGACCCCGTCCAAAGCAGGAAGGCATGGCGTACGCTCGTCCGAGTTGAGTCCGTGGAGTCGAGTCTAAAGCCACCGCTCTTTTATGTTGCCATTTCCGGCTGGGATTCGAAGGAAATCATCCGGTTGCCTCTCAGTCTAGTCCCCTCGAATCTTAGACGGCGGATCAAACCGGGAGTCCGATTCTTTGCAAGGATTAACAAAGGAGCAGAGCAACCTGAGGCTCTCTTCTTCGTTGACTTCGAGTTTCCCACAACCAGAAAGTAAGTGATGAGCGATCCGAGCCTTGCAATACTTGATGTGGGTCACGGAAACTGCGCCGTACTAATCGACGACAGGGTCGTCGTCGTCGACGCGGGCCCCGGGACTACGTTATTAGATTTTTTGGAGAGCGAAGGTATCAAGGAAATTGAGGCTGTTCTTATTTCCCACGCGGATGAGGATCATATAAAGGGTCTCGTCAGCCTCTTCGAATCCAAAACGGTTGTAGTGCGGCTGGTGAGAATTAACTCAGACGCGATGAAGAACTCTCCAACGTGGAATGATCTCACGTACTTGTTAGACGAGGCCAATAAGGCTGGGGCAGTTCGGTTCGAAGTTGGATTGACGACCAATCAAACTGGTGATTTTGACACGGCAGCAGTTCGAATCGAGATTCTGGCTCCAACTCCCGGCCTCGCTGCCAAGGGTCCGGGGAGTCATGATCACAAGGGGAGAAGACTGACGAGCAACTCTATGAGTGCCGTTGTTCGTTTACTAAGAAATGGTAAGCCTAAGGTTCTGCTTCCGGGGGACATTGACGAGATCGGCTTGGAGAATCTCCTTGACGCCGGAGGTGATATTGCCGCGGAGATTGCCGTATTTCCGCATCACGGCGGCGGAGTTGCGAGCGGCAATTTGTCCTCGTTTGCCACGTCCTTTTGCAGAGCGAGTAAGGCGGAGAAATTGGTGTTTTCAATTGGCAGGGGCAGATACGATACGCCGAGACCGGAGATCATTGCTGCCGTTCTTAGCGAAATACCGAAAGTGCGAATATTGTGTACGCAACTGTCCGAGCACTGTGCTAGTCAATTGCCGACGACCGACCCCCCACATCTGACAAGCAAGGTTTCAAGAGGAAAAGAACTTCGAAGATGCTGCGCCGGCACAATATCGTTGAGCCTGGCGGAAAAAGAGGCAACCGTCTTTCCCATCCTCACAGCCCACGCAGAATTCATCGAAGGTGCGGCCCCCTCGGCACTCTGCATGAAGGTAGGCAAGCCGTCTGAAAAGTGATAGGCGACTTTCAAAGAAGTACACATCGGAAGGATCGCAGTTGCACAATGAAGACGGGCGCAAATACGAATTCTCAAGACGGGATCCTTCAACGAACGGCAGTTAGGTCTTCAAGTTTCACGTCGCCAAAGCCGCTCTCGAAGTAGTTCACTCTGGTTTTCATTAGTCGATCAAATCTCAAATAAACTGTCTTGTCCGGATTGACGACCGTAACCCTGAGAGGCGCGGCGCGTGTTTCCTCGTTGATTCGAACGGCGCTTCGAATCACAAACCTGACGTGCAAGTCTTCAGGTGGGAGTGAGAATCCGATAATGTAGATTTCCTCTGCCGTCCGGAGGGCGCGCCAGGCGCAGCGCCAAATTCTGTCAAATTCCTTGTATTTCCATTTCTTTCTGATAAGCGGAGGGACGATTACCGGCGTCACCTGTGAGCGAAGTCGTGGCATTCGAAAGTGCTGAAAAACGCGCAGTTTGCCGATCTTGTCGATGACTGGTGAGGTTAGACTGAGCTTAATTTTGGTAGTTTCACTGTCAAACCAATCGACAGAACCGTGAGGTTTCAAAAGCGCGAGCTTGTCGCCCTTTAGTTCATACTCCCAGTCGCGTTCAAGCTCAGTTAGCGCGCTCTCGAAAAGGAGGTCCCAGTTAAAACTAATGACAACGTCTCCGGGCCGCGTAATTTTCGCCAATCGAAAGAATTGCGTGCTCTGAATCCTTACCTTAGCCGTGCATTCGGAGAGGCTGGCACTAATCGCTGCCAATAACTCGCCTTTCAACTCTTCGACCTCATCTGGCTCGAATTTGTGACTACTTTTCACCTTTCCGCTAAATTCAACGTAGACATCCATAAGGCTCAGCAATTCTTCTACATTTGGGTAATTGCCCCAGGCTGGCTCAAAGTATGGGTAGAGGTACTTAATGAAATTCAGAGCCCGTTTCCGAGTGGATTTTGTCCCGAGGGACGGAAGGATATTGGGGAGCAGCTCATTGGTTAGTGGCAGACCGCAGGCCTTTGAAGCGCCTGCTCCAAGGATAAATACCCTCTTGGCTGATTCACCGTCCTTCGTCATTTTGCCTTCTGGGCGAGCGTTGGTTGCTTTCCACGACATCACTTCTTGAGTGGCGTAGACAACAACGCCTTGCTCAACCCACTTAGATCCAGGCCAGCATTGCCGAGTTCAGCAGAAAACTCTCTCGCCGCTTCGGCAAACTCGCGACTACCGAATTTTATCCTTAGGTTGCGCACGCCCTCGGCAACTTGCACACCCAGCTTTCGTATTTCATCAGGTGATACATAGAGCAGATTTCCCGCAAACGGTAAAGCGATCTGATTGAGATCTGAGGACGGCGCGACAATGATTGCAGCAAGTTTGGCTGTTGCCGCGTCGCGACAGAGTCTTGCACGAACCCAATCTGGGTGGTCCTTTGCGTTCTGCACATCCTTCTTGGACAGTTTCCCATCCGCACTCTTCTCGGTTTTCGCTTCGAACGTAAGGTGAAAGTCGTCCGGAAAAGACCACACGACATCGGGTGCGCCCATCTCGGTCGTTCGTGTTGTCATCGCGCCAAAACACTTGCCGAAGGTTTCCAACCCTTCGTGATAGGCGGCATGATATGGGTTGTTCAATTGACTGAGCATCTGAGCGATCTTTTGTTCGAAATAAGGTCCGGCCCAGCCCCATTGCGTAAGGGCATCCCACAAACCCTCGGCGTTCGGCTCGATGCCGTCGTTCGTCTCCGGAGTCGCCGCCTTGCGCTCCTGCAGCAGCTGGTTCAGCCATCCTGAATTGATGCCGCATCTCGAACCACGGCGGAGTGCATCTTGCTCAATATTCTTGTTATTCATCAGCGAAGCGGCCACAGCGGCTAGATACCACCACCAGGCGCGATAACCTGAAAGTTCCGGACTTATGATTCGGTCGGCTATGGCGTGCGCGGTTTCGAATGCCTGCGCAAAGTTTTCTTCCCACATCCCGGCCGCATACCGCACCTCGTCCATGCCTACTTCCTCATAGTCTTTCAGAACGGGTGCCGCTTGTTTCGCCTGAATACTTGCGATATCAGTGTCCGCAGCCTTTCGATATTTTGGGTCTGCAATAAGACCGAGCATCATGTTCACCAAGCCGTGCCCTGCCTTCGCAGCGAGCTCAGATTGCTGCACTCCCCAGGTGATTTCGGCGGCCAATTCTGGCGGAAAACTCTGGAGTAGCCGCGATGAGGTGGCCGAGTTGACGAGTGACTGGCCCAGCCAAACGATGATGGCGAAGTCTGTTGCATTCCGAGTGCAACGGCCCATCCCTTGGACTAAACGCGTGCGCTCCCGTTTCCTTAGAACCGGACCCATTTTCCAGCGGTCGCTAAGGTGGCGTTCTAATGCGCCGATCGCGGCTGGGGAGTCGGCGAGAAGAAGGAGCCGGCACTGGTCATCTGGGAGATCTAAACCGTCATAACGGCCGGCAAGCCCGAGAATCACGTCGGTTCGACCCGTGAACCCGTCAACTGAATCCGTAATGTCGGCTGCGGTTAATCGGGTTGGTTTGTTGGCCATTTCGTTCTGCAGATCGTCCAATGTCCGGTTCATCACACGGTCCGAAGGGGAAAGTAAAACCGCCCTTCGAGTCTTCATGCCGTCCCATAACTCCGCTACGATACGTTTCGCTTCGGGCTCACCCACGTACACTCCAGGCACGAAAACGTATCGACGGCCCCACTGCGGGCTTTTAGCTCGGATCATGGCCAGCCTGGGGATCCCATAGGCGCGCTGCAGGTCACTCTCACCTCCCAGCGATGCTGACATGTAGATTCGTTGCTTAGCAGCTGCAAACGGGGGGTGCGTATGTGTAGGAGGAATCAGCGGCCGGATCGTGATCTCATATGGTGAGGCCAGGAACAAACAGCAGTGCACTCTGTTCTTGATCATCTTCCACGCAAATACAGCAGAGTCTGTTGTGGCGTGGTCGAGAACTGCAATGGTGTTGGCGATACACTCCGGGTGACCGTGAACATCCACCATTTCCACGGCGCCGAAAGCGGACTTATCTAGGATTGTTCTAATCTGAGACTCTGACAACCCAGGCCGCAAGGCGGCAAGCAAGGAATTGTAGAGATCCTTGTCCCTAGTCATATTGGCTGAGACAGTCCACATATCTGCAACGTACTGTTCCGCTCCGTGAGCATCATCGAATACAACCAGGTCGGACTCGCGCAGAACCGGGTTGACATTGAATAGGTTGGAATAAGTTGTAACGGCGATGGCCTCGCCGGTTCTATACCGCCCTTCTTCTAATCCACTGCGAGTGTCTTTTGTTCCGCGCAAGTCTGCACACGGAATCCCCAATCTTTTCGACTCGTCCAACACCTGACCTGCCAATTGATTGGTCAAAGACAGATAGGCCACTTTGTTGGAAGAAAGTCTTTTCCACTCGGCGATCACGAGACCGACTGCTGTCTTGCCTGTCCCCGTTGGTAACTCAAAGGCGACATCGGAAGCATTCGCGCACTTTTCGCCGTATTCCCGAAGGACATCCTGCTGGGGCCCCCTAAGATATCCATGGGTGCTTTCTCGACCTGAGAGCTTGTAAAAGAGCTCCTCGGGCGTGGCGTAGGTGTTCGCACTAGGTTTGACAGGCTTGAATGGTGGCCGAGTCATTAGTGGAGCCTCCGGCTGGTCCTCCGGAGCTTAGCGAATGTTGACGACAAACGCCAAGAGCAGTTGACTCCTGAACCGATAGAACTCAATTGATTCGATGGCTTTAAGCAAGACTGGGGTCAGGCTGTGATGCCGGCGACAGTATTTATGAAGTAGAATCTGCGATTGAGACCTATCGCAATGCAGATTTACGTGGGCATAACGGACGCTGATTGGTTCACTCATCTCGCCAATCAGAGTCTGCTTGAGGAAGTGAATTTCTGGCAGCCGAGCGGGAAAAGGCAATTCAAGTCCTTGGTGCCGGGAGAATTGTTCCTTTTCAAGCTCCACAGTCCTAACGACTACATCGTCGGAGGCGGGCTGTTCGGCCATCACAGCATTCTTCCAGTCAGTCTTGCATGGGCTGCATTTGAGGGGAAGAACGGTGCGAGGACGGAAGAGGAAATGCGAGCTAGGATCGCTCGTTATCGTAGGGCCGAGCTTGATCGACGAGAAGATTATGCGGTTGGGTGCATCCTCCTAGAGTCTCCGTTTTTCTTCGAGCGGGAGGACTGGATTCCAATTCCTGATTGGCGTCCTCAAATCGTCCAAGGCCGTAGCTACGATTCGGGCGTAGAACCAGGGAAGTCTTTATTCGAGAGAGTACAAGGGCTCCTTCACGCAAAAGTCGTTCAAGGCTCACCCTTCAATAGTCCGACGCATGTGGGAGTGCCGCCGACGGAAAGATTTGGGCGGGCACAAATCGTGCTGCCGCGCCTAGGGCAAGGTTCGTTTCGAATTATGGTTACAGATGCATACCACCGTCAATGCGCGGTTACGGGATCCCACGTGTTGCACGTGCTTGAGGCCGCTCACATCAAGCCCTATTCAAAAGGCGGGACGCATGAGTTGGCTAACGGCGTGCTCCTGAGACAGGACTACCACACCCTATTGGACCATGGGTATATCACGCTTACCACAGAGTATAAGATTGAGGTCAGCCGCAGGATTCGAGAAGAATTTGATAATGGCAAAGAATATTACGCGATGCATGGAAACGACATTGTGTTACCGGATCGGCTCGAGTTCAGGCCGGACAAGGAGACTCTCCAGTGGCACAACGAGGCCGTCTATTTGGGCTAGGAGCTCCCTTGCGGAGACCAGCAGTATTGGAGAGACAACGCGCTCAAAGGGGCAGAGATGCTTGAGGAATTGACTAGCAGCGATTTCGACATGATAGCTGAGTCACTGCAGTACTATAAGAGGAGGATCGAAGACTACCGAGAATATCCCGCCCCTGAGTTCCAGAAGAAACAGCTAGAACGGTTGAATCTCTTGATCATGAATATCAACGCGGCAAGGGAAAACAGGAAACCCTAGGTTCCCTGATCGAATCGCGATCCTACAAACTCCTCGCAAGAGCTCCATCAATTGGTCCTGTAAACCGGGTGGAGCTGGTAGCTGTCTGCTTCCGTGTCATATCCTCTAATCTCAACGACCTCAGAAACGTATCGGTGTCCTGGCCGGCGCTCGACCTCGATGAGGATATTGAGGGAGTCGGCGATGTTGGCTTTAATGGCCCGGTAAGGCAGCTCGATCCCGCTCTGAAGCACGCAAGTGGTGAACCGTGCGATTCCCTGGGCCGCTGAGTTGGCATGGACAGTCGAGAGCGTGCCGCTGTGACCTGTATTGAGGAGCTGCAGAAGGTCGAAGGCCTCGCCGCCACGAATCTCGCCAAGGATGATCCGGTCGGGCCGGTGGCGAAGCGTGGCTTTTAGAAGATCGCGGATTGTGACAGCAGGCACACCGTTTTGTTCGCGGCGAGCTTCGAATCGTACGACATTCTCTTTGTGAATCTGTATTTCTGCCGTGTCCTCTATCAAGACAATGCGCTCATAGTTCGGAATGAACTCTGTCAACACATTGGCAAGTGTCGTCTTTCCACTCGAAGTTCCCCCGCAGATGAGAATGTTCTTCCGCTGGGCAACGAAGTCCTCCAACTGGGCGGCCAGTTCGGCTGTCAGCGTTCCCACTTCAATGAGGTCTTTCATCTTGAATCTATGAGAGTTGAACTTTCGAATCGTGAGCGCTACCCCGTAGATGCTGCACGGTGGAATCACGGCGGCAACACGGCTTCCATCTGGCAGCCGTGAGTCGAGGATTGGCTTGGCTTCCGAAATGTCGTCACCCAATCGCCTGGCGATGTTTTTGACCGCCACGATGAGGGATTCTGGTGTTAATTTCACTCCGGGGACAGGCTGAAGATAACCGGCTTTTTCAATGAAGATCCGCTCGGGGCCATTCACCATGATCTCGCCGATATCCGGGTCCAGGATGAGATGCTCGATCGGACGAAGGAATGGGAGAATCAGCTCAAATCCATTCATCAGAGTTGTCCATCGGCCAGTTGGCGAAAGTAGGATTTGTTCACGTCGTTGAGATAAGGCTTGAGATAGCAAAACATTGGTGGCAGCGGGTTGAGCCCATCGTAAGCCAGGGTGATGGACTGTGCGTTCTTCAATTCCGTGAACGTCTTCATATCGAACCTGTAGTCGCGCTGCTGGCTGTAGGTCTTGGAGGTGCTGATGTGTGCTTTGTCAGCCAGGGGTTTGCCGGTCAGATAGCTGACCCTCGAATCGTGGCCGCTTTCCGAGATGTTGTAGTTAACGCGCCACTTCTCTTCCTGACCGCACAGTTCACTCGCAATCTTTGCGGAGAAGTCGTCGGACAACGACAGGAAGATCTTCGTACGGAAGGTTTGCAGTAAAGTTCGCCAGGTTTCCCCTGGGAGAGTGGATTGCAACGAGCTGATGCTCTGCGTTGCTACAAGAGGGACGCACTTTGCTTGACGCGACAGCGAGAAGAATTTTTCGTCGCCACTCGGCTCGTTCACTCCGACCGTAGCAAGCTCTTGGTATTCATCGCAGATGAACACAATGGGACGCCACTCTTTGCTGGGATTCTTCGCTATGTGCGGGATTCGATTCAAGACGGCCCGTTGAAAATCCATCTTAAGCATCACGCCGATCGCTCGCGCCAAGCCTGGGTTCATGCTGGCGGGGAAATTCAGGGCAACGACCTTGCCTTGCTCCAATAAGGTTGCGATCTGAGGGAGGGGCTTTCGTCCAGATGCCTGCGCTTCAGGTTGTCGATACAGTTCGAGAGGCGGACAGAACATACGTTTGACGCGCGGATTGTCGTCAAAGAGCGAGAGAAAAACCGAGATGCCTTCGACAACAGAGCTCTGCAATTTCTTATCGAGGTTTTTCCAGTCGTCGTTATACCAGCGCTTGACCGCTTCGAGCTGCTCCTTTCTATCCTGGTCAACGCCATTCGGACCGCTTTCATGTTGGACGGTCGGCTCAATCCCAAGTTTCTGCAATACGTCTCTTGCTGCGGGTGAATCCAGGACTCGGTATTCCTGCCCACTCTCATTTGCCTCGAAGCTAACCTCAGCAAGTTCTCGGGCGGAAGATTGGAAGGATTCGCGCGAGACGGTGAGAAAGGATTTCCCCACGATGTTTTCTTCGGCCTGCCGCATCTTTCTTTCAAGCACTTGTGCCGAGATGGCCGACTCATAGACATCGAACAAGGTGACGTAGCCAAAGCCAACCTGATGCAGGATGATGATGAACTTGACGAGGTTCGTGTACGCCTGCTGCCAGAACGGTTCTTTGCCCTTGCCAAACAAGTTGTTCAATAGGGATGCGATTCCGTAGGCCAGCGCGTACCCTTCGAGGTCGTTGTAAAGAGGGTTGTAGGCCCACTCGGAATCCATGCCGATTTCGATGTAGTCGTCAGCGCGGCCTCTGTTCAGCAGAATTTGTTGAACCTTGCCGCAGAAGTCGCCCTTGACTTCAAGCACTAGCGCACTCGCTTTGGCGTCCACATCTGCTGCCCGGTATCCCAACAATTGGTCGGTGAACGGGTACATGCCGCCAGCCGTCTTTCCACTACCGGTGGCACCAATCATGATCGTGCCGGTAAACAGCCCACGCTCCGGGATGATGAGCCAACTGGGATTTTCTGCAGGAATCGGTAGGCGTGGGTTGTGAATTTCCCCGACGACTAGACTGAGTTGATTCCGAGACTCTACGAGCGGATAAAGTGGCAAGGGCTGCGGCTTTGGTGACCGTCTTGGCCGCAACGTGAAGATGTAGAGCGCGGACAGCAAGAATGAATAGCCAATGTAGGGCGTCGTGAACAGCATCACATGATAGGAAGCCTTCAGCCCCGCATACGTCCACGGGTCTCGAAGGGCGATCAATCGAAGGAAGTACTCGTTCCACGTCACTGGAGCGAGTGCGGTCGTCATCGGCCACGGCAGCATGAAATACAACACGGTGCCCGTCACTATGGCCAGCAACATGGCGAGGAAGTTTTTCGAGTTTAGTACGCGTTGGATCATGCTGCGGTTGGTGCTGTTCTTGGTGTGCTTTTGCCAGTCGCATTCGCGTGTTGAGGTGCCGCTGAATTTGCTGCCGAACCTGAATGATTCTTTTCAAGCCACTCGTTGAACTCCTTGTCTCGGCGGAACAGCCGTTTCAGCGACTCGCCAATGATGTACTCGTGCGTAGCACCTCCGAGAAAGGCCGCATAGCGTTGAAGCATTGTGTGCGCTTCCTCGTCGAGACGTGCCGAAACTACTTTCTTTTCCTGCTTGGGTTCTACCTTCGGAATCAGGGCCATCTCTTCATCTCCTCTGCTGTTACTGATTCAAAGTCGTTGTGCTCTCTGCATGCAACTCTGCCGGCGACGGAGCGAGGAAGTCTGTTGGACAACTTGGGCGGTAGCGACCCCCGGCGCCGAAGGCGTTGGGCGGCTGACAAGCCGCCCAAAGTGGGGTCGCTACCGCCCAAAATTCGGTTTTCTCCTCGCTCCGCTCCGATGCTCCGTCGCCGGTCATCTCCTTCTGTTCTTGCCACTTCTACTTGCGGCCACTGGAAACCTGGCCGCAAATCCACACGAAAAGCCGCTTCGGGGCCTCTTCGCGTCCCCGAAGCATCCTTTTGCGCCGCCTCCAAAGTCGTCACTCGTCGCTCCAATATCCTTGAATTCATGGCAGTTCGCTCCTCATGCTTCAGAGATCTGCGCAGATCGATTCGCGGAAATCTCCGGTAAAACGCTAGCAGTGTCTTTGTCCGCAGAGCTTTCCGTTTCATTTCCTCGCGGATCGGTAAAGACCTTCAGCGATGAGCCACAAAACATACTTCGGAAAATACCCTTCTGGGATGGGCACGCCTGCTCCGCAGCGCTTATCACTTCGCCGTCCGCGATAGTCCCATGACGCCACTTTTCGTACAGCTCCTCGAACTTTCGGCCCACGTAACGGACCTGCGCTTCTTTCAGCAAGACCACGTCAGCGCTCGCTACACGTTCCTTTGCCTCCCATGCCTTGCGGACCCGGAAGTAATCCAACACGCTTACGGATTTGGTCAGGTCGCGGACTCCGTACAGCACGTGATGGAACTCCGACTCCGCCGCCTGAAACAACCGGGCAGTGGGAGCCATATACAGAAACTCCAGCTTCGGAAGCGCCTGGAATAATCCAAGATAGGAGCGCAAGTGCGTGCCAAAGGCTTCGAGCGTCACGGCTCCTGCGTCCACATACGTAAAGCTGACCACAGGGGGCGAGGAGAGCCGGTCCACAAACATGGGAAAGCGGTCCACGAAATACCGTGGCGTAATTTCGGCAGACTTTCTTGCCCGATACTGCTTCACTGGGAGAGCCTCTCTGCTTACGTTCCATTCCTTCTCAAAGAACGCGACCTTCTCCGCCTCCGTTTCCAGATAGCGTTGCTGGGGGTGCCCGAGGACGAAGTCCAGAGCGACCAACCGTGTCTTCACGTACTCCAGTTCGTGCTTCTTGCGGGTCCGCAGATTCTCCCGCTCGATGGCCTGGTACACCTTCCGAGCGAAAAGGTGATAGACACGCCCGCCGGAGCGGTACGCGTGAAAGCTCGCGTGTTTCCGGTCCAGGAGCTTGCGAATAAATGCATGGGATACCGATCCCGATTCGGTTTGCGCGAAGCATTTGAACTGGCGGTTCGTGAAGTAACCAGAGTGCGTAGCCACAAGGAAAAGAAACTCGCTCTCGCGCTTCGTGTAGCCGAGAAGGTGAAGTCCTTCGAGTTGGAACGAAGTCATGGTCATACCGACAAAACCTCTCGGATCATGCCAGTGTCGTGCAACGCGCGACGGACGCGGTTTGCGTCACCGCTTCTCGCATAGATCTTGAAACCTGCTGCCGCCTTGCCCCGAATTCCGTCTTCCCGGTAATTACGGGAGAGGAGTTCTAAATTCTGTCTCTCGACCCCGCCATCCCGAGTCTCGTACTCAACCTGGATATCGGGAAGGTGGATGGTCGTGTCGTCGATCGACAATCCGTGCTCATCGGCCACCGCTGTGAGCAATCTCTTCCGCTCGTCTCCCCAGAGGTGTCTTGCGGTTTCCTTTGCGCGATTGATCGATTCCTTGAGTTCGAAATCGAGTCTCACTCGCATCAGTTTTCCGCCTTTCTCACGAACCTCCTCCGCAGCTTTCTGATAGACCTTATAAAGGTCAGCGTCGTGGTCGAGCTCCTTGGGCTTGACGAAGCCGTGATAAATCCTTTGATCCTCTGGAAGACCACTCGCTTTCCTGACGAGCCGTTCGCCTTCCGCGGTCAACGTGACAAGCTTCCGGGCGCTCCGGTGCGCCCGGAAGAGGTTCTTTTCCTCGACCAATCGTTGCGCGCGAAGGCTTGCGAGGTCGTACCTCAGACGCGCCTCATCACCGCCATAAACGAATCGACCCAAATCGCGAACGTCCACGGCGCGGAACGTGCCGATGTCCCTCATGGCTGCAATCTCTGAGCTACGCAGAGAATAGGTTCGGCCTCCATGCCCATATTGGGCCCTGCGTTCTGGCGACCGCTCTGGGGAGGTTTGACTCGGCCGCTCCGGTCTTTCCGGTGAGTTCGGGGAAGAACCATCGGTCGGGCCTCGCCCAACGGAAACACCCGTGCCGCTTGACTCCTGTCGCCGTTCCTCACGTGACGGTCTCACTTCGGAATCACGCGCGTTTTCACGTTGCAGAAAGTCCCAGCGAGCCATGCGCTACCGCCTCTCCGCGAGGAAAGGCGGCAGACCTTCGAGGCTCTCCGCCTGCATCTGGTTGTCGAAATGCGATAACTTCCTGCCTGTATCTTTGAGCAGGATTTTGCGGTTGATCGCCAGTACCGCCGCAAAGAGATTCAGACCCAATATGCCGATGAAAACGGCCATGCTTGCACCGCAGTGGAGAAAGAGAGCCGTTTTCGATGCGGCCAGAAAATTGAGGCGGCTCATGAGCGCAAACAGCACCAGAATGAGCGCTGTTGCCGATATAAATAGAGAGTTGCGAATCACTTTATGAACGCCTCGTCTTCCCGGAAATAGGTGATCGTCAGCCCCAGGGGATTGGTCAGAATGTCTGCGTTCGGAATGTGATCTCGGAACGAAAACAGAAAGCTCGCGGTGTACAGCCTCCGCTTCGCTACCGAATGGTCTGCGGGCGAATATTCGATTTCGAAAAAGTCCACCGTCGCTTTGTACGGTGCCTTGTCCATTGGCTCGATCACTACCTGTTGCACGTCAATGTCCCGCTCTGGGGCTAGGCTGTCGGATAAAAATGTCTTGATGATGTTCTTCTGTTTGAACTGCTGAATCGTGTCCCCGGCGAGTTTCCCGTCCAGGAAGTACAACGCCTGGGTGAAGTCATCGTTGATCGTTGAGCGATTCCGCCGGTAATAAAGCTGGCAGAAGCGCGTGAGGAAGTATTTCGTCTCTTTGTATTCCGGTTTGTATACCAGACTCTCGTAGGCGACAGCCTGTGCCCGGCCAATCTCGTCGATCCGAATGACCATTGGCTTGAAGCTCTCCAGCGTGCGCACAATCTTCAAATTCATCAGAACCAGCCCAAGGACCACCAGCGACAACAACGTCACCGCAAGCTTCAGATAGCCGCGGTGACAATCGCTGACGCGTACTGTTCGAGGTAAAGCTGCTTCGCCTCGTTGAACGTTGGGTCTTTCATGCCGCTGCTCCAAGTGCTCGCGAAACTGTATCGAAAAGGTTGGTTGACGATCCCCCGGAAGTGCCACTGAAGATGTGGCTCGTCAGCATCGGGACTTTGATAATCGCGTAGATTGCGGCCAGGTACATGACCACCAGCACGGGCGATATCTTGATGAGATCGGTTGGTGAGATGAGCCCCGTTATTTGGGCGTGGATGATTCCAAAAGTGAACTGGCTGACGATGTAAAGGACGCCTGCGGCGACAACTTGATAAAACGCATACTGAATGAAAGCCTTGAGCCAGCCCCAGAAGAGCCAGTCGAGTTGCGGAACGATAAAGAATGGAATAAAGACGGGGCCAAGGAGGATGCAAACCGCCGTTGCAATTACCCCGAACGCCACAACAATCAGGGCCAGGCCCTCCGTCACGACTGCTGCCAACCACAGCAACGCGTAGAGGAAGGTTGCAATCGGCTGGGTGATTCCCGGTGCTTCCAGATTGCCCAAGACATACTGCGTGTCATCCGCAATCCGTTGCGCATTGGCCTGGCCGATTTGATTCGAAAGGGTGGCTGCTTCGTCGGTGATCAAGTGGTGGAAGTCGCGGCCAAAGCCTGGGATCGGCGCATCGTAGTAATTCACCATCGCGAAGCCAAAACTGATCATCAGGATGAGGGTTACAAAGTTGGCAAAGTGGAAGCCGCCGCGGTGATCGCCGGCGGCCAGTGCCGCTTTGATGCCGTACCAAACCACCAGAATGGTGGCAAAGGCCCGGAACAGGTTTTGTCCCATCCCGTCGAAGATGCCAAGGTTCTGCTGGACGAGTGCGTTTACGGCTCGCAGGACGAAGTCGAACAGATTCATGCCATCTCCTTGGGCTCGGTCAGCTCCGGGCCTTCTGAGTCTCTACGGCAACCGATAGCTAGTTAGGCTCTGTGTGAGATTGCTGTTGAAAGGAGCTAGGTTCTGCGTGCTTTGCTGCCGCATCTGGATGGCGAAGTTGAGGTTCGCCGCGTCAATATCTCGTTGCTGTTTGGCATGGAGAACTTGTTGCTCCAAGGCCGCAACCCTCAGATTGTTTGCGTCCTGGAGCGTTCTCAACGTCAACACGTTGCTCGCGTTGATCTTGTTTAGGACACTGACCTCGGTGTTGAGCCCAGCGTCGCCGGAAAGGGAGTCTTGTTCGAGATTGGCAATCTGCTGCTGGACGGTCTGCGAGTTAGCTCGGATGTTCCCAACAGTCGTCAATGCGGAGACGTTTGCACCATCGGCAAGTTCGAGCGACGCGTAAACTGATTTCAGGTTCTGTGCATCCGTTGCATTGATGGCGTTGAGGTCAGCCTGACTGTAGGTCAGCACTGGAATTGTTGCTCGCTGATAGGCGGGGCTTACGCTCTGAGTGCCGGCGCCGTTTACCGCGCCGACCCATCCGGTCGTGTTTCCGTAGAGGTCATTCGCCGTGAAGGCACGCCATTGGGAAAACGTTGCGCGATACCGCGCGGGCATATTCTGCAGATTCCGTGACATCTGCAAAGCAAGGTTGTACTGGTTCAAAACCTGCTGATAGGTTTGCCTGAGTTGAGCAAGTTGCTGTATGAGTTGGTTGTAACGAAGGACTGCGTTGGCGTAGTTGGTTGGGTCGTACACGACCCCGCCGAACTGGGCTTGCGAAACGACGGGGAGCAGAAGCAGCACCACCAAGACAACTCCGACGCTCCTTTTGGTGAAGTATTTCATCCGAAACTCCTTTCTACTTTGCGGACTTCTTGGCTTTGCCAAGCTCGGGATGCGGGTCTTGTTGGCTCGCGGTGGGAGGGCATCCGGCGGTGTCACGCGTGACCTGCCAAAAGCCGTTCGGTGCTTTCGCCGTTTTGTACTTCCCGCACGGCAAATATTGTTCGTGAACACCTTGGGCCATCAAATCCTGCCGAAGCTGTTCCTGAGTCTGGTTCTGTCGATCAGCGGTTGGCTGGCACTCCGCTTCGGCCTTACAAAATCCTGGGGGAACAACTTCGCTTTCCTCCCCCCTCTTACCGCACGCTGTTAGCGTCAAGGCAAGAAGCGCAACTGTTATGAGATGTTTCATTCGACTCCCTCCAATCAGAGATCAGGCTGCATGGTGTGCCGGGCGTAGTCCGGTAATAACAAATCTCCCGACAGATAAATCTTCACGCGGCTGCCCTCGCGGATCGTCACGGTGGGCAGGATGTTTAAGAAACGGTCGAGAATTTCCGTCGAGGAGTTCGCGAGACTCGAACCAAGTCCCGCGCGGGCGCGGTCGAGCGGCGAGCTCGTGAGTACGTTGCCGGTTCCGGCCTCCGAGATGCCGGCCAGAATCCCGACCGCCAGCGACGCGCCGAAGATTTGCAGATAATGGTTGTTCACCTTGTCGCGAAGGGCTGTTTCTCCGATCTGATTCAACCCCTTGAACTGGTCGAGGCTGACGGAATAACCGTCCGGCATGATGATCCGGTGAAAGAAAACGGCCAAGCGCTGCTGCCCGAACGCTTCGACTTTCTTGGCTTCCCCAAGCACTTTCGTACCAGCAGGGATGAGGATTTGCTGACGGTCGTGAGAGTAGATGTCCGTCGTCACAAGACAATCGACCGGCCCGGCAAACGTTCCATTCAGGCGGTTGATCAGCAATGTTTCAAGGATCGTGCCTTCGAAGACCACGTATCTTTTCCCGGTGAACGAATTGAATGCTCCGGGCCGAGCCGCGTCCGGGCTTAATCGCTCTGACTCGGTCGCAGGCGGCTTCTGCTGGTCGTTAGTGGCGGGCGTCACGCCCCTGGCCTCGCGGGCTGCTGTTTGCCCCGCTGCCACAAACTGTGCTTCTGCCTGACGGACTTGAGCGTCCAAGTCTGTTGTCGCGGCCATTTGCGGCGTGTTCTGTGCTAAAGCATTGCTTACCCCGTGTGATCCCACGAGTTGCTCGGCTTCCTGCGGCTTTCGATACGTAAAGGCGACATTCGGCGCAAACAAGGAAAGGTATTCCCGCTTCTTCTTGTCCTCTTTGACGGGATCGGGCGGCGGAGGTGGTTGCGCTCCTGCTCCGCCGCCAACGATTCCGCCCGGTTGGGGCATAGTTCCATCTGGAGGTACCCCCACGCCGCCTGGCGGTACGTCCCCAGCAAGGCCCAGCGCCTGGAGCCGTGCGAGGTTCGTCGGCGAAATCGGCTGCCGCGTTGCTGCCTGTTCCTGTTGGATTGTTTGTTTGAAATCTTCGACAGTTGCAGCGTTCGGAGGCTGGATACGCGCTCCTGCTGGCGGAGCCGTGTTGGAAGTCGCTCTGCGCTTGCCACTGCCAGTTAGCCACATGATTAGCACCATGACGACGGCGACTCCCAGAATCACCAGCTGCTGGGTGTTCTTCGGAAGTAGCCCTGCCGGTTTCGGGGCTTTGATTTCCACCGTGCCGCGCAACTGCGTACTGCTTTGAGTCTGTTCGTCGGGCATCGAATTCTCCTGCACGGATTTCAGGACGCGGCGCTGCGCGCCGCGCGGTCAAAATTCAGTTTCTTCTTGCCAAGCGCCAAATAGCCTTGGTCGACAATCTTTGGAATCACGTAGACGCCGTTGACCAGCTCGAAATTGATGAGATTTGGCTTGCCATCTTTGACTTCATAGATCGTGGGTTTCTCTTGAGCCGTGCACTTGATGTAAGTGAATTTTTCATCGTGATAGATCGCGGCAACTGAAAACGGGGGCCGCGCCGCTTTCGCGTTGTAGGTGTAATCGAATTGCAACTTTCCGGCGTATTGCTCGCGGTACTGGCTGATTTCTCGTTGTGCCCGCTCCTGGGCCACCTGCACTGCCTGCGCCGACTCTGCTCGTGCCGCGTCCACGGCAGTCTTGTACGCTTGCACCTCGGAAGCGCGAGCGAGCGGTGGCACTCCTGCGGCCCCATTGATCGTCGATTCCTCTTTACGTTCGACGAAGATCTTCAGGTCCGGTTCCGCGTTCGGCTCATTGCTGATTTCTGTCAGCAGGAACGAATACACGTGCCCCGTCGAGGTGATGAGATTCAGGTTGCTGTGAATTCCTTGCTGGGCCGGATGGAGATAGCAGAGATTGTGAGCGCCATTGATGATCCAGAACTCCTTGTCGCCAGTAGTGGCATCAAGAATTTCCTCGTTCACCGGCAACACGATGAGTGTCGAAAAACGAATCTTCGCGTGAATGGGAATGATGTCGGTCTCGGCGTATTTGACGGTCCTCGCGCCGGAATCCGCGTGGGTCGGCTGCGGCCACGCCAATATCTCTGCGCAAGTGAAGAGAAGAGAGACGAGCACGGTGAAGCGAGAGATTCTAGAAAGCATCGGTTCCTCCTGACGGAAGGGCATTCTTGTTTTTCGAATCGTTTGACGAAATATGCTGCCGGGGTTTTTCTTCGTCCCCTCGGGAATGAAAGAAGAGACGCACCAGCCCGACGGCGCTGGCCGCGCCAATTGCGACGGACAAGAGCACGAGAGTTTGGCGGGGGAACACTTGCCGGGAAGGATAGGGAAATTCGGCTTCGCCGATCGCTAACAGCACCGCTGCCAGGGTCAGTCCCGCTACGATTCCGGGGAGACAGATATCGAAACCGGTCAGCCTGTGGCTCATCGTTTCTCTCCCGCCAA
>Ga0209648_10000887_pt1 | contig 23811 bp, 13 predicted proteins | sample GraSoi2013_115cm_FD_185830 | JGI IMG/M metagenome (GOLD analysis project Ga0209648, IMG submission 185830) | Grasslands soil microbial communities from the Angelo Coastal Reserve, California, USA - Sample 9_17_2013_115cm (SPAdes) (version 2) | ecosystem: Environmental > Terrestrial > Soil >... | reverse complement strand
TGGCGGTCCAGGTCACGAACGATCACGAGGTGCTGGTAGCAACGGCGGTCACCGGCTACATTAAGCTCCAAAACAGCCAGAAACCTCAGTAAATCAGCGGAAAACTTCTATAGACAAGGCTTGCCGCAAAATGCCAAAATAGCTTTGGCTCGTTTCTCAGGCGAGTTCTCATCTCATACCGGTTCCGGTTTTTCCTATGCATTCACTCTACGACGTTCTGCTAACTCAACATGCTCGCCAGCTGACGCCGGTTCGCTGCGCCGTTTCGACGATCGTTCAACTACATCGTTACTTTGAAGACGTCGTGCTCGAAAACAATTTGGGCGCGCTGGTAATTGAATCGTTGCCGCTGGCGGCGAAACGTCCGGCCCGAGAAAAGGCGCGCGTGCGCGAGTTGGCCCGTGGAGGACGTCGCGCCTTCTTCTTTGTCCGTCAGGCTGATGCCCTCAGCGAGTTGGTTACCGGAGTGGGAGCGAACTCGGTTTTGGCTCCGGCAATCCTGCAACAGGCTGAGCCCAACCAGGTCGACGAGCATTTCGTGGTCATTGCCGACGCGCGATTTTCCGCCCTGCTGGCCACCGTACGCGGCCGAGCCAACGATGCGGCGGGCGGCGATGAAGTTATCTGGACGTTCGAACCGGACATCGTTTACTCAGCGCTCGAATACTTGATGGCTCGCGTCGGAGCTGAACATCCATACCACGCGGGGGCATTTGGGTCAGCTGTGCGCACTTCGATGCCCAAAGCTACTTCGCTGCAACTTACGTTGAGCGTAACTACGAAGCTGGCGCACCTGCTTCAGGAGCAGGCCGGCCGTGAGATCGCAGTGAACCGAATTGCCACGGCAATCCGCGAGTCGCTGGAGCTGGGTGTGATTCTGCAAAAGACGGTAGACGAGGTCGGCACCGCGCTAAATGTCGCGAGCTGCGCTTTGCGCGTCGAAGGTCAGACCTCAGAACAGGCTTTGACTTACTTCTATTTTGCTCCCAACACCGAAGTCACCACGCCCAAAGAAAAGCTAGTCAGCGATCTCGATGCTCATTGTGCGCGCTTTGCCGAACATCCAGACGCAATCATCCAAAATGGCGGCGACGATCCAGAGTCGAGCGTTGAAACATTACCGATGGCCGTGGTGCCGTTAATCTTTCACGAACGTTTGATAGGTGCGCTGGAGGTAATCTCCGCTGACCCGGCACGCGTGTGGCAGGAGAACGAAATTCTCTTGGTGCGCACTGTTGCCAATCAGGTGGCCGTGGCCGTTAACCACGCGAACCTGTTCGCGCAGATTCAACAACAGGCGCTGACCGATGCGTTGACCGGTTGCTATAACCGCCGCTCGTTCGAGATGCAGCTTGATAAGGATCTGATGATGGCCCGACGGACGCATCAGCCATTGTCTCTGGTAATGTTGGATCTGGACCGATTCAAACAGTTAAACGATACGGCCGGCCACGACGCCGGCGACGCAGCCCTGCGCAAGTTGGCTGACTGTTTTCGTCATGAAATCCGAGGCGTCGATTCGGCTTGCCGCTTTGGAGGCGACGAGTTTGCCTTGATTCTGCCACAGGCTTATTCCGAAGGCGCACTGCTTGTAGCCGAACGCCTGCGAGCGCGGATTGAACAGATCGAGATTCCAGGCTTCGGAAGTTTGAGTGCCTCGATAGGTATCGCCACGTTTCCCACGCACGCGCGTTCGCGCGCGGCGTTGACGTCGGCATCCGACGCAGCCCTCTACAGCGCCAAGCGCAGCGGGCGCAACCGGGTCTGCATTTTCGAACCCGTGGACGGAAAATCCGAAGCGGCTACGCCTTCCGGCGAATTGATGTTGCCTGAGAGCGTTGAGCGAAGGATGTGACGTTGTCTGTTGACGAGCCGTTTTAGTCTGGAGTTCAAACCCCATTCACCTTAAGGCAGCAGATCTAAGATCTTGAGATCTAAGATCTGTCTGGGATCTGAGATCTCAAATTTGAAATCTGAGATCTCCCAGATAGTCTGCCCGCTTTGCCAGCCCGATTAATCTCACTTAGACTTTCAAGATTCAGAAGCTTAGTATCGATTTTTGCCAAATTCCGCAAGCCGCCTGGTCGGGCATGCTGATTTAGGGTCAAGAGTCTTTCGGTTTCTTTCATGAATGATCTCAAAAAATTAGTCCGCTATTTTCGACCCTATAAGGTCTCGCTAATCATCGGCATCGCCTGCATCATGGCGGGTGTCATCTTCAACCTCAGCATTCCCTTGATTGTCGGCGGCGCTATCGACGCCAAATGGGCTGACGTAACCTGGACAAAGCTCACCATCGCCGCGCTGAAAGTTCTCGGCGCCAGCGCAATGAGCGGCCTGTTTCTCTTTTTGCAACGCCGCATTCTGATCGGAATGTCGCGCCACGTCGAATACGACCTGCGCAACGACTTTTACGCTCATCTGGTCGATCAGCCGCTTTCTTTCTTTCAGGAGCATCGCACGGGCGACTTAATGGCCCGGGCCACCAACGATCTCGCCGCCGTGCGGCAATTGGCCGGGCCAATGATCATGTACAGCCTGCAAACCCTGTTCGTCGTAATTCTCATCTTGCCGATCATGTTTGCAATCAACTGGAAACTGACGTTGCTCCTGTTTGTCAGCATGCCGCTCGTCTCGCTGACGGTGAAATTCTTTGGCCAGCAGGTTCACATCAGGTTTGAGAAGATCCAGGACTTTTTCGCGCAGATTACCGCTCGTGCTCAGGAAAACTTTACCGGCGTGCGCGTAGTACGCGCCTACGCTCAGGAAAACGCCGAGATTGCCGCCTTTAACCAACTCAACTGGGATTATGCGCAAAAGAATCTGAGTCTGGTGCGGATCGACGCGGTGATGCGACCCTTGATGGCTTTTCTGATCGGATTCGGGTTCGTGCTCATTATTTGGGCCGGCGTGCCGCTGGCGGTGCGCGGCGAAATTACGGTCGGCCAATTCACTGAATTCAACATGTACTTGTTCCGCTTGATCTGGCCGCTGATCGCCATCGGTTACGTGGTCAATCTTTATCAGCGCGGGTTGGCCAGTTGGAAACGAATGCTGGCGATCATGACGGTCAAGCCGCTGATTGCGGACGCGCCCAACGTAAAAGAGCAGCCGGCGATTACCGGCCGCATAGAGTTTCGCGATCTGACTTTCCGTTACCATCCCACCCGCGAGCCCGAATTGCGGAATATCAACCTGACGATCGAAGCCGGTCAGACGATCGCGTTCGTCGGCCGCACCGGCAGCGGCAAATCCACCCTCGCGAATCTGATTCCGCGCGTGTTGGAAGCTCCGGATAACAGTGTCTTCATTGATGGCGTTGCGGTCGCTGAATATCCGCTGTCTCAGCTACGCTCGGCAATCGGTTACGTTCCGCAGGAGACATTTCTTTTCAGCAACACATTGTCGAAAAACATTGCCTTTGGCGCAGATCAGGCCGAACGCGCTGAAATAGAACGAGCTGCCGAGGTCGCCGGTCTGGACGACGATGTGCGCGATTTCCCGGACGGCTTTGGCACGCTGGTTGGCGAGCGCGGCATCACACTCTCAGGTGGGCAGAAACAACGTACGGCAATCGCCCGCGCGGTAGTGCGCCAGCCTAAGGTCCTGATTCTGGATGATGCGTTATCGTCCGTTGATACCTACACGGAAGAAAAGATTCTGTCGCAACTGCGCGGCGTGATGCGGAAACGCACGAGCATCATCGTCTCGCATCGCATCTCAACCGTGCGCGATGCCGATCTGATTTGCGTCCTTGATGAAGGCCAAATCATCGAGCGGGGCTCGCACGCAGAGTTGCTGGAGCTGCGCGGAGAGTATGCGGACCTTTACGAACGGCAGTTGCTGGAAGAGGAGCTGGCGGCTACTTGAAACAAGAGCTTTGTACTTTGAGCTTTGTACTTTGCCTTCTGGAAGACCATTGAAAGTTTCCACGCCGGAACAGAGTGCGATGAGAAAAACAAATACAAAGCACTAAGAACTAAGTACAAAGCTCGGTTAATTATGTCCACCGCAGTCAAACAATTTCACGAAGAGGAAGCCATCGGCAAGACTTACGACTTGCAGGTGGCGCGTCGGTTGTTGCGCTATCTGAAGCCCTATGTCCGGCTTTTGATTCCGGCGTTGATTCTGACATTGCTGCTGAATCTGCTCGGCATTTTGCAGCCGAAGTTCACCCAATACGCCATCGACTGGTTCATCATCCCGCGCGTCACCAAGGGAATCACGCTGTTTGCGCTCGCGTTTGTGGGCGTGCAACTGGTCCGCTTTGTCTTCTCGTACTTCCAGGCCGTGCTCTTAAACAGCGTCGGCCAGTACGTAATGTTCGATCTGCGCCGCGAAATCTATCACAAGCTGCAGCACCAGGAGGTGGCTTACTACGATCGCAATCCAGTCGGCCGGATCATGACGCGATTGACCGCCGACGTGGACGCCCTGAACGAGTTGTTCACCTCCGGAGTCACCGACGTGCTCGGCGACCTGGTGATGATCATAGCCATCATTGGGGTGATGGTCTGGATGGACGTGCGTCTGACGCTGGTCACGTTATTAACGGTGCCGTTGCTCTTAATCGCGACCACCTGGTTTCGCAAAGGCGCGCGCCGTGGCTATGATCTGGTGCGCACGCGCATTGCGCGCATCTACTCGTTTCTGCAGGAACATTTTTCGGGGGCGCAGACCGTACAGATTTTCAACGCGGAAGCGAAATCGCTACGCCGCTTTGCCGAAATCAATGACGAGCATCGCAAAGCGAACATCGATACGATCTACTACTACGCGGTTTTCTTTCCCCTGGTTGATTTAATCGGCGCCATAGGTATTGCGCTGATTATTTGGTACGGCGGCTATCGTGTGATGAACCACGCGCTAACGTTGGGCGCGCTGGTCGCCTTCATCCAGTATTCGGGATTTCTGTTTCAGCCAATCCGGGATATCTCGGATAAATACAACGTGCTCCAGGGCGCCGTGGTGGCTTCGCATCGTATCTTTAAGGCGCTCGATCTGCCGATCCTGATCACGACACCGGCCACGCCACTTAAGAAGGGTCGAGCCGAAGGCCGCATCGAATTCGAAAACGTCTGGTTCGCTTATAAGGATGACGACTGGATTTTGAAAGATGTTTCGTTCACAGTTTCGCCGGGACAATCCGTGGCGCTGGTTGGTCACACCGGGTCGGGCAAGACGACGATTACGAATCTGCTGATGCGCTTTTATGACGTGCAGAAAGGCCGGATTCTGCTGGATGGCGTGGACGTGCGCGAGTGGGACTTGCAGTCGTTGCGAGAAAACTTCGCTGTCGTTTTGCAGGACATCTTTCTCTTCACCGGCACCGTTGAGAGCAACATCCGCCTGGGCCGTGAAGAGATTTCCGACGAACGCATTCGCTGGGCGGCCACCGAAGTATGCGCCGATAATTTCATCCGGCGCCTGCCACGGGATTACAAATCGGAGGTAAGAGAGCGTGGCGCCGGGCTATCGGTTGGTCAGAAGCAGTTGATTTCGTTCGCGCGCGCGCTGGCTTTCGATCCGGCACTGCTGATTCTGGATGAAGCGACCAGCTCAATCGACACCGAAACCGAGCAATACATTCAGCAGGCCATTGCGCGCGTGATGCAGAATCGTACGTCCGTCATCGTCGCGCACCGTCTGTCAACCATTCAGCGCGCCGATAACATTATCGTGATGCATCACGGTGAGATTCGCGAGCAGGGGTCGCACCAGGACTTACTGGCTCTGCAGGGCTTGTACTGGAAGCTTTACAAGTTGCAGTATTCAGATCCTTCACGAACGACTCCTGAGAAGGAAGACGAAGAAGAGCAGCCAGTATATCGAGTGCCCGCGCGACGCATGCAGTTTAGTGAGTGAGAGCATTCGCCCAACTACGAAAATATGGCAGACCAACAAAACACCATCGAGGCCCGTCACACCGCGACCGATCTGAAAGTCGGTGACCTGAAAAGCACTGAATGGAACAAAGCCCAGTCGGTACAGATTGTTCGTTACTGGTCCGGCGAGCCCGCACCCAAAGCGCGCCACGCCGAAGCTCGCCTTCTCTGGTCGAGCAAAGCGCTGCACCTGCGCTTTGTCTGCCATCAGGCTGAGCCGCTGATTGTCAGTTCGAATCCGCAATCTGAAAAGAAGACGATGGGTCTTTGGGATCGTGACGTGTGCGAAATCTTTATCGCCCCCGACCCGGCGGTGGTCGAACGTTATTTGGAATTCGAAGCCGCGCCGACCGGCGAGTGGCTGGACGTGGCCATCCACTGGATGCAGAACAAGCGGGAATCGGATTGGGACTTCAACTCACACATGGCCACGGCCACGCGGATTGAAAAGGATCGCGTGACAATCGCGATGCGCATTCCCTGGAATCATTGGATTCACGAGCCGCAGACGGGCGAGCGCTGGCGCGTTAATCTGTTTCGCTGTGTTGGATCAGATCCTGATCGCGGCTATCTTACCTGGCAACCCACGCGCACGCCGCAGCCAAACTTTCACGTGCCGCAGGTTTTTGGCTGGCTGATTTTCAAGTAGGACAATTGCCCGCGTATTCGCTCTGGCTCATGTCGAGCTAGCGCCGCTCCAAACCTTCATTGATAAAGCTTAAATAGCGCGCGCGGTCTTCGTCATCGATCTGCACGATTCGCGCACCGATTAAATAATTACATCCGAGCTCGGCGTCCTCCAACTGTTCATATCTCCGCGACACAACCAGCATTGTAATCGGACCGCCAGGCAACTCGAGTGTCAATTCCAGTTCGCGTCCTTCGGCCGCAAGATGATGACCATCCAGATGGACCTGCGGCACGTTGAGAGCGAGTCCCTTCATACTGATATCCCGGGTGTGCCCTTTCATTAATCTTTCTCGCCGCCCCGAGCCGTTGCCGTTTGCTTGGCGCTTCATCGAAACCGTGAACAACAAGCGCACCCGCAGACGCGGCGATTGCCGCCGATCTTTGACGTAAATCCGCATGCGGGAAACTACTGACCGGAGTAATTCTGGCATTGGTTGACCTCTTTCGAGCGGGAGTTGTGAACCGAAAAATCGATTGAGGGGGAATAGGCAAGAAAGAACGCCACAGCGTTCGGTTGTCATTCTAGCGGTTCCAAAGCGACCAGGGCAAGACTATTTTGACGGTGTAAGAGGTTTGCCTCCAATATCGGCGTTTTTGATGGCCCCCGTCTGATCCATCCAGAACGAGAGCTTGCCGGTGCGCCCATAGTGTGTGGGTTCGGCGCCCGCCACGAAGGTCTTCCCATCAGCGGCGACGGTAATATGAAAGTTATAGCCAATCGCATTGGGATCGCCCGCCTCTTTCGAAATCAAACCGGCGGCAATCAATGAGGGGAGGTCGCCAAAGGCCCCTTTGTTCTGGGTGCTATAGACAATTTGAATCGCTATCAACCGCTTTAGAAAATCTTCGACGTCGCTTTCATGTTCGCTAATCAGTGCGTCGAGAAAGAACCGCCGGCCGGCTTTCTTGACGACGGCCTGGTTGGTTTCGTCGCCGATGATCCAAACGCCGCCGGAGTTGATCAACGTCACCGGCTGCGAGGTAATTTGCGGCGTGCTTTCAGTAGCGGGCACGACTACAAACACAGTAGCACTATTTCCGTTTATCTGTTCGCTCGTAACTTGAATCTGTTCGGGAATCTGCGCCGCCTTTTCTTCAAAGTCCGAAAGCAGGTCCTCCATCTCTTCGGCGGTCAGGTCGACGACGGCAGGCTTGTAGATTGTCAGTGACCAGGCATCTTTGAACCGATGCTGGCGCATGGCCTTATAGAACTCGCGCACAACATCGGAAGGACCGGCCTGAGTCTGAGCGTGAATAACGAATGATGTTCCCAGAAGGACGAGTGAAAGCAGAAAGATTGAAAAGCAATTGTGGGAACGTCGGAATCTGTGATGAAGCATGAGCTTGATACCTTCGGCCTTTACGAAATGCGAGGCGCGCTCAATTCTCAACGGACAAGCGCGCCGCGGAAAAATTCATCTCAACTCAGATTCTAAATCGGCGAGAAAGGTTTCACTTAACCCGCTCCACCGGCTTTCTTCGTTCTGAGAATGACTTCGCGTCCAACCAAATAAAGCAGCAGCATGAGAATTAGAAACGGAATCATCGACAACAAATCACCATTCCTGTCGCCAAACAACGGATTATGCACCGTGGACCAGTCGGCAACAGCCTTATTGAACCTCGCCAGACCTTCCCGTGGCACACCCTGCAAGATCGCGATCACGATCGCCGCCAACGCACCGCCGGCAATGTAGCCGGAAGCCATCAAAACGCCCGGGCTCTTGTCCGTTTCAGCCACTAGTTGCTCTTCACTAAGTTTCTTGTGCTGCAGTTTCTTGCGCAGATACTTATCGACCAGCAAGCGAATCATGCCGCCGATAAAAATGGGACTCGAAGATGACAGCGGTAGATAGACGCCGACCGCGAACGCCAGTGATGGAATGCCGCTCATCTCGAGCACAATGGCGATCATGACTCCCAACAGCACGAGGCCCCAGGGCAACTGACGATTCAAGATGCCTTTGATGATGTAAGACATGAGGGTGGCTTTGGGCGCGTCGTACTTTGTGACCTGCGAACCGTCGGGCCGGGTCTTGTGAATGCCGTTGATTCCCGGGTCAGCGAGATAAACCGGCACGCCTTGATCGTTGACGAGATAGCGACCCGCGGGCCCGCCCGTCGTATCGGTCTTGTGATACGGCCGGTACAATCCGGAATCTGTGTTCGCCTGCGGTCCTTTCAGTTTTTCAGGCGAACCAGCTTGAGCAGGATCGATTTTGAGAGTCGCGGGAAAATTCTCTTCGACTTTGTAAACGACTTTGCCTGAACCATCAACCAGGTATTCGCCAGGATCCAGTCCGGCTGCCGCCGGCGCGGCGGCGTCATTCTTCAGAACTCGATAGTTACCGGGCGTCGATGGCTTGATTTGATCAATAAAGGCCGGCAGCGAACCAGCTTTGGCTGGATCGATTACTACGCTTTTCGTGGCCGCCTCGAAACTCAAGCGCGGAACGTAAACCGTCGCCGAATCATTCAACACCAGAAGGATCGGGCCCAGAATTAAAGCCGAAGCAAAGGCGCCCACCAGGATCGCGATCTGCTGATACTTTGGAGTGGCGCCAACCAGAAACCCTGTCTTCAAATCCTGCGAAGTCGTGCCGCCGTTCGATGAAGCGATGCAGACGATACCGCCGATCGAAAGCGCTGTGATGTAGTAGGTTGGTCCGGTCCAGCCGATCACTAAAAATATCAGGCAGGTCAGCAGCAGCGTGGCCACCGTCATTCCCGAAATCGGATTAGAAGACGAACCGATCTCTCCCGTTAGCCGCGACGAAACGGTTACGAAAAGAAACCCAAACGCGACGATCAGAAGGGCGCCAATCAGATTGAAGCGCAGATTTAACTGCGGAAACAACATGATCAAGGCGAGCAATACGATGATTCCGCCGATGACGACTTTCATCGACATGTCCTGATCCGTGCGCGGCGCGCCCGCAGTCGCAGCTTGACCACCGCGAAGATCCGCGAGTCCGCCTTTCAAGCCATGCCAGATTGTCGGCAGCGACCGAAACAGGCTGATGATTCCGCCTGCCGCAACCGCGCCCGCTCCAATGTACAGGATGTAGGCGCCGCGAATTTGCGACGGACTCATCTCGCTGATGGGAATTGTTCCGGGCGGCAGAACTGTGGTCATTCCCGATCCGAAGAACTTGATCGCTGGAATCAAAACCAGGTAAGCGAGCACACCGCCTGCGCACATGATCGAAGCGATGCGCGGACCTATGATGTAACCAACGCCCAAGAGCGCCGGCGAGATTTCGGCGGAGATCGAACCGGCCTTAAAAGGCGCGCCGAAAACCTTTTCCGGCGTGTCTTTCCAACCTTTGAAGCCGGTCATGAGAACCTGATAAAGAAAGCCAACACCCAAACCCGCGAAGATTGTCTTCGCGCCCATTTGCTCCGTCTCGTCAACGACGTCGCCGGCCCGATGTGCGGCAGCTCGGGATTCGTCGGAAGCGCCGGCCTTCAAAACTTCCGCGCAGGCCGTGCCTTCCGGATATTTCAAGTAACCATGCTGCGCCACGATCAATGCGCGCCGCAGCGGAATCATCATTAAGATTCCAAGCAATCCACCGAGCAGCGCCACCAGCATCACTCGCGTGACTTCGAGATCTAGTCCGAGAATCATGATCGCGGGCATCGTCACGCCTACGCCGAAAGCTATCGATTCGCCCGCAGAGCCCGCCGTCTGGACGATGTTGTTTTCGAGGATGGTCGCATCGCGCAACCCGACTTTGGAAAGGATGCGAAAAAGCGTGATCGAAATCACTGCCACAGGAATCGAAGCGCTGACGGTCAACCCAACTTTTAGAACCAGGTAAAGCGAAGACGCTCCGAAGACCATGCCAAGCAACGTTCCCATGATCAGCGGTAACGGCGTCAATTCGCGCAGGCGCAAGTCGGCCGGGATATACGGGCGAAAGTTCGCCAGGAAAGGATTATCTGGTTTGAATCCGACGCGATCAGGAAATTCTTGCGCGGCCGCGGCTTCGTTAGGGCTGATGCTTTCACTGGACATCAGTTCTTAACCTCCGACGAGTTTGGCAAAACGGGGAGAATGCAGGGGTATGACGAGGGTTACTTTACACGCCGCGACTGTGCCAGGGCAAGGAAGAGCTTCGATCGACGGCCAGACAAAAAAGCGGAGGATCCGATCGCTCGGCCTCCGCTTCCGCGTATTGTTTGTAGCCACCTTCAGCTACTGCTTGTTTCCCGACTTGCCATTGCCCGATGTCTCCGGCTTGGGCGCGTTGTAAACTTCGCGAGCCTTCACCACATAGGCCTTCTCATCGGTTTGCCCGTCGAGGTCCACGTCGACCTTGACTACGATCTTGTGGGACTTGCCGTCGCGAACATCATCAGGCTTGAATCCCAGGCTGTACTGGCTGCGCAACAGAGCGTTGATTGAGCCAAGTATTTTCGGCAGCTCACCTTCGAAGGTATATGGGTAATAGGCGCCGCCGGTTTCTTTGGCGTAAGTCTTGAGTGTGTTGTCTGCCTGGAGCATCGTCATGCGGTCGAAGGGGATCCCCCTGATGTTTGTCCCCTGCCCCGGATCGAGATACTGATCGAACTTTTTCAGAAAGAGGTTACCCGTGCCAACGATGTAAAGCGGAATGCCCGCGTTCTGCACGATCTTTCGCGCCTGGTCGAAGTTAATCTTGCTAAAAGTATCAATGCCCGAAGCGATTAGTAATACTGCCTTCCGCCGGCCCCCGGGCACAGCCACCATCCCGGCGTACTCAGAAGTGGGCGATTTTGATTCCTCCAAAACCACCGAATCGGCTTTGCCGCCAACCAGAGTCAACTTCAACGCGTCGAACATATTCGTTTCCGTAAACGCCGGCTGATTGCGCAGCAGCAAACTGATCACCTGCTGAATGCGCGCCGGGTCATTGGTAAAGTCGGTGAGCGGCGTTGGCCGCATGTCGTATGCGATTACTGAGACGAAGTCTTGCCGCGTAATGAACTGCGAGAGAAAGATCGCGGTGGGACGAATCACCTCAAGCTGACCGGCTTCCTGGCCACCGCTTCCGTAATAGCCGAGAATCTGCCCCAGCTTGCTGTATTCAACCACCAACGTAATCGTGATGGGCGCCTCTGGCGAAGCAAAGTTGGTGATGTCCTTCCTGACCCCATCGACAAAGATCTGGAAGTTCTCTTTCTTAAGATCGAGAGTCGGCTGTCCGGTTTTCTTATTATAGACGACCGCATCGACGTTGACTACGTTCGTGGTCACGCTGACCTTTTCGGCTTCCTGAGGTTTGCCGGTCAAGTCAGGCGGCAGGGGCTCTTGCTTCTTCTCTTCAGGTTGCTGGCCACCTTCGGGCGGGCGCTTATTTTTCTTTTGATCCGAAACGGGCGGTTGGCGGCGCGACTGGGCGAATAAGCGAAGGCCGGGAAAGGTGCCGACTAAAAATGAAATTCCAATGATCAGAACGAAGAGCCGGCGGTAAAGACAATTGCTCATGATAACGATCCTTACTGAGGCTAAGAGTTCAGCTTTACTTTGTTTTCCGATGCGGGCAATTCGAAGGTTGAACTCTTTAACCCTCTTTCGCGATTGCGGAGGCAGGCCGATTTTCAGCTTGAGCGAACTATAGGGCGCTCACGTGAGCGCGGTCAAGCTGGCTGAGACCCGTCTTTTCTGATGCGAGGTTTTATCGGGAAGTTTCCTGCTGAGTGCCACAGACTTCAGGAAACTCTAATCAAAGTTCAGATCCCAACCACATCGACCGCAAAACGTTTATGCAACTCAGCCGAGGTTACGGCGTCGTTTTCCCGTATGTGTCTATCGCGTATTGGAAGTTTCCGCTTCGATGACCACCTCGAAAAACCCTGAATTGTCGCTTAGATTTCCCTCGTTAACGCCCAAAAACAGGACGCCGTCGCGCTGGGCGACGAAATCGCGACTGCGACCGACGAAGATAAAATCGTCGTTGTCATCGCCAATTACGGCGATCAGTCCACCCGTCGGCTGATTGCGCATTAGCTTGTCCCGATCCGGAACATTTGGCAGTCCGTCAGGGGTCGAGAAGCGGTTGTTGCCAAGCGAAACGCGTCCCGAAGCCGTGATACGCAGGCGCTGACCTCGTCTTACGACCAGACCGCTGTTGGTCCAGCCGTTGCTCGCATTGTCGGCACGCACACGAATGTTAATTTGAAAGAATGTCGGGGGCGCGGACGTACTGGTCGTCGTAGTCGTGGTCGGCCCGGGCGGAGTGTAACTCGGCTGATTGTTTGTCGGCTGTGTGTTAGCCGGCGGTTGATAGCTGGGCTGGGTACTGGTGTTGCCGGTATCGTCATTCGGTCCGGTCGAGCTGGTGTTGCCGGCGGAGTCAAACTCAATCGAGTCGACGTCTTCCATATAAACCGTGATGCGGCTTTTGCGGCCACGCGCGCCGCTGCCGACGACTATGGTGAACTGCTCGTTCTTGAAACCTACGATTTGACCGCGAATGACGCTGCCATCCTTGAGCCGAATCGTGTCCGCGAAGGCGGGCAGGCTCGCACTAACGATCAAAGCAAACATTAGCAGCGAACGAAACAAAAACTTTTTCATGACGACCTCCAGGACAAGAGCAAGAAATTTGATTGACGAACCAGCGACCTTTGGCATAAATCAGGAGAGCAATTCTCGATGCGGATTGATGCGACCTCGAGGGGAAAGGTTGCGAAGACAAAAGATGCCGGGAGCGAGCGTCTAAGCGGACACCGTTTACTGGCAATACTGAAATGCATCAACTCTTCGATTCAAACCGGCGAGCCGAAGTTTACCACAATCAAGCATGGTATGTGACGTAAAGTGTCTTTGCGGGCAGGTGGGTTGTCGTGACTGTGGAAAACGCATCCTGCGCGTGATTCATGGGAGGCCGAGGGCCACTCTTCAAACCGGCTAGACGCTGCGGGGATCTAACTCAATAGGAAGTCGCGCCCGTAGGATTGAGGGCCGCGGCGACCAGCGCGCGAAACGCGATCTGGGTGGCCGCGGTTTGATCGGCTTCGAAAGGTACGACCACGTAATGAAGTTTCATCCCGCCGGCGTTGAAGAAATTGTGATAAGCGGCATAGTGCTTTCCCGCGAACATCGAGCCCAGGGTCGAACGCATTTCAGGATCGAGAAAGACGACATAGATTGTGCTGGCGGCTGACTTTGGCAGAGTGCCGTCCTTTATCATGGCGCCCAAAATATTTTGAATCTCCAAATCAGAGATGTTGCCCGCCAGATGGTCGAACTGCTCGCGGCTGGAGGTAGGCCCGTAAAGGTTCTTCACTCCCGAATCATTAAGCGTCTTCAGGGTCGCGTGGTCGCGGACGTTAACAAGCAAATTGCCCAGCTCCGCTTCGCGCGCGCGCAAAGACGGCGTCGCCCAACCGCTGCCCAGGAAGATGCTGTATTGCTGCGGCTCTGAAATTACAGATCGGCCGGGATTACTTAATCCCAACAACGGCGCCGAGTCGCGTTCTATGATAAAAGCGCGCCCGCGGTCGTCGTTCGTAACACTCTGTGGTTCGTTGGACGCTTCCCGGGTTCTGGGCTGAGCCTGCGCACCCGCGGCAAGTGTCATGACGGCCAGAAGAATTAATGTGATTTTCATAAACTTATCCTGCTCAGCATCTGCTACTCTCGGCTATCGCCAGCGACGTACTCGCAAATTCCTTTAAGGGGTCGTTACATTCAGCACAAAGTCGTCGACTACAAATGAAGTCTTCAAGCTGGCGTCCTCAACGCCAATCAGATAAATCTGAATCGTCTGTCCTTTGTAAGAGGTGAGATCAAAGGACACCTGCTCATAACCAGCCTTAGCACTCAGATTTGAATAGCTCGCCAGCGTGTTGAGCACCGTTCCGGACGAATTGCGAATCTGGATCTTCAAAGTGTCGTAGGCCGTGCTGGTAGAAGTTTCAGCCGTGTCGATGTGCAGCCAAAATGAAAGGTTGGCCGCTGTCGCAGTCGCTGAAATGGTGGCGCTCTGCAAGAGCGTGTCGGTATGAGCTGAGCCATAGCCGTTCAGCCACGCTTTCCATGAGCCGGTGTGCGGTGGCTCGGAAGCCGAATTGCTGTCAATGACGCCTGCTGTAACGATCCAGGGTGTTGTATTCGTTGCGCCGTTCTCAAATCCGGGATTGCCGAGCAACTGTTGTGTCGTGCCGCCGCCGCTGCTGTTGACGGTCAGGCTAATCACCGTGGTTTGTGTCTTTCCCCCACCAGTGCCGGTGACCGTGACGTTATAGGTCCCTACCGCCGTGGCAGAGCCGACTGAGATTGTAACGGTGGATGAGCCAACGCCTGGCGCGGCTATAGTTGACGGGCTAAACGTCACCGTCGTACCAGCAGGCAGACCCGACGCGGAAAGCGCGATCGCGGAATTGAAACTACCCGTCACCGTGGTTGTGACGATCGCTGCGCCCGAACTTCCGCGAGTGATTGCCAGCGCCGACGGCGAAGATGAAATCGCGAAGTCGCCGGCAGGCGCGCCGGAAGTTGTCGCATTCAGCGCAAAGTCGTCAACCACGAAAGAAGTCTTCAGCTTCGAATTCTCAACTCCGATCAGATAGATCTGGATCGTCTGCCCCTTGTACGAAGTTAGATCGAAAGACACTTGCCGGTATCCCGCATTGGCAGTCAGGTTCGAGTAAGTTGCCAGCGTCGCCAACACTGTGCCCGACGAGTTGCGAACCTGGACTTTCATCGTGTCATTCGCCGCGGTGGTCGTAGTTTCGGCCGTATCGATGTGCAACCAGAACGAGAGTGCGGCATTGGTGACCGTTGACGGTATGCTCACTGACTGTAGCAGCGTGTCCGTATGAGCTGAGCCGTAACCGTCCAGCCAGGCTTTCCACGATCCGGTGTGCGGCGCCTGGAAACTCGAGCTGTCGATTACTCCTGAAGTGACTGTCCAGGGCGCAGGATTCGAAGATCCGTTTTCGAATCCGGTATTGCCGAGCAATTGCTGGACTGTGTTGCCGCCGGTAGTCACCGTCAAATTAAATGATGTGGAATGCGTCTGGCCTCCGCCCGTGCCAGTGACGATCACTCCATAGGTGCCAACCGGAGTGGAAGCGTCCACGGAGATCATCAGCGTAGACGAACCCGATCCGGGCGCGGCGATCGATGACGGGCTAAAGGCCGCTGTCGTTCCCGCCGGCAGGCCCGAGGCTGAGAGCGCGATCGAAGAATTGAAACTTCCGGAAAGCGTCGAAGTGATCGTTGAAGATCCCGTTCCGCCCTGGCCCACGGTCATAGATGAAGCTGACGACGAGAGCGAAAAATAAGGATTGAAAATGATGTCGATGATCGGATGGAGCTCAATGCCATTTGGGGCCAGGCCTTCCTGTCCTTCGAGATAATCAAAAAAGCCGACGCCGGTAATCTGCACCGGTATGTTGACGGTCTGAAAAGCTGTCGTGGCTGTAAACATGGCGTCGAACTGTGCGCGTGCATGAGCAATACCGGCGGCCAAAGGACTGCCGGGGCCGACGCAGTTCGGCGATGGAATCTCTGCAATCACCGTGCGACCGGCAGCGTCGGTCAGCACCATGTGATAGTCGGAATCATAGGCGAGCACGAATTTCGTCAGCGTAGCATTCAAGACCCAGATGGTAGTCTCCGTTGGTTGCACACGCTGGTTGTCAGGAAGCGGTCCGGGTGTGGCAATAGATGACAGGCTCGCAATTGTAGTGGCAGTCGGCGAATTGAGATTGACCAGTCCGGCGTCAGGATCAGTGCCCGTCTTTACGGACCAACGCTCGACTCCGCATTGGGCCAACGTACGAACAGGAAGCAAGAGGAATAGTAGCGCCAGAAATAGTGAGCCGTACCAGAATCGTTTCATCGCGTTATTTATCCGTTAACCCGGGCCCAGACTTCAGCGAGCGAAGACCACAGACACACATCGACTTAATACAATCTGAATAAAGGAATGTTGGCCGGAATTTTCCCTTTTTCTCCGGCAAGGACACTCGATCCTGTTCGGCGAACCAACACGCCTTCATCAAGTTATGAAGACCGGCCGAAGGTAGCCTGAGCGGCGTTCTGTTCGGCTTTATCCAGACAGCTCTTTAGTTTTTCAGCCAGCGGACCGACGTGTGGCTCTTTGATGATGTTGATGTGGTTGCCGGGAATCTCATGAGTTTCGATGTCGCCCCGCACCAGCTCGCGCCAGCCGTCATGCAAGTCATAGTCAGCAGTGAGATCGCCGGCCAGGAAAAGCGTGACGTTGCCGAAATAAGTCCGCGGCTCATAGTCCTTAACGGCGGCGAAGTTGATCTCCTCAATGTTCTTCAGAGCGGGCGGCAGCGGCCGGCCGTAGCGCCGGTAGATTTTGTAAGCCCGTCGATAGAGCTTGTGTTTGGTTTTTGCGGGCGCGTATTTCAATTTGCGAAAGACATAGGCAATCTTCTCGGGCCCGTTCAATTGACGCAGGTTCGCGGCGTGTGATTGAAGCTTGCGACCGTAGCGATTGACTCGGTGACGCCACGACATCGATCCCGGCAAGAGCTTGAAGTAACCAGCCGGATAGGTGTCGAGCAGCGCCAGCAGCGCAACTTCCTCTCCTTCGGCAGCGAGCCGGCAAGCCATTTCGAACGCGATCGTGCCGCCGGAAGAACGGCCACCGATCAGGTAGGGACCTTCGGGCTGCACCTCACGCATCTCTTTCAGATAATGGCCGGCCATCTCTTTGATGGTGGTATGCGGCTCCTCTTTTCCATCCAGCCCCTTCGCCTGTAATCCATAAAACGGCTGATCGGGTCCCAGCAGCCGCGCGAGGTCGCGATACTCAAGCACGTTGCCGCCGGCTGCGTGAACACAGAAAAAAGGCGTTCGCTGACCGCCACCCTGAATCATCACCATTGACGACCAGGCCGCGAGCCAGCCTTCCTGGCGCAGGACGCGCGCAAGCTGCCGGACAGTGGGGGCCTGAAAGAGCGTCGCGAGCGGCAGATTCTTGCCGAATACTTTTTCCATCTGCGAGAACAGCCGCACGGCGAGCAATGAGTGACCGCCCAACTCAAAGAAGTTGTCATCCATTCCCACCGGCCGCACATTAAGAACCTTTTCCCAGATTCGGGCCAGCATCACTTCCAGTTCGTCGCTGCCAGTTGAAAGCTCTTTGGTTGCCCTCGACTTGAATCCGTTGGTGGGCGGCAGCGCGTGCCGATCAACTTTTCCCATCGGAGTCAGCGGCAACGATTCGAGCACGACGAAATGTGAAGGCACCATGTGGTCGGGAAGCTTCTGCTGCAAGAAATCGCGCAGCTCATCTGTGGTTACCGCGTTACCTTCGCGCGCGGTCAGATAAGCAACCAGATGTTTGTCGCCTTCATCCTTTCGGGCCACGACCACCGCTTCCCGCACCGACGAATGCTCAGCCAAAGCTGCTTCAATCTCGCCCAACTCAATGCGGAACCCGCGCACCTTGACCTGATTATCGATGCGCCCGATGAATTCCATTTCGCCGCTCGCCCGATAGCGAACCAGGTCTCCGGTGCGATACAGCCGCGCGTCAGGCTGGCCGGAGAACGGATCGTGCACGAACCGCTCAGCATTCAGCTCCGGTTGATCGAGATAGCCGCGCGCCAATCCATCGCCGCCAATATAGAGTTCCCCCGGCACGCCTATGGGCGTCGGACTCAGATAGCGATCCAGCACATAGACGGTCGTGTTCGAGATCGGAAAACCGATTGGCACCGAGCCGTTGACGCGGCTCAGGTCCATTACCGGATAGCAACAGGTAAACGTCGTGTTCTCAGTCGGCCCGTAACCATTGATCAGCCGGCAGTCACTCAATTCGGTAAACACTTTTCGCACGTGCGGGACGGACAACACATCACCGCCCGCCAGCAGTTGCCGGACGCTACGCAAGTCCTCCAGATGGTTATCGACCATCAAATGAAACAGACCCGCGGTCAGCCAGAGCGTAGTCACCTGATAACGCTTCAGGGCCTGTCCCAACTCGGTCAGCGAAGGCGGCCCTGGCGGCAGCAGCGCCAGGCGCGCACCGTTTAGCAGACTGCCCCAGATTTCAAATGTTGACGCGTCGAATGAAATGGTCGAGCTCTGCAAAAAGACTTCGTCGGCAGAGAACGACGCGTAGTTTGTGTTCTTAACCAGCCGCACGACGTTGCGATGCGTGACGGCGACGCCCTTTGGCTTGCCGGTCGATCCCGACGTGTACATTACATAAGCAAGATTGTCGGCAGTGGTTTCAATGGCCGGATTGTCCGTGCTCTCGCGCGCGGTTTCTTCCGCGAGTTCGTCGAGGCAAATCACCTCGGCCGCATTTTGCGGCAGGCTTTCCCGCAGGGCTTTCTGTGTTAGTAGGACCGGCGCCTGCGCATCCTCCAGCATGAATTGCAGACGCGCTCGCGGGTAAGCCGGGTCGAGCGGCACATAGGCGCCGCCGGCCTTCAAAATAGCCAGGAGTGTGACGATCATCTCGGCCGATCGATCCAGACAAATTGCCACTCGCGTGTCCGGGGTAATTGCACGCCGGCGCAGGTAATGCGCCAACTGGTTCGCTCGCGAATTCAGCTCGCGATAAGTCATCTGCCGATCTTCATAGACCAGCGCAACCGCGTCGGGTCGTTCGCTAACCTGCTGCTCGAATAGTTCCTGAATGCATTTGTCCGCCGGATATTCGTTGTGCGTGTCGTTCCATTCAATCAACAACTGCCGGCGCTCGGTCTCGCTCAGTAGCGGTAATTGGGAAATTGGCTGTTCGGGATTTGTGACGGTGCCTGCCAGCAGGATCCGGAAATGATCCATCATGCGCGCGATCGTATCTGAGTCGAAGAGATCGGCGTTTGTCTCGAATAAGCAAACCAGTTGTCCATCGCGCTCGGCAATGTCCAGCGTCAGATCGAAATTCGCCATCACATGGTCGATACGGAAGTGCTCGGCCATCAGACCCGAAAGCTGCAACGGCAGGATCTCTTCGCTTTGGAGCACGAACATCACCTGAAACAGCGGGTTGTGCGCCAGCGTGCGCTCAGGCTGAAGCTCCTTAACCAGTCGCTCAAACGGCAGGTCCTGATGGGCATAAGCTTCCAGGGCAACTTGCTTTACCCGTTCCAGCAACTCGCGGAACGAGAGGTCGCCGGAAACCTCCGTGCGCAATGCGAGGGTGTTGATGAACAAACCGATCAGTTCTTCCGTCTCAGGCATTTGACGGCCGGCCATGGGCGTTCCCACCACGATGTCTCGCTCACCCGTGTAGCGATGAAGCAGGACCAGATAAGCAGCCAGCAGCGCCATGAACAACGTGACGTTTTCTTTTTGGCAGAGTAGCTTCAGATCTTTTGTGGTTTGCTTTGGCAGGCGGATCGTGTGACGTTCACCGCGAAAGGCTTTATAAGCCTGTACGTTCGGACGCGGATGGTCCGTGGGTAATTCCAGCGCCGCCGGCAAGGTCGCAAATTTTTCCTTCCAATACGCCAGTTGCGATCGATAAACCTCGCCGTCAAAACAACGCCGCTGCCAGTCGGCATAGTCCAGATACTGAATCCGGAGCTCAGCGAGCGGTGACGGCTGCTCGTTGTGAAAAGATTCATACAGTGCTGACAACTCGCGACTAAAGATTCCCATCGACCAACCGTCAGTGACGATGTGGTGGATAGTGACGAGCAGGATGTGTTCTTCGTCTTTCAGCTTCAGCAGGAGGGCGCGAATCAGCGGCCCCTCCGACAGATCAAATGGCTTTCGAACTTCGTGACGCAGCAGCCGTTGCGCTTGCTCTTCACGTTCGGTTTCCGCCAGCTTGGTAAGATCAATCAGGGGCATTGCGAGCGAGATATGTTTCGTCACGACCTGCCTCGGCGTTCCTTCCACGGTGACGAAGGTGGTCCGCAGCGCGTCATGACGCGCGACAATCGCATCCAGCGCCTTACGTAGCGCCACTGCGTCCAAATTGCCGTTGAGACGGACGGCAGTCGGCGTGTGATACAGCGACTCGCCCGGCATTAGTTGGTTCAGCACCCAAAGGCCCTGTTGACTGTTTGAGAGCGGCGCAGACTCGCGCTCCGACAGTCGCACAATGGCCGGGCTCGCGGTTTCACCGCGCCGCTTTTTCTGCATCATGCGCAATTCCAGCAGCGAACGCTTAGCCGGCGAAAGCGCCGCCAGCTGCTGCGTGATGCTTTGATTATTCGAGACGATCGTTTCCATCAGTCTTCTAAAGATCAGGCGGCTGCGGCTCCGCTCGTTTGCGATTCATGATCGAAGCGGCGTTGAGCCTCCTCGTCCGAAAGGCCTTCCAGTTCGGCGAGCAATATTGCCAGCTCGTCTGCCGGCTCTTGCTGCATGGCACGCGGATACAACAGCTCCGCGAGGCTCGCGATCGTGGGGGCCTGGAACACATCCACCATTCCGAACTCGACATCCAGCATGATGCGCACGTTCGAAACTACTTTGGCGGCGAGCAGCGAATGTCCGCCCAGATCAAAGAAATTGTCGTGAATGCCAATCTGTTCGAGCTTTAAGACTTCGCGCCAGGTTGCGGCCAGGAGTTCCTCGATCGGAGTACGCGACGCGGCAAAACTCTCGTCCATCTCGGTGGGCGTTTGCGGTTCAGGCAGCGCGCGGCGATCGATTTTGCCGTTGGGCATTACCGGCAACGCGCCGATCATTTCGAAAGCCGCGGGCACCATGTACGATGGCAGCTTGGCTTTCAAAAAGTTGCGCAGCTCGCTGGACACCGATCGTGATTCCTCGCGCGCAACGACGTACGCCACTAAACGCTGGTCGTTGTCGTCGTCTTCGCGCAAGACCACTACACAATCGCTGACGCCAACGTGTTGGCGCAGAGTCTGTTCGATCTCCTCGAGTTCGACGCGGAAACCGCGAATCTTGACCTGATTGTCGACGCGGCCCAGGAATTCAATATTTCCATCAGCCCGATAGCGAACCAAATCACCGGTCTTATATAACTGAGAGTTCGGCCGCTTGCTGAATGGGTTGGTAATAAATTTCTGCGCCGTCAAATCGGGACGATTGATATAGCCGCGTGCCATCCCCGCGCCGCCGATGTGTAATTCACCGGCCACTCCAATCGGCACCGGACGGAGAAATTCATCCAGGATGTAGGCAGTTGTGTTCGCGATGGGCCGTCCAATAGCGACGTTTTGGCGCCGGCTGATTTCATCTATTGAATTGACATCGTGCATCGTGGCGACAACGGTCGTTTCAGTCGGTCCATACGTATTCACCAAACGCACGCGCTCTCCGACCTTCTTCTTCCACGCGATCACACGCTCAGGCAGGGCTTTCTCTCCGCCGATGATTATCAGACGGACCGAAGCGGGGAGGTTCAACTGTAAGAGGGTCACGGCGTCCACCAGTTCATGCCAGTACGCGGTGGGCAAATCGAGCACAGACACTTTCCATTCTTCACAGCAATGCAAAAAGTCCTGAGCGGAACTAATCATCGCTTCAGTGCGCAGGACTACCGTCGCGCCCTGCGTCAGGGCTGGATAGATTTCTTCGACACTCAGATCGAATGAAAGCGACGCAAACTGGAGGACGCGATCGCCGGGCTTGATGGAGTATTCCGCTCCCGCCACCCTGGTAAAATTCGCCAGTGAGCCATGTTCGATCATTACACCTTTGGGATTCCCCGTTGAGCCCGACGTGTAGATTAGATAAGCCAGGTTCCTGGGCGCGACTTCCGTAACTGGATTCTCAATGCTTTCCTGAGCAAACGTCACTTCAGTCTGATCGATGCATAGCAGGCGGGCTTTGCCGGCGGGAATGTCGGTGCTCAAACTTTGATCAGTCAGCACGAGAGACAGCCCGGCGTCCGCGATCATGAAAGCGATCCGCTCGCGCGGGTATTTCGGATCCAGCGGAACATATCCTCCGCCGGCTTTGAGCACGCCCAGCATGCTGACCAGCATTTCCAGGCGTCGCTCGACGCAAATGCCTACCAGAACCTCCGGCCCCACGCCCTGCTTTTGCAAATAGTGAGCAAGCTGGTTCGCGCGGCGATTCAACTCGCGATAGGTAAACTGCTCGCCTTGAAACTCTGCGGCGACAGCCTCCGGCGTTCTGACAACCTGCGCTTCAAACAGCCTATGAACGCACGTGTCGAGCGGAAAGTCAGCGCTGGTTTCGTTCCATTCAATCAACTGCTGGTCGCGCTCGGCCCGGCTAAGCAAAGTCAGATCAGCGACCCCCTGCAGCGGATCCGCAACCACCTGCCTAAGCAAGGTCTGAAAATGTGCGAGCAGGCGCTCGATCGTTTCGGGCGCAAACAAATCCGGGCTGTACTCGAAAGTGACGACCAGGCCTTCCGTCTGCTCCTGAACTTCCAAAGTCAGATCGAACTTGGCGGTTGCGGTCTTCAACTTGAGCGGCGTTAGCTTTAGTTCCGACACCGACGTATCCGGTTCGGGAGTGTTCTGGAACACGAACATCACCTGGAACAGCGGGGAGCGATTAATGCCGCGCTCGGGGTTCAGCTCTTCCACCAATTTCTGGAACGGCAGGTCTTGATGCGAAAAGGCGCCTAAGACTGTTTCCCGGACTCGGCCGAGAAATTCGCAAAAGCTCGGATTGCCGGCTACGTCGGCTCTGAGCGCAATTGTGTTCACAAAGGCGCCGACCAGGTTTTCCGTCTCCAGCAGGGTGCGGCCGGCAACGGGCGAGCCGACAATAAGGTCGTCCTGTCCGCTGTAGCGAAACAGCAGCGTCTGAAAGGCCGCCAGTAGCGTCATGAACAACGTCGCATTTTCGTTCCGGCTCAGGGTCTGCAACGACTCACGGAGACTGGGCGGCAATAGTACCGACTGTCGGACTCCTTTAAAGCTTCGTTCCGTCGGCCGAGCATAGTCCGCGGGTAAATCGAGCGTTGACGGGGCATTCGCGAGCTGGCGCTTCCAGTAATCAAGCTGTCGTTCGAGCGTCGCACCCTGTAACCATTGTCGCTGCCACCTGGCAAAGTCCGCGTACTGAATCGACAACCGAGGCAAGTCGGACACCGCATCGCTGCCTGAACTTTTGTAAAGCGCCGCGAGTTCCCGCAGCAGCAGGCCCTCAGACCATCCGTCGTAGACGATGTGGTGAAATGTGAGAAGCAAAACGTGCTCGTCATCGTTCAGATTCAGGAGATGAGTTCTGAACAACGGACCCTGGGAGAGATCGAAAGGCGTGCCGGCTTCAGCAGCGAGCGCGCGATTTATTTCCACTTCCCTTTTACCTTCGGGGAACTCCCTAAGATCTGAAATGCGAAGCGGG
>Ga0209648_10000886_pt1 | contig 23813 bp, 26 predicted proteins | sample GraSoi2013_115cm_FD_185830 | JGI IMG/M metagenome (GOLD analysis project Ga0209648, IMG submission 185830) | Grasslands soil microbial communities from the Angelo Coastal Reserve, California, USA - Sample 9_17_2013_115cm (SPAdes) (version 2) | ecosystem: Environmental > Terrestrial > Soil >... | reverse complement strand
CGGTGTTTCGTGCGGGCCGATAGTGCCGCTGGTGGAACGGAGCGCATAGACTCCCGCCACGTCAGGTGGGGCCGCCGGGCTCTGGCACGCGGAGCAGAGCGCGCAGCCTGCGAGCGAGACGATACACTGCAGGTGAGTCAAGGGGACGCGCATCATCGCACTGCCTACTGCGAGGGACCGGGTCAGCTGCGAGACGTTCGCTGCTACTAAAGATGGGCCCAGATGACTTGCGGTAACGCGCACTGATACTCGGGGAACGCCGCACCACTTCTCCAGTCGGGGTTCGGCGTGGCGTGTTGCGGTCTCGCAGCACGACCCGCTTTGCGGAACGCCCTGTCGCAAGCAATCACTCAGTCGCTCAACCGCGGGGACCCGCCCACCCCTTCCGAACTTCGACGGGATGGAGCTCGTCCGCTACGCAGCTCGCACCCAGCGCGCGAGCTCCCGCAACGTCGGCCGCTTGCCCGTCATCAGGATGCCCACGCGATAAATCCGCGCCGCGAGCCAGGTGACCCCCCCGATCGTCGCGACGAGGATCACGAGGGACAAGACGATCTCCCCCACCGGCAGGTCTCCCGCCGCCCACCGCACCGGCATCGCGATCGGCGAACTGAACGGCACGAGCGACAGCGCGATGGCGAAGGCCGAGCTGGGATCGGCCGGCAACGCGAAGGTGCTGCAGATGAACGAGAGCACGAGCAGCCACGCCACCGGCTGCTGCGCCTGGCGGGCCTCCTGCTCGCTCGAGGAGATGGCGCCCACCGCAGCGAACATCGCCGAGTACAAGAAGAACCCACCGAGGAAATAGGTGATGAAGACCAGGGCGGTGGCCCCACTGACATGGGGCATCTGGAACACCTGATCGACGTCCTGGGTGCCGCCGCCCGAGAGCAAGCGGGGGCGAACGGCGAGGAGCACCCGGGCCGAGACGGCCCAGATGAGAAACTGGAAGATCGAGACCGCCCCCACTCCCAACACCTTGCCGAGCAGCAGCTGGAACGGGCGGACCGATGAGACGAGCACCTCGACGATGCGCGTCGTCTTCTCTTCGAGCACCGAGCTCATCACGTTGATGCCGTACAAGAGGATCGCCATGTAGAGGATGATCCCCATGAAGTAGGCGAGGGAGAAGGATTGCGCGGCCGTCTCACCCGTGGTCTTCCCGCCCGCGATCTTCTTCGTCTCCAAGCGCACCGGGATCCGCGCCCGGGCCACGATGCGCGGGTCCACCCCCTCGCGCTCGAGCCGCACCACACTCACCGCCTCGGCCATCGTGCGCTCGAGCGCGCCGATGCTCGCGAACCGCGAGATGTTCGACCCGCGATACTCGGCCCGGCCCGAGTCGACCGCGGCGTCGGTGAGGATCAGGAAGCCCGACAGGCGCCGCGCTTCCACCTCGGCCGTGAGCGAGTCGATCACGCGCGGCCCGGCAGGGACCCGCACCGCGCGAAACAGCGGGTTGGCGTCGAGCAGCTCGGTGATGCGGACACCCACCCGACTGGTCGTGCCGTCCACCACCACGATCTGGCTGACGCCGGCGCGGCCGAGCAGGATCGGCAGCACGAACACCGTGCTGAAGAACAGCGGCCCCAACAGCGCCATCACCCAGAACCAGCGCTTGCGCACGCGCTCCAGGAACTCGCGGCGCACGATCGCCCAGATCTTACGCATCGGACCGCGCCTCGGCCCCCGCCGCCTCGGGGCCCACCAAGTCGATGAAGATCTGCAACAGCGAGGGTTCGCGGAGCTCGAAGCGGGACAAGCGCGCCCCCGAGGCGACGAGCTGCTGCAGGATGACCTGCGCGTCGGCGCCGGGGGCGAGCTCGATCTCGGCGTATTGACCGTAGTTGTCTACCTTGCTCACAAGCCGTTTGTCGCCAAACACTTGCGCTGCATTGCCGGCGCTGCCGTCGAACCCGATGACGAGATGGTGTCCGCCTCGTGTCCGCTTGATGTCGCCTAGTGTCCCGTCCACGAGCTTCCGGCCGCGCGCGATGATGCACAACTGCTCGCACAGCTTCTCGGCCTGCTCCATGATGTGGGTCGAGAAGAGGATGGTGGCGCCGCGCCCGTGCAGCTCGAGCACCGTGTCCTTCACCACCTGGGCATTGACGGGGTCGAGCCCGGCGAACGCCTCGTCCAGGACCACGAGGGCCGGCTCGTGCAGGACGGTCGAGATGAACTGCACCTTCTGCTGCATCCCTTTCGACAGCTCGTCGATGCGCCGCGTGCGCCACGCGGCGAGCCCGAGCCGCTCGAGCCACTCGTCCGCCCGCGCGCGCGCGCGCCGTCGCTCCACGCCCTTCATCTCCGCCAGAAACACGAGGACGTCGATCACTCGCATCTTGCGATACAAGCCGCGCTCTTCGGGGAGATAGCCGATGCGCGCCGCGTGGGTCCGCCCCCCCGCCGGCTCGCCGAACAGCCGTACGGTGCCCACGTCGGGCTGGAGGATGTCCATGATCATGCGGAGGGTGGTCGTCTTGCCGGCGCCGTTCGGGCCGAGCAGTCCGTAGATCACGCCGGCCGGCACCGCGAGCGACAGGTCGTCGACAGCGGTGTGACCGGCAAAGCGCTTGCCGACCCGGTCGAGGACCACGAGCGGGGCAGGGGACGTCATGGGCGCGGCGCTAATCTAGCTGGGTCGAGTCTCGACTGCTTCGGTGAGCGCGTTCCACGGCAGGAGGGCGCACTTGATGCGCACCGGGAACTTGGCGACGCCCGCGAGCGCGCGCAGCTCGCCGAGCGTCTTGTCGCGGGCCGCGGTCTCGTCGCCCTGCATCATCGCGCTCATCCGCCCGGCCAGGGCGAGCGCCTCGGTGACGGAGCGCTCCTTCAGGAGCTGGGTCATCATCGACGCCGACGCCTGGCTGATCGAGCAGCCGCGGCCGATGAAGCGCACCTCCCGGATCAGCTCGCCCTCGACCTTGAGCTGCAGGTCGATCTCATCCCCGCACAGCGGGTTGTTGAGCGACACGCTGTAGGTCGGCTCGGCCAGGGTGCCCTTGTTGCGGGGCCGCCGATAGTGGTCGAGGATCAGCTCCTGATAGAGCTCGCTGAGCTTGGGCTCAGGCGGGGACGTATCCAAACAGCGCTCCCGCCTTGACGAGGGCCTCGGCGAGGGTGTCGACGTCGTCCAGTCCGTTGTAAAGATAGAACGAGGCGCGCGCCGTGGCGGCCACGTTGAGCCGCCGCATCAACGGCTGCGCGCAGTGGTGCCCGGCGCGGATGCAGATGCCGTCCTGGTCGAGGATGGTCGCGATGTCGTGCGGGTGGATGTCGCCGTAGGTGAACGAGACCACGCCGGCCCGGTGGCCGCGCGGACCGTATACGGTGACACCTTCGATCTCCGTGAGCCGCTCGATCGCGGCCGCGGCCAGCGCCTGCTCGTGCTCGGCGATCCGCTCGAGGCCCACGCCCTCCAAGTAGTCGATCGCGGCCGCGAGCCCGACGGCGGCTTCGACGTTCGGCGTCCCCGCCTCGAACTTGTGGGGAATCTTGTTCCAACTCGAGTGATCGTCCCAGACCCGAGAGATCATCTCGCCGCCGCCGTGGTAGGGCGGCATGGCCTCCAAGAGCTCGGGCTTCGCGACCAGCGCACCCGAGCCCATGGGCCCGAGCATCTTGTGGCCGGAGAGCGCGTAGAACTCGCAATCGAGCGCCTGCACGTCGACCTTCAGGTGCGGCGTGGACTGCGCCCCGTCCACGACCACGACGGCGCCCGCGGCGTGCGCCAGCTTCGCGAACTGCGCCACCGGATTCACCGTGCCGAGCGCGTTCGAGACATACGGAAACGCGACGATCTTCGGCCGCCGCTCGAGCGCCCGGCCGTAATCGGCGAGGTCGATCTGCCCGTCTTCCGTGATCTCCACCATGCGCAGCGTGGCGCCCTTCTCCTGACACAGGAGCTGCCACGGCACGAGGTTCGAATGGTGCTCCAAAGCCGTCACCACGATCGAGTCGCCCGCGCCGACGGCGGCCCGGCCGTAGGCGCCCGCCACCAGATTCAGTGCCTCGGTCGTGCCACGCGTGAACACCACGCCCTCGGGCGCCCAGGCGTTCACGAACCCCGCCACCCGGGCGCGCGCCGCCTCGTAGGCCTCGGTGGCGCGGATCGCGAGGCCGTACGCCCCGCGGTGCACGTTGGCGTTGGTGGTGCGGTAGTAGTCGACGATGGCGGTGAGCACCGCCTCGGGCTTCTGGGTCGTGGCGGCGTTGTCCAAATAGACGAGGCGGTGGCCGTGCTCCCGCCGCTGGAGGAGCGGGTGGCCGTTTTCTCGCTGCTGGAGCAGCGGGAAGTCGGCGCGCAGGCGGGCGGCGTCGAGCATCAGGCGAGCCGCTCGCGCACCAGCCGGTCGAGCCGCGCGCGCACGTCGGGGTGCCCCATGCGCCCCAGGATCTCGGCCCCGAAGCCATAGGTGAGGATGCTCTGCGCCGCCGCGGGCGAGAGGCCGCGGCTGCGGAGATAGTACAGCTGCATCGGGTCGACCGGGCCGACCGTGGACCCGTGGGTGCATTTGACGTCGTCGGCGTAGATCTCGAGCTGCGGCTGGCTGTCGGCCCGGGCCTCGGCCGACAGGAGCAGGTTGTTGTTCGTCTGCTTCGAGTCGGTGCGTTGCGCGCCCGGCCGCACGATGATGCGCCCGGTGAAGACGCCGTGCGCACGCTCGGCGAGCACGCCGTTGAAGTATTCGTGGCTCGCGCAGTGCGGCTGGGCGTGGTCGATGACGGTATGGTGATCGGCGTGCTGCGCCCCGCTCAGGAGGTACAGCCCGTTCAGGATCAGCTCGGCGCCCGTCCCAGCGAGCACCGTCCGGATGTCATGGCGGGCGAGCGCCGCGCCGAGCGTCACGACGTGCAAGCCCAGAGTGCTGTCGCGCCCCTGCTGGGTGTGGGTCGTGGCCACCTGATAACCGCGGCCGCCCTCCCGCTGCACCCGATACAGCTCGGCCCGCGCGCCGTCACCCACGACCACCTCGGTCACGGCATTGGTCCAGTACACCGCGTCCCCGAGTGCCGCGTACGTCTCAATCACGACGGCCTCGGCGCCGGCGTCGAGCAGGATCAGGCTCCGGGGATGGTTCACCGTGGGGCCGTCGGGAGCGGCGCGACCGCTCGCGAGGTAGAGCACCTCGAGCGGCGCCGGGAGCGCGACGCCGGCGGGGACGTGCACGAACGCCCCATCGGCGAGGAACGCTGTATTCAGTGCTGTGAAGGCGCTGTCGCGCCACTGTACCTTGTGTCCCAGGTGCTCGCGGGCGAGCTCGCCTGCGGCCCCGTCGGCGATCGCGGCGGCGAGACTCCCGGCCCGTACGCCCTTCGGCAGAGCGGCGACGGAGGATAGGTCCGGCGCATAGCAGCCGTCCACAAAGACCACGCGCGGACCGGCGCCCAGCGCCAGCGCGTCGACGGCCGCGGCCAACGGGCGCGAGGCGAGCGCCGTCCGAGGGGCGGGGGAGGCGTGGGGCCGCGTGAACGGGGTGTCCGCGATCGGCGCGACACTCGTGAAGCGCCACTCCTCCTGTTTCATCGTGGGGAAGCCGAGCTCCGCGAAGCGCGCGATCCCCGCTTCGCGCAGCTCGCGCAGCCAGGGCGGGGCGCCCGCGGCACCGTTCCCCGCGAAGGTCCGAAAGTCAGCGACGTAGCGCTCGGCGCCGGCGCTCATGCCACCGCCGCGTCGGCGCGGAGCCAGTCGTAGCCCTTCTCCTCCAGCTCGAGCGCCAGCTCCTTACCCCCGGACTTGACGATCCGGCCGGCTGCGAGCACGTGCACGAAGTCGGGCTGAATGTGCGTCAGGATGCGGTAGTAATGCGTCACCAGCACCGTGGCGTTGTCCGGCCGGCGCAGTTTCTCGACGGTCTGCGCGACGGTCTTCAGGGCGTCGATGTCGAGCCCCGAATCGGTCTCGTCCAGGATCGCGAGCGTGGGATCGAGCACGGCGAGCTGCAGGATTTCGTTGCGCTTCTTCTCACCGCCCGAGAACCCCTCGTTCACGGGCCGGGTCAGGTAGCTCGAATCCCAGCCGATCACCCGCAGCTTCTCCTCGAGCGAATCCATGAACTCCACGGGCCCGAGCTCCTCCTGGCCGCGATGCTTCCGCTGGGCGTTCACGGCGGCGCGTAGGAAATAGGCATTCGTGATGCCGCGAATCGCGACGGGATACTGGAACGCGAGGAACACGCCTTCGCGCGCCCGCTCCTCGGGACTCATCGCGAGCAGGTCCTTGCCCGCGTAGCGGACCTGCCCCGCCGTCACGGCGTAGGCCGGATGGCCGGCCAGCACCTGCGCGAGCGTGCTCTTCCCCGAGCCGTTCGGGCCCATGATCGCGTGCACCTCGCCCGAGTGCACCGTCAGGTCGACGCCGCGGAGGATCTCCCGGCCTTCGACCGCGGCATGGAGGTCCGCGATCTCGAGCAGCGCGGGCGCCGGGGGCGCCGCCGGCCGCTTGGGGCCGCGCGTCATCCGACACTCCCCTCGAGGCTGATCCCGAGAAGCCGCTGCGCCTCGACGGCGAACTCCATCGGCAGCTCTTTGAAGACCTCCTTGCAGAAGCCGTTGACGATCATCGACACCGCGTCCTCGGCAGATAGCCCCCGCTGCCGCGCGTAGAAGATCTGGTCCTCCCCGATCTTCGACGTGGAAGCTTCGTGCTCCATGATCGCGCTCGAGTTGCGGACGTCGATATAGGGGAATGTGTGCGCGCCACACCGGTCGCCGATCAGCATCGAATCGCACTGCGAGTAGTTGCGCGCCTGCTCGGCCCCCTTGAGGATTTTCACGAGCCCGCGGTAGGTGTTCTGGCCGCGCCCCGCTGAGATCCCCTTCGAGACGATCGTGGAGCGGGTGTGTTTGCCCATGTGGATCATCTTCGTGCCCGTGTCCGCCTGCTGCTTATGGTTCGTCACGGCGACGGAGTAGAACTCGCCGATCGAGTGATCGCCCTGGAGGATGCAGCCGGGGTACTTCCAGGTGATCGCCGAGCCGGTCTCCACCTGGGTCCACGAGATCTTCGAGCTCACGCCGCGCGCGGCGCCGCGCTTGGTGACGAAATTGTAGATCCCGCCCCGGCCTTCCTCGTCGCCCGGGTACCAGTTCTGGATGGTCGAGTACTTGATCGTCGCATGGTCCAGGGCCACGAGCTCGACCACCGCCGCGTGCAGCTGGTTCTCGTCGCGCACCGGCGCCGAGCAGCCCTCCAGGTAGCTCACGTAGCTGCCCTCGTCGGCGACGATCAGGGTGCGCTCGAATTGCCCCGTGGACTCCGCATTGATCCGGAAGTAGGTCGACAGCTCCATCGGGCAGCGCACGCCCTTGGGCACGTACACGAAGGAGCCGTCCGTGAAGACGGCCGAGTTCAGGGCGGCGAAGAAATTGTCGTTGTACGGGACCACGGAGCCGATGTACTGCCGCACCAGGTCGGGGTACTCCCGGATCGCTTCCGAGATCGCGCAGAAGATGACGCCGGACTTTTTGAGCTCCTCGCGGAACGTGGTCGCGACGGAGACCGAGTCGAACACCGCGTCCACAGCGACGCCCGTGAGCCGCTTCCGCTCCTCGAGCGGGATGCCGAGCTTCGCGAACGTTTCGAGCAGCTTGGGATCGACCTGGTCCAAGCTGTCGAGCGTGGGCCGTTGCTTCGGCGCGGCGTAGTAGCTGATCGCCTGGTAGTCGACCGGTCCGTAGCGCACGTTCGCCCAATGGGGCTCGGGCATCTTGAGCCAGTTGCGGTAGGCCCGCAACCGCCACTCGAGCATCCACTCGGGCTCGCCCTTCTTGTGGGAGATGAGCCGGATGACGTCTTCGCTCAAGCCCGGGGCGACGACCTCGGACTCGATCTCGGTGACGAACCCGTACTTGTAGGGCTGCAGGACTTGGGCTTCGATACCGCTGCTCATCGGGACTCCCCTTGCTCGGTGCCGAACGTGATCACGTATTCGCAGGCGTTGCAACCGGCCGGAATGTGCGCGCGCCGCTCGACGGCCGCGCCTAAGACGTCTTCGAGGAACCGCTGCTCCGCGGCGCACACTTCGGGAAACCGCTCCGCCACGGCGCGAATCGCACAGTTGTGCTCGGCCAGTCGGAACGTGTGTCCCGCGCCCGCCCCGGGGCTCGCTGCGGCCCACTCCGCCATGTAGCCCTGCTCGCTCAGGAGCCGCGTCACGAGCGCGACCCGCTCGCCGGCCTCCGCCCCTGCGAGCTCGACCAGCATGCGGCGCGTGAGTGCCCGGTAGCGCTCTTCGAACAGCTCGACCGCCGCCGGGCGGCCCGCCTTCTCGGCGACATGCTCGAGCACCTGGGTGAGCGTCTCCTCGTACGCCTGTGGGAAGAGCGCCTCGCCGGCGCGCGTGAGCCGGTACGCATAGGTCGGCGCCCCGACGCCGCGCTGCTCGCGCCCGTAGCTGATCAGCGACTCCGCCTCGAGCTCCTTCAGATGATGCCGGACCGCGTTGGGCGACACGGCGAGCTGGCGCGCGAGATCGCTCGCGCTGAGCGGCTGCGCGCGTTTGAGCGCCATCAAGATGTCGCCCCGAAGTCCTTTGTGCGTCGGAAGTTGCGAAGTGGAAGATTGCATATCAGAAGCGAATCCTAAGGTCCGTACTCGGGATTGTCAACTAAACGCAAGAAGCGTTGCGCGAATTCGAAATCGCAGCGCGGGCAACGGGTTACGGAGCGACGCAACGGAGGAGGGGAGGAGCGGGACACGAAACGACGGCGCCGCAACGGTCGCCCGCCGATGCGACTCCGACCTCCGTCGGAGCTCGTGTCCTTAGTAGAGATCGCGATTGATCTGCCGCACGAGCCGCTCGTAGTCCTCGGGCGTCTCGATCCCGTCGATCACGGCCGGGTCGTCGACGCTCAGCGAGATGAGCTCGCTCGCGTGCCGGTCGAGCACCGCTCCCCCCGCCCGAGCCTCCGCCAGCTCGGCGAACAGCGCCTGATCCCAGATCACGGGCTCGCCACGCTGCGCTCCGAACCGCGGCACCACGGCTGGGACGCGGGTGCGGCGGTACGCCTCGAGCAGCCGCTCGATCGTTCCCACGCGCACGTGCGGCAGCCCCACGGGCCATGCGAGAACCCCGGGGGGGTGCAGGGGCTGCAACGACACGAGTGCGGCGCGCAGGGCCTCAATCGGGCTCCCGGCAAGGGGGGTCTCGATGATCAGGCAGTCGTGCGGCGCGAGCGCGGGCCGGATGCGGGGCGCGTCGGGCCCGAGCACCACGACGCGCAGCTTGACCTCGAGCGCCTCCAAGGCCTGGAGGATCTGCGCCACGAAGGGCTGACCCCGGAAGTCGAGCAGTGCCTTGGGCCTATCCAGCCGCGCCGCGTGCTCGGCGGCGAGTACGACGCCCGCAACGCCCATGGGGTGACATTACGACGAGTTGCACCGCGCCGGCAAATCGCCAAATTGGGCGGCCCATGGCCATACGGCGCATTCGCCAGCTAGGCGATCCGATGCTCCGGGTCCGCTGCGAGCGGGTCCAGAACCCCAAGTCCGCCGCGACCCGGCTGGTCGCGGACGACTTGCGGGATACGCTGCACGTGGCCAAGGAGAAGTACAAAATGGGCCGGGCGCTCGCGGCACCGCAGATCGGTGCCCCGGTGCGGATCGTGTTCGTCCAGATGGACAAGCAGCGCTGGACGATGATCAACCCCGAGATCAGCGACGTCGGCCGGGACGACTTCCTCGTCTGGGACGACTGCTTCTCCTTCCCGAATCTGCTGGTGCGGGTGACGCGGGCGTACCAGATCACGGTCAGCTTCACCGATCTGAAGGGCAAGCAGCGCACGCTCCCGCTCGAGGGGGCCATGGCGGAGCTGCTGCAACACGAGATCGACCACTTGGACGGGATCCTCGCCGTGGACCGCCCGAGCGGGCTCGACCCGTTCGCCTTCCGCTCGGAGTGGGAGAAGCGCCACGAGCCGGAGGAGCGCTACGGGCCAGCGCAGCCGCGGGAGATGTAGCGAAGGGCGCCACGCTGTCGCCCCGCAGGTTAGATTGCTGCATGACAGGGGTGCCCGCGCCGAGGGGCGACGGGCTGAGATCACACCCTTCGAACCTGATCCGGGTCATGCCGGCGCAGGGAGTCCGATGCCGATTCGCAAGCCACAGCTGGGGAGGGGAGTAGCGCGCGCAGCGCTCCACGGCGGGTCGTCGCCGGGCGCCGGGCTCGCTGCTCCCCTCCCCGTCTTTACGCGGGAGGGGGAGCGATGAACGGGGTCACCCAACGACAAGCGGCGCGCGAGGGGCGGCTGACGCCCGAGATGCGCCGGGTCGCCGAGCGCGAAGAGCTACCGGTGGACGTGGTGCGCGACGAGGTCGCGCGCGGACGGTTGATCATCCCCGCCAACGTGCACCACCTCGCCCAGCGACTCGATCCGATGGCGATCGGCAAGGTGGCGCGCGTCAAGATCAACGCCAACATCGGCAACTCCGCGGTCGAATCGAACATCGACCAGGAGCTCGAGAAGCTGCACCATGCCGTCCACTACGGCGCCGACACCGTGATGGACCTCTCCACCGGCGGCGACATCGACGCGATCCGGCGGGCGATCCTCGACGCCTCCCCGGTGCCGATCGGCACCGTGCCGATCTATCAGGCGGTCACCGGGGTCAAGCAGGTCGAGGATCTCACGGCGGACGACATGCTCGACATGGTCGAGCACCAGGCACAACAGGGGGTGGACTACGTCACCGTCCACTGCGGCATCTTGCGCGAGTACGTCGGCCTCGCGCTCGGGCGCGTCACGGGCATCGTGTCGCGAGGTGGGTCGCTGCACGCCTACTGGATGATGCACCACGACCGCCAGAACCCGTTCTACACCCACTTTGACCGCATCCTCGAGATCGCGAAGCGCTACGACGTGACCCTGTCGCTGGGCGATGCGTTGCGGCCGGGGTCGCTCGCGGACGCGAACGACCGGGCCCAGTTCGCCGAGCTCGAGACGCTGGGGGAGCTGACGACCCGGGCGTGGGCGCAAGACGTGCAGGTGATGATCGAGGGACCGGGCCACATCCCGATGCACCTGATCGAGATCAACGTGCGCAAGGAGAAGGAGATCTGCCACGAGGCCCCGTTCTACACGCTCGGGCCCCTCGTCACCGACGTCGCCCCGGGCTACGACCACATCACCTCGGCGATCGGCGCTGCAATGATCGGCTGGTACGGAGCCGACATGCTGTGCTACGTGACCCGTAAGGAGCACCTCGGCCTGCCGAACGCCGAGGAGGTGCGCGAGGGCGTGATCGCGTACAAGATCGCCGCCCACGCGGCCGACATCGCCCGCGGGCGCGCCGGAGCCCGGGACCGCGACGATGCCCTGTCGCGCGCCCGCTATCGGTTCGACTGGAACGAGCAGTTCCGGCTGTCGCTCGATCCGGCGCGCGCCCGCGAGCTGCACGACGAGTCGCTCCCCGCCGAGTATTTCAAGAGCGCGGAGTTCTGCGCGATGTGCGGCCCGAAGTTCTGCTCGATGCACATCACCCGGGAGATCGAGCGCAAACTCACGGGTCGCGACGCGGTGCCCGCGGACTGAGCGGCGCGCTCCCGCCCGTCAGGCGCCGAGCAGGGCGAACGCCCGTACCGGGAAGCTGCCCAGGCCCCGGATCTTGACGGGCGCCGCGAAGAACCGGAATCCGGTGTCGGGGAGCGCGCCCAGGTTGCACAAGTGCTCCACGATGGGGATCCCGGCCCCGAGCAGGAGCGTGTGGGCCGGCCGGGTGCCGTCCGCCGCGTCGTCGATGTTGAGCGAGTCGATCCCGACGAGCGCCGCCCGGGCGGCGACGAAATGCTCGGCCGCGGCGCGCGTCAGGAACGGATGGTGCGAGCCGTAGCGCTCGGTGCGCCAGTGGACATCCCAACCGGTCTGCACGAGCACCGCCTTGCCTCCAAGGTCATGACCCCGGAACGCTGCCGCGTCGATCGCTCGCTCCTGCCCGGCGCGCGCGCCGGCGCGGACGACGATCCCCTCCAAGTGCGCCACGGCCGCGAGCGGATAATCCGCGATATCGTTGCCCCCTTCGTAGCGGTGGAACGGGGCGTCGATGTAGGTCCCGGTGTTGGCGAGCAGGTCGATCCGCCCGAGTTGGAACGTGGTGCCGGGGGCGTAGCGCGCCCGCGAGTCGTCGCGGGACAGCCAGTCGGTAATCGTCGGCGCGAGGAGGCCGGGGTAGGTGACCATACCGTGCTCGATGGTGTGACTCACATCGATCAGGCGGGCGGGCACGCGGGTCACGCTGCCGGGGGCGGGGGTGGGGGTGGGGGTGGGGCTCGGCGCGCCGGATCCTGCCCGTAGAATTGCCGCAACTGAGCGTACAGCTCGGCGTGGTCCCGCTCGAGCTCGTGCGGCTGCTCGAAGAACGCCTCGGTCGCGACCGCGAAGAACTCGGCTTTGTCCTGCGCGCCGTAGCGATCGAGCACCGAGGGCCGATCCGCGGCGGCGTCGCGGCGCAACCGCTCGTATTCCTCCGACAGCACCCGCCCCCAGGTGCGGACCGCACTCCCCGTCAGCATTGGCGTGCCATCCCCGGCGCCGTCCTCCTGATCCAGTTGGTGCGCGAACTCGTGCAGCACGACGTTGTCGTGAACCCCGGGCTCGCGCGCACCCCGGACCACGTCGTCCCAGGACAGCACGACGACGCCATCGCGCCAGGACTCACCCATCAGGGGGACCGGCACCGGAGCGATCTGTCCAGTGCGGAGGAGCCCGGCGTGCTTGGGCACGAAGCTCGCGGGATAGACGAGCACCGTCCGGAGCGCCGGGTAGCAGGGGCCTCCGAGCTCGAGGAGGAGGAGACACGCCTCCGCGGCGATCGTCACCTTCATCTCCTCGGTGACAGTGAGTCCGCCCGCTCCCTCGATATGCTTGTCTCGAAGGAAGCGCTGGACGAGCCGCAGCAAACGATCGCGCTCGGCGGGGCTCAAGCCGCGGGTCAGGGGGACGGTGCGCTCGAGGATGTCCGCCCACCGCTCGGGGATCGGGGCGCTCCCGAGCTGGCGCGCCGGAGCGGGCAGGCGGCGCAGCAGGGCGGTGGCCACGACGTAGGCGGCGGTCAAGAGGGCCGCCACGGCGAGCACCACCTCCAGCAGTTCGATCACGGCTGGCCGGGCGGGGCTGCCGGGAGCACCCGCGCCAGCGCCTTGAGGAGCGCCCCCTCGGGCCGCCCGCCATCGGGCGCCTCGGCCAGGACAGTGGCGAACCGCCGGCGCAGCAGCGGGTCGCGCATCGCCTGGGCGGCGAACTGGATCGTGAGCGGGATGAACCACGTCGCCTGGCGCGCGCCGCTCCCGGCCCGGGCCACGGCGGCATACTGCTCGAACAGCGCCAACAGGAACGCTCCCTTGGAGCGAAACTGCCGGTAGATCGCCCCCTTGGTGAACCCGGCGGCGGCCGCCACCTCGTCGAGCGAGGCGAACGCGAGCCCGCGCTCCGCGAACGCGGCGAGTCCCGCCTCGAGCAGCATGGCTCGCGTTTCGGCCGTGCGGCGCTGTCGAATGATTCCCATGCGTATCTACGATACCAAATGGAATCGGGACGCGCAAATAACCGTAGCGGATGCCACGATCAGATACTCCTGAGTATCTGATGGCGGCTAGCGTGAGGCACGGCTACGCTGCGGCGCCACGGTTTCGATTGCGCCCGTGTCCCCTCGAATCCAATGATTGGGCCGCGCCCGAGCGCTCCATCTCGGAGGAGGAGAGAACCGTGACCGACCCGACCGCTGGAGCACCGGAAGCCTCTGGGGCCCCGTCCCCGGAGCTCCAGTTCGAGCACGCCGAGCGCGCCGGCCCTACCGCCGGCACGGCGTGCGCCGTCTGCAAGCACCCGATCACCACGTCCTACTTCGAGATCAATGGCAAGGTCACCTGCGAGCGCTGCCGCGGCCGGATCCTCTCCGTCTGGAACCGCGGCTCGGCCGCCCAACGCGGCGCGAAGGCGTTTGGGCTCGGCGCGCTGGCCGCCGCGCTCGGCGCCGCCGTGTACTTCGGGATCGCCGCGCTCACGGGCTACGAGTTCGGCCTCATCGCCGTGCTGGTCGGTCTCGCCGTCGGGATCGCCGTGCGCAAAGGATCAGGCGGGCGCGGCGGTTGGCGCTACCAGCTGCTCGCCATGTTCCTCACCTACAGCGCCGTCGTTGCGACCGACTCGGGCCTGATCGCGCGCGAGCTGCGCCACGCCGTCCGGACCCGGGTGGACTCCCTCAAGGCGCGCGGCGTGCCGGACTCCATCGCGCGGCGCGCGGCCGTCGTCGCCGAGCTGCCAGCGCTGGCCGACACCGCGGCCCGGCCGCGACCGGTGCGTCCGCGACCCGGGCCGCTCGCCTTCCTGCTCGGGCTCGGCCTGCTCGTGAGCTTCGCTTACGCGGCGCCGATCATGATCGGGATCTCAAGCCCCCTGCACCTCCTGATCGCCGCGTTTGCACTGTACGAAGCCTGGAAGCTGAACCGGGGCGTCGCTGTCACGGTCACGGGCCCGTACGCGGTCGCCGCCCGGGCCCCATCCGCCTGACGTCCGACCGATGAGCGGTGGCGTCGCTGAACAGACGATTCCCGTCTGCCCGCAGTGTGGTACGCACGTCGCGCCCGCGCTGCTCGCCTGCCCGTCCTGTGAGCGACTCGTGCATGCCGACGAGCTCAAGCGCCTCGCCGCCGACGCGGAGCGCGCCGCGCGGGCGGGAGATGTGAGCAGCGCGCTCGCCGCCTGGCGTCAGACGCTCGATCTCTTGCCCCGCGACTCGAACCAGCATCGGGTCATCTCCGCCCGCGTGCTCGATCTCTCGCGCACGCTCGATGGCCAGCCCAAGGCGGCTGCCGCGCCGAAGCAGCGCTCGCGCCTCCGCCGGGGCGCCGCCGGTCTGGGCGCGCTGGGTGCTGTCGTGGCGAAATTCAAATTCGCCATCCTCTTTCTGCTCACCAAGGCGAAGCTTCTGCTGCTCGGGTTCACGAAGGCCGGGACGCTCGTCACGATGCTCCTGTCGATGGGCGTGTATTGGACCATCTGGGGATGGCAGTTCGCCGTCGGCGTGGTGCTCTCGATCTACGTGCACGAGATGGGGCACGTGCAGGCGCTGCAGCGCTACGGCATCAAGGCGACGGCCCCGATGTTCATCCCGGGCGTCGGTGCGTTCGTGCGGCTCAAACAGTACCCGGCCGACCGGCGCGAGGACGCGCGCGTCGGCCTCGCGGGCCCGATCTGGGGACTCGCCGCCGCCCTCGTGGCCTACGTGGTGTATCGCGCCACCGGGAGCGGCGTGTGGGGAGCGATCGCGCGGTTCGGCGCTTGGGTGAACCTCTTCAACCTCACGCCGGTGTGGCAGCTCGACGGCGGGCGCGGGTTCCGGGCGTTGACGCGGCCGCAGCGCTGGACGGCGGTGGCGGTGATCGCCGCGACGTGGTTGCTCACCGGCGAAGGCCTGCTCGCGCTGCTCGGGGTCGCCGCGGCCGCCAACGCGGGCTTCGTCGCCCCGGCGGAACGGCCCGATCGCACGGCCCTCTTGCAGTACTGTTTCCTCGTCGTCGTCCTGGGCGCGATGGCGAGCGTCGCGATCCCGGCGATCCCGCGCTAGACCCGAGCAACAACTGAATGCGGGGCCGGGACTTGACCCGGCGCAGCCCCAATCTATGTTTGCGATTCGGCCCGGTTCCGCCCACCGGCGTGCCGCGAATTTCTGGGAGCCTCGATGACGTACATCATTGCCGAGCCGTGCATCAACGTGAAAGACCGCTCCTGCGTGGATGTGTGCCCAGTGGACTGCATCTACGAGGGGGAAGACATGCTATACATCCACCCCGACGAGTGCATCGACTGCGGTGCCTGCGAACCGGAGTGCCCGGTCACCGCCATCTTCCCCGAGGAAGACACGCCGCCGCAGTGGAAATCCTACATCGCGAAGAACCGCGACGTGTTCCAGAGCGCGACCCCCCCCGGGAAGCCGCAGCGCAAGGGCTCGTGACGCCGCGAGCCGCGGGCGGTGGCCCGCGGCTCGCTCTCCTCAAGCGAGACCGCCGAGAAAATCCGCCAGGACCCGACCCGTCGCGAGCGGCTGCTCGAGCGGCGCCAGGTGCCCGGCCGCGGGAATCACGTGATACTGCGCCCCGGGAACGAGCGCGGCGATCGCCTTGGTCACCCGGGGCGGCGAGATCGCGTCGTCCTGCCCGCCGAAGACGAGCGTCGGGACCCGCACGGCGCGCAGCGTCGCGGTCGAGTCCGGCCGGTCGCGCATCGCGCCCAGCGCGCCGGTGAGGCTGGCCACGGACCAGCGCTCGGCCATCTCCCGCACCTGCGCCACGACCTCCGGTTGCGTCGCCAGCGTCGTCGCCGAGACGAGCCGCGGCAAGAGCTGCTCGACCACCGCCGCGGCGCCCTGCCGCTCCGCCACCGCCGCCAGCTCGTCCCGCGCCCGCTTCGCTTCCGCTCCGTCCGCGTCCGCCGTCGTGTCGGCCAGGACCAGCGCCCGCACGCGCTCGGGGTGCCGCCGCAGCAGCTCGAACGCGATGTAGCCGCCGAGCGACAGGCCGCACACCACGGCGGCCCGGATGCCCAGCGCGTCCAGCACGGCCACCACGTCGTCGGCGTAGCGCCCCAAGGAGTAGCCGTCTGCGGCGGTGGGCGCGCTCGAGCCGCCGACCCCGCGCAGGTCGAACGCGATACGCTTGACGCGCGACAGCGCCGCGAGCTGGTGGCGCCACAGCGTGCGGTCGAGCGGGAAGCCGTGGACGAACAGCAGCGGCACCCCTTCGCCGCGCACTTCGACGGCGAGCTCCGCGTCGCCCCCACCCCCACCCCCACCCCCGCTCACGCGGATCGGCTGGTGCGCCGGCTGCGGCCGGGGTCCGAGGAATCGGGCGATCTCTTCGGGGATCGGCGTGGCGCGCCCCAGGCGATCGATGCAGACGAACACCATGTCTGCGGTCGCGACCAGCACCTCGTCCGCGACGCGGTGCACCGTGTGGCGCAGGGTCATGCTGGTGGTGCCGCGATGGGTCAGGGTGGTCTCGATCCGCAGCACGTCGCGGGCGAAGGCGGCGGCCTCGTACTCGATCACCGCCTTGCGCGCCGCCGGCCAGACGCCGTTGCGCTCGAACAGATCCATCCCCGGTCCCCGGGCCAGCGCATCCCAGCGGGCGCGCTCGAGCAGCGTCAAGAGCGCGGCCTGGTTGAGATGGCCGAACGCGTCACATTCGTAGGGATAGACGGTCAACTCGATCGTCGCGAACGCGCTCACGCTCGGGGCTCCCCGTCGGCACGCGGGAGCGCAAACGTATGCCAAAACACCGCGCGCTGCACCCGGTCCGGGAGTCCTCGCACGAGCAGCCCCAGCGCTTTGGCACCGTATGTGGGGTCGAGCGTCAGGCCGTGGTCCCGGCCAAGCGCCCGCGCCCGCTCGCCGTCGGGCGTCGCGTACCCGTAGCCCTGCCCCACGCCATCGACGACCACGAGCGGCCCCGGCCGAGCGGACGGGCAGAGCGCCACGCCGTGACGCGCGAGCAGCCGCCGGGCGGCGCGCGCCAGCGAGCCGACCCGCCAGCCGTTCGCGACGAGGGCCGAGGCGACCCGCACGGCGATGACCCGGGTCGGCCAGCCGAGCTCCGCGACGGCGAGGACGAGGCCAGCGGCCGTGCCGCCGGTGCCCAGCGGGAGCACGATCGCGTCGGGCGGCCGCGCGACCTGTGCGGCGAGCTCGAGCCCCGCGAGCAACTGTCCCACCACAGCTCGGGGTTCCGCCCCGCCCCCGGGGATCCAGCGGCGGCGCCCGAGCGCCCGGGCGTCGCGCCACGCGGCCCACAGCGCGGCGGGCAGCGTCATCCAGCCGCGCGCTCGCACCACCAGCGCGGCCTGGGCCGCGCACGCCGCAGCCACCGCCCGGCTCTCGCGCGTCTCGGGCTGGGGGAACTGCACGAGCACGGCGCGGCCGCCCACGCGGGCCGCGTGCACGGCGGTCGCGAGGCAATGCGTCGAGCCCGTGGCCCCCACGGTGACGAACACCGCGCCGGGCGCCACGCCCGCGAACAGGAACTCGAGCCCGCGGACCTTGTTGCCCCCGGCGCGAGCGGCGGAGCGGTCTTCGCGCTTCACGAAGAGCTCCGCCAGGTGGAGTGCCTGCGCCAGGCCCGGCGCCGGCTCGAGCGGCGTGGGCCACTCGCCCAGGCGGCAGGGCGCGAGCGCTGCGCGTATCTTGTGACCCAGGAGCGCCGGCTCAGTCACCTAGGACTCCAGACCCCGATCTCCGAGGACGCCGATGCGGGTTGCCACCGATTACATCCGTCACGCCGCGCGCGCCGCCCGCAAGTGCGCCGGCGATCCCGTCGGCGGTGCGCCCGCGCCGCCCGATCCCGAATTCTACAAGACCCTCGCCAAGGCGCTGGAGGAGATCGCAGCCGGCTTGGAACAGCTCAGCCAGCAAGAGTGAGCTACATCAGCACGCCCGAGGCGCTCGCCGAGGCCGTCGCCGCGTTCCGGCGCGAGCCGCTCATCGCCGCCGACACGGAGGCGGCGAGCTTCCACCGCTACCGCGACCGGATCTTCCTCGTCCAGTTGTCCAGCCCGTCGCGCACGGCGATCATCGATCCGCTCGCGATCGCCGACTTGACGCCCGTCGGTGAGCTCCTGGCCGACGCCCGAGTCGAGAAGATCTTCCACGACGCCGACTACGATCTCCGGATCCTGGACCGCGACTACGGCTTCCGCGCGCGGCGCCTGTTCGACACCCGCATCGCCGCCCAGCTGGCCGGGGAGCCGGCGGTCGGGCTGGCGGCGCTGCTCGAAAAGTACGTGGGGGTGAAGCTGGCGAAGGAGCACCAGAAGGCCGACTGGTCGCGCCGCCCCCTCCCACCCGCGATGCTGGCGTACGCGGCGGCGGACACCCAGCACCTGCCGGTGCTGCGCGAGACGCTGCGCACGCGCCTCACAGAGCTCGGCCGGCTGCCGTGGGCCGAAGAGGAGTTCCGGCGGCTCGAGGAGTTGCGCTGGACCGGCGCGACCGACGGGGCGGACGCCTATCTGCGAGTGAAAGGAGCGAAGGCGCTCGAACCCCGCCAGCTCGCCGCGCTACGGGAGTTGTACCGCTGGCGCGAGAGCTACGCCGCCGACAAGGATCAGGCGACGTTCCGCATCATCGGGAACGATGCGCTGCTCGCCGTGGCGCGCGCGCTGCCGCGCACACCGGACGAGCTGGGGCGCGTGGCGACACTCCCCGGTTCCCTCGCCGCGCGCCACGGCGGCGCGCTGCTCGACGGCGTGCGGCGCGCGCTCGCGCAGGCCGAGGCGGACCTGCCACACATCGAGCGCGCGATCCGGCCGCCGCGCGACCCGAGCGTCGAAGCCCGCGTCGAGCGGCTCAAGACTGCTCGGAACCGCGTCGCCAAAGAGCTCGGACTCGATCCTGGCGTCCTGTGCGGGCGCTCCACCCTCGAGGCCGTCGCGCGCGCGCTGCCCCTGCCAAACGATCGCGCCGGGCTCGCCCGTATCGGGGAGCTCCGGCGCTGGCAAATTGAGGCGCTCGGGGACGCGCTGCTCGCGGCGCTCGCTTAGAGGCCCATCAGCGCCCGCACCTTGGGATCCATCCGCTCCGGCGTCCAGTACGGCTCCCACACGATTTCGATATCCACGTCGGTCACGCCCTCGAGCCCGCGCAGGACGCGGTAGGCGTCGTTCGTGATCATCGGCCCGGCCGGACACCCGGGGGACGTCAGCGTCATCTTCACGCGCACCTCGCCCCCCGCGACCTCGACGTCGTACACGAGCCCGAGATCGACGATGTTCATGTCGAGCTCCGGATCCTTGACCTGCCGGAGCGCATCGCGCGCCACCGTTTCACTGACTCCAACGGGCACCGTCATCCCGACACTCCTCTCCACCGTCCCCTCATGTCGAACCTAGTCGCCCGAGTAGCCGCGCACCAGACAGCGCCGCTGCCGCGCGATCCACGCGTACACCCGCCGCGCCACCGGCAGCACCCCCGGCACCCGGAACAGCCAGGCCAGGCCGCGCCCGCCCGGCAAGAGCCGCAGGATCTCGGGCGCCGCGTCCGCGCCCGCGAACGCCCGACCGTCCGGCCGCACCAGATGCATCGCGGCCGCGAGCGCGGGGAGCGGGATCCCGAGCCGGGCCACGCGGGCTTCGTCCTGAAACGGGACGAGCACCAGGCGGTGTTCCCGATCCCACCGCCGCACCACGTCGACCGAGCGCCGGCAGAAGCCGCACTCGCCGTCGTAGATGAGCGTCGGGCGGTCAGGGCGCATCGGACGCCCGGGCGGCGGCGTCCGCCACCTGACCGCGCACCTCTTTCAGGACCGTGAACGAGCGCCGGGCCCGCGGGGCAAACGCCCGGTTCGTGAGCAGCACGACAAACAGGTCGCGGTCCGGATCGATCCACAGCGACGTGCCGGTCCAGCCGGTGTGGCCGTAGCTCCTGGGGCCGAACGCGGTCCCGGCGCTCGAGACCCGCTCCCCTGTCGGCAGCGCCTGCCATCCCAGCGCGCGCGCCTCGCTCTTGTGGCCGAAGTTGGCCGCGGGCGTCGTGAACAGCTGCACCGTCTCCGCCGCGACGAGCCGCCGCCCGTCGACGAGCGTCCCCTGGCGCAGCATGAATTGGGCGAACCGCGCCACGTCCGTCGCCGTGGCGAACAGCCCGGCGTTGCCCGCCACCCCGCCGAGCTTCGCGGCACTGGGATCGTTCACCACGCCCGCCACCGGGTGCCCGCGCCAGACGCCCGTGGGCGCGATGCGCGCCCGCCAGGTCGCGGCGGGGTGGAACCCGCTCTGGGCGAGTCCCAGGGGCGCGAGCACCTCGCGCGTGACGAAGGCGGCGAGCGGTTCGCCCGCGACGCGCCGCACGATTTCGCCAAGCAGGATCGCGTTCAGGTCGCTGTAGACGACGCGCGTGCCGGGTGGGTAGCGGGGCGTCTCGGTGAGCACCCGCGCGAGCAGCGTCGCGCCGTCGGGAATGGCCTTGAGCTCGGCGTCGGGCAGGTCGGCGCGCAGACCGGACGTGTGCGCCAAGAGCTCACGCACCGTGATGCTCGCCGTGCCGGCGCCGGCGAACTCCGGCACGTAGGTGGCCACGGGCGCATCGAGCCGCACCTTGCCCCGCTCGACGAGCAGCATCAGCGCGGTGGTCGTCGCGACCACCTTGGTGAGCGAGGCGAGATCGTACACGGTACTGTCGGGCGCGACGCTCGGGCTCGAGCGCGACCAGGTGAGCCGCCCGTACCCCCGCGCGTACAGCACGCGGTCGTGCCGCCCGATCACGACGGCGGCACCCGGGTACGCGCCGCGGCGGATGCCGGCTGCGATCACGGGATCGAAGGTCCCGGCGTCGAACCCGGAGGGGAGGGCCCGCCCGACCGCGGCACGTGGCGCCGGGGTCGCGACCGTCAGCGCCTGTAGGAGCAGCACGCCTGCTAGCACCACACGCCCGGAATGCGCCGCCCGCAGGCTGGGCAGCGCCCATCGGCACCGATCCGCTGCTCCCGGATCACGTAGCCGACCCGCTCGATCAAGCGGTCGCCGCAGTCCGGGCACCAGGTGTGCTCCCAGCGGCCCACCTTGCCCGGCAGGTTGCCGGCGTACACGAACTTGAGCCCGGCCCTGGCGCCGAGCTCGCACGCCCGCACCAGCGTCTCGGCGGTCGTGTCGTCCGGATCGGTCATCCGGTAGTCCTTGTGGAACGCGGTCACGTGCCACGGAATCTCGGGGCTCACGGCCGCGATGTAGGCGGCGGCGCGCGCCAGCTGGGCGTCGTCGTCGTTGAATCCCGGCACGACCAGCGTGACGAGCTCGAGCCAGAAGCCGCGCTCGTACACCATGCGGATCGCGTCGAGCACGTGCTGCAGCACGCCGCCGAGCTCGCGGTAGCGCCGGTCGTCCATCGCCTTGAAGTCGATCTTGTAGCAGTCGGTCCAGGGGCGGATGTAGTCGAGCACCTCCGGTGTGGCGTTGCCGTTCGAGATGAACGCTGTCTTCAGGCCGCCTGCCTGCGCGACCTTGAAGACCTCGACCGCCCACTCGGCGGTGATGAGCGGCTCGTTGTAGGAGGATCCCACGAGCTTCGCGCCCTGGCGGCGCGCCAGCCCGACCAGGGCCTCAGGGGTGACGTCGGTCGGGAGCACGCCGGCCGCGTCGTCCCGCAGCGCCTGGCTCGTGAGCCAGTTCTGGCAGTAGCCGCAGTGGAAGTCGCACCCCAACATCCCGAACGTGAGGGTGTCCGAGCCGGGGAGCACGTGGAAGAACGGCTTCTTCTCGGTCGGATCGCACTGCAGGGCGGCGACGTAGCCGGCGGGGGCGAAGAGCGTCCCGTCCTTGTTGTAGCGGACCTTGCAGATCCCGCGCCGCCCCGGCCGGACGAGGCAGCGGTGCCCGCACGCGAAGCAGCGGACCGCGCCGTCCGGGAGCCGCTCGACGAGCTCCCCCTCCCGCACCCTCGCATCGAGCGCCTGGGCGAGGGTGGCCGCGCCCCCGTCGGGCGCTTCGTGGGTGAGGAACGAGACGATGCCGCGGTGTGTCATCGGACCTGCCGCCTGCCTTCCTTCTTCAATATAGCGGGCGGCCTCGCACCCCTAGCTGCCCACCCGCAGCGAGCCCGGTGCGAGCGAGTAGAGGAGCAGCAGCGTGGCGATGTCACGCTGCGAGAGGTCGTGCGCCCGGGGCGCGGCGTACATGATATCGCCCGGGTCGGGCGAGTGATCGAGGCCCAGCAAGTGCCCGATCTCATGCAGCGCCATCACTCGCACCTCGTCCGGCCCGAACGGCTGCCCCTTGGGATCGAACGTCGCCAGCGTGACGTTGCCGCCCTTCAGGTGCCCGTCCTGGTCCCATTCGAGCATGGTCTGCCCCGAGCGCGCCCCCTCGAACTGAATGCGCCACTGGAACTGCACCTCGGCCGAGGCCGAGTCGGCGTCCGGGTTGAAGGCCACGGCCACGCCGGTCTGCTCCCAGCGCTGGAACGCGGCCCGGACGGCGTCGAGAAACGCGGGCTGGAAGTTCGCCACCGCACCGGCCGGCAGGTACACCCGCACCTTCGACTGGGTGCGACCGTCCCAGCGGTGCAGCACCGAGTCGCTGCTCGCACCGACGATGTCGTTCAAATAGGTGAGCGGGGCGGTGGCGCGGATGCGGCGGCGAATCTCGGAGCGCGCGAGCAGCACGATGTAGCTCGGCGTGCCGGGCCCGCTGGGCAGCGGCTGGCTCACGGGCGGCGGGGTGACGGGCGAAGCGGGGGCGGACGCCGCGGCCCGCGCCACGCTGTCGCGGCGGGCCGCGCTGTCGAGCGGCGCGGGCAACGCCGATGGAGGCGCGGGCGGCCGCGGCCCGGCCCGGATGCGGGGCGTCGGCTGCCGGAACGCTCGAAACATCAGCCCCAGCACGAGCGTGGCGAACAGCGCGGACGCGATGACGGACACGCGTCGTTCGATCATCGGCGCAATATGCGAGCGGGCCGTGTCGCGCCGCTAGCTTTGCCTCGGGGGCGCGTCTATGATTGTGGCCTGCTTATGCTTGGCCGGTAAGTGATCGCGTTACCCGCCGCCCCCATCATCCGCTGGCGCGGGTGGGTCCTAGCGGTGTGGGCGGCGCTGTTTGTGCTGTTCGCTCCGCGGGCGTGCCACGTCCAACAAGCACTGGCCCTGCGGGGCAGCACGAGCGAGCCGACAGAAGCGAGCCGCGCCACCGAGCTGTTGAAGGAAGCGTTCCCCACCCCGTTCGCCGACTACGTGGGCGTCGTGGTGCACGGTCCGGTGCGCTGGACCACGCCCCGCTTCGAGGCCGTGCTCGACACGCTCAAGGCGGTGCTCGAGCATCGCAGCTACGTCAATCAG
>Ga0209648_10000885_pt1 | contig 23840 bp, 21 predicted proteins | sample GraSoi2013_115cm_FD_185830 | JGI IMG/M metagenome (GOLD analysis project Ga0209648, IMG submission 185830) | Grasslands soil microbial communities from the Angelo Coastal Reserve, California, USA - Sample 9_17_2013_115cm (SPAdes) (version 2) | ecosystem: Environmental > Terrestrial > Soil >... | reverse complement strand
TGCCGGGCATCGAGATCATCGACCGTTCGTCGGTCAACGCATTCGACGACGCACGCGTGGCTCGCGCAATCGAGGCGACCGGCCGCAAGAAGCTGATTTTCGCTGGCATCTCGCTCGAAGTCTGTGCGGCTTTCCCGGCGATCACAGCCGTGGGCAGGGGACTCGACGCCTATGTAGCGGTCGACGCTTCAGGAACATTCAGCGAGACCAAGCGGCAAGCTGGCCTCCTACGCATGCTACAGGCGGGTGTTATTTTGTCGGACTACGCAACCCTAATGGTGGAAATCCTCAAGGATAATGCGCGACCGGAGGCTGGCGAGGTTTATGCGGCCATGGACATGGGCTGGGCCACACTTGTCGGTCAGATCGCCCGGGCCTACGGAAAGTAAACCGACCCGAGGGGCGGATAACTGGTTAAATGGCTCGGCCCTTCCAGACCACGCGGGAACCCGAGCGGTGCAAGACAGCAGCGCGACTTGCGGTTGACGCGATGGGGTACGGGGGCTACGCTTGCGGGGCCAAGGGAAGCCCAAAGCGGAAATTCCGGTTGTAACCTTTTTCCATTGTTCATGAACCCTAGATGGTAAGAAGACCCGCAGGAGGACGAAACCAATGGAAAAGAGTGGTGCTGCAACCCAGCTAAAGAGAAAAGAAACGAATACCCATGCGACGACAAGCGACCTCAGCCGCGATGGTGTTGTGGAGATCTCAAGCAGCCTGCGTCAATTGCTTGCCGACGTGTTTGCGCTTTATCTAAAGACCAAGAATTTCCACTGGCACATGATCGGACGCCACTTTCGTGATTACCACCTGCTCCTCGACGAGCACGCCGAGCAAGTGTTCGCCATGACGGACGACATTGCGGAGCGAGCGCGCAAGATCGGCGGAGCCACGCTCCGCTCCATCAGCGATATCTCACGACACCAACGTTTGCAAGACAATAACGAAGAATCGGTTGCTCCGAAAGAGATGTTGGAAGAGCTCTTTGCCGACAACCAGCAGCTGACAAGATTCCTGCGTTTCACGCACGAAGTCTGCGAGAAGCACAACGATGTCGCGACCGCCAGCTTGATTGAGAACTGGATTGACGAAACGGAACGCCGGACGTGGTTCCTGTCGGAAATAACCAAAGAAGTTTGATTGAGAATCAGCGTGAAAAGGAGCGCATCGATGTCTACGATCACGACGAAGGACGGAACACAGATTTACTACAAGGATTGGGGCACTGGACAACCGATTGTTTTCTCTCACGGCTGGCCGCTGTCGGCCGATGATTGGGATACGCAGATGCTGTTCTTCCTCAACCAGGGTTTTCGCGTCATAGCCCACGACCGGCGCGGACATGGCCGTTCCTCCCAGACCGGTGGCGGCCACGACATGGATCATTACGCCGACGACCTAGCGGCGCTGACCGCACATCTCGACCTCAAGGAAGCGGTTCATGTCGGCCACTCGACCGGCGGAGGTGAAGTAGTGCACTACATAGCGCGCCACGGCGAAAGCCGCGTGGCAAAGGCGGCAATCCTGAGCGCGGTACCGCCGTTGATGGAGAAGACGCCGGACAATCCGGGCGGGCTGCCCAAAGAGGTGTTTGACGGGTTGCAGGCGCAGCTCGCCGCCAATCGAGCCCAGTTCTATTACGATGTGCCGGCTGGACCGTTCTATGGTTACAACCGGCCTGGCGCGAAACCCTCCCAGGCGGTGATCTGGAATTGGTGGCGCCAGGGCATGATGGGAGGCGCCAAGGCGCACTACGACGGCATCGTCGCCTTCTCTCAGACGGACTTTACGGAAGACCTAAAAAAGATCACAGTGCCGGTCCTCGTGTTGCATGGCGATGACGACCAGATCGTTCCTTATGCCGATTCTGCACCGCTATCGGCAAAGTTGTTGAGGAACAGCACATTGAAAACCTACAAGGGCTTCCCGCACGGCATGCCCACAACCAACGCGGACGTAATCAACGCCGACCTGCTGGCGTTCTTCAAAGGTGCAGCGAAAGCGGCGGCGTAGTTCCTGGTTTGCCCGGCCTTTCGGATTCCCCGCAAAGGCCGGGTAACTCTACAGCAACCAAGCGGCGGAGCATTAACGCCAGAGAAGCGAGAGGACAACTATGAGCGCCAATCTAGATTCCGGTATTTCGCGCCGTCGTTTTCTCTTATCCACCAGCATGGCTGCCACCGTTGGTGTGCTCGCTCCTCGCGATTTGTTCGCTCAAGAAGATGGGCTCGTGCAGACAGCCCGGAGAACAGCCGCCGCCGCTACTATTACCGTCCAGAAACTCCGCGGCAACGTGAGCGTCCTGATGGGCGCTGGAGGAAACATCGCCGTGCTACTCGGTCGCGACGGTAAGCTCCTCATCGATGCTGGCTTTGCCGGCGCCCGTCCAAAGATCGCCGACGCGCTTGCATCCATCAGCTCCGATCCGATCAAGCACCTCATCAACACGCATTGGCACTTTGACCACACCGATGGCAACGAATGGCTGCACTCTGCCGGTGCAGTTATTCTCGCGCACGCGAACACGCGAAAGCACCTCTCTACTACGACGCGAGTTGAGGGCTGGAACTTCACCTTCCCGCCCGCGCCCGCCGGAGCAATTCCTACGGAAGTCTTCGAAGATGAGCGGACTGTGCAACTCAACGGCACGACTATCGCCCTCCAGCACTACGCTCCCGCACACACCGACAGCGACATCTCCGTTCTTTTTACAGAGGCCGATATTTTCCACGTCGCTGACACCTTCTGGAATGGCTACTATCCCTTCATCGACTATTCAACGGGCGGCAGCATCGACGGCATGATCCGCGCTACCGAAGTCAACTTGGCGAAAGTCACGGACAAGATGATTGTCATCCCAGGGCACGGCGCGGTTGGCGACAAATCCCAACTCGCCTTCTACCGCGACCTGTTGGTTGGCACTCGCGAGAAAGTGGCCGCCCTCAAGAAACAAGGCAAATCGCTCGACGAAATTGTGGCCGCAAAGCCTACCGCCGCCACGGACGCAAAGTGGGGCAACGGCTTTAGGAGCCCTAAAGACTTCATAGGAGACGTTTTCCGGGGCGTTTGACGTGATTGCGAGCGAGTCACGAGCAATCCGGTAGAAATGCACTTGGGTGAAAAACGCGCTTTCCGTAGAAGTGCGTGGGAGAGTACACGAAAAAAAATTGTGCCATAACTGTGACGCAAAACCTGTTTTGGCTGACAAAACTGACTTCTTTGACAGGCTGTGTTTGTTGATTCTACGCAACTTATTGAAAACAAAAGTGAGCCCGAAGATTCCGGCTTACAGGCCCGTCCGCCACTTCTCAATGTCTTCGATGTTTTTTTTGAGCCTCGGTGAGTTTGTCTAACACAGTCGTCTAAAGATCCGGCACCAAGACGACGGACCCGGCGTGAACGGGTGGCTGACTCTCGATCCGCTCGGAAGTTATTCGTCACTCGCCACAACCTGTGCTCTCAGTCGACCCCATCGGGAATCTGTTATTCTGCGAAGTATATGGCCTCTCACTTGAGACACTTCGGTTTCGGGCTGCGCGTTCTTGTTTTGAGCTTCGCCTTCTGCCTTGGTGGCATCGCTGTCCACGCCCAGGAGGCTAGCGTTGTTCCGCCTTCTGCGGATTCCAAGGCCGCCACCACCGCCGATTTCATTGCTGCCGCCGACGAAGTCCTCGGCCAGATGAGCCAAATCACCGGCCTCAAATTGGTCACGCCACTGAAAAAATCTTTGCGTTCGCGCGAGGAAATCCGCGCTTACGTCATCAAGCAGATGAATGAAGACAAAAATTCCGCCGAACGCTACGCCGACCAGCGCAGCGCCGAAGCCTTTGGACTGCTTCCCAAGGGATTCGACCTCGATTCCTTCATGGTGAACGTGCTCACGGAACAAATCGAAGGGCTCTATGATCCGAAAACCCACGAATTCTACATCGCCGACTGGAGCCCGCTTGCCGACCAGCGCATGGTCATGGCCCATGAACTGACGCATGCTCTCGAGGACCAGCATTTCCAGATCGAGGCGTGGGTAAAAGCAGCCCGTCCAAACGAGGATGCCGAACTGGCGCGCGACGCCGTGCTCGAGGGCAGCGCCATGGCCGCCATGGTCGACTATCTGATGCTCGGGACCGGACGCTCGCTGAAGGATTTGCCGGACTTCGATCCCAGCATGTTGCTCGGAGATTTGGGCAGCACTCCGACGCTGCAAAAAGCTCCGCCGTTCCTCAAGGACGCGCTAATCTTCCCCTATCTCGGCGGACTTACCTTCTCGGCTGCACTTATGAAGAATTCCGGCTGGGCTGCTCTGCCGGGCGTGTTCGAGAAGCCGCCGGTTTCCACACAGCAGATCCTGCACCCGGCGCTTTATCGGTCCGGCAAGACTCCCGCGAGTGTCGCTCTTCCGCGGCTCGAGAAATTGCTCGGCGACAACTGGTCAAATCTCGACGAAAACATCATGGGTGAATTCGGCTGGAAGGAAGTGTTGAAACAATTCCTCGACAACGACCGCGCCAAGACTCTGGCAGCGGCCTGGGACGGCGACCGCTACATCCTCTTCGAGCAGAAACAAACGAAGAAACTCATTCTTGTTACCAAGCTGCACCTGGATAGCGAGGAACACGCGGTGCGTTTCTTCGGGCAATATTCGGAAGCGCTCGAGAAGAAATACTCTGAACGGTCGAATTTGCTTCGCCGCCCAAACTTTTTTTCTTTTGATACTCCCGATGGCGGCATGTTCCTGGATTGTTTGGGAGACGAGTGCGTGACCATGGAAGGGGCGGCACGCAACGTCTTCGACGCTTTCACCAAAGCCCTGAAATGGCCTTTGGCTCCGCAACCGGTCGAGCGCCCTGGGGACGTGCCGAAGAAGACGGCCGTGATTTTTTCTCCAGCCGCGCGACCCGCTGCAGGAACTTTTTCTCCAGCCGCGCAAACCGGGCTGTAAGGAACGGATCGCGCGAATTGGCGCGCTGGCGCTGAAGTTTGGCGATGGCCAATTTCGCAAACTCAGCAGCCTTGGCCGGGTCTTTGGCGTGACGTTCGTAGTACATGGCCAATTGTTCGCAAGCGTGAATGCCGTCGTGCGGATCAGCGGCGATTTCCAGCCAGATCTCGGCGGCGCGCGCGTGTTCGCCGCGGCGCTTGGCCATCAGCGCAAGTTCGCGGCGCGCCTTTGGGCGGAATTCCGGCGGCAGCCCAATTTGCAGAGCTTGCGCGCACGCGGAGTGCGCGCGATCGTTCTCCCCGCGGCGCTGGAGAAATCGCGATAGCCCGAAGAGGTCGAGGCTTTCGATTTCGTTCTCAGTGCCGGCCGGCTCAGAAAGCAGCGCGTTGATTTTGCCGAAGAGAGCGGCGAGCCCGCGCAAATCCATCTGATTGTGGCGTACCACTCCCGCGAGAGGTTCGGCGGGACCGCCGCGCAGGTAGTCGAAATAAAATTGCGGGATAAGCGCCGACGCCACGTCGTTCTCCCGATGCCAGCCGAGGCGCGGGGCGTCGAGGACGTGGCGCTCGAGTTCGACAAGCCGCACCGAACCGAGGCGGAGCTTCCACAACGCGCGCGCGGGATGCAGCAAATCGAGATGCGCCGCGAGCTTCGGCACGGCGATGGAGCGCGTCATGGTGAAGCGATTTTCGAGCAGCGGCCAATCGAACGATTTGCCGTTGAACGTAACGAGCACCGGGCGCTCGGCGACGCGCGCGGATAACTCATGAAGTAGTGAATATTCTTCCGTGAAATCGCGCATGAAGAATTGCTCGACCTGCAATCCGCCCGCATCCCACCACGCCAGGCCAATCAGAAATGCGTACGTTCCTGTGCCTCCGGCGAGGCCCGTGGTTTCCGTGTCGAGGAAAAGCCATTTTTCCGGATCTTCGAGCGCGGCGCGGGTTTTGCGGCATAGCGATTCGTCGCGCGTGCGGGAAAGTAATTCGAGTGTTGTGGACGAGGGGTCGGTAAATTCCGGAGTGGAGAACCAGTTTCGAACGGCCAGGTGCTCGCCGAAATGATTTTTGGCAACGCCCGCGCCGAGGAGCCGGCCGAGCGAGTCTGCTTCGTCGGGCGTTCGAATGGCGGCGGGTCGCGCGGAGATTGGCCGTGCGGGCTTCAGCGCGGCGAGTCTCGAGAATTTGTCGGCGGCGGCGGACATCTAGGCACACAACCTGTCGAGGATGGCGAGGGCGGCTTCTTTTGCGCGCGGGGCGAGATCGCCGGCGGGGCCGACGCAGGAAGGGCAGCCCTGTTCGCAGGCACAGGCGGCGATGAGTTCGCGCGTTTTTTGTACGAGGAGAGCGTGCGTTCGAAAGAGAGGTTCAGAAAAGCCGATGCCGCCGGGGTAGGCGTCGAAGAGGTAAAGATTTGGTTCGAAGAATTCTTTGGCGTTGGGGGAGATTGCGTCTTCCATGCGGGACGGAGTGAAATTTTCAATCGTGTCGAGTAGGGGCGCAGCATGCTGCGCCCCTACAACGGCGGATGCGGATTCGGAATCAGCAGCGGGAGGGCGCTCGCCGATGGCGGTGCCTAGGTCGCGGCTGTCGCACATGAGGAGGAGGGTGGCGACGGATTCGAGGGCGTGGAGAAGGCCGAACATGCCGCTTTGGCGCTCGCTCACGGTGAAGGGAAGTGATTCGAGCAGCGGGCGTTCGAGGGTGATCCAGTAAGAAGTGGTGTGCATTTCGTTTTCGGGGAGTTCGAGCCTGCCGTCGCCGATATTTTCGTTGGTGAAGAATTTGATTTTCTTGAAGCCGACGACTTGGGAGCGGACGAGGACGTCGCCGTGGGAGAAAGAGGAAGTAGCGGACGAAGAGGGCGCAGCATGCTGCGCCACTACAAAGGAAGTGGCGTCGGCGCGTTGTGAGGTGGCGGCGATTTCGAGGACGCGGACTTGGGTGTAGCGGACGGCGTCGGTGTAGTAGTCGACGTCGACGCGCTTGACGTAGGCCTTGCGCTCCTTGAAATCGAGATGCTCGACGTGGTGTTGCTGGCCGCCGTGAATGTAGATGGCTTTTTCGTGGAGGAACACCAGCGCGCTGGGGAAATCGATTTCGCCGATGACGGTGGGCGCGCCGGTGACGTCGATGATCACGAAATTGTCGCTGGTTACGGAGCGCAAGCTGATGGTATCGGCGGGATAGGCCTCCTGCGTCCAGTGGTAGTTTTCTCCGGCGAGATGCAGAAAACCAGCTTCGGCGAGCCGCGCGCAAAGATCGGGCAGGTCGACATCGCCGAATTTGTCGCCTGGAGCGATGGGCAATTCGAACGCGGCGCATTTCAAATGATTGATCAGGATTTCCAGGTTGTCGGGCTGGATGAAGGCGTGCTCCGGAGTGTTGCCGAAGAAATAGTCGGGATGGCGCACGATGAATTGATCGAGGGGCGCCGAGGAAGCAACCAGCACGGCGCAAGAGCTTCCGCTGCGGCGTCCAGCGCGGCCGGCGCGCTGCCAAGTGGCGGCGATGGTGCCGGGATATCCGGCCATGACGACGGTATCGAGGGAGCCGACATCGATGCCGAGTTCGAGCGCGCTGGTGGAAACGACACCGCGGATTTTTCCATCGCGGAGGCCGCGTTCGATTTCGCGGCGCTCGTTCGGCAAGTAGCCGCCGCGGTAGCCGCGGATGGTTTCCGGTTTTCCGGGCAACTGCGGATTCGCTTGCTGCAAATAGGTGAGGAGAATTTCCGTGTGCAGGCGCGAGTTCGCGAACACCATGGTTTGCAGATCGTGCTTCAGGAATTCCTGCGCCACGCGCGAAGCTTCGTTGATGTAGCTGCGTCGGATGCCGAGCGCGCGATTTACGACGGGCGGATTGTAGAAAACGAAAGTCTTCTCCGCGGCCGGCGCGCCGTTCGAATTGAGGACTTCGACTTCGGATTCGAGAAGGCGTGAAGCGAGTTCGCCGGGATTGGCGATGGTTGCCGAGCAGCAGACGAATTGGGGATCGCGGCCGTAAAACCGAGCGATGCGGCGGAGGCGGCGCAGTACGTTGCACAAGTGGCTGCCGAAAACGCCGCGGTAGGTGTGCAACTCGTCGAGCACGATATAACGGAGGTTTTCGAACAGGCGCGTCCAGCGCGTGTGGTGCGGCAGAATCCCGGTGTGCAACATGTCCGGGTTGGTCAGAACGATGTGACTTTTTTCGCGGATGGCTTTGCGGGCATCGGCAGGCGTGTCGCCATCGTAGGTGAAAACGCCGAAGCGATTGTCCATGCGCTGGTTGAGGTCGTGCAGTTCGGCGAGCTGGTCTTGCGCGAGGGCTTTGGTGGGGAAGAGGTAGAGCGCGCGGGAGTCGGAATTTTCGAGGACGGCGTTCAAGACGGGCAAGTTATAGCAGAGCGTTTTTCCGGAGGCGGTTGGCGTGACGATGACGACATTTTTTCCGGCGTGGACCGCTTCCGCAGCAGCGGCTTGATGGGTATACAAGCGGCGAATGCCTTTGGCGGCGTAAGCGGAGGCGAGATCTGGATGCACCCAAGCAGGGAAGTCCGCCCACTGGGCCTCGCGAGCGGGAAAATGGCGCACCGCTGTCAGGATTTCGCCGTTGTGATCGCGGGCGGCGAAGGACTCCAGTACTTCGTGAACGCGGGTGATGGCTGCCGGCGTGGTGGCTTTGCGAACTGCTAGTGATTCGGGCATGAAATGCCCCTTTCTATAAATTCGCCTTTTATTCGCCAACGGTAGCACGCGGCGTTTTGCGGTGCAAGGCAGAAAATGCGCTTAGTGGTAGGTCAGTTTCCGATTATCCGTGCTTACCTGGCACTTAGAGCCAAAAAATCGCTCAGGGCTTTTCAGGAACGATGTTTCTCGCAGATTCGATACACGCGGGCTGCATACGCCCTTCTTTTTCTGGGGACACCAGCATGCGTTTCATGACCGGAATCTAGCAAGCGGTGCAGCTGGATGCAAGACATGCCTGATTCACGCTAATCGGAAACTGAACGGTTGGTCGAAACCTAGTGAGCGGCTTGGGCAGCGAGGGTTTCGATCACGGCGATATTGGGAAGCAGCTCGGACGGGAGATGGTGGCGCGTCTGGAGATAGGCCGGCGCATTGTAGGAGATCCAGACTTTGCCGGCGGCGTCTTCGGCGATGAGGATTTTGAGCGGGAGATCCAGCGCGGCGCTGGGTGAGGCGAGCATCAGCGGTGTGCCTGCTTTGGGATTGCCGAAGATGAGCAGCTTGGTGTTTGGCATTTTCAGGCCGGCGCTGGCGGCTTCGCCGCTGTGGTCGACGATGGTGAAGAGCTTTACCCCTTTGGCTTGCAGGATGGATTGCAGGCGGGTGACGGTTTCTTCGACGGAATGATTGCTGGCAGTGCGAACAATGCCGTTCTCGGGAATCGATGGCATGGAAGTCTCCTGAGATTTTGATGGATTATTCTGCGTGATGGGTCGCACGGAAATCAGATAGGCGGCCATGGCCACGCCGAGGATGGCAAGAACTAGAGCGACAGTGACGGCAAGCGCAGAGGGGTTCGAGAGCATGGCTTCGGGCCGCTGAAGCTGCTGCAGCAGCCGGCGGTAGCGGACAAGCGAGAGCAGGCAGACGAACACGCCAAGAAAAATTAGCGCGGTACCGAACCAGAGCGAGAGGCCGTACGACTGCGACGAAAGATTGGGCTGATTGAGGCTGAACTCCCGCAAGAAAATTCCAAAGCGGGCGAGGACGAAGCCGAGTCCCATGAGAGCGAGGCCGGCGCGAATCCAGGCGAGAAAGGTTCGCTCAACGGCGAGAAAGTCGCGGGGAGTGGCTCTGGAGTCGTCGGGCATGGCGAAGATTTCAAAAAGAGTTTTAGCGAAGCCGCAGAATCAATATAGCACCGATGATGAAAAGGAGAGCGGAGGCGGCGAAAGCGGTTTGGACGTTGAAGGCGCTCCAGAGAAAGCCGACCATGAGGCTGGAGACGAAGTCGCCGACGGCGTTGACGGCGGCGAGCGTGCCGAACGCCATGCCGTGTTGTTCTTTGGGGACCAGTTCGGCGGACAGAGAATCCTCGAGCGCTTCTTCGGTGCCGACGTAAAGGCCTGCGAGGACAAAAATCACGGCGAGCAGCCACAGGGAATGTGTTCCGGTGCAGAGAAGAATCGCGGTGACTCCGGCGAGGGCGTAGCCGGCGGCAAGCACCGCTTTGCGATGGGGAACATGGTCGCTGAGCCAGCCGCTCGCGTAGGCTGAACCGGCATAGAAAACGTTGTGCAGCGTGTAGAGGCCGACGGCGAGGGATGCAGCACGGGCCATGCCGTGAGCGGGCGTGAGCATTCGCGTGGCATAGAGAATCAGCAGGGAATGGGAAAAATCGCCGGCGCCAAAAATGCCGACACCCACCAGCAGGCGGCGGAACGGAGGCGGCAGTGCTTTGAGGCCGAGCAGAAAAGACCGCTGGGGCTTCGGCGCGGCAGGACGCTCGCGAACGAGAAGCCAGAAGGACGCAACCGCGATGAGACCTGGCAGGAGCGTCCAAAGAAAAACTTTGCGGTAAGAATGGCCGGTGGCTTCGAGAAGCCAGAGCGCGGTGAGCGGGCCGGCGATGGCGCCTACCGTGTCCATCAGGCGTTCGAGACCGAAGGCGCGGCCGTAGGCGTTGGGAGGAACGTCGGCGGCGAGGAGTGCTTTTTTGGCAGGCGAGCGAACGCCGCGGCCGAGCCACGCGGCAGCGCGACCGAATAGAACGTGATAGGCGTGAGTGGCGAAGGCAAAGGAAGCGGTGGCGAACGCGGTGAAAGCGTAGCCGAAGACGGCGAGGGGCTTCCGGCGCTTCAAGCGATCGGTGTAGTGGCCGGAGGCGAGTTTTGCAAAGCTGGAGAGTCCGTCGGCGATGCCTTCGATGGCGCCGAGCCAGACCGGGCCCGCGCCGATGGCGGCCAGGAATGCGGGGAGCACGGCTGTGGCGGTTTCGTGGCTCCAGTCGCTGAAGAGGCTGGTTAGGCCGACGCCAAGGACGGTGCGGTTGAGCCAGGGAGTTCGTTTAGAGGATTCAGTCACGGCAGAGCAGTTTAACGTGAACAGCAGCTAGTTAAGAAATTAGGGAACTTCCGATTCGCGGAGTTGACCCGCCGGCGGCGTGGTATTCGGGGTCGACATCCAGATTTGCAACTCACCGATGTCTCGCGAAACCGTGCGGCTGGCGCCCAGAAGAACCGCCGCCAAGAGAACACTGCACAACGGAATTACATACATCGCGTTGTGCAGGCCGACGCCGCGGAAGTGCTCGTTCAGGCGGGTGGCGCCGGCTTCGGCCATGGCGAGGTGCGCAAAGTAATCGCTGAGCCTTCCCGTCACAACAGGCCCGAAGCTCCCGCCGAGCAAGTACATCGCAAAAAAGTAGAGAGCCATAGCGGTGCCACGAAGGCTGGGCGGAACGATGTCATGGATGGTGGCATAGACGCAGGAATAGTAAAGATAGCTGAGCAGGCAGCCCATGCCCATAAATGCTCCGAAGAGAAGCAACTGCCCCTGGGGCAGGTTGAAAGCCAAGAAGATGAATATCGCCGCGAGAAACAGCGACAGTGAGGAAAGCAAAAGTCGCCCGTTGGAGCGGACTCCGGCAATGCGATCGGCAGCCCATCCGCCCAGCAAAAGGCCGGGAATTCCTGCAAGGCCGAAGGTAATGGCGGCAAGCGTATTCGCTTGTTTGAGATCGAGAGAGTGAAAGCGGCTGAGATACGCGGGCAAGAAGGTCGGGATCGCGTACATATTGAAATTAGACAGGGCGCCGGTGATGATGATCCAACGAATAGTGGGAATTTTCAAAACCGACCAGTAGGGCGAGCCCTGGTGCGGCCGCCCCGCCAGCGGCGCGCTTTCTGAAGCGCCGCGCGGCGGATCGAACAGGCGCATTGCCAGCACAGCAAGCAGTAAACCGGGAAGGCAGGCAACGTAAAATGCTGTTCTCCAACCGTAGGCGGCCGCGACGTGGCCGCTCACAAAAGAGCCCAGGAAATTGCCGATCGGAAGCCCCAGCATGAAGAGCGAAAGGGCATGGGCGCGGCGCGCAGCGGGGTAGAGATCGCCGATGAGAGAGTTGGCCGCCGGAGCGCAAGTTGCCTCGCCCACACCGACACCCAGACGTGCGGCAAACAACGAACCATAGCCCCAGGCGAATCCCGAAGCGGCTGTGAGCAGGCTCCAGGCTGCAACGCCCAAGCTGAGCAACCGGGGGCGCTTCCAGCGATCGGCCAATCGTCCGAGCGGCACGCCTACCAGGGCGTAGAGGAGGGTGAAGGCGGTGGCCAGCCAACCGATTTGCGAGTCTGTCAAGGCCCATTGCTTGCGAATGGGTTCGACGAGAGCGCCTAAGATTTGGCGATCGTAAAAGTTGAGAAGGTTGATGGCAAACAGAATGGCAAGTGTGTAACGGGCCCGATCCCCGAATTGATTCACACCCACCTCGCCCGCGGAGTGTACGTGAAAGGCGGGAGGATTGTACAGCAGCGGGCCTGAAAGCGGGTGCGGTCGCCAACAATTCTATTTGCAGGAAGCGGCGCTGCTAGTTCTTGGCAAGGCGTAGAGGTTGACGCGAACTTTTCCTTGACCTTTCCTTAATTTGTGATACACTTATCTCCGTAGATTACTGCGTATGGAGTGCGGGAGCTTGCTCCCGCTTTTCTTTCTTACCCGCAGCCAGTCTGGCTGTTCTCAAGTCCCCAACAACCAAAAACGCGTCCTTTAGAATCAATCAGTTACGAATTGCAAATTTCGTAAGTCTTTTCTTTTGATATTCATGCAAATTGGTGGGGGTGTGGGGCCTCCTCTCACTCCAACTCTCGGCTCCCCCGCTCACAAGTGGTTGGCCAGCCGAATCAATAGTGGAAACGATAGCGCAGTTGCACAAAAAGTTCGCGCGGATTCAGGTAGTGGGTGCCGCCGAAGGTGAAGCTGTTGTCGAGGAGGACGCGGCGGTTGGCGACGTTGATGGTTTGCAAGTTGACGGAAAATTTGTCGCTGAACTGTTTGCCGAGAGAAAGGTCAAAGGTGGTGTGCGGCTGGAGATGATCGCCGGGGATATTCGGATTGCTGTTGGAGAACCCCGAAGCGTAATAGACGTCCGTTGAAAGATAGGCACGCCAGGGCAAGGTGTACTGGCCGCCGAGATGCAGCGTATCGCGCTGGTCGTGGTCGAGAAAGAAATATCCAGGTGGCGGAACGGGGCAATCACCGATCAAACCGCCGACGATGCCGCAGCGGCCGAGCGCCAATTGATTCGAGTAGGTGAGATAGAACTGGGCGCGATTGCGGAGACGTGGCGAGCGGAGCGTCAGCTCCCAGCCATTGATTCGCGCGGCCTGCACGTCAACAGGGAAGAAGATGTTGGAGTTATTCAGGCTGTTGTGGTCGAAGAAGTTAGTGGCGCGAGTCAGAAAGTTATCTGCATCCAGGACCCAGCCCTTGAAGGGAATAGTGACTCCGAATTGATGCTCTTCGTCCCGCTCACCATGCAGAGGCACGAAATCGAGCCCCTGCTGGGTTCGGATATCGTTTAGCGCAGGTCCAGATAGCGTGCCAAGAGGTGGCGCCTGATAGAAACGGCCGTAAAAGCCACGGAACACCCAATTCAGCTTGGGGATTCGTAAGGAAGCGCCGGCTCGCGGACTGGTGGCATTTTCAACCACACCGCCGGAAAAATGAGTCTGACGCAACCCGCCGTTAAGCGTCAGCCACGAAGTGACTTTGAATTGGTCCTCAACAAATGCGGCAATCAGGCTGCCGGCGGGGGTTTGCGCCAGTGGCGGGATGACCGTGCCGCTCGTGTCGTTATAAATCACGTGGAAAAATTGATCGTCTTGCTGCGCGAAGCTGTAAAGACCGGCTCGCGCGTTGTTGCGTCCTTTTACCCAGGAGACGCCCGCCTGTCCGCCTCCATATTTCGAGGAGCGGTCTTGCGTCGCGGCGCTGGGTATGTCGTTCGGATCGCTGCGGTAGTTGGCACTGTTGTAGTGAAAGAAAGGCGATACGGTGAGTACGAGACCCGAGCTGAAAGTGCGAACCCAGGAGAAGGCGGCGAAAGAATCGCTCTCGCGGTTGGCGTCGCGCAGGATCGTGGTTGGATCGCTGGGATCATTCGGCACTTGATAAAAATCGCGGCGCGACTGAGCAATCAAGCGAAGCTGGTTCTGCGGATCCAGGTTGAAGATGAGCGAAGTAAAGCCGCCGAAGCCGTTGGCGGCGTCGTGTTGGACCGCGGAGGTTGGAGTCTGCAAGCCGAGATTGGTGCGGTTGCCGCTCACGCTGCCGTAATAGGCAAAACGATTGGAGTGGCCCCCGAAGTTGAGCTGATCATCGGTTTGATAAAAATTTCCGGCGGAGAGGACGAGCTCGGCTTCATTGTTGCGCTCGAATCCGGTGCGCGGGGCGACGTTGAAAATGCCGTAGGTGCGGTCGCCGTAGTCGGCGGAGTAGCTGCCGCGCTGCGTCTCCAGAGTATCAATGTCCTTGGGATCGATCTGCGGGCCGAGGTTGCTGGCGATGTTGGTGTTGGGGATCGAAACGCCGTCGATGAGCCAGCCCACTTGGTGCCCGCCGCGAACGTGGAGCTGGTCGTGCGTTAAATAGGAGCCAGGCACGTAATTGGTGATCATCGCGAGACTGTTGGTGCGCGCGGCGCCGGGCGTTTCCTGAATTAACAGGCGGTCGACGAGAGTCGTCGGCGTGACCGTCTCCGTCTGCGCCGCGTCGGCCGAGACGATTACCGTCTCGTTCTGCGCGGGAAGCCGCAGCTCAAAATGCAAAATCGGCGCAGCCCCGGACAATACCGCGACGCTTTGCTGGTCAGCCACAAAGCTCGCCTCAGAAATCGCGACAGTGTATTCACCTAGGGGAACCGCATCAAAGTGAAATTGCCCCGCGTCGTCCGTGCGAGTATTCAGAGTAAACTCCGATGTTTTCGCTTTCAAAATAACCTGGATATCGGAAACCGGGCGATGTTGGGGATCGTGAACGATCCCGCGTACGGTACCGAAAACCGTGGCGAAAGCCGGGAGAGCGGCAAATAAAAAAACTACGAATAAAAATGCACGTTTCATGAGATCTCATTCTCCTGAAAAGGATAAGTCGCGCGGCATCCGAGCCGCGGTTGGGGCTGAACAGCGAATGTGAGGGAAGATGGCGGCGCGTCAGCCGGCTGCGGAAACGAAGCGAGGAGGAGGAGAGAGAGGTTCAGTGGAACGAGGGAAATCCGAGGGTTTCGCCAATTCGATCGGCGACTCGATTGCCGCCGCCGCGGCCATGGCTACCGATGGAGGCAGCACGAAGGCAATCGAAGTAAGCAGCGAGCGGTCAGAATCATGACAGCAAGACATACTGCACGCCATCATTCCAGACATGTCGTGCCCGCAATCCATCTGATTCGCGAGTGCCGCAGGAGTTTTCTGGTGATGATGCGCGGGAATCGGGCATTGACCGGACATGCAGCATGCGGACTGATACGACGACCATGCGGCTCCCGCGAGCGGCGCATAAAGCAAAACAACCACGAGCAAACAGAAGCTTGCGGTAATCGAACGGCGGCGATGTTGATCGCGGAGGGTCACGGTTGGCCCGCTGGCAACTTAATCTTACGCCAAAAAGCCTGCTCAAGCATCATCATTCCGGATGGATGGCGATCCCATTTCCGCACTCTGGCCAATAAGGACAGCGCTATCCTTCGAATCTTGACTTGGCGCCCGGCACGTCGCAGACTCGAATCATGGCTCACAGTTATATTAAGTTGGATTTTGGCACGGACGAGGAAAAGGCGCAGCAGGCGCGACACAAACTCGACGTTTGGAAGCAGGCATTTCGCCTGGACAAGCGGCTGCTCTACAAGCTCGACCGTCCTGAGAGCGACGCGGGCGAAGTGGTTGCGAAGCCCGAGCAGGTTGAGAAGCCAGCGGCTGCCTCCCAATCCAAGGGAAAGACGGCAGCGAGTCCCAAGGCAAAAACGGCGGCCAAAGCAAGCGAGCCGGCTGCGGAGAAACCAGCGTCAGCTGCCAACGGGAAAGTCAGCTTGCTGGTGAGGCTCTATTTTTCTTCGCACGAGAAGCTTTCCGAGCAGCGCTGGCTCGACCGCATTCCGTCGGAGGAGCCTTTCAAGAGCGCCTCGCCGAAAGTCGTCCATCACAGCGATCCGGAATTTGAATCGACGGACCGGCAATTCGAGTCTCTGGAGTGATTTGAGCGAGGCAAGGGTTTTGCGGATTCGTGCTTTCGATGCCAAATTGGCTGCAAAATTCCGAGCATTTGGTTTGGCCTGAACCACCCTTTTGAACTGACTCCGGTGGAAATCCGCTATAATTGAGTCTTGCAGAGGTCCGAATTCCAACTCGAGGGCAGAACGAATGGCGTTACAAACGCGCGTCAAATTGGCAAAGCTTGACGCCCCCAAGGTTCACGGACTCGATCACGACACCCTGATTCGTATTTACCGCACGATGTTCCTCTCGCGAAGGCTTGACGACCGCGAGATTCAGCTGAAACGCCAGAACAAAATCTACTTCCAGATCTCCAGCGCGGGGCACGAGGCGATTTGTGCCGCCATGGGGCTGTTCCTGCGCCCGGGAGTCGACTGGATTTATCCTTATTACCGCGACCGCGCGCTTTGCCTCATGCTCGGCGTTACCCCCCTGGAAACCCTTCTTGCGGCGGTGGGAGCAAAGGATGACCCCAGCTCCGGCGGCCGGCAGATGCCGTCGCACTGGGGCCAGCCCAAGTTGAATATCGTCAGCAAGTCCTCCTGCACGGGCACGCAATTCGTGCAGGCCGTGGGCGCCGCCGAAGCCACGCTGTATTACGAGGGACGCCGCAAGGCGCTGGCCCAGGCGAAGAAAGCGCCGCTCGGCGAATATGTCAACCACGAACGCGACGAAATTGTTTATGTTTCGGGCGGAGACGGAGCCACCAGCGAAGGCGAGTTCTGGGAATCCTTGAACGTCGCATGCGGCAAGAGACTTCCCCTGCTGTACCTTGTGGAAGACAATGGCTATGCCATCTCCGTGCCGGTTGAAGTTCAGACGGCCGGCGGGAGCATCTCGAAACTGGTGCGAAGTTTTCCCGCGCTGCACGTGGCGGAATGCGACGGCACTGATCCCATCGAGAGCTACTCCGTCTGCAAAGAAGCGGTGCAGTACTGCCGCGAGCGCCGCGGCCCCGCGCTGATCCATGCGCACGTGACGCGCCCCTATTCGCATTCGCTTTCCGATGACGAAAAATTGTATAAGTCCGCCGAGGAACGCGAAGAAGAGGCGCGCCGCGATCCGATTTCAAAGTTTGCGCTTTTTCTGGTGCGAGAAGGCATCCTCGACCAGAAGCAGATCGAGAGCCTGGAAGCGGAAGTCGACAATGAAGTCCGCGAGGCCGCCGACCAGGCGCTGGCCGCGGAAGAGCCGTCCATTGATTCGATTCGAATGAACGTGTATTCGCCGGACGTGGATCCGGCGTCCGCCGCGTTCGAATCGGAGCCCCAGTTGCACGGCGCGCCAAAGACCATGGTGGAAATGGTCGCGCTTACCCTGGCCGACGAGATGGCGCGCGACGAGCGCATCACCATTTTCGGCGAAGACGTCGCCGACGCCAGCCGCGAAGACAGCCTCAAGCAAGTAAAGGGGAAGGGCGGCGTCTTCAAGGCCACCGCGGGATTGCAGCGCAAGTACGGCAACGACCGGGTGTTCAATACTCCGCTCGCGGAAGCCAGCATTGTGGGGCGCGCCCTGGGGATGGCCACGCGCGGCTTAAAGCCCGTCGCGGAAATTCAGTTCTTCGACTACATCTGGCCGGCCATGATGCAGATTCGCGATGAATTGTGCGTGATGCGCTGGCGTTCGAATGGAGCTTTCAAAGCCCCGGTAGTTCTACGTGTGCCAATCGGCGGTTACCTGACCGGCGGCGGCGTGTATCACAGCCAGAGCGGCGAATCGATTTTCACCCACTGCCCGGGCCTGCGCGTGGTGATGCCTTCCACCGCGCTGGACGTCGCGGGCCTTTTGCGCACGGCCATCCGCTGCGACGACCCAGTGATGTTCCTCGAGCACAAGCATCTCTACCGCCAGCCCTACAATCGTTCGGAGCATCCCGGGCCCGATTTTACGATTCCGTTTGGCAAGGCCAGAACGGTGAAAGAGGGCAGCGACCTCAGCATCATCACCTACGGTGCAGTGGTCCATCGTGCGGAAGTCGCGGCGGCGCAGCTCGAGCGCGAAGGCATATCCGTTGAAATCATCGACCTGCGTTCGCTCTCGCCCTACGATTGGGAAGCCATTGCGGCGACCGTTCGAAAGACGCACCGGGTCATCGTGGCCTACGAAGACATGCTGAGCTGGGGCTACGGCGCGGAGATCGCGGCGCGCATTGCGGACGAACTCTTCGAGGATCTGGACGCCCCGGTCAGGCGCGTCGCTGCCATGGATACCTTCTGCGCGTACCAGCCCAAGCTGGAGGACGTAATCCTGCCCCAGACGAGCCACATTACGGCAGCGGTGAAGCGGCTTCTGGAGTATTAGGCCGATTGGCTTTAGAATACCCATGAGAATCGCCAAGAGAAAATTAGCACGAGAAGCAACCATCTGCGCGTTGCTCGGTCTACTTATAGCGGTGGTCGGCCGGTTTGCGTTCCTTACCAAAGATATTCGGGCCGAAGCGAGCGTCGCCGGCGCGCGAGCTGTCCGTGCATTTGCATTCGGAAGGGAATCTGCGCTGGCTGCCGAAGCTATGGGTCAATTTGTGCCACACGGATTCGTCGCTACAAAGGACGTGTACGAGGGTTACGATGATGTCGGACACAAACTGGTCGATACTATCCTGTTCCATCAGCTTGTCGAAGTTCCACTGACGAATGGACTCGTTTTATATGTTGAAGAGTGTAGGACCCATGCCGACGAAAATGAGGATTGCGTGTTTATGGCCGTCCCAAGCAGTATCGAAAAAGATTACTGGGCCACGTACAAAAACTACGAGCGCGACAGTCTTTTTAAAAATGGAATTGCATCGCTTTACTTCGGCATGTGGGGCTTTCCCGGTGGATTGGGCATTTGGTTGCTGTATCGACTGACAGCGTTCGCAATCAGGGGATAGAAACTTTTTCGACCCCATCTTCGTATTTACAGGTAGGGAAGCCAGGTAAAATCGCTCTGTGGGGGTGACCCAATGACTTGCGTAAACTGCCAAAAAGACATCGCTGTGGGTTCGAGGTTTTGCTACAACTGCGGCGCCAAACAGCCGGAAACTCCCGCGCCAGGCCTCTCCCCGGCGACGGGCGGCAAGAAGAAACTGATGCGCTCGAGCACCGATAAAAAAATTGCGGGCGTGTGCGCCGGCCTCGCCGACTATTTTGATCTTGATCCCACGATCGTCCGGGTCCTTTGGTTCCTGGCCGTATTTTTTGCCGGGACAGGCGTACTTGCTTACATCATTCTTTGGATTGTGCTTCCTGTGGCCCCGGCGGGCGTAATTCCGACCTCGGCGACCGCGGCTACTTAGACTACCTGCCAAAATCAAGCCCCATCATGAATTCGGAGCGAATCGACGGTGCTCGCTTCTGGATTGCCGGAAGTTAATTGCGCTCAGCGGGCATGGGATAGGACCCAACTGGCGAAGGCGTGCCACGCGGCCGTTCTGCCGATGGGTACCCTCACCTGCTGGACGAAGATGAGAAAAGCTCCGGCCCAGAGCGTAACGCGATAAACCTTGCGCGTGGACCACAGGTCATAAGCCGCCAGGACGAGCAGGAAGATGTAGGTGACCAGCGCTACCCTAATCGGGTTTCTGTACGTGAGGGGGAAGCGTAAACGGGCGATGGGGGCGATCAACAGCGCAGTCGTGGCGATGAGGATGAGGCGCTTGTGCACTGGCGGATTAGAGCGGGCGCGGAACGCAAAAAAGATGAGCGTCCCAAAAATCAGCATGTCCGTCAGGGGAATGATGTAAAAAAACTGCGGATCCCGGCCTGGAGGGCCGGTTCCCCTCACCAGCAAATCAGTGGCCGCCAAAACCCCGACAATAACCATGAGACACGCCAGCAGCATGCCGGCAATGCCGAGCCGGCGATGGATGTCCACGCGGCCGGCGGAAGCCAGCGAGGCTTGCGTGACGAGTAGGAGGATCCAGCAGGTAAATGCCGCCCCGTGCAGGTGAATGATCAGGCTGGGCAGCGGCGCGTGGAACACTCCGGCGAGGTAGTAGGTGCGCGCAAAGCCTATGAAAACGGTTGCCAGCATCAGCAGAGCCATGGCCGGGAAAAATAGATGGTCGTATCGTCGGCCTGGCAGACCAACGGAAGGTTTCGCGGGATTGCTCGCATGTGCTACGGCTGTGGCCATGGTACCTCTTTGACCGACTGTTTTGACCGAGATTTCTGGGAGCCCTGGGAGAATTGGCGGCAGTGTAGAACAAGTTGGTGTTGGATTCCTAGCGAAATCTGGCGTTTGCACGGCGCCAGAAATTACGCCCGTCAAAAGCCAGTTCGCATCCAACAGCCTGCTAATCCTGGGTTATCGGAAATTGACGCCGCGAATGACTCCCCAGGCAGGGAATTACTTGGCGGGCTTCGAATATTTTTGGGGCCGCGACTTGGCGCTGCCCTCGAACAGGGGGTGGTCGAGAGACAATAATCCTGCCCCGACGGTGGCGAGCGCGAAGCTTCCCGCCAGAATCGCCAGGGGGAATTCGTAATTGTGCACCGCGAGATAGCCGCCGGTGCTGTGGACCTTCCAAATTGCCACGCCCATTTCGATGGCCAGGAGCAGCGCCGCCGCCCGCGTGAACAACCCTAAGACCAAAAGAATGGCGCCGAAAACTTCCAACACACCGGCAATGTAAACGAAGTATCCCGGCAGACCGTGCTGCACAAAGAAGCCCTGCATCCCCGCGGCTGCATGTGCCAGCTTCGGATAACCGTGGGAGAAGAAAATCAGCCCGAGAGCTACGCGGAGGAGCAGCAAGCCCAGCGGCTGAAGGGAATTGAGAGACTTCATGAAAAATCCTCCGCGACCCATTGCAAGAATGTGATTCGAACGCTTCGGAATTTTAGCAGAAAAGCAAAGCTCTCAGCGGCGCCCGCGGCGTGGCCAGGGTTTCAGGTACAATCTCTAGCGAATCACGAAGAGCAACGGGGAATCATGGCGAAGGTTGATACGATTGATGTCGCTTGCGGCCGAGGTGGCGCTGTGGGATTGAACGGCATCTTTCGCGGCCTGGCTTGCGCCGCGATCAGCGCGCCGTCGGTGCGCACCCCCGACGCGACCCTCGAGGGCGGCGCATGAAGAGGAAACTCCTCATTGCCGTGCCGCTGCTTGCCCTGGTGACTCTGGTGGCCTGGATGCTCCGGCCCAAGCATGAAACGCTGGGCGAAGCCTTTGTCAGCGAAAAATCCGCTCCTCTCCTGAGCGGCATCGCGCAAGTCCGCGAGCAGTTGGGAGTGCTGCGTTACGGAGAGCGCGTGGACGTGGTGGGCAAACGCAACGACTACGTGAAGGTGCGAACCAACGCGGGCGCGGTTGGCTGGATGGAGAGCCGGCAGTTGATGGAACCGGCCCTATGGCAGCGCAGCGTCAAGCTGCTGGATCAAACGCGAGGAATGCCAGTGCAGGCGCGCGGGCGCACCAAGGTTTCCACCAATTTGCGGGTCCAGCCGGGGCGAACTGAACCGCGCCTCTATAAATTCGGACGAAACGTTCCGGTGGAGATTGTGGGCCGCGCCGTCGCCGACTGGGTACAAGCCATGGACGAGAAAGACGCTTCGAATGAGCCGCAGGAAACGAAGAAAGAGGACTGGTTTCTGGTTCGTGGTGTCGCAACGCGGCCGCCTGGGGAAGCCTCGGCTCGTGGAGCCGAATCCACAAACACAACAACTCAACCCGGCGATCAGACCGTGCCTATCGCCGGCTGGGTGGTCGCGCGTTTCGTGGAGATGGACCTTCCTGAACCCGTGCGCGAAGGAGCGTCCTCTGCAAACGTCCGCCCGGTGGCATGGTTTGAACTGAATCGCGTGAGCGACCCATCGGGCGACAAGCCGCAGTATCTTGTGGCTGCGGCGCGCGGGCCGGAAGGCCAAGTCTGCGACTTTACGGCGCTGCGCGTCTACACGTGGTACGTCAAGAAGAGCCGATACGAGACCGCGTTTATCGAAAATAATTTGTGCGGTCAGTTACCCGTTCGCGTTGGCAAAGGGCCCAAGGGCGAACCCGAGTTTCGCTTCCGGGTGATGGATGGGAACAACGAAGAACGCGTCTACCGATTGATGCAGACGGTTGTTCGCCGCATCCGTGAAGCCAGCGAAGCTTCCGGAAAACACGGCTCGGCGAAGCGGGCCGAGCCCGGGGCAAGATAGCTCATTGGGTTCAGAATCTTTTGCAATTGGATATGGCTGCTGGATGGAAGCCGGAGTACGAAAGATATCGCTCGCATTCTGAGATCACGAGGCTGAGGCGGAGAGTGAAACGATGACGCTGCATATCAGCGAAGCGGAAGTGCGGGCGATGTTAACTATGCCTCTGGCGGTGGAGGCCGTGGAGGAAATTTCGCGCAAGCAGGCGACGGGGGAAGTAGTCGTGCACCCGCGCAGGCGATTCGAATTGCCCAGCGGCGGATTTTTTCACTATATGGCCGCGGCGGATTTCTCCCTGGGCTTTGTCGCGATGAAGCAGTACACCTATGTGCGCGGCAAGCTGCGGTTTCTAGTTCCTCTCTACGAGATGGCCACTGGCGATTTGCTGGCGCTGATCGAAGCGGATTACATGGGGCAGCTGAGGACGGGCGCGGCCTCCGGCGTGGCCACGAAATACCTGGCGCGCAAGGATGCTCGCGTCGCGGCAATCATTGGCACCGGAGGGCAAGCGAGGACGCAGCTCGAAGCAGTTGCCGCCGTTCGAAAGCTGGAATCCGCGCGCGCCTATGGGCGCGATGCGGTGAAACGCGAGAAATTCTGCGAAGAAATGTCCGAACGGCTGGGCATTCCCGTGCAGCCGTGTGCGTCCGCGGCAGAGGCGGTGCGCGGCGCGGATATTGTCTCGACAGCCACAACAACCGCGCAGCCGGTTGTCTACGGCGCGGATCTGGCGCCCGGAGCTCACATCAATGCCATTGGCGCCAACCAGGCGCACAAGCGCGAGCTGGACGATGAAGCGGTCGCCAGCGCCGACATTATTGTCGTGGATTCGGTCGAACAGTCGCGGCAGGAAGCGGGCGATCTGATCATTGCTTTTCATGGCGATGAGATTTGCTGGACAGGTGTGAAGAAGCTTTCCGAAATTGTCGCGGGGAAAGCCAGCGGCAGAACCAGCGATACGGAAGTCACGCTCTTCAAGTCGAATGGGATTGCGTCCTGGGATCTCGCCGTGGCAATGAAAGTCTATGCGATGGCGCGAGAGAAAGGACTTGGCAGGGAATTGCCGATATGGAGTGATAGCGGGAAAAGCTAGGGAAACAGCCTAAGTGCTTTTTTCATGGAGCTTGCGGCGCAAGGCATCGTGCAGCCGGGCCTTCACGTCGCCGGGCAATTCGACAGGCTGCGAATCGCAGAAGACATCCACGGTTAGTTTGGTCTGGTCGACCACCATTTTGCACTCTTCACAGTGCTCGAGATGGCGTTCGAGCTCCTGCTTCGCCGATAGATCGAGTTCGCCGTCAATATAGTTCGAAATCTCGCGAATGACGCCCTCGCAATTCAATTTGTACCACCTTGCCGAAAATAGCGATTCAGCTTTTGCCGGAGTTTAAGCCGGGCCCGCAGCAGCCGGGATTTTACCGCAGGAATCGAAATGCCGAGCACTTTGGCGGTTTCCTCCGTCGAAAGCTCTTCGACGTCGCGCAGGACAAAAACGATTCGGAAATCCGGCTCGAGCTTGTCGATGACCTCGGTCAGGATTTCGTGCATTTCCGTCTGGG
>Ga0209648_10000884_pt1 | contig 23841 bp, 20 predicted proteins | sample GraSoi2013_115cm_FD_185830 | JGI IMG/M metagenome (GOLD analysis project Ga0209648, IMG submission 185830) | Grasslands soil microbial communities from the Angelo Coastal Reserve, California, USA - Sample 9_17_2013_115cm (SPAdes) (version 2) | ecosystem: Environmental > Terrestrial > Soil >... | reverse complement strand
CGCGAGGGGCACCCCGCGACGCTCGCGTCGCGGGGACCCCGTTGCGGGGACCCATATTCCAGAGACCGGTGGTATGGGTTCCCGCTGTCGCGGGAACGACAGCTGTGAAGAGCGGCGCTCGTGACCAGAGTTCATCTCAGCCGGAGCACGATCATGGCACGCTCCCTTCTCTGCCCCGATGCCTTCCTGTCGCCGCTCGAGATCGATGCCGCGGTCAGCCGCGCGCTCGCCGAGGACCTTGGCCGCGCCGGCGACATTACCGCGACTGCAACCATCCCGGAGGACACGCCGGCGCGCGCAATCGTGGTTGCGCGCGCGGCGGGCGTGATCTCGGGCCTACCGCTCGTGGCCGCGGCTTTCGCCAAGCTCGCGCCCGAGATCGAGATCGCAGCCAATGCGCGCGATGGGTCCGCCGTCGCCGCGAAGACCGCGCTCATGGCGGTCGCGGGTCCCGCCCGTGCCGTCCTTTCCGCCGAACGGGTGGCGCTCAACCTGCTCGGCCATCTCTCGGGAGTGGCGACGGCGACGCACGAATTCGTGCGTCGCGTCGCGGGCACGCGCACGCGCATCTGCTGCACGCGCAAGACGACGCCGGGCCTGCGCGCCCTGGAAAAGTACGCCGTCCGCTGCGGCGGCGGTTTCAACCATCGCTTCGGCCTCGACGACGCCATGCTGATCAAAGACAACCACATCGCCGTCGCCGGCGGCATCGCCGCGGTGCTCAAGCGCGCAAAGGCCGCCGCCGGCCATCTGGTCAAGATCGAGATCGAGGTCGATACGCTCGATCAGCTGCGCGAGGTGCTCGAGGTCGGGTTAGCCGACGCGGTGCTGCTCGACAACATGGACGTGGCGACCATGCGCAAGGCGGTGGAAATGGTCGGCGGCAAGTTTCCGCTCGAGGCCTCGGGCGGCATCACCCTCGACACCATCGCCGAAATCGCCAAGACCGGGGTCGACTACGCCTCCTCGGGGTGGATCACCCATTCGGCGCCCCAGCTCGACGTCGCGCTCGACATCGAGATGTAGCTCAAATGCTGTCGTCCCCGCGTAAGCGGGGACCCATAACCACTGCCTCTGGAATGTGGGTCCCCAGCATAAGCGCGTTCACGCGCGTCCATAGCCTGTCGAAGACGGGCGTAAACGCCCTTAACGACGCGCTATGCGCGGGGACGACGGGAGGAGGCCGCGTCTGACGAGCCAAATGACGGCGACAACCACCCGACTGCTGCGAGATCAAAGCTTCTTCGCCGCTTCCACGAGCCGCTTCGCCGCGTCCGCCGTCGATGCCTCGTCGCCCCATTCGGGCGCGTCGAGGCCGTCGCCCCAGGCGCGCGGTCGATAGAAGGTGTGGACGCCGAGCTTGTGCATCTTGGTCATTTCGCGCACCCAGCCCGGATGCACCCAGTACGCGTGATAGTGCGTGGCTTTACCGACCTCGGGCAGCCAGAGTTTGCCGTCGAGCATTTCGGCCGCGATGGTCTTGGCCCGCTCCCACATGTCGGGCTCGCGCACGATGTCGGGAATGCCGTCGCAGGCGAACGTGAACTGGCAGTGGAGACGGCGGTGGGCGTTCTGGTAGACGACACCGCAGACCGTGTTGGGATATTTGCCGGAGAACACGCGGTTGAGTATCACCTGCGCCACCGCCATCTGGCCGCGCACGGCTTCGCCGCGGGATTCGAAATAGATCGCCTCGGCCAGGCATTTCTCCGACTTGGCGCGACTTGCGTCGTCGAGGCCGAGTCGCTCGGCCGGGGTCATCGGCCGCTGGTCTTGGCCGGTGACCTCGCCCTTGGGCGCGACTGTTTGTCCTCCGCCTATGCCGTTCTTGACCACCACGCCCGGATCGGAGGGCAACGGCGGCAGATCCGCACGCTCGACCGGGGCGTCGAAGATGGCGCCGGGCTCACCCGCGGGAAAAGGCACGGGCGGCACCGCCGCGAGCTTGACGTTGGCATTGTTGCTCGCCGCGATATCGGCCGCCTCGAATCGTGGTTCTTCGCCCGGCGCCCATGGCTCGATCGCGCCGAGCTTTTGCCCCATGGGATCGACGTTGAAATAGAGCCGCGCCGCGCGCAGCGATCCATCCGCGTCCGCTGGCGCAAAGGCAAGACTGCCGACCGATCGGACGGCGGCCGCGCCGCCAGCGCGTTTGCCGGCTGGCGTGCCCTCAGCCGGGCGGGGCGACGCCGACTGCTCAGCCGGTTCGCCCGCCGGCTTTGCGGCGCCGACCGACGCTTCGGGCGAGAGCGGCTGTCCGCCCTGCTGCGCGAGCGGTGGGTCCTGCGGCTGCGCATTCGGCATCACTTCAGTCGCCGGCGACGGCTTGAGCCGATCACCTTTGAACGCGATCAGGCGATCACCGCTGCCCGCGACCCCGTAGTCGCCCTTGCGGCTGCGGTCGACCATCGGACCTGCATAAGGGCTCGCGAACGAGGCTTCGTCGCCCAGGAAGCGCTCGCGGATCGACCCGGTGACGCCCGGATCGTTCGGATCGAAGCCGATCAACTTGAAGTCCAACGGCAACGGGATGGAGTCGCCCATCGCGTCCGCCACGCTGAACTTGGCCTCGTGGATGGTGCCGAACGGCGAGGCAAACGCCGCCTTCTGCGAGCGATCGACGACCGGCTGACGCGCGATCAACGCGGCGAGGTCTTGCTGTCCGACCTCGCTCGATAGCAGCAGCAACATCAGGACGCCGAGGCCGAAGGGGGTTCCCAGACCGCCCTCCGGCCTGATGCGCGATGCAACCATCAGTAGGCTTGCCCCCGCCCCTGCGAAACGCAAACAACATCCTCCTGCCGGCAAAAGGCGGCGTGATGGCGAAAATGCGTCGGATTTTTTATTGGCGCAACAAGCTTGCAATCCTGTTAATCGGCCGGCCCGTCGCCACAATGTTGCCGCAAGCGGCGCACCGCCAGGCCACGTTGGCGGCACGTTGCGATATACGGCCCTCGAGATGGATCAGGGGACCAGCGCAGCGAATGCAAAATAGGCGGCGTCACGCTCGGCCGATGACGGCGCAGGGGCGCCGCCCGGCGCCGACGTCACATCTTCACGTCCTGCTCGGCGAAATATTTGAGCGCACCCGGATGCCACGGGATCGGCGAGTTCTTCAGCGACTGGTTCTCGAGCGCGATGTTCTTTGCCTCGGCGTGCACGATCGCGAGCTCGTCGCGCTTCTCGATGAAGGTCTTGACGATGTCGTAGGCGACCTTGTCGGCCATCTTGGCATTGGCGACCAGGATGTTCTGCACCACCGCGATGGCATTGTCCTTGTCCTGACCCGGGTAAGTCTTCGCCGGGATCACGCCGGTCGAGTAGAGGTTGTTGTACTTCGCATTCATCTTGTCGACCGTATCGGCGTGGTCGATCAGCTTGATCTTCACGTTCGGCGTGGCGCCAAGGTCGGTCACCGCGGCGGTGGGCAAGCCGCCGACCCAGAAGAAGGCGTCGATCTTGCGGTCCTTGAGCGCGTTGACCGATTCGGCGACGCCGAGGCGCTCGCGCCTCATGTCCTTGTCCTTGTCGAGGCCGGCAGCCTCGATGACGCGGAACGCCATCACCTCGGTCGCGCTGCCGGGCGAGCCGGTGGAGACGCGCTTGCCCTTGAGGTCGGCCATTTTCTCGACCCCGGTGCCTTCGATGCTCACCACGTGCATGCGGTTCGGGTAGAGCACCATCAGTGTGCGCACCTCGACCGGGCTGCCCTTGAACTTGTCCTCGCCCTTGAGCGCGTCGAGCGCGGCGTCGACCATCACAAGCGCGACCTCGCTCTGTTGCGAGCCGATCAATTTGAGATTGTCGACCGAGCCGCCGGTGACGCGCGCGGTCGCCTGCACCCCGGGCACGTATTTGGACAGCACGTTCGCCATGCCGCCGCCGAGCGGGTAGTAGACCCCGCCGGTGCCGCCGGTCGCGATGGCGATATTGAGCCCTTGATTGGCGCCTTGGCCGAAGGCCGCGCCGGCCATCGCCGCCGCGCCCATCGCGAGCGCGCAGATCACAAGTCCTTTGCGTTTCATGATGGTCGTCCTCTTCCTATTGCGCGGCGCAGGTCAGCGGGGTGTAGCCAGCGTCATGCGCTGTCTTAGCAGGACCGCGGCCCCGATCGCCAAGCCAAATGTCGCGGTGTAGTCGATGTCACGGCCGATGACGGCCTCCATCAACGCCTCGAGCAAGCTCGGAAATACCAGAAATAGGCCGGCCAGTACCAACAGCAGGCGTTCGGCCAAGGTCGTCTTGCGCAGCGCCCAGCCTTGGGCCGCCGCGGCCAACGCCGCCAGTCCGAGCGTCGCCTTCGCCGTGATCAAGACGATATCGATCCAAGAACCGTCCTTCGGAACCTTGAGCAGCAAGCCGATGCCTTGCGGATCGAGCACGAACACGAATGGAACCAGGAAGGCGGGCAGCGTGTACTTCCAAGCTTGCAGCGTCGTCTTATAAGGATCGCCGCCGGTGATCGCGGCGGCTGCGAACGGCGACAGCGCCGTCGGCGGCGATACCTCCGACAACACCGCGTAGTAGAAGATGAACATGTGGGCGGCGTAGTCCGGCACGCCGAGCTTGATCATGGCGGGCGCCGCGATGACCGCGCAGATGATGTAGGAGGCGGTCACCGGCACCGCCAAGCCGACGATCCAGACGATCAGCGCGGTGTAGATCGCGGTCAGCAGCAGGTTGCCGCCGGCGTAATCGATCACGATCGAGGAGAATTTGAGCCCCAGCCCGGTCAACGTGACCACGCCGACGATGATGCCGGCCGTCGCGCAAGTGGTTGCCGCGGTGAGCACGCTGGTCGAGCCGTCGGACAACGCGCGCACCAGCTTCTTCGGGGTGATCGCGGTCTCGCGGGTGAGGAAGCTCAGGCCATAGGTGAGCACCGTCGACCAGAAAACCGACAGGGTCGGAGAGTAGCCCCACAACATGAAGATGATGATCGAAACGAGCGAGACGAAGTGAAAGCCATAGCGCCGCGTCATCTGCCACAGCGTTAACTCCTGGCGGAAGTCCACGGTTTGCGCGCCGAACCGCTTGGCGTCGAGTTCCACCATGAACAAGAGCGACAGGTAGTAGAGGCAGGTCGGGATGGTCGCCATCCAGATCACGTCGAGGTAGCTGATCTTGAGAAACTCCGCGATCAGGAAGGCGGCGGCGCCCAGAACCGGCGGCGAGATGATGGCGCCGAGGCCGCCGGCCGCGAGCAGGCCGCCGGCCGCGTTCTTCTCGAAACCGGCCTTCTGCATCAGGGGATAGGCGACGGCGCCGATCGTCACCGTGGTGGCGACGCCCGAGCCCGACGGGCCCCCGAGCAGAAAGGATGACAGCACCACCGTGCGGCCGGCGCTGTTGGCCTTGTGGCCCATGAGCGCCATCGAAAAGTCGATGAAGAATTTGCCGGCGCCGGAGTGCTGCAGGAACGCGCCGTAGATCGTGAACAGGATGATCAGCGAGGAGGACACGTCGACGGGAATGCCGAAAATGCCCTCAAGCGTGATGAACAGGTGTCCGACGAGTTGCGAAATGTCGTAGCCGCGGTGCGTCCACGGCGGCGGCAGATAGGGACCGGCCATGGCATAGGCCATGAACGACAGTGCGACGAATGGAACGATCCAACCGGTGGTTCGCCGCGTCGCCTCGAGCAGCAAGATGATGAAGACGACGCCGAGCACGACGTCGAGCTCGGTCGGCATGGTCGCGCGGTCGGTGAATTCCTCCCCGCCTTCGATGGCGTAAACGAGGATCGCCGCGCCCATGACACCGGCGGCGATGTCCCACCAGCGGATGCGATCGCGGAACCGCGCCGACAGCGGAAACAAGAGAAAGCTCAGCATCAGCACGAAAGCGACGTGCGCGTAGCGCAGCGGCTGGGTGGTGATGATGGGGAAGTCGGTGAACGGCCACGCCCCCGCGATGGCCGCGTAAAGGTGAAACAGCGACATCGCGACCGCGATCGACGTGACCAGCCTGCCGGCCCAGCCGACCAGGCGATTGACCACGCCCTCCTCGGCCTCGACGTAGGCCTCCGCCTTTTGCAGTTGCTCTTGGGAAACGGCCGGCGCAGCTGCCCCGCCCCCGCTGCTGTCTTCGGACATGTCGCTGCCTGCTGCGCGCTGCGCTCGTTTCCTCACGCCTCGCCCGTCGCCGCCTTGCCAAGCGCGGCCTGCGCGGCCGCGAGGCGGGCGATGGGCACGCGGAACGGCGAGCACGAGACATAGTCGAGGGCGATCTCGTGGCAAAATGCGACCGAGGCCGGGTCACCGCCGTGCTCGCCGCAAATCCCCACTTTGAGCTTTGGCCGCGCCTTGCGGCCGCGTTCGACCCCGATGCGCATCAATTCGCCCACGCCTTCGCGGTCGATGGACACGAACGGATCGCTCGGCAGGACGCCGCGCGACACGTAGGTGCCGAGAAAGCTCGCGGCGTCGTCGCGGCTGATGCCGTAGGTGGTCTGCGTGAGATCGTTGGTGCCGAAGGAAAAGAACTCCGCGCTCTGGGCGATCTCGGCGGCGCGCAGCGACGCCCGCGGCAACTCGATCATGGTGCCGACCTGATACTTGACGCTCCTGCCGCTCTCGCGCGCGACCGCCTCCGCCATGGCATCGATGCTCGCCTTGACGAGGTCGAGCTCGGCTTTGGTGGCGATGAGCGGAACCATCACCTCGGGGACCACCGGCTTGCCGGTGCGTTTGGCGGCTTCGACCGCCGCTTCGAAAATGGCGCGCGCCTGCATCTCGGCGATCTCGGGATAGACGAGCGCCAGACGGCAGCCGCGGAAGCCGAGCATCGGGTTGAACTCGTTGAGCTCGCGGGCGCGGTCCGCGAGCTTCTTGGGGTCGGCTCCCATCGCGGCGGCGACCTCGGCGATCTCTTCGTCGCTGTGGGGCAAAAATTCGTGCAGCGGCGGATCGAGCAGCCTGATCGTCACCGGCAGGCCCTGCATGATCTCGAACAGCTCGACGAAGTCCGCGCGCTGCATCGGCAGGAGTTTGGCGAGCGCGGCGCGGCGCGATTTTTCGTCGTCGGCGAGGATCATCTCGCGCACGGCGCGGATGCGGTTCGCGTCGAAAAACATATGCTCGGTGCGGCAAAGCCCGATGCCCTCGGCGCCGAACTTCAAGGCGACGCGCGCATCGTTGGGCGTATCCGCGTTGGCGCGCACGCCGAGCTTGCGCACTGCGTCGGCCCAGCCCATCAGCGTTGCGAATTCGCCGGAGAGCGCCGGCTCGGTCATGGGCACGCGGCCCGCGAGCACCTGCCCGGTCGAGCCGTCGATGGTGATGACGTCGCCCGCCTTGAAGGTGTGTCCGGCGACGCTCATGGTTCCGGCGGCGTAGTCGACCCGCAGCGCGCCCGCGCCGGAAACGCATGGCTTGCCCATGCCGCGCGCCACCACGGCGGCGTGCGAGGTCATGCCGCCGCGCGTGGTGAGAATGCCCTCGGCGGCGTGCATGCCGTGGATGTCCTCCGGCGAGGTCTCGACCCGCACCAGGATGATGCTCTTGTCCTTGGCCTTGAGCGCCTCGGCCTCGTCGGACGAGAACACGATCTCGCCGGAGGCCGCGCCGGGCGAGGCGGGAAGCCCGGTGGCGATGATGTTGCGCTCGGCATTGGGATCGATGGTCGGATGCAGGAGCTGGTCAAGCGCCGACGCATCGATGCGCGCGACCGCTTCCTTGCGTGAGATCAAGCCCTCGTTCGCAAGGTCCACCGCGATCTTCAGCGCCGCCTTGGCCGTACGCTTGCCCGAGCGGGTCTGCAGCATCCACAGCTTGCCCTGCTCGACGGTGAATTCGAGATCCTGCATGTCGCGGTAGTGGCGCTCGAGCACGCCGTAGATACGCTCGAGCTCCTTGAACGCCTGCGGGAGCGCGCGTTCCATCGACGGTTTGCCCGAGCCCACCTCCCCCCGCGCGGCCTCGGTGATCTCCTGCGGGGTGCGGATGCCGGCGACCACGTCCTCGCCCTGGGCGTTGATCAGAAACTCGCCGTAAAGCCTTTTGTCGCCGGTGGAAGGGTTGCGCGTGAACGCCACGCCCGTGGCCGAGGTCTCGCCCATATTGCCGAACACCATGGCCTGGACATTGACCGCGGTGCCCCAACTCTCCGGAATGTGGTGCAGGCGCCGATAGGTGATGGCGCGCTGGTTCATCCAAGAGCCGAACACGGCGCCGATCGCTCCCCACAATTGCTGGTGCGGGTCCTGCGGGAACGGCTCGCCGTGCTCCTCTTCGATCCGCTTCTGGAAGCGGGCGACCAGTTCGACCCAATCGTCGGCCGAAAGATCAGTGTCGAGCGCGTAGCCGTTCTTGTCCTTGTGGTCGTCGAGAATTTCCTCGAAGTGGTGGTGGCCGAGCCCCAGCACCACGTCGGAATACATGGAGATGAAGCGCCGGTATGAATCATAGGCGAAGCGCCGATCTCCGGACTTCTTCGCCAGCGTCTCGACCGTGGCGTCGTTGAGGCCGAGATTGAGCACCGTGTCCATCATGCCGGGCATCGACGCGCGCGCCCCCGAGCGCACCGAGACCAGCAAGGGATCGGCGCTGTCGCCGAAGGTCTTGCCGGTGATGCGGCCGACCTCGGCGAGCGCGGCGGCGACTTGGTCCTCGAGGTTCTTCGGGTAGGTCTTGCCGTTCTCGTAATAGTGGCTACAGACCGCGGTGGTGATGGTGAAGCCCGGCGGCACAGGCAAGCCGAGATTGGCCATCTCGGCCAGGCCGGCGCCTTTGCCGCCGAGGAGGTTGCGCATGTCGGCGCGGCCCTCGGCTTTGCCGTTGCCGAAGCGGTAGACCCATTTGCTTTTGGCGGAAGCCGCCTTCGAGGCGGCCGCCCGATGGCGCGCCGCGGCCTTGCGGCCGGACGCAGGGCGGGTCGATTTTTTGTTCGATCGAGTACGGCGCGACGTCGATGTGACCATGGAACCACGAACTTGGATGCGCCCGGCCCCTAATGATCACCGCCGCGGGCACCGACGCAAGGGCGCAGATGGACGAGAGGGCGGCGGCGGGTCAGCGGATGAAATGATAGATGCCGTTCAATCCAACGAGGCCGACGATGATGAGGTAGACGGCGACGACGTAGTTCAACAGTCGCGGCACGATCAAGATCAGAATGCCGGCGATGAGGGCAACCAGCGGCGTAACATGGGCAACGGTGATGGTCATGAGGATCTCCTTGGGTCGGGTAGATGAACTACAAAACGCGGTGACGGTTCCGAGAATTACCCCTCGATGCGGGAGAAATCCGCGACCGCTTCGGTGGCCACGCGGATTTGATTGAGTAGCTTGAGACGATTCTCGCGCAGTTCCTTCTTCTCGGTACCCTCGGCAACATTGACAGTCACCTTGTCGAAGAACGCGTCGACGTAAGGACGGAGCTTCGCCATGGCGCGCATCGCGGCTTCGTAGTCCTCGCGCTGGACGGCGTCCGATGCTTCCGCCCTGGCGGTGTCAATCGCCTGCGCCAGCGCCTTTTCCTCCTCTTGCCGATAGCGCGCCTGATGAGGTCGATCGATATATGCACGCCCATCCTTCTTCTCTTCGATGCGGATGATATTGGTTGCGCGCTTGTAGCCCGCGAGCAGATTCTTGCCGTCCTCGGTGTCGAGGAATTTTCGAAGGGCCTCGACCCGACGCACGATCGAAACGATGCCTGCCTCCCTGCCGCCGACATCAAGCACGGCGTCGACAAGATCGTGCCGCGCTCCTTGTTCACGCAACTGCACCTTGAGCCGTTCGTCGAAAAAATCAACAAAACTGTCGCCCGCGTTTGAGATTTCAGGATCCGACATTTCTGGCCGAAATCGCCTCACGTGCATCTCGAACATACCGCGCGGTGAGAGTTCAAGATTGCTGATCAATACTATGCGGATCACTCCTAAAGCGGCGCGGCGGAGGGCGTAGGGATCTTTCGAACCGGTCGGCTTCTCGTCGATCGCCCAAAACCCGACCAACGTATCGATCTTGTCCGCGAGCGCGACGGCGACCGCGACCGGATCGGTCGGCACGCGGTCAGCGGGGCCGAGCGGCTTGTAATGCTCCTCGCATGCCGCCGCGACGCTTGCGTCCTCTCCCTGCGCCAGCGCGTAATATTTCCCCATCAGTCCCTGCAGCTCGGGGAATTCGCCGACCACCTCGGTGAGCAAATCCGCTTTGGCGAGGCGCGCGGCTCGCCTGACCTGCCGACGGTAAGTATCCTGCTCGCGTTGCAGATCGTCGGGCGAAAGTGTTTGCCCTGGGAAAAATTCCGGCCGGCTTGACAGCGTGAGCGCGATCTCGTCGGCCAACCGCTCGATGCGCGCGATACGCTCGGCCTGGGTGCCGAGCTTCTCGTGAAAGACGATGTGCTCGAACTTCGGCAGCCGGTCCTCGAGCCGCGTCTTGAGGTCGGTGTCGTAGAAGAATTTGGCGTCGGCGAGGCGCGCTCGGATGACCCGCTCGTTGCCGGCGATGATCGCCTTGCCGCCGTCCTCGGCTTCGATATTGGCGACGAGGATGAACCTGCCGACGAGTTGCGACGTGCGCGGGTCACGCAGCACGAAGCATTTCTGGTTGTTGCGGATGGTGGCACGCACGATCTCGGGCGGCATGGCGAGAAACGCCTGGTCGAACGATCCCATCAGCACCACCGGCCATTCGACCAGGCCCGCGACCTCCGCCAACAAACCGGCGTCCTCGAGCAGCTCATAGCCCTGCGCGAAGGCGAGGTTCTTGGCGTCGGCAAGGATTATTTCCTTGCGCCGCTCGGGGTCGAGCACGACCTTGGCCTTCTCGAGCTTGGCCGCGTAGTCTTCGAACCGGCGCACCTTGAACGGCTGCGGCGCCATGAAGCGATGGCCGCGGGTCTCGTCGCCGGCCGCAATCCCGTCGACCGCGAACGCAACGATATCGGGCTCCTCGGTCTCCGGGCCGAAGGTCGCGACGATGGAATGCAATGGCCGCACCCAGCCGAGCGAGCCAGGTTGCGCCGACTGTTCGCCCCAGCGCATCGACTTCGGCCACGGGAAAGTCTTCACCACCTCGGGCACGATCTCGGCGATCACCTCGATCGCGGGCCGCCCCGGCTTCTCGATCGCTGCCAGGTAGAAGTCGCCCTTCTTGTCGGGCACGACCTTGGCCTCGCCGATGGATTTAAGCCCGGCGGCGCGCAGAAATCCCTGGATCGCGCCCTCGGGCGCGCCCACGCGCGGGCCTTTCTTCTCCTCCTTCACGTCCGGCTGCCTGACCGGCACGCCCTTGACCGTGAGCGCGAGCCGGCGCGGCGTGACGAAGGCCTTGGCGCCCTCGTAGAGGAGCCCGGCCCCGACGAGCGCCTCGGTGACGAGCTTGCGCAAATCCTCGGCCGCGCGCGCCTGCATGCGCGCCGGAATTTCCTCGGAGAACAGTTCGAGCAGAAAGTCGGGCATCGTGAGCAGGTAGCAGGCGCACTCGTCATTGTTAAGTCGAAAAGCGCGCGCTCCCGGCGGGAGCGAGGGGTGCGCTTGCGGGACCCTTGCGCCTGCCGCACACTTGCGAGCGCGCCGATTTTGCTTGAGGTCCACGCCTCCGATGAAAATTCTCGCCAGCGTTGGAGCACGCGCCACCGTCCTCACCGCGGCCGCCGCGTTGACCCTCGCCGCTCCAGCCGCCGCCGATGCAACGGCCTATCTCATGTACCTCAAGGGGAGCGAAGGGCCACCCGCGGTTCCGATGCGCGTCGTGTGGGACGCGCGCGACGACGCCAACGGCCGCGTCACCATCGATCTCGGCGCCAACTACGAGCCGGCGCTGACCAAGCTCGGACTGCCCCGGGTGCTCGAATACGACGCCACGCGCGACAAGTCACAGTTCGCGGTGCGCGAAGGCGAATTCGCCCGCTTCGTCAAGGTCGTCGCCGCTTCGATCGTCCAAGGCTTCTTGACCGCAAGCCCCGTTCCCGGGGCGTGGGCGCAACCCGCCGAAGTCACGGTTCACACCGCGGCACTCCTCATAACGCCTGCGCCCGAGCGATTGCAGGTGACCGCGCGGCTCCACGTCACCTATCTGTGGCCGCAAAAGTCCGGGCCGCCCAAGATCCAGGATCTGATCAAGGGCGACATCGTCTTCGTCGGCCAGCCGGAACCCACGGGACCTGGCGAGGCGGGACAGCCGAGCAAACCGTGAACGACGACGTTCGGTGCGGCCCACGGAATTGATCAAGCCGAATCGCTGCCGAGGCGGTGCCGTCTGCGTATTCTCGGCGCCTCAGAGCTTCTTATGGCTGCCGTCGCACATGGGCCGGTTCCCGGTGCGTTTGCAGGCGCAGAACCAAGCCTGCTCCGCCCGCTCCGCCTTCCACTCGACCGGCGAAAACGCCGTGCCCTTGTGCGAGCCGTCGCAGAACGGCTGGCTCTTCGAGCGCCCGCACGCGCACCACCAGTAACTCTTGCCGGCCTCGACATCGACCCCGAGCGGGGCGCGCCCGCCGATTTCAGGCTGTGCGTTCATGCCGGTGCTCCTCCCGCTTCGGTCGCAAGCCATGCCTCGCCGCACGCCTTGGCGAGCTCGCGCACGCGTAGAATATAGCTCTGTCGCTCGGTCACCGAAATCACCCCGCGGGCATCGAGCAAATTGAAGACATGGCTGGCCTTGATGCATTGGTCGTAGGCCGGCAGCGCCATCAGGTGGCGCTTGCGATTGCCGACCGTCACCCAACCGGCGTCGATGTATTTTCGGCACGCCGCCTCGGCCATCTTGAACTGCTCGAACAGCATCTCGGTGTCGGCAAATTCGAAATTGTGTCGCGAATACTCCTGCTCGGCCTGCAGGAACACGTCGCCGTAGGTGACCTTCTTCTCACCCTCGCGGCCGTTGAAATTGAGATCGAAGACGCGATCGACGCCCTGCACATACATCGCGAGCCGTTCGAGACCGTAGGTCAGCTCGCCCGAGACCGGCGCGCATTCGAAGCCCGCGACCTGCTGAAAATAGGTGAATTGCGACACCTCCATGCCGTCGCACCAGCATTCCCAGCCGAGCCCCCAGGCGCCGAGGGTCGGGCTTTCCCAATCGTCTTCGACGAAGCGGATATCGTGAAGCTTGGGATCGATACCGATCGCCGAAAGCGATTTGAGATAGAGCTCCTGGATGTCGTCGGGTGACGGCTTAAGGACCACCTGGAACTGGTAGTAGTGCTGCAGACGATTGGGATTCTCGCCGTAGCGGCCGTCCTTGGGCCGACGCGAGGGCTGCACATAGGCCGCGTTCCACGGCTTGGGGCCGAGCGCGCGCAACGTCGTCGCCGGATGAAACGTGCCGGCACCGACCTCCATGTCATAGGGCTGCAGGATCACGCAGCCGTGGTCCGCCCAATAGCGCTGCAGCGCCAGGATCAGGCCCTGGAACGAGCGCGCGGGACGCAGATGGGCGGGGAGATCGTTGCTCATGCAGCGCGCTAGACCTACCGGCGGCCATCCGGGGGGTCAAGAACATGGGGACGCCGCATTCAAGCACGCGCTGCGGTGACGCTCGCACGATCCATCACTATGCTCGCAGCTATGATTATCATCCGCCGCCCGCTGGCCGCGTTGATCGTCGCGGCGCTGTTTTTGCCTGCGGCGCGCGGCGCACAGGCGCAGGATTACCCCAACCGGCCGATCCGGCTGGTGGTCGCGTTCACCGCCGGCGGCACCACCGATTTCGTCGCGCGGCTCTTGTCCGAACGGGTGCGCAGCTTGATCGGACAACCCGTCATCGTCGACAACCGGCCAGGCGCCAGCGGCGCGATCGCGGCCGAGCACGTGGCGAAGTCGGAGCCCGACGGCTATACCCTGTTCTTCACCACCGTGGGCGCCGTGGCGATCAATCCGGCGTTGCACGGCAATCTCCCTTACCACCCGGTCAAGGATTTCGCGCCGGTCGGCATGGCGGTGTTCAACTCGACCATGCTGGTCGTGAACGCCGCGATGAAGATCAATTCGGCGCGTGAGCTTGCGGCGTTGGCGAAAGAGCGCCCGGGCGCCGTTACCATCGGCGTCACCGGGCTCGGCGCCATCTCCCATCTCGGGCTCGAGCTCTTCCAGGCGGCCGCCGGCGTGAAGTTCCAGGCGGTGCCCTATCGCGGGGCATCGCAAGCAGTGACTGATCTCATGGGCGGCCAACTCGACGGCCTATTCGGCGACGTCCCCACTGTCATGGCGCAAGTCAAGGCGGGTAAGCTCAAGGCGCTGGCGGCGACGTCGCAGGAACGCTCCGTCATTTTCCCGGACGTGCCGACCTTTGTCGAGCAAGGTTTCCCCGACACCGTCGCCAATCAATGGGCGGGAACGCTGGCGCCGGCGGGCACGGCGGCTGCCATCATCGCCAAGCTCAGTGGCGCCTTCCATGCCGCGCTGACCGACGCGGATGTGCGGCGCAGGCTGGCGCAAGCCGGCGTGACGGCTTCTCCGAGCACGCCCGAGGCCTTTGCGCTTTATATCAATCAGGAGATCGCCCGCTGGGGCAAGCTCATCCGCGAGAAGGGGATCAAAGGCGAATAGCGCGGCGCCGTCGGGAACGTCACATCACGCGCCATTCGCCGGTGCGCGCATCGCGGCGCAGCGTCGGCAACGTCCTGCGGACGGAGGGATCGGTTGGCGCCCGCATCCGATCGAGCTCGGCGTTGATGCGGCGCGCCTCTTTCACCACCCAGCGCACGATGATGCCCGTGCCGAGCGCGCCCAGCACAAGCCTGACCAACGGCGAAACGACGATGGGAGGCATGGACGTCTCCTTCTTCGAACCTTGCTACAATCCGTAACGCGCCCATAACGCGCGTGCTTCGAGCGCCGAGATGACCTCCTCGGCGAAATCGGCAGCGCGCGGCATATTGTTCAGATCCGTCGTACCCACGCCCGGCTGCAGGCGGCCGAACCAGCCGCGCGCCGGCGCCACGAGCGGGGTGACGACATCGTCGCCGAAACGCGTGCGCAGCGTCGTGCGCAGATCACCGATGCCGTCGGCAAGGCCGAGGTCGACCGCCTTGCTGCCGCTCCAGTATTCACCGGAGAACAAGGTTTTTTCTGGACCCTTGAGCCGCGCGCCCCGGCTGCGCTTCACGAGGCCGATGAAGTCTTGATGGATTTCCTGCTGCAGCGCCTTGAGCCGCTCGACGTCCTCCGCCTTCTCCGGCAGGAACGGGTCGAGCATGGCCTTGTGCTCACCGGACACGTAGAGCCGGCGCTCGATGCCGAGCTTCTCCATCAGCTTGGGAAAGCCGAACGAGCTGCCGACTACGCCGATGGAGCCGAGGATGGAGGACGGATCGCAGAAGATCTCGTCGCCGGCGCAGGCGATCATATAGCCGCCGGAGGCGGCGACATCCTCGGCAAACACGATCACCGGACGTGTGTTCTCGGCCGCGAGCTGGCGGATGCGCCGATAAATCAGGTGCGACTGCACCGGCGAGCCGCCGGGCGAATTGATCAGCAGCGCGACCGCGCGCGCATGGCGCATCTTGAAGGCGCGCTCGAGCGGACGAGCAACGGAGGCGAGCGTCAGTCCGGGTTTTAAGGGAGTGGAAAAGCCGATGACTCCCGCGAGCCGCACCACCGGCACGATCGGCACGCCGCCGCGCAACCACTTCGGTAAGATCGGCCGCAGCGTCGCACGCGCGCTCGCGAACAGCTGTTGCAGGTGCTCGAACATATTTTGCTCGGCCATGTCGTTGCGGTCTTCGTCTCACTCTAGCATAGCCGGGAACTTTATTCCGGCGCGGCCACATCACGTCTTAGGCTGCCTGCGCGCCGCGCTCAAGTTGACCTCAATTAACTTGCAGCGGCACCGGCAACGCCACACCGGCGCCGGCGCATTCAGATCTCGCTCAACGGCAACGCCGCGCCGTCGCGCAGCACCGATTCCGCCTGCGCAGTAGGGCGTCCCGAACGGTCGTTGAGCACGAAGCCCGGCAGCAGCGCGAGCGGCGCGCGGCTTGCCTTCGTCGCCCGCACCAGAACCCGGATTGCCGCTTCCTCCTCGCCCGGATGCACCGGCAGCACGGTCGCCGCGCCGAAGGTCGGAGCAAGCGCCTGCAACACATCGGCAAGACCGTCCGCCCGCCAGATCATCGTGAGGGTCCCGCGCGGACGCAGCAGCCGCGCGGCGGTTTTGATCCACACTGGAAGCGTGCTGCCGGACCCGGCATGGGCGAGACGGCGCCGGCCGTCGGGGGAGACTCTTTGCCGCGCCGGATCATTGAACGGCGGATTCATGAGGACGTGGGCGACCGACTCAGGTCCCAGGCCAGCAGCCGCGAAGGCCCGCGCCGGCGCTGCGACGTCGAGGACCGTCGACCTCACCCGCGCATTCAGTCCGTTGAGTTGCGCGTTCTCCGCTGCAAGCCGCGCCAGCCCCGCATCGACCTCGACCAGCACGACCTCGGTGCCTTCGACGCGAAGCGCGAGCGCCAGCCCTGCCGCGCCGACGCCGGCCCCGAGGTCGACCGCGTGTTCGCCCGCGCGCGCCGGACATGCCGCCGCCAGCAGAATGGCGTCATGGCCCACCCGGTGGCCCCGTTTCGGTTGCTTGAGCCGCAGCCTGCCGCCGAGCGCGGCATCCTCGGTCAGCTCAACGGACATCGGGACGAAGCTCGTGTCCGAGCCCGGCATCCTCGAGCAATTCGCGCGCATCATCGACACAGCATTCGTTGACCAGGATGCGGCGCGGCAGGATGCCGATCGAGCCCTCGAGCACGCTCATGTTCTGATCGAGCACGACGTGGGGGATGCAAGCGGCGTCGAGCAAGGCGCCCACCGCCGAGACCAGCACGGCATCATTGGTGCGCACGAGCTCGCGCCACTTGGCTTGGTCCTGAAACGTGTCGTCGGTTCCAAGCGCGCCCACCGCATCCCCTCCCTCAACCCTGTCGCCGCTCCCACTCCTCGCCCGGCGCCGCCTGCTCCAGATAGGCGATCAGCTTGGCCTCTCGGCGCCCGCGGGTCACCGTGTCGAGCACGAGGCCCGCGACGATCGAGAGGGAGGCCAACAGCATCAGGCCGGTGGAGAGAATTGCCGTCGGAATGCGCGGCACGATGCCTTGCTCGAAATAGGTCACGAAGATCGGAACCGCCAGGCCGACGGAAACGATAGCCAGCGCAATGCCGAGCCCGGAGAAAAAAGCCAGCGGCCGCTCCGAACGGTAAAGATCGACGATGGTGAATAGGATTCGCACGCCATCGCGCCAGGTGCTGAGCTTCGATACCGATCCTTGGGGGCGCGCATAGTAAGGCGTCGGGACCTCGGCCACCGGCAGCTCCAGCTCGAGCGCGTGCACGCAAAGCTCGGTCTCGATCTCGAAGCCCCTTGAGAGCACTGGAAACGACTTCACGAACCGCCGCGAGAACACGCGGTAGCCCGAGAGAATATCGCTGAAGGGCGCGTGGAAGGCCAAAGCGAAGAAGCCCGCAAGCAGCCGGTTTCCGGTGCGATGACCGAGGCGGTAGGCCGCGTGCTCGTGATCAACGCGCGCCCCGACCACCATGTCGAGACGCTCTTCAGTGAGACGCGCGATCATGGCGCGCGCGCTCGCCGCATCGTAGGTGGCGTCACCATCAACCAAAACGTAGAGGCCCGCGTCGACGTCGGCGAACATTCGCCGCACCACGTTGCCCTTGCCCTGATGCCGCTCGCGCCGCACTAGCGCGCCGGCGGCGCGGGCGACCTCGCCGGTGCGGTCGGCGGAATTGTTGTCGTAAACGTAGATCGCGGCCTCGGGCAGCGCGGCGCGGAAATCGGCGACCACCTTGCCGATGGTCGCCTCCTCGTTGAAGCAAGGCACGAGGACCGCCACGCTTTGGGCGGCACGCGGCTGCCAGTCCCCAGCGCGTACCGGAATCGCCTTCATCAATTCGCCTCTTTTCGAAACCGTTCGCTCGCGAAGATGTGCGTTTTGGCGCACTTGCCGCGTCACCATAGCGTTTCTATGCTTCCACGTCCTCGCGTTCGGGACCCATTCCGGAGCACGTCTCTTGGCTGTCATCGTCCCGTTTGAAAGCCGTTCATCCGCCACCATTGATCGTCTAAGCGAGCTCGTGGCCGCCGACATGGACCGCGTCAATACGACCATATTGTCGCGCACCGGATCGCAAGTCGCGATGATTCCCGAGGTCGCCAACCACCTGATCTCGTCCGGCGGCAAGCGGCTGCGCCCGATGCTCACTCTCGCCATGGCGAGGCTCGCCGGTTATCCCGGCACTGGCCACGTCAAGCTCGCGGCCGCCGTCGAATTCATGCACACGGCCACGTTGCTGCACGACGACGTCGTGGACGAAAGCGAGATGCGGCGCGGCAAGCTCGCGGCGCGCATGCTGTGGGGCAACGAGGCGAGCGTGCTGGTCGGCGATTTCCTGCTCGGCCAGGCGTTCAAGATGATGGTCGAAGTCGCCTCGCTCAGAGCGCTTGAAATTCTCTCCTCCGCCGCCGCGGTCATCGCCGAAGGCGAGGTAATGCAGCTCGGCGCCGCCAAGAACACCGCCACCACCGAGGACGACTACCTCGCCGTCATTCGCGCCAAGACCGCAGAGCTCTTCGCCGCCGCCTGCGAGGTGGGTCCGGCGCTCGCCGCGCGGCCCAAAGACGAGCAAAACGCCTGCCGCTCGTTCGGGATGAATCTCGGTATCGCCTTCCAGCTCGTGGATGACGCCCTCGATTACGGCGGCAAAGCGGCCAAGCTCGGCAAGAACACCGGCGACGATTTTCGCGAGGGCAAGATCACGCTGCCGGTAGTGCTGTCGTTCCGCCGCGGATCGGAGAGCGAGCGGGCATTCTGGCGGCGCACGCTCGAGGAGGGGGACGCGACCGACGCCGACCTCGAATATGCGATCAGCCTGATGATGAAGCACCGCGCGCTCGAAGACACCATCCAGCGCGCACGGCATTATGGTGCGATTGCCACCGACGCGCTCGCCTTGTTTCCGGCCTCGCCGATGAAGGTGGCGCTCGAAGAGACGGTCGAGTTCTGCATCTGCCGCTCGAACTAGCAGGCCTTTTGGCGCAACGCTCTAACCGCCGAGCACGGTCGCGCGCACCCACCACGCCGGATAGCCGACCCGCAGCGTGCGGGCGGCCGCAGCGGTCGCGCGCGACGAATCGAATAGACCGAAACACGTCGCGCCCGAGCCCGACATGCGCGCGAGCCGGCAGCCCGGTAGCTTGCGAAGCACGGCGAGCGCGTCCGCAATCGCCGGCTCGAGCTCGATTGCGGGGGCCTCCAGGTCGTTTCGACCATTCGTGATTTCGGCAAGGAGCTCGGCGGGTCCCGCCGGCGTGCCCGCTTGAGTGATTTGTCCCGCGTGCGGGGCGTTCAATGCCGCGAACACATCCTTGGTCGCCACCGCAACGCCGGGATTGACGAGCAGTGCGAACAGCCGCGGCAGCTTGAGCGGAGCGGAAAGAATGTCGCCGATGCCGCGCATCAGGCGCGCACGCGGATCAAGACACACCGGCACGTCGGCGCCGGTCTCGCACGCCGCCTGCATGAGGCGGGGATCGTCGGGCGCGATGCGGTTCGCGCGCGCCAACAGCCGCAAAGCCGCCGCCGCGTCCGCCGAGCCGCCGCCCAGTCCGGCGGAGACCGGCAGGCGCTTCGACAGCGTGAAGCGGCCGAGCTTGAGGCCCTCGACCCGCTCGGCAAGCGAGCGCGCGGCCTTGAGCACGAGATTGTCGGCGACATCGCCCGCGGCGGCCGCGGTCGGCCCGCTCACGGCGAGCGCCAAGGCGCCGCCGGGCGCGAAGGTCAACGCATCGCCCACGCCGGCGAAAGCGACCAGGCTTTCGATGTCGTGATAGCCGTCGGCACGACGGCCGAGCACGCGCAGCGTCAGATTGACCTTGGCGGGCGCTTTTTCGGCGCGCGCGGCCGCCGCCATATGCCTCAGCCGCCGCCGGGCTTCTTCTGTTCGGCCTCCGCCGCCGAGGCGGTGTCGTCGGGAAGCCCCGACTTCAGCTTGGCTTCGATCTTGACGAGATCCTCGGGCTCGGGCTTGAGATCGCGCGCGTGCGACCACTGGAAGCGCGCCTCCAGCACGCGTCCAACCCTCCAATAGGCATCGCCGAGGTGATCGTTGATGGTTGGATCCTCGGGCTTGAGTTCGACGGCGCGCTCCAGCTGCTTGACCGCCTCCTCCATGTTGCCGAGCCGATAATAGGCCCAGCCGAGGGAGTCGACGATGTAACCGTCGTCGGCGCGCTGCTCGACCGCGCGCTTGATCATGCGCATGCCCTCGTCGAGATTGATGCCCTGGTCGATCCAGGAATAGCCGAGATAGTTGAGCACGTGCGGCTGGTCGGGGAAGAGCTCGAGCGACTTCTTGAGATCGGCCTCGGCCTTCGCCCACTGCTTGGCGCGCTCGAAGCAGATGCCGCGGAAATAATAGATCACCCAGTTCGACTTCTCGGGCTTGCTGATGGTGTCGACGCCCTTGGAATAGACGTCGGCGCATTCAGCGAACTGCTTGCGTCCCCGCAGGACGTTGCCAAGCGCCATGATCGCCTCGAGGTCGGTCGGATTGGCGGCGATCAGCTTTTCAAGGCTCGCTTTCGCCTCGTCCGCGCGATCGAGCGCATCCAGGTTGAGCGCGAGTTGGATCTGCGCATTGCGGTGAAGCGGCGAAGTCAGCGGCACCCGCTCGTAGGTCTTGTTGGCCAGTTCCGGCTTCTTCATCGCCTCGTAGAGGTCGCCGAGCGAAAGCAAAGCGAGCGGATGCGAGGGCGCGAGATAGAGCGCGAGCTGCAGGTAGATGAGCCCGAGATCCTCGCCCCCGCGCCGGCCAAGCGCGGCACCGAGCCCGTAGAGCACCTCGGCGGCGCCCGCTTGCGGCGTGTCGACCATCAAGGGAAGCTTCTTGCCGGCCTTGAGCTCGCTGGTCGCTTCGACGACCAGCGGGTGGCGCGGCAGAGCTTCCTCGAACGCGGCGAAAACCTTCAGCGCGTCAGCGTTGTTTCCCTGCCGCGAAAGAAAGCTTCCATAGCTCTGCACCACGCGCAGCGCCGTCGGATCGAGCTTGTAGGAGCGCTCGTAGTGCCTGGCGGCGTCCTTCTTTTGGCCCGCGACGTCGAGGATCAAGGCCGCGTGCAGCTCCTTGAAGATGGCGTACCAATCCGCGCCGGCGAGCTTGTCGATGGAGTCGGTCGCCTGCTTCGCCTCGGTCGGGTTCGCCATCGTCCATGCCGACAACAGCGTCGCGGCGAGGTCGGTGATCGGCCCGCGGATCGATTGGGCGAGTTCGCGGCGCGCGACCGGATACTGCTTTTGCTTGAGCGCACGCACCCCGAGGACGAGGCGCGCGATGCGGTCGTTCTTGTCGACCTGCAGCACGCGCTCGGCAAGCTTCACCCCTTCATCAACCTCGCCATTGGCCAGCACCGCCAGGAAGGTGCGGCCGAGCAACTCGTTGTTGCGGGGATCACCGCGCAGCGCGGCGCGGTAATACGACGCCGCCGCCGCGGCGTCGCGCTGACCACCGGCGTGCCGGGCGGCGAGATAACTCCCCGAAGGCGAGATCCGGGAGAAGGCATCGCGCGGCTGCGACTGCGCGCGAGCGGAAAGCATTCCAGGCCAACTTATGGCGAGTGCAGCCAGTGCGGCCACAGCCGCACGCCGCAAGGGTGGCGAAAGGATCACGGCTCGTCGACTCCATCTGGCGGACGAGCACCCTCGGCGCGGCCGCGTTGAGCAGAATGGACTGTTTGGACCCGGCCCGCAATAACTGCCCCGATCGGGCATGTCCACCGCCTTTGAAGGCCCCGATAAGGGCAGCATCGTGACGCCCCAAGCCCCGCTCGGCTCACATCTTCGCGGCGCCGGACACCGGCACGAGGTTATGGCCAAGGATCCATTCACATATTCGGATAATTCGGCCCGCCGCCACCCTCGGGCGGAACCCAGGTGATGTTCTGATTCGGATCCTTGACGTCGCAGGTTTTGCAGTGGACGCAGTTCTGCGCGTTGATCACGAAGCGGGGTGAGCCCGCCTCCTCCATCCACTCGTAAACGCCGGCCGGACAGTAGCGGGCGGATGGGCCCGCGTAGATGTCGTGCTCGGACGCCTTTTGCAGCTTGAGATCGGCGACTCTCAGGTGCGCCGGCTGGTCCTCCTCGTGATTGGTATTGGAAAGGAACACCGAGGAGAGGCGGTCGAAGGTGACGGTACCGTCGGGTTTGGGATAGGCGATGGGAGTACATTGCGCCGCCGGCTTGAGCGACGCCCAATCGGGCTTGCCGTGGCCGAGCGTGCCGAACAGCGAGAAGCCCGCCGTGTTGGTCCACATATCGAAGCCACCGAGGGCGATGCCCACAAACGTGCCGAAGCGCGACCACAGCGGCTTGGCATTGCGTACTTTCCACAGATCGGCGCCGATCGCGGAGGAGCGCCAGGCCGCCTCGTAGTCCGTGAGCTCGTCGTTGCGCCGACCGGCCTTGAGCGCCGCGGCCACGTGCTCGGCCGCGAGCATTCCCGACAGCATCGCATTGTGGCTGCCCTTGATGCGCGGCACGTTCATGAACCCGGCCGCACAGCCTAGGAGCGCACCGCCGGGAAAGGCGAGCTTGGGCACCGACTGCCATCCGCCCTCGGTCAATGCGCGCGCGCCATAGGCGAGCCGCTTGCCGCCCTCGAATGTCGGGCGCAGCAGCGGATGGCTCTTGAAGCGTTGAAATTCCTCGTACGGCGAGAGGTACGGATTTTCGTAGTTGAGATGCACCACGAAACCGACCGAAACGAGCCGGTCGTCGAAATGATAGAGAAAGGAGCCGCCGCCGGTGCGGTTGTCGAGCGGCCAGCCGAACGTGTGCTGCACTAAGCCGGGACGATATTTTTCGGGCGCGACCTGCCACAGCTCTTTCAGGCCGAGGCCGAATTTCTGCGGTTGGCGGCCTTCGGCCAGGCCGAAGCGATGCATGAGGGTCTTGGTGAGACTGCCGCGCGCGCCCTCGGCCAACAGCGTGTATTTCGCGCGTAACTTCATGCCGCGGGTGAAGCTATCCTTGTGGTGGCCATCCTTGGCGAGACCCATGTCGCCGGTGGCAACACCGGCCACCGCACCGTTACCATCGAACAGCACTTCGGCGGCGGCAAAGCCCGGGTAGATTTCAATTCCCAACGCTTCCGCCTTGGTCGCCAGCCAGCGACAGACATTACCGAGCGAGACCACGTAATTGCCGTGGTTGTTCATCAACGGCGGCAGCATGAGGTTCGGCAGGGGCACCGCGCGCGACGCCGACAGCCAATAGAAGCGGTCGTCGCTCACTTTGGTCTTGAGTGGGCTATCCTCGCTGCGCCAATCCGGCATGAGCTGATCGAGCCCGATGGGATCGACCACGGCGCCCGAGAGAATGTGTGCGCCGACCTCGGACCCTTTTTCGACCACGACCACGGTGGCATCGGGCGAAAGCTGTTTGAGTCGGATCGCCGCGGCGAGGCCGGCGGGCCCGGCGCCGACGATCACGACGTCGAACTCCATCGCCTCGCGGGCGGGCAGTTCCTCTGCGCTCATCGCCTTCTCCAAAGCGAGACGGCATATGCGTCCGGCAGGACTGTAACAACGAACCGCGAGCGGTCTACCCCTTTTACTCCGGCTGGACAGCAGGCATTGTTGCGGCGTCCCGCCAAAGCGCCGATCCGGGGAACAGCGATGACCAGCACGGACCGCGAAGGGGCCGCTCGCGAGCTTCTCGCCTTCTACCGGGAGGCGGGGGTCGATGCGCTGCTCGAGGAGACGCCGACCGACCGGTTCGCGACCGATCGCCCAAGCGCCGTCCCCGCTCCACGCGCAGAGGCCGCCCGGGCAAAGGGCGAGGCGAGCACCGCCCGGCCGGCTCCCGCGCGCGAGCGCGAGCTCCCGGACCGGG
>Ga0209648_10000883_pt1 | contig 23849 bp, 24 predicted proteins | sample GraSoi2013_115cm_FD_185830 | JGI IMG/M metagenome (GOLD analysis project Ga0209648, IMG submission 185830) | Grasslands soil microbial communities from the Angelo Coastal Reserve, California, USA - Sample 9_17_2013_115cm (SPAdes) (version 2) | ecosystem: Environmental > Terrestrial > Soil >... | reverse complement strand
ATCTTGTTGAGCAACTCCGCCAAATCTCGCACTTCCGGTTCGCGCGCGGCGTTACTAATAGTTGTCCGTCCGCGCGCCAGCGTCGCGGCCATCATCAGGTTCTCAGTTCCTGTTACCGAGATTTTGTCAAAGTGAACTCCGGCGCCAACCAACCCATCTTCCGGAGCGCGAGCAACGACGTCGCCGGCTTCGAGAAAAACTTCGGCGCCGAGTTTAGCAAAGCCAGCCAAATGCAAATCGATCGGGCGCGCGCCAATGGCACAGCCGCCCGGAAGGGAAACGCGTGCTTTACCGAAGCGAGCGAGCAGAGGTCCCAGTGCCAGCACCGAGGCCCGCATCGTCTTAACCAACTCATACGGCGCGGCCATTATCTCGATATGCGCGGCTGATATCTTGTGTGTGCGTAGTTCCGGAGTCAGCACGTGCGCGCCAATGTCTTCCAGAAGACGTCTTTGGGTGATGATGTCTCGAACGTAAGGTATGTTGTGCAGCGTGATCGTTTCGGGTGTGAGAATTGCCGCGGCCATACACGGCAGGGCGGAATTCTTGGCGCCGCTGATCGACACGCGACCTTTGATTGGGTTGCCGCCGCGAATGCGAAACTTTTCCACGAGGTGAAGATTAGCGGAAAAGCGGCTATGGCGAAAGGGTCTGTCTCCGTAATTCGCTGACTCCTCGGTGAGTTCCTGCTAAGACTGATTTCACCACAGAGACTCAGCGCGCTCGAGTTTCCAGCGATGCGCGTCGGCGAGAGGCTTCGAGGTCCCAACTTTCGAAGCCTCAGATTGTTTCATATTGATTCCAGGTTACCCATTCAGGATCTTATCAGCCAGCGACCTTGCGGAGTCCTCGCTGGAAACTTTCAAATGTCGTTCGCTCAATACGTAGCTCGCGCGGCGATTGTCGTAAAGCCTCTCTGCGGTACCGCGATCAGGCGCAAGTGGCCGAACAGCTTTCCCCGAAATGATTCTTTTCCAGCATAATTCGAACGGCGCATCGAGCCAGACGCTCAAGCAAACATGCCTGGCGACCAGCGCGCGGTTGGCTTCGATCGTCCACGCGCCGCCGCCGAGGGCGATCACTCGGACTTCCTTCTTTTCTAAAACTTCAAGCAATGCGTCCGTTTCGATTTGACGAAATGCCGGCTCTCCGTCCTGAGCGATGATTTCAGCTGGTGAGCGGCCTCCGCGTTCGGTAATAAATGAATCGAGATCAATAGCCCGGCATCCCAGTTGACGTGCGAGAGCCTCGGCGACGGTGGTCTTGCCGCTGCCCATGAAACCAACGATGACGGTACGACGATTCATACTGGAGTGCGGGCATCCTGCCCGCCCGGCGAGGGACAGCCTCGCCGAAATCTAACCTTGAGGTCTGTCGGAAAGGCATCGCCCTTCCGCACATCAGGCACCAGGGCTGCGAACAGATTTCACGGGTTCATCGCTCAACTACGGATTCGAGTAATTCAAAAAACTCAGGAAACGATACTGCCACGCAACCGGCATCTTCGATTTCGGTTTCACCTTTCGCAAATAGTCCGGCGACGGTAAACGCCATCGCAATTCGATGATCGCCGCGCGGATCGATGCTCGCTCCGTGCAGGCGTGTCGGGCCATCGACACGCAGACCATCATCGAACTCTTCGACGTCTGCACCCATAGCGCGAAGGTTCATCGCCGTGGTCGCGATCCGATCCGATTCCTTCACGCGCAGCTCCCTGGCGTCACGGATTTCTATTCCGCCTTCGATCTGCGAACCGACGACCGCCAGGAGCGGCAGTTCGTCAATCAACTGGGGAATTATCAGGCCTGCCAACTTGTACGGCGCTTCAGGATCGCGAGACGGTCGCGGCGCGTCCAAACCACGAACGCGCACCGTCCCGATCGGTTCATTGCTTTCCTCTTTCGAGTCGGTAACCGTTACGGCCAGACCGAGTGCGTGCAACTGCTTCAAAAACATTACGCGGCTTGGATTCACGCCCACGTCTCTGACTTCCAGATGCGAACCTGGCAGCAACGCTGCCGCGGCAATGAAATACGCCGCCGAAGAGACATCGCCGGGTATTAAAACGTCACGCGCCTTGAATCGCGCGGGGCCCTGAACGGCAGCAAACCTCGCGTTCGCACCTTCACGTTCGGCCGCGCCCGTTTCAATCGGAACATCGAACCAGCGCAGCATTCGCTCAGTATGATCTCGGGTTACTTCGTTCTCAATGACTTGAGTTCGTCCATCTGCGTACAGTCCGGCCAGCAGAATACAAGACTTGACCTGCGCGCTGGCGAACAGTAACTCATATTCGATCGCTTGCAACGGACGGCGGCCCTCTATCACCAGCGGCGCGCATCCAGCTTGCGAAGAGACTTGGGCCCCCATCATGTTGAGCGGCTCGACAACTCTTTGCATCGGGCGCGAACGCAGTGATTCGTCTCCGGTCATAATTGACGTGAAATTCTGCCCGGCGAGAATTCCGGCGAGCAGACGCATGGTGGTGCCGCTGTTGCCGCAATCAAGTGCCGTCTCCGGCGAACGCAAACCACCGTCACCGGAGCCGTCAATCAGTACGTCTTTGCCCGTGGGTTCAATGCGCACGCCGAGCTGCTGCAAACAAGAGAGCGTTGCAGAGCAATCGGCGCTCGTCGAATAGTTCTGAAGCCGCGACCTGCCTTCCGCCAGCGCGGACATAATTGCCGCGCGATGAGAGATGGACTTGTCGCCGGGTAATACCAGCGACCCGCGAACCCGTTTGGCCGGTTGAATGATCACGAACAGAATCTTAACCTCAGGAAGTGGCGTCGAGAAGTTCAAAGTTCCGCATTTGCCCTCCGGGGCCTGAACTCCTGCACGCAAAAGCGCGCACTCTAAACACGACTTCTTGACACACGACCAGCGAGCGTGTTACACGTCCGTCTTCCGTTAAGCTATTATAAGCAGCAGCCGAACCGCGATTCCCGGCGAGAAAGGCCGCGCCTTTGTGACCGAACAAACGACTCGACTCGTTTTGCCCAGCCACATCGAAGCTGTTGCTGACGGCGCTGCCGCTGCAACGGATTTCATTCAGAGTTGCGGGGTCGGAGAAGATGCAGCTTTCGGAGTTGACGTGGCCGTGCGCGAAGCGATCACTAACGCCATGGTGCACGGTAATAAGGAAGACGAAGCGAAGACCATTGAGCTGACGCTTAATTGTCTGGGACGCGAGTTGGAGATCGAGGTCAAGGATCAAGGCGAGGGCTTTGATCCAACCAGCATTCCTGACCCAACCGAACCTGCAAACATCCTGAAGACTTCGGGGCGCGGCATTTTCCTGATGCGTAGTTTTATGGATGAGGTGCAGTGGTCAATGCGTCCTGAAGGCGGCACCACGGTGCGAATGACAAAGAAGTTCTAAACCCGGAAGAGGAGAACTCTGGATCATGGCAGAACTTAATATCCGCGAGCGACAGGCCGGTGACGTCACCGTTCTTGACATGGACGGCCGGATTACCATAGGCGAAGGCAGCGTTGCCTTACGCAGCGCCATTCGTCGCTTGTTGGAAGAAGGAAAGAAAAACATTCTGCTCAATCTGGCAGGCGTCGGCTATATTGATTCCAGCGGGATCGGAGAGCTGGTATCCAGTTACACTGCGATTAAGAATCAGGAAGGACAGCTCAAGCTGCTCAGCCTGACCGAAAAGCTGCGCGACTTGCTGACGATCACCAAGTTGTTGACGGTCTTTGACGCGTACGAAACAGAAGCCGACGCGCTCAGTAGTTTCAAATAGCCCCAAAGCTTCGAAACCAGGCAGAAACTTTTGACGTACGGTAAACCAGGAGGGTTTCAGCAATGGCCGAACTAAACATCAAACAGCGCCAGGCCGGTGATGTGTCAATTTTGGATCTGGACGGCCAGGTTCGCATGGGCGACAGTGCCACCGCATTGCGCGGGGCGATCCGAGGTTTGGTCGCCGGCGGCAACAAAAAGATTCTGTTGAATTTGGCGGGCGTGAAATACATCGACTCGGGTGGCATCGGCGAGTTGATCGCCAATTACACAACCGTCGGTCGCGGCGGCGGCCAAATGAAACTATTGAATCTCACTGATAAGGTTCAGGACCTGCTGGTGATCACTAAGCTGCTCACAGTGTTCGATGTTTACGAGAACGAACCTGAGGCGCTGAGCAGCTTCAATTAAGCTGTTTAGTGAATAGGAGAGTCACCCTGATGTGTCCGGTGTGGCAACGGCCCAGTAAATCTGCTGGGCCGTTTGTATGTTTGAAACTTTTTTCGCCCCCAGACACAGAGACACAGAGAACCGCAGACACACAGAAAGCTGCTTAGCTTTCGCGTTTAGTTCTAATGGACCCTTTCTCTGTGTCTCTGGGGCTTGTGTTAGACTTGCCCTTCTTCAAGTGATGAGCCGCAAAAAATTCGATCAGACGGCCAGCAAAGGATTGGCCAAAGCCGTCCGCGATATCGAGAAATGCACCGACGCTGAGCTCGTTATCGTGGTGCACGGGCGGTCCGGTAGCTACCGCCATGCTGACTATTTGTTCGGAGCGCTAGTGGCCTTCGTTGGTTTGCTCTTTGTCCTATTCTCGCCTTTTAACTTTCACGTCTTTTGGATTCCGTTCGATGTGTTGGCCCTGTTTGTGGCCGGCGCGTTCATTTCTTCACGGGGCGACTGGATTAGGAGGTTCCTGACCACAAAGAAGTTTCGCGCCCAGGCTACACGGACCGGGGCAGCGGCCATGTTCTATGAGGCTGGAATCGCGAATACCCTGGCTGAAAATGGATTGCTGATCTATCTGTCGTTGCTCGAACGGCGTTTGGAAGTATTTGCCGACCGGGGCGTCTTGAAGGCCGTCCCTCCGTTGAAGTGGAACAACGCCGTATACGAGCTAAAGAAGATTGCCCGACAGCCGGATCCTGAAACTCTGGTCAAGGCTTTACGGGACGTCGGAAATCTGCTCGCAGAACATCTCCCACCCACTGGCGAAAATCCCAACGAGTTAGCTGATGGCCCGCGAATCGAACTGAAATGAATCTCAGCGGCCACGTTTTGCGCTGGCGAAAGTTCGCCTTAGTCGCAACCGTCGCGATGGCGGCGGCGCTATTCGCGGCTGACGCTTTCGCGCGGGTCGGTGGCGGGCAGGGATATGGCGGCGGCGGTAGTGGCGGAGGCGGAGGTGGCGGCGGGGCCGGTGCCCTGGTTTATCTGTTTGTCCGATTTTTGATTTGGTTGACTTTCGAACACCCGGTGATTGGTATTCCCGTGGATATCATCGTCATCGGAGCAGTCGTCTATTGGTTCGCGCGACCGTCGACCAAGCCGGTGAGCTTTGCCTCTTCAAGTATCAGCGCGCCCGACCCGGTTGCCTCGGCGCAACAGCAGGGCTTTCAGCGCGCGTTCAATCAATTGCGCCACTTTGATCCGAACTTTTCGGAAATCATCTTCACGGACTTTTGTTATGCGCTCTATGGGCGGGCCCACAATGCGCGCGGGCGCGGTCCAAAGGCGCTGGACGAGCTTTCGCCTTACCTGAGCGAACAGGCGCGCGCATCTCTATTGCAACTGAATCCGCCCAACCTGAAAGCAGTTGAAGGAATTATCGTCGGCGCGATGCAGGTCGTAGCCGTCCGCGGGCTGGACACACCGACGGTCAGAATCAGTATTGAGTTTGACGCCAACTACACGGAATTCACTCCGCGTGAAGGCGACCCGCGCGGCGAGATGAGCTACTACGTCCGCGAACGCTGGGAGTTGGAACGCAAACGCGACGTGTTGTCGCCTACGCCGGAGCAGGCGACGGCGCTGCATTGTCCCCGTTGCGGCGCGGCCTTGCAGAAAGACACCGCTGGCGCCTGTGCGTTCTGCGGCACAAAGATCGACAGCGGTGAATTTCAATGGTACGTCCGCAGCATCAACACGCTCAGCCGCGAAGCGAAAGGACCGCTGTTGACTTCCAACGTGCCGGAAATGGGAACGCTTAATCCCACCATCACGCAGCCCAATTTCCCCGCAGTACGCGCGGTCTTTGAACAAAATAATCCGTCGTTTACGTGGGCTGATTTTCAAGCGCGCGCGCGGCTGATCTTTAACGAGCTGCAGGCGGCCTGGTCAATGCTGAATTGGGAACGCGCCCGCCCGCACGAAACGGACAATATCTTTCAAATGCATCGCTACTGGATTGACGCCTACCAGCGACAGGGCCTGCGCAACGCGCTCGACCAATGCCAGATCACTGCCATGCAGCCGGTGAAGATCAAAGTCGACGCATTCTATAACGCGATCACGCTGCGGATCTTTGCGCAGGGCTATGACTACACGATCGACAAGAATGGTCGCGTGGTCGCCGGTTCGAACAAGAACCTCCGGCAGTGGAGCGAGTACTGGACGTTCGTTCGTTACAGCAAAGCCAAGCCCGTTCCGGCGCGCGCCGATTTGAATTGCCCGAACTGCGGTGCTCCTCTGAAAGTCAACGCCACAGGGATTTGCGAATTCTGTGGCGGCAAGATCACTTCGGGCGAATTTGATTGGGTGCTTTCGAAGATAGAACAGGATGAAAGCTACACTGGATAGTTGGAGACGGTTTTTCGCCTACAGTCCCTTTAAAACAACCACTTTCTATATCTCATTTGTCAGTTTTCATTGGTCATTCGTGGATCATCTGTTCGCTGGGTAATATGACGAACCGTCCACGAAATCACACGAAAGCGACACCAACGGGCCGACGAATGGGAAATGAAAAATATCAAATGGAAAATGGAAAATGATCCCCTTATGGCCCAGCGATTGCTTTTGTGACATTTAACTTCAGTCGCAAAGCTTGACGCTGTGCGACGTTGCTTGCTAGACTCAGTTCAGATCAAAGACAACCCGAACACAATCTCGCAGAACGTTTTTGTCAATGAGCCGCGCAACATGCGACTTGCCTGGTGCTCGTAAAACTAGTCGGAGGTGGAAATGGTGGGCTTCAAGGTCGGCCAGAAAGTTGTTTACCCCAATCACGGTATCGGCACAATCGAACAGATCGAACAGAAGCAAATCGGCGCCATAGCGCTGCCCTTCTACACGCTTCGACTGGCCGCAACCAATTCCCTGGTACTGGTTCCCGTTTCCAATGCGTCTGAGGTTGGATTGCGTCGCCCGATCACTTCCGTCGAGTGCGAGTCGCTGTTCAAAGCCCTGGGTGGAGACTTTGCCACGCCTGCTCACGACTGGAAAGATCGTTTCAAAGACTTTTCCGACAAGATGCGCACCGGCAATATCTTTGAGGTGGCTGAGGTGCTCAAGCATCTTAACTATCTCAGCCATATCAAACCGCTTTCGTTTCGCGAGCAAAGGATGCTCGAACGGTCCCGCTACCTGGTGGTTTCCGAACTCGCTGCCGTCTGCCGTCAGCCTGAATGCAACATCGAGCCGCGAGTCGAACAGGCACTGGCACAGGCTTGCTCTCGTCACGAGCGCCGGGCCGATGGTCGGCCGCGAGTGGCCGCTGCCGGCGCCCATTGAAACCCAACAAAATCAATCATCCGCCGACGGCAAGGCCGCGTCGTGTCTCCGCTCTCCATGATGTCCGGCGAGCGCCGTGATATGATGTCTCGCAAAGCAACTCCCGCTTTTGTCGATTAAGCAATGGACGATCCTGCTAGTTATTTCCAGTCCTTTTTGTTGGGCGACCCCCAGCCTTCAACTAATCTGATCATTGTTGTCGCTAAACTCGCCGCGGTGTTTTTTTTCGTGGCTGCTAACGGCTTCTTTGTGGGGGCGGAGTTTGCCCTGGTATCGGTGCGGCGCCCGCGGCTCGAAGCCCGAGCTGCTGCCGGCAGCCGGCGCGCACAAGCCGGGCTGCGCTTGATCAGCGACCCCACCTCCTTCATTTCAGCAACTCAACTGGGAATTACCATCGCTTCGCTGGCGTTGGGATGGGTTGGAGAACCTACGGTCGCCGCGATGCTGCAACCGATTGCTTCCAGCGTCGCGTCCGCAGGCCGCGCCGGCGCTGTCGCTCACGTGTTCGCCATCATTATCGCGTTTGCCGCAATCACCTTCCTGCACATCGTTCTCGGCGAATTGATGCCTAAGATGGTCGCGCTCGAGCGCGCCGAGGCCCTGGCGCTAATTGTCGCTCGCCCGCTCGAAATATTTGCCAAAGTTTTTCGCTGGCCGCTCTGGATCTTCAATCGCACCGGATCTACCCTGGGCCGGCTGATAGGCTTGAAGTCTTCGCTGCAACATGCGGCCGTCTACAGCGAAACCGAGCTGCGGCAATTGATCGATATCTCTCGCGAGAGTGGCCATCTGCGTGCAGAAGAGCGCCGCTTGATTCATCGGGTTTTTGAGTTTTCCGACACGCTGGTGCGCGAAGCGATGGTGCCTCGTCCGCAAATCGCCGCGATCTCGGCCGACTGCTCGGTCGAAGACATTACGCGTGCGTTTCAGCAGCATCGTTATTCGCGTCTGCCCGTCTATAGCGGTTCGCTGGACAACGTGATCGGTTTCATTCATAGCAAGGACTTGATGCCGTATCTCTTGCGGCCCGAGGACTTTCAACTCGAATATGTCCTCCAACCTCCGATGTACGTCGTTGACACCGCCCGGTTGGAAGACGTCCTGCGTCAGATGCAGAAGGCAAAGACGCATTTCGGTTTTGTGGTGGACGAGCACGGCGGTGTCGAAGGCATCATCACACTCGAGGATTTACTCGAAGAAATAGTAGGCGACATCTCTGACGAGCATGACGAGGAAGTAAACGAGCAAATTACATTGCTTAACGAGCGAAATTATTTGCTGGAGGGCTCACTGGCGGTTCGCGATCTCAATCGCCGTTTGAAAACTTCGATTCCTGAATCGGAAGCCTATACCACTATTGGCTTGCAGTACGTGACCAGAGCTGGACACGTACTGCAAGCGGGTGAAGTAATTGACTATGAAGGGCTGCGCTTCCATGTTGAGAAGGTCGAACGCCGGCGTTTGCTGAGCGTGCGGCTTGAATTGCCTGAGAAGGAAGCAGAGACGGCTGTTGAAACCGCGAGTAGTGCGGTCAACGCGGGGCGTTAGGAAATCATGTTTCGCGCGCTCGCAAAAGGTTGCTACTGAAACGGGATTGATCGTCCAGCCAGGTTTGCGTCAGCTCAAATCCACTTTGCGAAGCCAACGCTGTCAGTTCTTCCAGGTTGTACTTGTACGACTGTTCCATGTGAATTCGCTCGCCGGCTTCGAGTGACAATGACAAGTTCAGACCGCGAATGGTGACCGTCTGCGATCGCAAACTCTCGACATAAACTTCGACGCGGCCGGCGGCTTCGTTATAAACAGATCGTAGTCCGAACGCCCACAGGTCAAAATCTCCACCGAGTTCGCGATTGATCCGCGCCAGTTCATTCACAATAAACGCGCGGGTTACTCCCAGCGAATCGTTGTAGGCCGCCTCGAGAGTCGTTCGATCCTTTTTCAAGTCCGCACCCAACAGCAGTGCATCCTCTCTGCGCAGCACGCTGCGAATGGTTTGCAGAAAAGTGCCCGCATCGGCCTTCTCGAAATTTCCGATATTTGATCCGAGAAACAGCACCAATGCGGGACCACCGTGCAGCGGCTTTATCGCCGCCAATCCGTCGAAATAGTCGGCCGCATAAGCCCGGATTGTCAGGCCTGGATAAGACTGCAGCAGCGAACGGGAACTGTCCTCGAGCGCGGATGCCGAAATGTCCACCGGAATAAAAAGCAACTCGCGCCGCTTCCTCATCAAGGCTTCGATGAGTTTTCGGGTCTTTTCTGCGCTGCCGCTCCCCAGCTCGATCAGTGTCCGGCACTCAGGGATCGCAGCGACGATTTCGTCGGCATGACTCGTGAGAATCTGACGCTCGGCGCGCGTCAGGTAATACTCGTCAACGTGGCAAATGGCTTCGAACAGTTGCGAGCCGAGCGCGTCGTAAAGGTACTTTGGGAACAGCTGTCTGGGTTTATTAGAGAGTCCCTCCAGAACGTCGCGGGCAAATTCAGCCTGCCCGTTGTGGCGCGCCAGATCGTGAATGATCAATCGCGTGGTCGGCTCTTCTGGTTTTGATTCCGCCACCGGGTTTCTCCGCTGCTGCCTGGTACTTGGAACAGAAATTCGATTTGAGTTGAGATGTGCGCGCATTATACGCGGGCCAGACAGGAACAGAAAGGACGGGCAAGGCGGCCAGAGATCGGCTTGCCAGGAGAACGCTCCACCAAACAACACGAAGCGCCAAATAGGTTTTCGTTCGGTTTCGTGTGTTTTCGTGAATCGCGCTTAACTAAGTGAAAGAAATTACCAAAACCAATTGGCCCTGCTTTTTTCTTATTTCCAAAACCTGTGTAATCTGGGGACAGTCGTTATGACTCGCGAACCAACCTACCAGGCGGCTCGGGCCGTGGCTGCTACTATCGAAGCTCATTTTGCTCGGCATCGGGCCGAAGCGCGCCGGCGGGGCGAGCAGAAACTTGCACATGCTCCGGACGCCCGCACCATTGAAGCGATCATCGACGCCGGCTTCTGGTCCAGCTTCCGGCCCGAGGAAGGTCGCTTTCCAAAAATCTCGCTCGCTTTTCTGCCGCCCGACCAAGCGGGCCAGCCTTTGATGTTTGCGGAGCGTTTGCCGCTGACGCCCGCGGTACTGACAAAACTCGCGCCCGCGGTTGAGCGCCCCGGAATTCACCTCGGTGTTTGGGGCGACGCTAATGACCTGTACGTTTGGGGAGCGACCCGTCTGATTCCCAGCCTGGGGTTTGTGCTTGAGGACGTCGAACCCGGACAATTGGTAATCAAGCACCGTCGCATCGATGGCTTTGGAAAGTATGCCAACGTCGCCGTCCTCAAAGGCGAACAGGTGAAGATTGTGGATGAGCAGGGCGCGAGTCTGCCCGAGTGCCCGGACCTGATCAAATCGTTGCGCGCGTTCACCGCGCCCGCCACCTGGGATGATTCGGTGAATGTGCTCGTGCAAATGGCCGCCTCGATGCGCGCCCACGGACACGGTGGCACGCTGCTGGTCGTGCCGTCAGAAAAGGAAAAATGGCGCGCTTCGATCGTGCACCCGATCCTTTACTCGGTCGCACCTCCATATTCGAAGCTCGCCAATTTGATCAGGAACAGTCCCAACCCAGAGAGTGAAAACGACTGGCAGTCTTCGGTACGCAGCTCAGTGGAGAGTATCGCGGGACTGACGGCTGTTGACGGTGCCACGGTGATTACAGATCAATACGAGGTGCTGGCATTTGGCGTGAAGATAAAACCTGCACCGGGTTCCGCGTCGGTTGAGCAGATGGTGCTCACCCAACCCGTTGTCGGGGATCAGCCCGTTGTGGTTCCCCCGGTGCAGCACGGCGGCACGCGCCACTTGTCGGCCGCACAGTTCATATACGATCAGCGCGATGCGCTGGCGCTGGTGGCCTCACAGGACGGACGCTTCACGATTTTCGCCTGGTCGCCCTGCGAAGAGATGGTCCACGCGCATCGAGTCGATGTACTGTTGCTGTAATGCTCGCCTCCCTGTCGGTTGAGCCGCGGATTAGCTACTAATTAGCCGTCGCCCACTTGGGAGTCCGTGATCCCAAGTCAAACTTGGCTCGATGCCTTCGCAAAATTCATTGCAAGCCCGGCCGAACCATGATAAAAAGCACTCCACAGGTTGCGATTCATGATTGAAGAGGGGTCGTAAGACTCCTGACAGCTTCCTAACACTCTAACTTCAAACCAGGGAAGCGATATCTTGATTAGGTTCTGCACGAGCACGCGGACTCCACAATGTCTCACGCAAAATCCAATCAATTTGCCGGGTAGCACCGGCTGGAACCAGTCGCTCGGTAACTCCGTGATAGGAAGCGTCCGGCGGACGAGAATCTCGCCCGCGAAAGTTTTTTCGATTGGAGGCGAAGTATGAAGGATCAAACGGGATCGGGCGGCACGAATCAGTCACCACGAAACGAATCCATACCACCTGACCTTTACGAGGTGCGCATCACCAGCACTCGCGAGACTATCGACAAGCTAATGCGAGAGTTCGAGCTGGATGTCGGATGCCGGCCGCACCCAGAGGCAAACCCCGATGGAACAGGTACCATTTTGGTTTACGCCTCAGAGGAACGAATCCGCCAACTCAGGGCCGCAGGTTATGACGTGAAGCAGGGCCAGAACGTCTCAGCCCTGGGCCGCGAGCGTCAGGCCGAAGTGGGCAAGGGAGATCGGTTTGAGGGCGGACGTGTTGTTCCCCGCGGGCTTGGCGAAAAGCGTGGTCGGGGCAAGGAGAGGAAGGAGTTATCATGAGCTTCTTGAATGTTGTCGAGATCGAGTCGGCGTTAATCGGCCTGGCTTCCAATTATCCCAGTATCAGCCAGCTAATTACTCTTCCGTTCTTCACCGTCGAAGGGCGCCAAAGCCACGCTCTCCTGATGGCAACCGGAACCGCGTGCCCGAAGACTGGAGTGCTGATCATCAGCGGTGCACACGCACGGGAGTGGGGCGGTCCTGACACCTGCATCAATTTCGCAGCCGACGTGCTGGAGGCATATACCGCAGGCACGGGCCTGGCCTACGGCGGGACGTCATACACTGCCGGCGACATCAAGGCGATCATTGAAAAGCTCGATGTGATCGTCTTTCCCGACATCAGTCCTGATGGCCGTAACTACAGCCAAAACACCTATTCCATGTGGCGGAAGAATCGCAACCCGGCGAGCAGCGGCGGCCAGGCGAGTAAGATTGGCGTCGATCCGAATCGAAATTACGATTTCCTGTGGGACTTCAACACGGCATTTGCACCCGGTGCCCAGGCCGGCGGCACACTCGCGTCAACAAATCCATCCAGTGATATCTTTCACGGCACGGCGCCGTTCTCCGAGGCCGAGACCCAAAACGTCCGCTGGTTGTTCGAGCAGTATCCACAGATCAGCTGGTTCATGGACATTCACTCTTACGGAGGCGATATTCTGCATTCGTGGGGCGACGATACAAATCAGACGACCTCGCCGGGCAAGAACTTCACTAATCCCGCCTGGAACGGGCAGCGAGGACTTCCCGGTGACGCGTACGAGGAGTACATCGGCGCCTGCGATCTCGCGAAGTTCGCATCAGTGGGAAACGACACGAGCACCGCAATTGCCGGAGTTCGCGGCGAGAACTACGCTGTAGCTCAGGCCTTTTTTCTGCCGAGTTGGGGTAGCACCTATCCCACGTCGGGGGCGAGCGACGATTGGGCCTTCAGTCGTTATTTCGTCGACCCGACAAAAAGGAAAGTCGGCGCCTACACTATGGAGTTCAACCGGGTGAAAACTTTCTTCCCCACGTGGACTGAGATGCAGTCCATCATCCTTGATGTCGATGCCGGTTTGGTTAAGTTTTGCCTGCGCGCGGTCCCCACAGTTTCCCTGGCCTCCTGGTGGTGCCTGTTGAAGCGCCGGATAAACGATGCGATCTGGCACAAAGTTCTTCCGCCCGAACTTTGGGGTCCGTATGGGCCCTGGGAACGAGTCCGCAGGATAGTCGAGGCGATCCTTTGGCCGATCGTTGGACCTGTCGTCCGCAACTTTCGGGGGAATCCGCGAAGCGGACGTCAGTCGTAAAGATCGCGGCTGTTTGTTCCTCTCCCATCGTAGGGGGGCCGAGGGCAGGGCTTACGACGACGTAAAGACAATTTCATTTCTCAATTTGTCATTGAACGTTATCGCGATCCCTTTTGAAGTTGACCTTCGCCCTTTGTCCCTTGCTCATGAGCATCGAATCAAAAAGACTCGCCAGTCTCGGCGTGATCCTGGTCGCGCTTCACTTCATCGTCAGTGTCGTGCATGGCGCCGCGCACCTCGATCTGCATATTGATCTGAAAACCTGGCAGACAGTTTACGTACTGGTGATAATCAGCGCGTTGCCTCTGGTCTCAGGTTTCCTGCTTTGGCGAGGCGCGCGCAGCGGTTTCCTGCTGCTCTTATTTTCAATGCTGGGCTCTCTGATTTTCGGCGGCTACTATCATTTCATTGCGACCGGCACCGACAATGTCGCCTCGCTTGCCTGGTCCGCGCCGTTTGTGGTGACCGCAGTCTTGCTCGCCCTAACGGAAACGGCTGGCGTTTTGACGGCTGTTCTCGGCTTGTTGAGAAAGCAATGACCCGTCACCACTCCGCTTTTTCCTTCTCGTCACAATCTGTGTAATCTGTGAACAGAATCCATGAACACTATTCAGGAGAAGCTATGAGAAGACTGATTTTTGGTGCATTCATATTGATTGCCACGATGGCTTTTACGGTCAACGGCCAGACGCGTCCGCAAGCCACCGCACCCAGACCGACGCCTACACCCTTGCCGAGACCGGCGGCTACACCTTTACCCAGACCGGCGGCGACGCCGGCCGCGATCAATGCGCCCGTGCCGGAAAGCAGGATTGCCTTGATTGACACCACCATGTTCGGCGACGAGAAGAACGGAATTCTTCGCTATGTCGACGCGGCCAAATCTGTTCAGGTGGAGTTCAAGCCGCGCACGGATGAACTGCAAAACCTGCAGAATCGCCTCAACACACTGGCCAATGAAATCCAAACGCTAAGTAAAGCGCCGGTCCCTGATCAGAAAACAATTCAGGCGAAGCAACAGCAAGGCGAAGGTCTGCAGCTCGAGTGGAATACGAAGAAGGACCGCCTGGACGAAGATCTCAGCAAGCGATACCAACAAGTTGTGGCTCCGATCTCCAAACAGATAGGGTTGGCAATCGATCAGTTTGTGCGGCAACGCGGCGTCACCATGACGCTCGACCTGAGTAAGCTGCTGCCGGCAATTCTCACTGCGGTGCCGGCGGTTGATCTGACGCAGGCTTTCATTGCCGATTTCAACAGTAAGAATCCGCGGACAGGTCCGCCACCGCGACCATGAGGCGTGAAAATTTAGTTGGCTGAAGGCAAAAGGCAGTGGGCAAGGCGAGCGGGCACTGGCCCGACCGTGAGGGAGGGCTCAGTTACAGAACCGGGAGCGATAGCGACCGGATGCTTGCGTCAACTTGGAATCATCGATGCTCAACTTTACGCATCTTCACAGGTTGAGCTTAGCATCCCCTCGCTATCGCTCGGGGTTCTGTAAGAAGGCCGTTGACACGGGAGTCACCTCGCCTTCGCGTCACGACGATGCTCTGCGTTAAAACGGACCTGGTCGTCCATGAATCGACGGCTACCAACAATCTTCCGCGCGAGCTCAATCAGTCTTGATAGCAGCTATGGATTTCTTCTACGGTATAATCTCCTCATGAATAAGCGTGCAAAAAAGCGTCTGCAGGAAGCGATAAAGAAAGACAAATTGGAACGAACCAAGCCCGCTCAGGAACGTACCCCTACTTCCCCCAGGGATCCCAAACAGCAAACCGGTTTTCTTCCCCGGCCCGATAAGAAACGAGGTTAGCTTGCCATGCTCAACTTCAAATACATTCGCGCGGCTCTGGTAGCTGCGGCACTCGCTGCTTTGCCCTGGTCCAGCGGCGCAAGTCCCAGTTTGATAATCGACAATTTGGAGAAACCGAGCGTTCTTAACGGCGGCGTGTCTGAATCACTTTCGGTGTTGCCCGATCCAATGAACGCCACCTCGACTTTCTACAGCTTACGACGGGATTTGCGCCGGTGCGTCTCGCCGCTATGTGGCGGTTACTTCGTTAAGCGCGTCAATATGTCGTCTACGCGCTGCGCCAATGGACGCTTCATGAGCGAGTGCTATGTGGCGGGAATCGACTGGCATGGTCAGCCAGAGACCGACATCGCCCATTTGCTCGTGCGCGGCAGCATCGTTGCCAGGCGTTACGGACAATTCGGCAGTCTTGGCGAGTTGCGCGTGAGTGAGTCCTGGATGTCGAGCAGCGAGAAACAGCCGGTCGGAACTTATTACCTCGTACACGATCGCGGCGTTCGCTGCATCACCTTCCCCTGTCCGACACATCACGAAGCGAAACTGAACTCGAGCTTCGGCCGGAATATCGCCGGCGTTAACCTGGAGGGCGCGGGTCTGGGAGAGAACAACGTGTCCGTCGTGAACGCGGCGATGACCGGGCCGGAGGGTGTGATCGCTACCGGCAGAGACGTGGTGGTCACGGGCCCGGGAGGCAGATCGTTTGAACTAAAGGCGACGCAAGTCTACGTTCGCAAAAAGCCGGAGAGTAGCTCTATGAAGCCGCGTATCAGGACCGGCTGTTCGAGTCAGGTTTGTAGCGATCATAATGTGATTACCACATGTGAGTTTCGGCCAGAGTATGCCTGTTATCAGAAAGCCACATGCGAGCGTCAGTCCGACGGCAACTGCGGCTTCACCAAAACCCGGGAGTTGACCGCCTGCCTCGCGAGAAAATGAGTATCAGCAGCCGCGGATAAACGCAGATAGGAAAGTGAAGAGATCGATGCGCTATGAGGTCAGTGCCACCCCGCAGTAGCGGGTGGGTGAATGAATCGGGGCACTAGCCCGACCGTGAGGGAGGGCTCCGGTACAGAACCGAGAGCGGTAGCGACCGGATGCTCACACTCAACTCGCGAGTTATGCGCGTTTCACTATCGCACATCTTTGCAGGTTGAGCTTAGCATCCCCTCGCTACCGCTCGGGGCTCTGTACCAACTGTCCTCTGGTTTGTCTTATCCGTGTGCATCTCCGTTAATCCGCGGCTGATACTTTTTCCTTCTCTGCGAAATCTGTGTAATCTGTCGATGCTAAATCATGACCACTGAAAACAAAGTCATTTATTCCATGGTCGGCGTCAGTAAGTTCTATGACAAGAAGGCCGTCCTCAAAGATATCTATCTCTCCTACTTTTACGGCGCGAAGATTGGCGTCATCGGGCTCAATGGTTCGGGTAAGTCTTCGCTGCTGCGCATCCTCGCCGGCGTCGAGAAAGATCATCTCGGTGAGACGGTGATATCACCCGGGTTTACCGTCGGCTATCTCGAGCAGGAACCTTTGATCGATGATTCGCGCACCGTGCGCGAAGTTGTCGAAGAAGCTGTCAAAGAAACCGTCAGCTTGCTGAAAGAGTTTGAAGAGATCAACGCGAAGTTCGGCGAAGAAATGTCCGAAGAGGACATGGACAAATTGTTGGCACGACAGGGCGAGGTGCAGGAGAAGCTGGATCATCTCGATGCGTGGGACCTGGATTCGCGTCTGGAGATGGCCATGGATGCGCTGCGCTGTCCGCCACCTGAAACGCCGGTGAAAATCCTTTCAGGTGGCGAACGTCGGCGGGTCGCGCTGTGCCGACTATTACTTCAGAAGCCGGATATACTTTTACTGGATGAACCCACCAATCATCTTGATGCTGAATCAGTCGCCTGGCTCGAGCATCACTTGCAGAGTTATGCGGGAACGATTATCGCGGTGACCCACGACAGATATTTTCTCGACAACGTCGCGGGCTGGATCCTGGAGCTGGATCGCGGCGCGGGCATCCCCTGGAAAGGGAATTACACATCGTGGTTGGAACAGAAGCAGGAACGCCTCAGGCGTGAAGAAAAGTCTGAGAGTGATCGTCAGAAGACTTTGCAGCGCGAGCTGGAATGGATTCGTATGTCGCCCAAGGCGCGGCACGCGAAGGGCCGGGCCCGCGTGACTGCGTACGAGAATCTGCTGCAGGAACAATCAGAAAAGCGCCGCGAAGACTTGGAGATTCACATTCCGCCCGGGCCGCGCCTGGGCGACGTTGTGATCGAAGCGGACAAAGTAACCAAGGCATACAGCGACAATCTGCTGGTAGATGACATGACATTCGCGCTGCCGCCCGGCGGCATCGTCGGCGTTATTGGTCCGAACGGCGCGGGCAAAACAACTCTGTTTCGGATGATCACCAAACAGGAAGAACCCGATAACGGCAAGATCAAGATTGGAGAGACAGTGCAGTTGGCTTACGTGGATCAAAGCCGCACGCTCGATCCAAACAAATCCATCTGGGAAGAGATTTCGGGCGGCGCTGATGTTCTGAAGCTGGGAAGCCGCGAAGTGAACTCGCGCGCGTATGTCGGACGCTTCAATTTCTCGGGTTCTGATCAGCAGAAAAAAGTCAGCATGTTGTCCGGAGGCGAACGCAATCGAGTGCATCTCGCCAAGATGCTGAAGGAAGGCGCCAACGTGCTGCTATTGGACGAGCCGACGAACGATCTGGACGTGAACACACTGCGCGCCCTGGAAGAGGCTTTGGAAAACTTTGCCGGATGCGCGGTGGTTATTTCTCACGATCGCTGGTTCCTGGATCGCATTGCGACGCACATGCTCGCGTTCGAGGGCGACAGCAAGGTCGTCTGGTTCGAAGGAAACTATTCGGACTATGAAGAAGACCGCAAGGCGCGTCTGGGTGCTGAGGCCGAAGTGCCGCATCGGATTAAGTACCGCCAGTTGACGCGCGGGTGAGTGCTGCTATCCTCGCGATTCATCTTCGGCCATCTGATCATTTATAGATTTTAGGGCCCGCTCGAGTACCGTGCGGTGTGCAGGATTCGTGGCCCCGCTCAGTTGCGTCATGATGCGCGAGCGCGAAGCTCGCAGCGATTCAAACTGGGCGCTGCGGGCGCGCTCCTCAGGAGTAGAGGTGCCCCTGAGCGCGCGGGCGTCAGCTACCGCATGTTGCCGTGCGAATACCTCTTCCATTTGGCCGGCTAAATCGTCGCCATCCCATCCCATAGTTTCACCTCTTCGGAATTAATGGTTCATCGTAACACTCATTCCGTCATCGCACACTGTGGCTTGCCGAGTACGGCTTTTTGCTGAGCGGATGGGCAAGTCGGATAGCGGTCCGCAGATTACACAGATTACGCAGAACCGTTTTCATTTATCAATTGTTATCCATCAATTTGAGCCGTTACCTCATCACCGTCGGTACTGACTTAACCAATCCGTGTAATCCGTGTAATCTCCGGATGTTCTTATGAAAGGTCGCCGTTTCCCGAAAGCCATCGTCAACGCCATCCGCGATGTGAAGATCCTCGGCATTCGCGCCGGTACGAAGCCACACCGCATCATTGGCATCTGGGCCGTGGTGGTCGAAGGCCGCGTCTTTGTGCGTTCATGGAGTCTGAAACCGCGCAGCTGGTACCGCACATTTCTCGAAGAGCGGCGCGGGGTGATCGAAGTCGACGGCCGGCAGATTCGTGTGCGCCCGGTCTTTACCCGGAGCGAACGCCTGAAGACGGCCGTCGACCGCGCTTACCGCGAGAAGTTTCCCACGCCAGGCTCCCGTCATTTTGTCGAAGGCTTTCAGGAAAAGAAGCGGCGCGACACGACTACCGAACTGGTTCCGCTCTGAAATCGTAGACTGATCCGGGTCCCTCTTTGAGGCTTTGCCTCCCAGTGCGGTAAGGCTTCGCCTTACTGGCAATTAAGTTTTCAAGATGTCGCGCGAGGCTTAGCCTCGCGCGCATCGTTAATCAAGGAGCCAGCCGGAAAGCCACAGGCTTTCCGCACTGTGCTGCGGCAGAGCCGCGAAGGAATCCAGACTTTCGCTTCAATTCCAAGCGCTCTTAGGCTATAAACCTTTCTCGACCGACACGATCGTCGCTACGGCTAACTTCATCTTGAGGGCAACTAACAAATGACTAACAAAACCATTCGTACCTCTGGCTTAATCGCGACGATCTTCGTCGCCCTATTCTTGCTTTTCTCATCAACTGCATCCAGGGCCCAGACTCTACCCAACGAAACGCCGGAAAAGTTCACGCCGACGAACGAGGGGTTCGACTATGTTCGCCGCGAAGCGATGATTCCGATGCGCGACGGCGTAAAGCTGCATACGGTCATCCTGGTTCCCAAGGGCGCGAACCGGGCGCCGATTCTCTTGACGCGGACGCCGTATAACGCCACCGCGCTGACAACTCGTACGGACAGCTCACATCTGGGTCCAAGTCTTTATGGTTATGACAATGCTACCGACGTGATTGTCGAAGGCGGCTACATTCGCGTGGTGCAGGATATTCGCGGTAAGTACGGTTCGGAAGGCGACTATGTCATGAATCGTCCGGTGCGCGGGCCGCTGAACCCGACGGCGGTCGATCATCCGACGGATACTTACGACACCATTGATTGGTTGGTCAAGAACGTCAAAGAAAGCAATGGCAAGGTCGGCATCCTCGGCATTTCCTACGACGGGTTTCTGCCTTTGATGGGGCTGATCAATCCGCATCCCGCGCTGAAAGTTTCGGTGCCGATGAATCCGATGGTGGACGGCTGGATGGGCGACGACTGGTTTCACAACGGCGCTTTTCGCCAGCAGGGGATGAGCTACATTTATGATCAGGAAGCTACGCGGGCGAACGAGGTGAAGTGGTGGACCAGCCACTTTGACGACTATGACATGTTCATGGAAGCTGGATCTGCAGGCGAGCTGGGCCGCCGCCGCGGTTTGGAACAGGTAGGCTTCTGGCGGAAATTGCTCGAGCATCCGAGCTATGACGCCTTCTGGCGTGAACAGGCGGTGGACAAGATCCTGGCGAAAGAGCCTTTGAAGGTGCCGGTGATGCTGGTGCACAGCCTCTGGGATCAGGAAGACATCTATGGCGACATCGCGGTCTACAAAGCGATCGAGCCGAAAGACACCCGGAACGATAAAGTTTTTCTGGTGATGGGCCCGTGGCATCACGGGCAGGAGATCCGCGAAGGCAGCTCGCTGGGCGCGATCAAATTCAATAGCGATACCTCTCGGTATTTTCGTCAGGAGATTCTGCGGCCTTTCCTGGACCATTACCTGAAAGATGACGCGCCCAGGATGAACATCGCGCCGGTAACGGCGTTTGAAACGGGCACGAACAAGTGGCAACGCCTCTCAAATTGGCCGGCCGGCTGCGAGAGTGGCTGCACCGTGAAAGCCACGCCGCTTTATCTTAACGGCGGATTGAAAGCGAGCTTTGACGCGCCGAAATCCTCGGCAACGAAGTACGAAGAGTACGTTTCCGATCCCGCCAAGCCAGTACCGTATCGCGCGCGGCCAATCGACGGCACGAGTTGGGCACGTTGGCTCGTCGACGATCAGCGCGAACAGTCGGGCCGCCCCGATGTGCTCGCTTTCACGTCCGATGTCTTAAAAGCGCCGGTAAAGATCAGTGGTGAACCAATCGTGAATCTGATTGCCTCGACCAGCGGTACGGATTCCGATTGGGTCGTGAAAGTGATCGACCTCTATCCCGATGAAGTAGCCGATCAGCCAAACATGGGCGGCTATCAGTTGGCGATATCGATGGACGTCTTTCGTGGCCGCTATCGCGAGAGTCTCGAGATGGCGAAACCAATCGCTGCCAATAAGCCTTTGCTCTATCGCTGGGCTTTGCCAACGGCGAACCATGTCTTTCTGCCGGGCCACCGCATCATGGTGCAGATACAGTCGAGCTGGTTCCCGCTTTACGATCGAAATCCGCAGACGTTCGTACCCAATATTTTCTGGGCCAAACCAGAAGATTATCGAAAAGCTACGCAGCGGATCTATCACACTCCGGGACAGGCGAGCTTTATCGAGTTGCCGCTGGTGACGATGCGTTAGAACTGTCCGCAGATTACACAGATTACGCAGAAACATTTGGGCATTGAACTATAAGGCATCTGTCTAGCGTTGCCTTTTCCCAGCTTGGTTTCCTTCTGTGTAATCTGCGAAATCTGTGGATCGTCCGATTGTATGACCAACAGAACATCGATTGCGATCTTTGGATCTCGGGATGTTGAGCGTGATACTGCGCGCACTCTGTTTGAGCAGCATTTTTCCTCGTTTGTGGATCAAGGCAGGACCTGGTTGTTTGGGGGCACCCGCGGAATAGACGAATGGGCGATTGAGTGGCTGCTGGAACGCAATGAACTCTGTTGGGCTGTGGTTCCTCACACGCGGTTGGATCAGCCAAAGTCGATTCAACCCTGGCTCGAACAGTTAGAGCGCGTCGTCGAGTTGCAACTTCCCGGACGCAAGAGTGCCCGAGCCTTTCGCAACCGTTATATGGTCGATCTCTGCGGGATCGTGATTGGTTTTCGGTCCGGAAAGGGAAGTGGGACGCTGGCGATCCTGAAATACGCGCTGCGAAAGCAGAGGGAGGTGCATGCTATTCCGTTGTTGACGACCGCGGACGATGAAGACCATCCGGAAGATGAGGAACTCTCAAGGGGGTGGTCCGGTAGATAGAATTTTGAACGCAGAGGACCCAGAGGATTTCGCAGAGGAACGCAAAGGAGTTTTCTCTGCGAACCTTTGCGAAGACCTCCGCGTCCTCTGCGGTTAGATATTGTTTTCGATTTGAAAAAGTATCAATGTCGAAATGGGATGTCATCGTTATTGGCGCGGGCGCCGCGGGCCTTCTTTGTGCGATTGAGGCGGGCAAGCGCGGCCGTCGGGTCCTGGTGCTGGAACACTCCGACACGGTCGGCAAGAAGATCAAGATTTCGGGTGGCGGGCGTTGCAAACTTTACTAATATTTATTCGAACCCCGATAACTTTACTTCCTCAAGCCCGCATTTCTGTAAGTCGGCACTTGCTCGTTACACGCCAGCGAACTTTGTGGCACTCGTTGAAAAGCACGGCATTGCCTATCACGAGAAAAAGCTCGGACAACTGTTTTGTGACGGCAGCTCTCAACAAATCATCGAGCTGCTGTTGCGGGAATGCACGGACGCCGGGGTGGAGATTCCTGTGCCGTTGCCAGGTGCTGCAAGTTGAAAAGCACGACACGTTCAGGATAGAAACCAATCAAGGGAGCATCGTCTCGGATTCTCTGGTCATTGCCAGCGGCGGATTGTCGATCGAGCCACTGGGAGCGACCGACTTCGGTTACCGCATTGCCCGGCAATTTGGATTACAGATTGAAGAGCCGCGTCCCGGTCTGGTGCCCTTCACTCTCACGTCGCAAATGCTTAAGCGTTGGGCGAAGCTGGCTGGGGTCTCGGTCGACGCGCTGGTCGGGCACGATGGCCAACAGTTTCGCGAAAATATTTTGATCACTCATCGAGGCCTGAGCGGGCCAGGGATTCTACAAATCTCGTCGTACTGGGAACCAGGCGCGTCTGTATCAATCAACCTGCTGCCTGATGAAGATATGCTGGAGATGCTGACCCGGAACAAGAGTTCCGATACTGAGCTGGTAAACCTGCTTTCCCGTTAGTTACCGCGGCGCCTCGGTCGAGGACACCGGCGGCAACCATTGGTATCTCGCGACCGCTACCGGCACTGGTTACGTTCCTGAAGGCGTCACCAACCTGATGCCATACCTGCATCCTAAAGGCGCGCCACAGATGATTGAGTTTCTCAAACAGGCTTTTGGCGCTGAAGCCACTGCCGTCCATCAATCACCGGACGGAGTTGTTCACCACGCCACGGTCAGGATTGGCAGTTCGATTATCGAGATGGGCGAGGCACATGGCCCATGGCAACCCATGCCGATGACGTTCATGCTTTATGTCGACGACGTTGATGCATGGTAAGAACGTGCGATGTTAGCCGAGGGCATGATTTCCTTGAGCAAACCCGGCGACCAGGCGTACGGTGATCGTGTCGGGGCGGTGAAGGATCCGTTCGACAATATTTGGTATATTGGTACTCACCTTAAGGCAGAGAAATCGGATTCGACAGATCATTAACGTCTTACTATTTACGAGGAGGCAGATTATGGCAAAACCAATTCCCGAAGGTTATCACTCGGTCACGCCTTACTTGATCATCAAAGGTGCCACTGAGGCGATCGACTTTTACAAGAGAGCGTTCGGCGCGGCTGAGCTGTTTCGCATGCCGGCGCCCGGAGGCAAGATCGGCCACGCTGAGATTAGGATTGGCGATTCGCCGATCATGCTGGCCGATGAATCTCCTGAAATGGGCTACAAGAGTCCGCAATCACTTGGGGGCTCGCCCATTAGCATCATGATCTACGTGGCAGATGTCGACACGGTGTTCAA
>Ga0209648_10000880_pt1 | contig 23903 bp, 22 predicted proteins | sample GraSoi2013_115cm_FD_185830 | JGI IMG/M metagenome (GOLD analysis project Ga0209648, IMG submission 185830) | Grasslands soil microbial communities from the Angelo Coastal Reserve, California, USA - Sample 9_17_2013_115cm (SPAdes) (version 2) | ecosystem: Environmental > Terrestrial > Soil >... | reverse complement strand
ATTCGCAATGAATGTGCGTCGTGCCATATGCCCCCCGCGGCAAAGATGCACCCTATCGACTCAAAAGCATAGCCGTTTGCGGCCGCGTAGCCAACCAAACCGGGGTACAATCAGCTCGGGGTGGCGACCGGGTAGAATCTCCGAAACGGATGATTCCCGGCGATTTTAGCATCCCGCGGCATGTCCGGTTAAGGGGTCATCCCGGAAATGCCGGGTCGTCGGCGACCACCGGCCACGAGAATGCGCGCCCGATGACGGGCTGTCACTCGATTACCTCGTCGGCGAGCGCCACCAAATTTGGCGGCAGCTCGATGCCGGTGGCCTTTGCGGTTTTCAGATTGATCACGAACGGATAGCGCGTCGGCTGCTCGAACGGCAGATCACCCGGCTGCGCGCCCTTGAAGATACGGGCGACCAGGTCGCCGGCGCGCTCGAACGACTCCTTCAAATCCGCGCCATACGACATCAGGCCGCCGTCGCGAACCAGGAAGTCGTACTCGTAGATCGCCGGCAGTTTCCGGCTGGCGGCGTATTCGAACACGCGCTTCCTGTTGAGCGTGGTCAGCGCGTCGGACACCATAAGAATGGCGTCCGGCGGCTCGCGGGTCATCGCCGCGAAGGCTTCGTTGAAATCGTTGGGCTCACGCACGCCGAGCGGCATCACGGTAACGCCAACCGATTGAGCTACGTTCGCCGAAGCCTCATAGCGCCTCGACATGCCCAGGTCATCCTTGTTCCACAGCATCGCGACCCGGCGCAGGTTCGGATTCAACTGCTTGAGCAGCGACAGCCGTTTGGTGGAAAGTTCGGTGGCATTGTCCGATATGCCGGTAATGTTGCCGCCCGGCCGGGACAAGCTTTGCACCAGGCCGGTGGCCACCGGATCGCCGGCGCCGAAGGCGACGACGGTGGGAATACCCACCGTCTTGGCTGCGAGCGCCAGCGGAAAGCCGGTGACGACGAACGCATCAGCCTTGTCCGCCTTCATTTCCTGAAGCAGCTGAGGCACGCGATGCATATCTCCCATCGCGCCGCGAGCGTCGAGGGCCAGATTTTGCCCGAGCGTATAGCCGCGCTGCGCCAGCACACGGACAAGGATGGAGCCGAATGGGCTCTTGTCGTCGAAAGGATCCCTGGGGCCAAGCGTGCCGAGGCGACGGATGGGCGTTGTCTGTGCCGAAGCCGCGAGCGGCCAACAAACCGAAGACGCCGCGGCGCTGCCGAGAAGCGTGATGAATTCTCGCCGCTGCATGTGATGCCTTCGAAAAAGCGCATTGCACAAGGCGTGGAGCGTATCATTTCGCGATCCGGCGGCAAGCGAGAAATAGCGCATGACGGTCTCAGATGCGTGATCGGGCGCCAATGACCGTCAAGGGCTCAATCGCGCCATTCTGACTGTGTGCCGAAGACCTCTGGTCTTCCCTCTAGAATCTCCTCGACTTCCACAGGCGCGTTGCCGGGAAGCGCTGCCATGCCAACGGCGGAGCGGGCATGCTTGCCGATTGATTCACCGAAGACTTCCACCATCAGGTCAGAGAACCCGTCAATCACCTTCGGCTGCTCGGCGAACCCGTCAGCCGAGTTGACGATGCCAACGACTTTGACGACACGCTTGACGCGGTCGAGGCTTCCCAGCGTGGCCCGCACCTTGGCAAGAAAAAGCAGGCCGGCGTGCCTGGCCGCCTGGTAGCCTTGCTCGACGGTGAGGTCCTTTCCAACCTTTCCCTTCGGCTCCCATTCGCGGGAAGTGTTGCCGGAAACAAAAAGCAGATTGCCGACCCGCACCGCGTCCACGTAGTTGCCAACCGGTGCTGGCGCGGAAGGCAGCGTGATGTTCCTTTCCTTCAACCGCGCCTCGGCGCCATCAGGACTTTGGGCGGGCGCATTTTCGGTCAGGGCGAGTAAGGCCCATGCGGCCCATGTCGGTTTAAACATCGTATTCATCGAGCTACCCGATGGCCACGGCGGGTGTTTCTCCGGGAATTAGCTCTCCAGTGTAAATCCAACCCGCAAGGTGACCTGATAGTGACGAACAGATCCTTTTTCGATATGGCCTCGCGTTTGCACGACTTCGAACCATTTCATATCGCGAATAGTTTTTGATGCGCGGGTGATGGCATTCTGAATGGCATCTTCGATGCTTTTTTCGGAAGACCCTACGAGTTCCAGGATCTTGTAAACATGATCCTTCATTTCGATGGTATCTGGCATGGCCAATCTCCGTTGCAGTGTCAGTGGGTCAATCCAGGCTTATCCGTTCCTCCCGGAGCTTAATATGATTGTGAGCCAAGTCCATTTCCGGACGCGCTCTCAACCTCTCGCGTTCCGCTACGCCTGGGAGGTACCAGCGGCAGCGTCCTGATCCGCTGGCCGGCTTCGGGTTGGAAACTGTGTGGGTTTGAATGTCCGCAACGCGTCATTTGCCAGCGAAAAAGGCTGTCGACGACAGGCCCGCTTATCGCCCGATTGCGGCCGGGGAACGAACATCACGGATTGCCTGGTCGCTTCGTTTCTCGCGATGGCGGGAAGCCTTACGCGGCTAGCGTCTGCTCGCCATTGGCGAGGCGACGAGCCGCCCGCTCGGCCTCGCGCGCGTTGCGAAACAGCTGGCCTTCCAGCCGATTGAAGCGGTGGGAGGCCGCGAAGAAACGATAACCACCGGCATCGCGCACGACGATTCCCGCCGCCTGCGAGCCGACTTCGATGATGTAAGTGTCCGACATTGCCCAGCCTCTGTTTCAGTGCGGGCTAATAACGGAGCGGGCGGGAAAAAGTTCCGCGTGCAAATCAGGCCGAAATCGGCGGCTCGTTGCGCTTGATTTCTTGCGGATGGCCCTGATCGTCGATCGAGACGTAGGTGAAGTTGCCGTCGGTCACCAAAATCGAACAGGTTTCTTTCCGGCGTATCACCCAGGCCTCAAGGTGAACGGTGATAGAGGTCTTGCCGATCCGGACCAGATTGGCGTGAACGGAGACTACATCTCCAACGAACACCGGTTTGCGGAAATTCATGGCATCGATCGCGACCGTGACCGTGCGCGACTTCGCGATTTTGGAGGCAAAGATTCCGCCTCCGATATCCATCTGGCCAAGCAGCCAGCCGCCGAAGATGTCGCCGTTCTGGTTGGTATCGGCCGGCATCGCCAGCGTGCGGATCGACAGATCGCCGCAAGGCTCGATTTCCGCATTCGGCGGGGCGTGAACGGCTTGGGTGTCGGTCATGTCTGATGCCCCGTCAAATCGGATTGGAAATTCTTAGTTATTTGAAACTATCCCAGCCGGCATCCGGCGCGAACCGGCCGCCAAACTTTTCCGCCAGCTCGCGCAACGCCGACACCACATTGTCGGGACCGCGGGTTCGCGCATAATTCAGCGGCCCGCCGCGAAACGGCGCATAACCGGTGCCGAAGATCATCGCGCCATCGACGACGTCGGCGTTGTCGACGATACCCTCGCGCAGGCAGGCGATGCAGACGTTGGACATCGGCAGGATCAGCCGGTCGATCATTTCCGGCGTCGGTTGCGCGGTGGCGGGCGAAGCGGAAGCCTTGTCCGCCTTGCCATCCTTCCAGACGTAAAAGCCCTTGCCGGTCTTGCGGCCGAGTTCGCCGCTAGCAACCTTCTCGCGCAGCCATGCAGGGGTCGGCGGGAGAGAATCGCCGAATTTCGAACGCAGCATGTCGCCGACCGCCAGGCAGATGTCGAGGCCGACCTGATCGGCGAGTTCGATCGGACCCATCGGCATGCCGAATTTTTCCGCAGCCGCATCGATGGTGACCTTGTCGATCTTCTCATCCAGCATCACCATCGCCTCGAGCATGTAGGGCGTCAGCGCGCGGTTGACGAGAAAGCCCGGCGAACTCTTGACCGGCAACGGCAGCCGGTCGATGGCGCCGACAAAGGCCAGCGCCGCTTTCAGCATTTGCGGATCTGACCTGTCGTGGCTGACGACCTCGACCAGTTGCAGCCGCGATACCGGATTGAAGAAATGCAATCCGACCAGCCGCTCCGGCGATTTCAGCGTGGTGCGCAAATCCTGCAGCGGAATACTCGAGGTGTTGGTGGCGAGGATCGCGCCCGGCTTCATTCTCGGCTCCAGCGCGGCATAGACCTTCTGCTTCAGCTCCAACTTTTCCGGCACCGCCTCGATGATCAAATCGGCATTGCGGACGCCTTCGCCGTCGAGATCGGGCATCAGGCGATCGAGCGCATCGCGGATGTCGGTACCCTTGCGCATGATCTTGCCGAACAGATCGGCCGCGCGTTTCACGGCGCCCGCGATCGGCTCCAGCTTCATGTCTGACAGCGTCACCCGCAGACCCTGGCTGGCGCACCATGCCGCGATGTCGCCGCCCATTGCGCCGGCGCCGATGACGTGAACATGGGCGACCTTATTGCCGCCGCCGGCAAGCTTCTTCATCTGCTCGCGCAGGAAAAATACCAGGATCAGGTTTTGCGCCGTCGGCGTCACCATCAGATTAGCGAACGAGGTTTTTTCGGCCACCAGCATCGCGGCCTTGTCGCCGCCATGCTTCTCCCAGAGATCAATCAGCGCATAAGGCGCTGGATAATGCTCCTGCGGCGCGGCCTTCTCGGCCTCCGCGCGCATTCGCGAAGCGAGAAAGCCACGTACCGGGGTAAAGTTCAGGATCGCGTTGAGCAGACCGGGCCGGGCGCGCTTCAGACGGCCGAACACCGCGTCATTGACGGCATTGCGGACATGCCGCTCCTGCGTCACGGCATCGACCAACCCAAGCGACTTTGCCCTCCGCGCGTCGACGGTCTTGCCGGTCAGCATCAGCGTCATCGCCTGCATTGGATTGACCAGACGCGTAAAGCGCACAATGCCGCCGAGACCGGGATGCAGGCCGAGCAGCACTTCAGGAAAGCCAAAGCGGGCGCCGTCCATCGCAATACGCGACTGACAGGCAAGGGCGACTTCGAGGCCGCCGCCGAGGCAGAAGCCGTGAATCACCGCGACAGTTGGAATCTTCAAGGCTTCGAGACGATCGATCACCGCGTGCGCCCGGCCGATTGCCGTCTCGACCGGGCGGGGATCGCTCGCGCCGCGAAATTCGTTGACGTCGGCGCCGGCGATGAAGCCGGATTTCTTGGCGGAACGAATGACAATCCCCGCGGGCCGCTGGCTTTCCAGCGCCGCCAGCACCAAATCGAGTTCTTGGATGACATCGGCCGACAGCGTGTTGGCGCTGGAGCCTGCCCGGTCGAACAGCAGCCAGGCAATGCCATCACCGTCCCGCGTCAGCTTGAAATTGCGGTAGGGGCCATCAGCATCAGGCGTGGGCCCGAGCTCGAGCACGCGATCGGCGAGAGTGTTCATGATGCGGCTGTCCATGATCACACCATCTCGATCAACATCGCGCCGCCCTGCCCGCCGCCGATACATTCGGTGGCGATGCCGCGCCTTGTGCCCAATCGCTTCATCGCGTTGGCAAGATGCAGCACGATGCGATTGCCGCTGCAGCCGACGGGATGACCGAGGCTGATCGCGCCGCCATCGACGTTGAGCCTGGCATGGTCGATCTGCCCGGCGGGACCGTCGAGGCCCAAAATCTCCCGGCAGAATTTTTCGTCATTCCAGGCGGCAAGGCAGCCCAGCACCTGCGTCGCGAACGCCTCGTTCAATTCCCAGGTCTCGACATCCTGCAGCGACAATTTATTGCGCTTCAGGAGTTCGGTCGCCGACAGTACCGGGCCGAGGCCCATGATAGAGGGATCCAGCGCCGACCATTGGCTGTCGACGATCACGGCCTTTGGCGTAAGGCCATGCTTTTTGACTGCGTCTTCCGAAGCCAGAATGGTCCACGAAGCGCCGTCGGTGATCTGCGAGGAATTGCCGGCGGTGACCTGGCCCCAGGGACGCTCGAACACCGGTTTAAGCTTTGCGAGGCTCTCGGGCGAGGAATCCGGCCGCACGCCGTCGTCATAATCGTAGAATTTGCCGTCGCGAGCGAACGCGGTTTCGACCTCGCCCTTGAGAAAACCCTGGGCCTGCGCGTTGGCCAGCCGCTTGTGGCTTTCGACCGCGTAGGCGTCCGACTGCGCTCGCGTGATGCCGAAGAGATGGCCGACCACTTCCGCGGTCTGCCCCATGTTGAGTTCGGTGATCGGATCGGTCAGCCCGCGCTCCAGGCCGATGATCGGCTTGAAATAAGCCGGCCGCGCCTTCGCGATCGCAGCGATCTTGGCCAAAATTCCCTTGGCGCCGGCGAGGCCTGCGAACCAGCGCACGCCCTGCTGCGGCCACACCAGCGGCGCGTAGCTCAGGGCTTCCGAACCGCCGGCCAGAATCAAGTCCGATACGCCTTCGCGGATGTAGCGGTAACCGGTGTCGATCGATTGCATGCCGGAGCCGCAATTGATCTGCACCGTGAATGCCACCATCGCTTCCCCCATGCCGAGCCGCAGCGCGGCGACACGGGCCGGGTTCATCTCGTCGGCGATGACGTTGACGCAACCGAGGATGACCTGATCGAACGCGGTGGCTGCGAACGGTTGCCGGGCCAGCAGCGGCCGCCCGCACTGCACCGCGAGATCGACCGGGGTGAACGGGCCCGGCCCGCTGCGCGCCTTCAGGAACGGCGTCCGGCTGCCGTCGATGATGAAAACCGGTCGCGCCATCAGCTCGCCGCCCTCGTTTCACCGAGCTCCTGGAAAAACCGATGCACTTCAGCAGGTTTCTTGTAGATCGGGGACAATGCGTCCGGCGCGAAGTCGTCGACCTCGATCACCTTTGCGACCGCCTCATGCGCCGCCGCAAGCTGATCGCCCTCCCCTTGCGTAATCACGCCCTTGGTCACCGCCTCACGCCAGTCGCTGATGTGGGCGGCGCGCATGCGTTTGGCTATATCTTCGGCACCGGCAACCAAAAGGAAGGCCTTTTCCAGCCGCGCCACGCCACGGTCGTCATCGATATGCGAGAGGTCAGGCGTCAGGCGATCGCGCGCCGCTGACGGCTCCAGCACCAGCTGCGCGCATTGATGGATCACAAGGTCCGAAGGCCCGAGCACGCGGGCGCCGAACGGCTGGACCAGGAATTTCAGCACGATGGCGACAAAACGATTCGGCAGGTTTGCCAGAATTTCCGCGAAACGGTTTTCGATCGTCTTGAAGCCGCTCGCCATGCACCATTCGAGCGCGGCGAAGTCCGCGCTTTGGCGGCCCTCGTCCTGCCAGCGTTTCAAGGCGGCAGACAGCAAATACAACTCCGACAGGATATCGCCGAACCGCGCCGACAGCATTTCCTTGCGTTTCAGCGCACCTCCCAGCGTCAGCAGCGCCATGTCGGCGCACAGCGCGAAGCCTGCGGAGTAGCGCGAAAGCTGGCGATAAAATCTGGTCGCATCGCCGGCGTCGGGCGCCGGTGCAAACACGGCGCCGCCCCAGCTCCGGCCCCACGCCCGGAACAACGTGACCACGCTGTGGCCGACATGTTTCCAGAATGCCTTGTCGAAGGCATCCAGCCCCTTGGCGCGGTCCTCCTCGCCAAGCGCGTTCATTTCCTCGAGCAGATAAGGATGTGCACGGATCGCGCCCTGCCCGAATACGATCAGGTTGCGGGTGAGAATGTTGGCGCCCTCGACCGTGATGCCGACCGGCACGGAGCGATAGAGATTACCCATGTAATTCTGCGGACCATCGATCACGGCCTTGCCGCCATGGATGTCCATCGCGTCGTCGATCGCAACCCGCATCCGCTCGGTGGCGTGCAGCTTCATGATGCCGGAAATGACAGCGGGATGATGGCCCTGGTTGAGCGCGGCGCAGGTCAGCCGCCGCGCCGCATCGAGCAGGTAGGCGGTACCGGCGATGCGGGCGAGCGGCTCCTCGATGCCCTCGAATTTTCCGATCGGCACGTTGAACTGCTCGCGAATCCGCGCGTACGCCCCGGTGGTGCGCGCCGCGTAAGCCGCGCCCGCCGCAGAAAGCGACGGCAGCGAAATGCCGCGCCCGGCGGCGAGCGCGGTCATCAGCATCTTCCAGCCCTGCCCGAGACGCTCCTGGCCGCCGATGATATAATCCATCGGGATAAAGACATCGTGGCCCCGGTTCGGACCGTTCTGAAACACCTGCATCGACGGCAAATGACGCCGCCCGATTTCGACGCCGGGCAGATGGGTCGGGATCAGCGCCACGGTGATGCCGAGTTCATTTTGTTGCCCGACCAGATGATCCGGGTCATAGGCCTTGAAGGCAAGCCCGAGCAGGGTAGCGACCGGGCCGAGCGTGATGTAACGCTTGTGCCAGTTGAGACGGAGCCCAAGCACTTCGCGTCCCTCGAAATGGCCCTCGCAGATGATGCCGCTGTCGACCATCGACGCGGCGTCGGAGCCGGCTTCGGGACTGGTCAATCCAAAGCAGGGAATCTCGCGTCCGTCGGCAAGCCGCGGCAGCCAGTGCTGCTGCTGCTCCCTGGTGCCAAAGCGCATCAGCAGTTCGCCGGGGCCCAGCGAGTTCGGCACCATCACGGTGACGGCGGCCGTCACCGAGCGCGTCGAAAGCTTGCGTACCACTTCGGAATGCGCATAGGGCGAGAAGCCAAGCCCGCCATATTCCCTGGGGATGATCATGCCGAAGAATTTTTCGCGCTTGATGACGTCCCAGACGTCCGAGGGAAGATCGCGCCATTCCCAATTGATCTTCCAGTCGTCGAGCATCGCGCAGAGTTGATCGACCGGGCCGTTGAGAAAGGCTGCTTCCTCCGGTGTCAGGGTTGCCGGCGCGCTCGCAAGCAGCTTCGACCAGTCGGGATTGCCGGTAAACAGGTCGGCGTCCCACCAGACATCGCCGGCCTCCAGCGCTTCGCGCTCGGTATCGGACATGGCTGGCAACACGCCACGCGCCCAGGAGAAGATCGGCTTGGTGATGAAATCGCGGCGAAAGGCATGCGTGCTCATGGCGATGTCCTCATGATCGGGTAACCGGGCGACCTGGCGGTCGCGCAAATGCCGAAAGACGACTCAGTCTAGCGGAAAGCATCAGATTGCGGTGAACACTTCGCATTGAAAATGAAGCGAAATTGATCCAAGCGCCGGGATGCCTGATAACAGCGATACAGCGCATCGGTTCCGAAAATGCTGTTGTTTGCAATGCTTAGAGCAGGATGACTCCTAAGTGAACAGGTGAATGCGCCAACTCGGCTCACCTGATCCCCGCTCGCGAGCCCCTAACCTCGCTCCGCTCTTTGCGTGGAGAGGTCGAAATTCGCGGTCGCGAATTTCGGGTGAGGGGCAAGGCACGGCGCTTGCTACAACTCTCCGGTATTATGGCGCAAACGCCACCGGGGGCGGAAAGTGAGCGCGCGGGCGGTGCTGGCCGCGTCTCTGCTGCTAATGACTTCCCTAAGTGGTTCGGCGAGAGACCGGCAATTCAGCCAGCACGACCGGGATAACCCTGTTCCGCTCGAACAGATCAAGGGTGAATGCGACCTCTTGCAGAAGGCTATCGCTGTGAGGGGCTTACAGCTTTGACGGCGCTTGCACCAACCAAGCTGAGGAATATTTCTCCCGCCTACGTCGCGCCGAGATCGGCATTCACCACCATATTGCAGGCGCGTATCTGCTCCGCTACGCGCAGGAATCGTCATGGCGGGAGGATAACCGTCGCGTCTCGAATGGCGATCAGGTGAGCCGCATAGCTTTGCTGGCAATGAAGCGTGGCAAGAGCGTCGATTTTACGGGATACTGGCAGCGCCACATTGAGGCATAGGGGGCGACATGGCCGAAGAAATGATTACGGTGCTACCCATCGTGGGCTGGGAGATTGCAGTACATCCGATCGGAGTTGGACTGTTGGACATCAGTATCTTCCGGGAATCCCGCCACCCGGCGCGGCGCAAGATCAGATCGATAAAGCAACGCAATCTCATCAATACGGAATTCACGCCGAGCAATGCGACAAACTTGCGACGATTCTAGTCGAATTGGCTGCGCGACTTCGTGCGGCGAAAGCTTCCTTGAACTGATGATATCGAGATCGGCTATGCGCAGCCGAATCGGAGCGAAGGTTTCTGTCATGACACCCCTTGTTTTGGTTTGGTGGTGAATTTGTAATGTTCTAATTCCCCGGGAGAGGAGTAGCGTCCGGGAAAGGAACAAAAATGAAGGACATACAGGCGTACCTAGAAAAGCTCCGGTGCGACGCTGCGGAGTGCGCCATTATCCGTGATCTAGCCACGGACCTTCCGAAACGAACGCGAACTCGAGTCGCGCGGGGAGCCGCCAGTCAACACCTCACAGTCCGCGATCTTGCCCTTGCCGTCGCAGGACTTGCATTTGACGGGGTAGATTTTGTGGCCTAGCTGCACCGGCTGCATCACCACGGGAAAGCCCGTTCCATTGCATTCCGGGCAGGTATGCTCTTTGATCTTCGGCGTCATTTTGGACCTTTCAGGCCGCCTCAGTTGGCGGCATCTTTCATTTCGCGAGCCGCAAAGAAGCGACCCCAGCAGAGGTTGGGGGGCTGAGCTGGGGCCGCCCATTCCAACCGCCGCGGGAACAAGCGGCCAACGGTCAGCCAAATTACTGCAGTTCGGCTGATCGTTCCGAACTAGTTCGGAGTACCTCAGTTGGCAGCCTCTTTTAATCGCCACCGCGCGGGCGCTCCCTCATTGACGCGCCGAACACCTTTGCCCGCATGGTTCCTGAGCGACGAACTGATGGTTCCGATCAGGTCCGCCAGCGCGCGCTTGTTGGGCTTGGCGATGTTGGCCGTAGCCAAGACGCGCTCCGCTATCTCCTTGCCGTCAGAGGCCCTGTGGCCGTTCTGAGCACGTCTACGGCGCGGCGGTAGACCGTCCCCCGCTTGAACCACGGGTTCGGCTGGCGACGCTTCACGGCTATGCGCCGCAGGTTAAATGTCGGGTCTAGCATCTTGATGACGGCTTCAACGTGCCGCATCGATTCGGCCAGTTTCAGGGCTTCGGTTTTGTTTTCGAGTATCTGACCGCCTAGCTCGGCGTGAAGTCGCTCCAGGGTCTGGATTGCCGGGCGGTGAAAGGGGCTACGGGTTGGTCGTCGCATGGTCTGTCTCCGGGTTGGCGGAGACATGGGAAATTCCGTTCAAAATTCTTGTGGCGTTTGCGCCATAATACCGCAACTCTCGGCCTTGACGGAGCGATGGCCCCTCACCCCGACCCTCTCCCCGCAAGAGCGAGGCGAGGGAGAAGACCAACACGATCAATCCGGCCGCTTCATCTCGAACATGGCCTCGGGGCGGATCTCGAAATAGTCGCCCCGGCGACCGGCGCGGACGATCGGGCGCGCCATCGCGGTCTGGTAGACGCCGTCCTCGATGAAGGCCTTGTCGATATGGACCGCGACGACTTCGCCTAGGGTGAGCCAGGCCTGCACCTTGTTGCCATCGGCGCCCTGCAACTGAATGATCTGCGACAGCTTGCATTCGAACGAGACCGGGCTTTCCGCGACACGGGGCACGTTGACGCGCCTGCCGGGCACCGCCGTCAGCCCGGAGATCTTGAATTCGCTGACGTCGTGGGCGACATGCGCCGCGGTGGCGTTCATTTGCTGCGCCAGATCCATGGTCGCGAGATTCCAGACGAATTCGCCGGTCTCCTGAATATTGCCGACGCTGTCCTTCCAGGAGGTAGAGGAAAAGCCGATGATCGGCGGGTGGTAATTGAACCCGTTGAAAAAGCTGTAGGGCGCGAGATTGACGTTGCCCTTGGCATCCCGCGACGAAATCCAGCCGATCGGGCGCGGCGCGATGATGGCATTGAAGGGATCATGCTTGAGACCGTGGCCGTTCGCCGGCTCGTAATAGTGCAAATCTTTCTCGGCCACGCCGGTAATTTCCTTATTTTTTGTAGCCCGGATGAAGCGAAGCGCAATCCGGGACTGTAGCGCAAGCGGATTGAATTTTCCCGGATTTCGCTTCGCTCCATCCGGGCTACGTAGCTTTGATTATTTACGGACCGCCGCCTCACCGCGCGGCGCAAGGCCTGCGAGGACAAAGTCGATCATCTGGTCGAGCGACGGTCCCGGCTTGGTGGCGCATTGCGCAATCATCTGCGGATGAAAAAACCGCATCATCGCGGTGCAGGCGCACATCGCCGCCAGCGGTACATCCGGGGCCTCGAATTCGCCCGATGCGGCGCCCTCGGCGATGACGGCCCCAATCGTCTCGGTTATCCGCTGCATGTGAGCCACACAAACTTCCCAGCTCTCCTCCATCGCGATCTCGACCATCTCGTGCAGCTTGGAATCGCCGAGATAGCGTTCGCTATTCATGCGATGGATCGTGGTCATGAGCTCGCGGAGACGGGAAGCCGCCGATCCGCGCCGGGTCGCGATGGCCTGGGCCGCATCCTCGACCCCGCCCATCAAGGTGCGCGCGACCCCCTCGTGGATCGCCTTCTTCGAATCGAAAAAGCGATAGACGTTGGCCGGGCTCATTCGCAGCACTTTGGCGATGTCGGCCACGGTGGTCTTTTGATAGCCGATCTCGCGAAACAAACGCTCCGCCACCACGAGAATCCGTTCTCGGGTGTCGGGTTCGATATGTTCCGAAATCAGCGTCATGTCAGGACTCAATGTTCAATTATTCCGCGGCCGCAGCAAGCGGAAATACGGGCTGTGGATGGCCGTGATGTTGCGGCGCAAGATCAATTTCTTTACTCGGGCCGCTTTCTTCAAGGCTCTTGCGGAACCAGAGGGCATAGAGGCCCGGCAGGTACAGCAAGGTCAGGAAAGTTGCAACAAACAGGCCGCCCATGATGGTGATCGCCATCGGGCCCCAGAACGCCGAGCGCGACAGCGGGATCATCGCCAGGATCGCGGCGAGCGCCGTCAGCACCACCGGGCGGGCGCGCCGGACGGTGGCCTCGACGATGGCTTCCTTGCGGGTCAGGCCGTGGGCCACGTCGGTTTCGATCTGGTCGACCAGGATCACCGCATTGCGCATGATCATGCCGGCCAACGCGATCAATCCGAGCAGCGCCACGAAGCCGAACGGCTGGTTGGCGACGTTCAGTCCCAGCGACGCGCCGATAATGCCGAGCGGCGCGGTGAGGAACACCAGCAGCAGGCGCGAAAAACTCTGCAGCTGGATCATCAGAAGCGTCAGCATGACGATGACCATCAGCGGAAACAGCACGAAGATCGATGCGTTGCCCTTGGCGGACTCCTCGAACGCGCCGCCCTTCTCGATCCGGTAGGCCGGCTGCAGGCCGTCACGGATTTCCTGCAGTTTGGGCCAGATCTGGTTGGTCACGTCGGGCGCCTGCACGCCGTCGACGACGTCGCCGCGCACCGTGATCGCCATGTCCCGGTTGCGCCGCCACAGGATCGGCTCCTCATGGGAGTATTCGATATTGGCGATCTGCAGCAGCGGCACCGCGACCCCGTTGCGCGAGGTCACGGTGAGGTCGCCGACATGGCCGAGATCGAGCCGCTCGGACGGCACCGCGCGCGCAACCACGCCGACCTTTTCGATGCCATCGCGTATCGTCGTCACCGGCGCGCCCGAGATCAGCATGCTCAGCGCCGTTGAGACGTCCTGCGGGGTGAGGCCGAGCGCGCGGGCACGGTCCTGATCGACCACGAGCTTCAGGTACGGCGACTGCTCGTTCCAGTCGAGCTGCGGATCCTTCACCTTGTCGTTCTGCTTGACCACGTCGCGCACCTTGTAGGCGATGTCGCGCACGACATTGGCATCGGGGCCGATCACCCGGAACTGAACGGGAAAGCCGACCGGCGGGCCGAAGTTGAAGCGGTCGACGCGGACGCGCGCTTCGGTCAGCGCACCGTCATAGACGGCCTTCTCCAGGCGCGCCTTGATCCGCTCGCGCGCATCGACGTTTTTGGCCACGATCACGATCTCGGCGAAGGCCTCGTTCGGCAACTGCGGATTTAACCCGAGCCAGAAGCGCGGCGAGCCCTGGCCGACATAGGCGGTATAGGTCGAGATGTCCTGGTCGTCCTTCAACAGCGCTTCCGCCTTTTTCACGGAATTTTCGGTGACGCCAAACGCCGTGCCTTCGGGCAGCCGCAACTGCAGGAACAGTTCGGGCCGCTCGGACAGCGGGAAGAACTGCTGTTGCACGTGACCGAAAGCCAGAATCGAGAGCGCGAAGACGCCGACCGTCGCCAGCACCACCTTGACCCGGTGCTCGACGCACCACTGGATCATGCTGCGGAGAATTCGGTAGATGCGAGTCTCATACACCGCGTGCGGATCGTGATTGTGGCTGACCGTGATGTTCGGCAACAGCTTGACGCCGATATAGGGCGTGAAGATCACCGCCACGAACCAGGACGCGACCAGCGCGATCGCCACGATCCAGAAAATGCCGCCGGCATATTCGCCGACCGCGGAGTTCGCAAAACCAATGGGAAGGAAACCGGCGGCGGTGACCAGCGTTCCCGTCAGCATCGGAAAGGCGGTGGATTCCCAGGCAAAGGACGCCGCGCGGGCGCGGTCCCAGCCCTGCTCCATCTTCACCACCATCATCTCCACCGCGATGATGGCGTCGTCGACCAGAAGCCCGAGCGCGATGATCAGCGCGCCCAGCGTGATGCGGTGCAAATCGAGCGACATCGCATTCATGACGATAAAGACGATTGCCAGCACCAGCGGCACCGACAGCGCCACCACGATGCCGGTGCGCCAGCCTAGCGCCACGAAACTGACGAACAGCACGATCGCCAGCGCCTCGATGAAGGAGTGCACGAATTCGTCGACGGCGTGCTCGACCACTTTTGGCTGATCGGCGATCAGCTCGACATTGATGCCCTGCGGCACCGCCTTCATGAATTCCGCGGTGGCGTCGGCAACATCCTTGCCGAGCTCCAGGATATTGGCGCCCTTGGCCGTGACCACGCCGATACCAAGCGCAGGTTTGCCTTCCTGGCGTACCACAAAGCTTGGCGGGTCGACGAACCCGTGGGTGATGGTGGCGATATCGCCAAGCCGGAACACGCGGCCATTGCTTTCGACCGGCGTTTCCGCCACCGCCTTGACGCCGTCGAGCGCGCCGGTGACGCGCAGCGGCACGCGCTGCGAGGAGGTTTCCACTGTGCCGGCCGGCACGACGTTGTTCTGCTTGGCGAGCGAGTCAAACAGCGCCTGCGGCGTAATGCCCAGCGTCGCCAGCTTGGCGTGCGAGAACTCGACGTAGATCTTTTCGTCCTGGGTGCCGTAGAGATCGACCTTGGTGACACCGGGCACCTTCAACAGCCGCTGGCGCATGCCTTCGGCGGCCTTTTTCAATTGCGCATAGTCGGCGCCGTCGCTGGTCATCGTATAGAGGATGGAGTCGACGTCGCTGAATTCATCGTTGACGACGGGGCCGAGCAGATTGGCCGGAAGCTGGCCTTGCACGTCGGCGAGCTTCTTGCGCAGCAGATAAAACAGATATGGCACGTCCTTTGGCGGTGTCGAGTCCTTGAACGTCACCTGCATCGCGGTGAACGATGGCTTCGAATAAGTCTGCACCTTTTCGAAATAGGGCAGTTCCTGCAGCTTCTTCTCGATCGGGTCTGCGACCTGGGTCTGCATCTCCGCAGCCGTGGCGCCGGGCCAGATCGCCGAGACGTTCACAACCTTGACGGTGAAGAACGGATCTTCGGCGCGGCCGAGCCGCTCATAGGAGAAGAAGCCGGCGGCGCCGAGCGCGACGACCAGGAACAGAATAAGTGCGGGATGGCTGACCGCCCAGCCTGAAAGGTTGAAGTGCTTCATCACAATCTCCAGTTATCTTTGGGCATGATCTTTTCCGAAAACCGGTGTCCACTTTTCGGGATCATGCCGTTTAGAATGATAATGACGAGACGACCCTGACCTTCTGGGCCGGATCGAGTTTTTGCACGCCGAGCACCACAACCCTCGCACCTTCATCGACGCCGCCGGTGATCACGACATCATTGCTCTCGTAGGATTTGACAATGACCGGCTTCAGCGCCACGTCGCCCTTGTTATCGACGATGTAGAGCGAGGGATCGCGGCCCTGGCTGAACAGCGCCGATAATGGCAGCCGCGCAACACGCATCGTTGCGGGATCGGCCAGCGTCAGCGTCGCGGTCATGCCGAGCGAGACGTTTTCGCCGGCGTCGGGCAGTGAAAATTTTGCGAGATAAGTTCGCGTCGCAGGGTCTGCCGATGGCGCGACCTCGCGCAGCTTCGCGGCATATTTCTTGTTCGGCTCGGACCACAGGGTCACGGTCGCCACGCCGTCCTTGGCGCGGCCCACGAGCGTCTCCGGTATCGCGACCACGGCTTCTTTCTCCGCGAAACGCGCCACGCGGATCGCTGTCTGGCCGGACGACACGACCTGCCCGGCGTCAATCAAGGTCGCGGTGACGACGCCGCGGGTATCGGCGACGAGCGTCGCGTAAGACAAAGAGTTGTTGGTGAGTTCGACCGAGCGCTGGGCGCGATTGAGCCGCGCGCGGGCCTCGTCGGCAGCGGCCTTGGCCTGATCCAGTTGCGCGTCGGTGGTCCAGCCTTTTACGCGCAGATCCTTGGCGCGCTGCTCAGCGGCGGCGGCCTGCGCCAGCACGCCGGTCGCGGCATGGAACTCGGCATCGGCCTGCTCGGCCTGCAGCTTCAGATCGACTTCATCGAGGGTTGCAAGCGGCTGGCCGACATCGACGGTTTGGCCGACTTCGACCAGGCGTTTGGCAACTTTGCCCGGCACCCGGAAGCCCATGTCGGTCTCGATCCGCGGCTTGATGGTGCCGACAAAACTGCGCTCCGGCGATTCCGCTTCGTAATGCACCGTGGACACCAGCACCGGGCGCGATGGCGCCACTTTCTCGGCGGCCAGCTCGTTGCAGCCGGCCAACGCCATCGCCATCAGTGCCAGCATTAAACCGGCTAAAAGATTGTAATATCTTGCAAAAATGGCACGGACGAACATGGCGGCTTCCCTCGATTAAGCGTGGAGGGAAGTGTGAATTGTCTACTGACGATTGTCAATATTCGTCACTGATCATGATTTCGTGAAGGGCCCTTGCGGTCGTCCCCGCGGAAAGCGGGGACCCATAGCCACCGATGCGCGTGTGGAGCGAAGGCGTCCGCCGCCAATGCCAAACGAAAGGACATGGAGTATGGGTCCCGCGCGTGCGCGGGACTACGATAGATGTGGTGAGCTACTTCGCCTGCCCCACGCTTGCGAATTCCGCCCTGGTGTCGTGACCGCCGAGGAAAACCAGCAGGCCGCCGATCAGCGGCAACACCGCGAGCACCAGCAGGCCGGTCGAGGTAGAGCCGGTCGCTTCCTTGACCCAGCCGATCAGGTACGGCCCGCCGAAGCCTGCGAGGTTGCCGATCGAATTGATCAGGGCGATCGCGCCGGCCGCCGCCGTGCCCGAGAGCCACGCGGTCGGCAGCGTCCAGAACACCGCGAAGGTGCAGAAGATGCCGATCGCGGCAACGATCAGCGCGACCATGGTGACATAGGGATTATCCATGTAGCCGCAGACGCCGAGCGCGACTGCGGTCAGGAGCAGCGGTGCGCCGACATGCATCACGCGCTCGCGCGTGGCGTCGGAATGCCGCGCCCACAGGATCATCGCGACGGTGCCGAACAGATACGGCACCGCGGTGACGAAGCCGGTCTGCGCGTTGGAATAGCCGAACGCTTTCACGATCTGCGGCAGCCAGAACTGCATGCCATAGAGCGCGCCGACAAATCCGAAATAGATCAGGCTCAAGGTCAGCACCTTGGGCGAAGACAGCGCTTGCCCCAACGTGAGATGTTTCGCGGCTTGTTTTGCCGTGATTTCGCTTTCGAGCTTTGCGGACAGCCAGGCCTTCTGTTCGGCCGTCAGCCAATCCGCCTTCGCCGGCCGGTCGGTGAGATAGAACCAGGTGACGATGCCGAGCAGGACCGAGGGAACGCCCTCGATGATGAACAGCCATTGCCAACCCTTCAGCCCCAGCACGCCGTCAAGCCCGAGCAGGAGGCCGGAGATCGGCGCGCCGATCACGGTGGAAACCGGCACGGCGATCGCAAACGCGGCGAGAAACCGCGCGCGATATTCCGCCGGGTACCAATAGGTCAAATAGAGGATGATGCCCGGAAAAAATCCGGCTTCGGCAACGCCGAGCAGAAAGCGAAGCCCGTAAAAGCTCCAGACGCCGCTGACGGCGGCCATCAATGCGGAGATGATGCCCCAGGTCACCATGATGCGCGCGATCCAGCGGCTGGCGCCGAATTTTTCCAGCGCCAGATTGCTCGGCACCTCGAAGATGAAATAGCCGATGAAGAAAATGCCGGCGCCCCAGGAGAAAATCGTCGGCGAGAATTTCAATTCCGTGTTCATCGTCAGCGCGGCGAAGCCGAGATTGACGCGATCGAGATAGGCCAGGAAATAGGCCAGCACCAGAAATGGAATGAGGCGCCACGAGATGGCGCGGATCGCAGAGGTCTCGAGCTCGCTCTTGGCGGCTCTCGGCGCTGCTGTCATGGTGGCGGACTGGCTCATGAGTTTTTTCCCCGGGTTTTGTTCTTGTGGCGCATGGCGTGGCCGCGGGGTTCTTAGCATCTTGCGCGGAGAAAAAAAGAGAGAAGGTCAATGCCCTGTGGAGGCCGTAAGGACGCAACGCGCAATAGCCAACGACCCGTTGGCTCAAACCGCTCGAAACGGTGCGGCAGTGCGCGGGCTGCCGGTTCCCGAAAACGCTGCACCCCGCGAGCTACGCTCCCATGCTGGCGCGTGCCGACACCGAACCATACCAGCGCTTCAGCGCCCTGTACTCATCGGCCATCGGAAGGCTGGCCGCCTTGATCGCGAAGTCGACGGTGACGACGGCCGTAATGTCGGCAACCGAAAACTCGTCTCCCGCCACAAACGGAACATCGGCGAGCCGGCTATTGAAGTCAGCGTAGAAATTCCCGATGCGCTGCCTGCTTCGCTCGACCAGCGCCGGGATCTGATCGTAGTCATGCGGTCCGGCGATGGCGCGGTTCTTGAGACCGGGGACCGCGTTGCGAACCGCTTCCATCACGGCAGCAAATCCTTCCAGTTCGACGCGTCGTTCCCACATTGCGACCAGCGCCTTGGTCTTCGGCGTCGCTCCGAGCAGCGGCGGTTCCGATTGGACTTCCTCAAGGTAACGCAGGATCGCCGGCACTTCGCCGATCGCGGTGCCGTCCTCCAGCACCAGGGTCGGAACAACCCGGCGCGGGTTGATCGCGGCGTAGGCTTCGGAAAACTGCTCCTTCGCTGCGAGATCGACGGGCACGATCGGCATCGAAATCCCCTTCTCCGCAAGGTAGATTCTAACTCGACGAGAGTTGGGAGACGCGTTCGATTGGTAGAGTTTCATTTTTGATGTCCATATAAAACGTGCAGTGCCATGAGGGAATGTTTTCTCGGCGCGCCAGCGGCCCATTTCGGCCGCCGGCCGCTGGATTGTCATGATCAGATTTTTGAACCACCGCCGACCTGGATGGTATCGCCGGTCACCCAGCGCGCCGCATCGGAGGCAAGAAACGTGGCGACGTCGGCGACATCGTCGGGGTGACCGATGCGCTGCAGCGCCTGTATCCCCAGGGTGTAGTCACGACCCTCATTGGATCGCACGAAACTCGACATGTCGGTGTCGATCACGCCGGGCGCGACGGCATTGACGCGAATGCCGCGCGGTCCCAGCAACGCCGCGAAATGCTTGACCAAGGTGTCGATCGCACCCTTGGTCGCGGCATAGGCGGGCAGAAGGCCAACCGATGCACGTGCCGCCAGCGACGACATCAGCACTACGCTGGAGCCATCGCCGAGCAGCGGCAACAACTGCTGCACAAGGAAGAACGGCGCGCGGACGTTGACCGCAAACATGCGGTCGAACTCCTCTACCGTCTGGTCCTCGATGGTGGCAGCGGTGGCGACGCCGGCATTGGCGACGAGGATATCGAGCCGTTCGCCGACAAGCCTGCGAACCTCGGCAGCAAGCTTGTGGGCGCCATCGGGCGCGCCAAGATCGGCGCGGACGGCATCGGCGCGTCCGCCGGATGCCCGGATTTCGGCGACGAGTGATTCAGCCTCCTTGCCGGCGTTGCCGTAGTGGACGATGACGCGTGCGCCGGCGGCGGCAAGCGCGCGGGCGGTAGCGCGGCCGATGCCGCGCGATGCGCCGGTGACAAGTGCGGTTCGGCTGATGAGGTCGGTCATGGCCGTTCTCCTGTTCGGGGTGAGCAAATTGTCTGAAAGAGCTACGAAGCGGTCTTGCCGCCGTTGACGCCGATGATCTGGCCGGTGATGAACGACGCCCTGCCGGAGGCCGCGAACACGATGGCGTCGGCGATCTCTTCCGGCCTGCCTGCACGTTTCAGTGGCACACCGGCGACCAAGCCGGCCTTCCTGTCGGCGTTGCCGGTGAAGCGGTCCAGCATCGCGGTCTCGATCGGGCCGGGCGCGACCGCGTTGACGCGAACGCCGAACGCCGCGGCTTCCAGCGCCGCCGACTTGGTCAGGCCTTCGACGGCGTGCTTGCTGGCGGTATAGAGCGATGCGCCCGGCGCGCCGCGATGGCCCATGGTCGATGACAGGTTGACGACGCTGCCGCTGCCCCGCGCCTGCATCACGCGCAGTTCGTGCTTCATGCTCAGCAGCACGCCGAGCACGTTGGTGTCGAAGGTGGCGGCGTAATTCTCTGCGGTCTGTTCGGTGACCGGGCCGGGCTTGCCTTCGGTCCCGGCATTATTGACGGCGACGTCGAGGCGGCCGAACCGCGCGACGGTTTTGTCGACCAGATTCTGCACCTCGTTCTCGTGGCGGACATCGGCGCGAATGAATTCCGCTTCCGCGCCAAGCGCGCGAAGCTCGGTGACCAGCGCCTGGCCGGCGTCATCGCGGCGGCCGGAGACGACCAGGTTTGCGCCTTCATGCGCGAAGGCGAGAGCGGTGGCGCGGCCAATGCCGGTCAGGGCGCCGGTGATGAGGACAACGGGATTGCTCATTTGTTTTCTCCTTTAGGGGCGGCTTGGTATGCCTGCTGGGCCTTGCCGGATATTTCCATTCCGAGAGGCTGAACCGCTCAAATTAGCACACTACCTCTGCTGTTGTTGGGGATGTAGATCATGCTGGCGCTCGGGAGAAAGACTTTGTAGGATCGAGGCCATACTTTTGAGGGATGGCGCGATGGAGCTACGACACCTCAGGTACTTCGTCGCGGTGGCCGAAGAAGGCAGCTTGACGGTGGCTGCGCAAAAGCGGCTGCATACGGCCCAGCCATCGTTGAGCCGGCAGATTCGCGATCTCGAATTGGAGCTCGGCGTTGAGTTATTGATCCGCGGTCCTCGCGGAATCGAACTGACCGCATCGGGAAGAGTGTTTCTCGATCACGCCCGGGTGGCGCTGCTGCAGGTCGAGGCGGCCGCCGAGGCGGCGCGACGCGCCGCGCAACCCGCAAGGGCATCGTTCACGATCGGTTTTCTGACCGGCTACGAGATGGATTGGCTTCCCGCGGTGATGGGAATCCTGCGCGCCGAACTACCCAGCACCGAAGTCGTCATCCATAGCCAGGATTCGCCGGACCTCGCAGCCGGTCTCATTCGCGGGAAAATTGATTTGGCCTTTCTGCGCCCGGAGAAGCAGGCGCCCGGTTTGAAATTCAGACCGTTGAGAAAGGATCCGCTGATCGTCGTGATGCCGCGCGATCACGCCTTGACGGCGCGGAGCTCCATTCGCCTGCAGGACATCGCGGGCCAGACATTTATCGGAGTATCCCCGATCCGGGCGCCGACCCTGTGGAGTGTCGTCAACGATTACGTCAAGCCGGTCGGCGTGAAACCCGACCATCAGGCCGAGAATCTGGCGATGGCGATTTCGCTGGTGGCGTCCACCAGAGGTATCAGCCTGCTTCCGCTCTATGCTCAAAATCTGTTGCCGAAGACCGTCGTCAGCCGACCGATACAGGGTGCGCCGCCGATGGTCGAGCTTGTGATCGGCTATAACGAGGCAAACCCATCGCCACTGCTGAAATTCCTGTTGTCGAAGGTGGATGAGTTGAAGTTTCGGGTGTCAGCAAACGACCGCCGATAAATCGCTAATCGCTTCCTGATCCAACCAGCGATCCCGCTCGAGAACACCCTCACTCCGCCAGCTGAAACCGCTCGAAGCGGTGCAGCTCCTCCTCGATCCGGCGCTTTAAGTCCTTGCGCGCGCCTTTCCGCGCGCCGTTGCCGACCCAGCTCCATTTCTGCACCAGCAATTCGCGGCTCTTGCGATCGGTCTTGAGATCGAGCGCGGCGACGATATCGTCGCCCGCCAGCACCGGCAGCGCGAAATAACCGAACACCCGCTTCTCCCGGGGCACATAGGCCTCGAAGCGATGCTCGTAATCGAAGAAAAGATGGGTGCGCTTGCGCTGGATGATCAACGGGTCGAATGGCGACAGGATATGCACCAGTTCCGAAGCGGCATCGCCGGCCCTCTCCCGCGTCGCGGGTTCAGCCCAATGCTCCTGCTTGCCGGCGCCTTCCAGCGCGACCGGCACCAGTTCGTTGCGGCGGACCCTTGCTTCGATCAGGCGCCGGACCCGTGGCTTGCTCGGCGCATCCAGATGGCAGATCGAATCCAGGCTCACGACCCCTTGCGCGCGCAAGGCACGGTCGAGCAGATAGGCGGTGGCTTCCGTTGGCGAAGCGCCTTTCGGCGGCTTGTCCCACCCAAAGTGCCGCGCCATCAGCTCATAGGTCTTGAGCATGCCGTTGCGCTCGGAAATCGTGAGCACGCCGGTGTAGAACAAAAGCTGCAGCGCCCGCTTCGACGGCTTGCGGCTCGCCCACAGGTGCTCCTTGTCGACCAGCACGTCGTCGTCGATGTCGCGGATGGTCAGCGCGCCGTCGCGCCGGATCAGCCGGAGCACCTTGCGCAAATCCGCTGGGCTAACCGAAGCGAGCCATTTGTGACCCTCGCGCTGGTGGCGCCTCATGGCGGGAATGAAGAAGCGCAGATCTTTTGCCGGCACATAGGACAGCGCGTGGGTCCAGTATTCGAACACGATTCTGTCGACGCTCTGGGCCTGGCGCAGGTCCACGCGCCGATAGGCTGGAATCCGGTTCCACAGAATATGGTGATGGCTGCGCTCGATGACGTTGATGGTGTCGATCTGCACATAGCCGAGATGCTCGATCGCGGCCGCCGTCGCCTGCGGCCCTTCGCCGAACGGCGCCTGGGTGTCGAGCCGCTGGGCGTGCAGCCAGATGCGGCGGGCCTCAGCTTTGGTCAGGGGATGGGATTTGGTGGCGCGGGACATTGCGCGGCAATGTAGCCGGATTCGCCGATGTCAGGACGCGGAATATTTGCCGGCGCTCAGCGCTTGCCCCGCTCGCCAATACTCCCGGTTGCGACCTCAGGCTCGCAGGCAGCCCTGCCGCGTTCCGCAGCCTGGCACTTGTAGACGTTGCCGGTGAGCCGGTCGATCAGCCAGAGGTTCTCCTCGTTGGGAGTCTCGATTCCGGCAAACCTCGTGCCGACAGCCGTGATCAGCGTGGACAGCAAGATCGCCGCGGCGATCATGGCTGCGCCGATCAGGATCGGCATCGCGTTTCCCGTGCGGTCCGGCGTGACCGTGCGATACCCCTGATAGTCGCTTGGTCTTTTCGGTGACTGAGACAAGGCCAGGTTGTTTCGCTTTCTTCTGCTTTCTCGTGGCGAGCGATTTTTCTATACGCGCATCTGGCCGATTTATTGTCAGCACATCGGCGCTGCCGCGACGGCATTGCGGCTGTCTGCGACGACTCGAATGGCTGCCTCTCCACCGCTCTTGCGGCTGGCGTGCGAAAAGGCGCTTCGGCACGGCCGAAAGCATCGACGGCCATCATTGGCGATCGCGTTCAGCACGGACCGCCTGTACCGGCGCCACCGAGGGGGTCATCGGCGGGCGCGGCTCCAGACGGGCTCGCAGCTCATCGAGCG
>Ga0209648_10000878_pt1 | contig 23962 bp, 21 predicted proteins | sample GraSoi2013_115cm_FD_185830 | JGI IMG/M metagenome (GOLD analysis project Ga0209648, IMG submission 185830) | Grasslands soil microbial communities from the Angelo Coastal Reserve, California, USA - Sample 9_17_2013_115cm (SPAdes) (version 2) | ecosystem: Environmental > Terrestrial > Soil >... | reverse complement strand
TGCGGGCTGCGGAAGGGCGTCATTCAGCAGGCTGGCTGGTGGCCCTATGTCCGGGGGCCGCCGGTGAGATCCTCGGGCTAGCGTCTTGCGTTTCTTGTCCGTTCTGAGCGCCGGACGCGAATGTGGCGGGGTAACTCCCGTCGCGTGAACTGGACTAAGTATGTAGGCTCTTGACCAGTAACATTTTCGGACGTGGGTTCAACTCCCACCGCCTCCACCATTCATTTCATTCTGAAATCCCGATCCCGCCGAGCGGGAGAGGGATCCCTACCCACTCGACAAGGTCTCAGTGACAACCCACCAGATCTGAGGTTTGCATTAATATCAGCGGCAGCGCCGGGGAATGACGCTGGCCAGTACAGCGATTGAAAAGCGAAAGGTAACATGCTACTCTGATTTTATGGCAAATCAGTTCAAGGTTGGCGACGTTGTAAGACTCAAGTCAGGCAGTCCTGCAATGACCGTTACTGATAACTATGGCGACGGTCAACTGGGGTGCGTGTGGTTTGTTGGTAACGAGCAGAAGGGAGGAAGCTATCCGCGGGCTGCGTTAGAACCGGCAGAACAGCAACCTAAGCATCCGAGTGGTGGTGGACCGCAGAGTTGGATGGCGCGCTAGCTGTCTTGCCGCAGGTAAAGGTCATGGAACCAGTTACGACAATTACCGCTGCCTTGGGGCTTGCCAAGGCTGCGGGAGAAATCACGAGCAAGCTGAACGAGATTTACAAGAACCTGAAAGACCGGGACGCAAAGCAGCAGGTCGCGGAACTCCTCGACCAGATGCAGGAGTTAAAGCGGTCAGCCTATGCCCTCGAAGATGAAAACCGCGACCTTCGGGAAAAGCTGCGGTTCAAGATTAGTGACTTCGAGTTTCACACGCCGTTCTGGTTCGAGAAAGCAAAACCTGAGCAGCCACTTTGCCCAAAGTGCTTCGCCAAAAACATTGCTGCTCCGATGGGCTTAGCGGGCCAAGATTGTGATCCTGCCTATCGTCGTTGTCTTGCTTGTGGGAACCAAGTCCAGGTGAAACCTGATCACGGAGAGGTTAGCTACGCGCGGGATTTCGTCTACTGAGTCCCCATTAAACATCAGTGGCCAGCGCCGTATGCTGGCCGGAAAGCAAGGTTGTGACATGAAACTCTACACAATCGAACCAAAGTCGGGCGGCGGTTTTACTTTGACCATGCCAGACACTTCTCTCCCTTTGGGCTTCCCAACGAAAGACGCGGCACTTGCGAAGGTACGCGCTCTGCTCGGAGAGGATGACTTTAAGCGCGCAACTGTGACCAATCGAAACGACGGCGGAATCAACGTCACACTCCCAGGCTAGCGGCTCGCAACGTTGTCCGAGTCTTAAGAATTTCCTCCTCCACTTTCCTCGATCCCAGGGGCGATATCCGCACTCGGTGTTCTTTTTCCTCGTATTCGATCAGTCGCTCCTCATGGAAGGCTCTCAAGATATTTTCCCGAAACATCGCCACGGAACTGTACTCAACCCAGCGGTACAAATCCTCCTCGGCCACCCAGGCGGGCTTGGAATAAAGCAAGACCAGTGCTTGATCGCCTTTCTTCATTTTGGGGGCCTGGACCCGCCTCGTGGAGCCAATCTGCCAGACCAATGTCAACTTCCTTTCCACCAGCACATCGACCGTTTCCTGGGCCTCTTGCGTACTAACCCCGTGGAAAACGCGGACGAGCTCTGCCAGTGTCCAGCTGGACATGCCGTAGACAGCGGTAGCGTCCATGAAATTGGGGTCAACATCTCCCCCTGCGTGCCCGACTCCCCGATTGTTCCGTATTTCGTAGAGGGCCACTACCATTCGGGGAATGAGGATCCGCAAGCTTCTATCGCCCACGCGATGAGGGTCCGGTTTTGTCTTTTCGAGTGTGCGGCATGCATCCACCATGTTGGCAGGCTTCGAGGGCTTAGCTGGATACGCCCCCTGGAGCGTCCCAGCAATGATCGTGTACACAACTTCGCAGAACTTGCCGGCGTTCAGCTCGGAGGGCTCCCACCGGTGCTCTGCAAAATTTGTTCCGATCTCCTGATAACTCCGCAAGAGTGGGTCGCGCAATCCCGACGGAATGCCAACAAGAACTTTTGATGGATCAAGCATTTAAACTCCCTTCGTCATTTCCTTTATCAAGTCCGCGCCTCTCTTCATTCCTGGACCTGTGAGCTTCCAGCCTTTGTCTTTCGAGCCCGTGGTGCTGTTTCCAACGGCGTTCATGTACACGGCATGGTTTGCACTGTTGTAGCACCCAAGGTCTTCACAGAGTTTCCTGGCTGATTTATCGTCAAACGTTGGGTCGCCTGTCGCCAGCAACTGGGCCACGCCTTTCAGTATGTAAGCCGCAATGGTTTGATCTTTCGCGCTCTTCCCTGGAACACTCCCCGCAATTAAGCTTGCGCTACCGCCATCAATGTCAAATACATGTTCGATCTGAGCGAGGGTGAGGCCGTTTTGCTTGATCCAAGCGTTAGCTTTCGGAGAAAGGCCGGTGACGCTAGAGCTCTCGCTTTTGCCGCCATCACTAGTATTTCCGCCACCAGAACTCAAATCTACTCCCTTCTCCCCCAGTAGCGTCAGGGATGCTTGAATCACTTTTTGCCGTCCGTCCGAGTCGAGACCAACCAGCAGCTTTACAACTTTCGCAGTGATATCAGTGACCTTAGAAGCATGGTCAGCAGGTGTTTTGGACATGTAACTCCTCCTTTTTCTGCCCGGACACTCCCGTGTGAACAGAATTGCCTACATTATACCATTGGCGTCAATGGAAATAATATGGGCCGTCCATTTGCTGCCATGCGACGAACCATACGCCGCACGTGTCCGGAAAAAAGAACGCGGGGGAAACGGGGGAACGCGACGGTCTGAAACTGAATCTCCTTATCCCACAATCCGGCTGCCACAATGCGGAAGCACAGCATTTGAGGAAAATCAAACCCGCCGAATGCTACTCGTAAACTGCGCAGTTGAGGCGGTCCCCGTTTCCCCTCTGCTGAACGACAGTCGATTGAAGCCGGCGGCCTAAAATCAATGCCCTCAACTGACTAAATACGGGTCCGACAATTTGATCTGTGGGGGGCAGGCCTAGCGCGACCTGATTTATCCAGTTTGACTTCTGATGAACAGCAATCGATTGAAGCGGTGTGCTCGACAGCAAAATACGGGCAAGGAGCGGGAGCGTACAACCAGTGCCTCGTCCGACAGATGCAGAGCCTCAACAACTCCCGTCAATGAGATAATCGTGAGTTGTGCCCTGACCCTTGTCTCTGGCATTGCCGAAACTTCTTCGCTACTATTGCACGCGTTTCGGATTCGGTAGGGTGCGATTTTGCAAATCTGGAGATCTGCAGCCAATGCCGTCGAAAATCAATATGCATTTGGAGTTTGCGCCCGAGGCGGGGACCCCAAGCTCATTCACCTGTTCAATCAGCCATAACCGTGAAGCATCACAGGACGGACGAGAGAATCTAGCTCGCGAGATGTTCGCGGAGTTGCAAAAGGCGGTTTCATATTCGGATCATTGGAAATCACTTCCTGACGTAGGAGATCTGCTGCAATCGCCGGCATCCGCCGCCGCCCCCAGCGACCCGATGGCATTCATTGACTTGTTCAACAAGACTGCCGTCTGGCTAGAGATAAGCAACACATTCACCGACTTGCGTCACGTTCTTGCACAGGCCAAGGCCTATAAGGACTTGGAACCGCCCAACACGAAGCCGACGACCGACTCGCTCTGTGCTCACCTTCACTTCGAAAAGATGTATAGGCTGAACCTGGGAGTCTTTCAACTCGTCAAAATACAGGACTTGATCGTCCGCCTACTGCATGAAAGTTTTTCTGGAAAGTTAATCACCGTCGACTTTGACGACGAGGACTGGGAGAAGACGTTGAGGCTGAAAGATGCGAAAAAGGGTCTCAAAGCTTTCGCAGATAATGGAAACCTTTCGAATAAGGACTACCAGGCGATTCTGGCTGCACTTGATTTGCCGTCGAAGTCTCCGTATCAAGACACCGTGATTCGCTACCGGAATCGTCTGACGCATAGGATCCGGCCCTCGGTTGACTACGCCGAGCTTTTCACTGATCTGCAAGACCGGGCCGGGCAGGTGATGAAGGATGCCAGCGGAAAAGGGCAGAGTCTACACGTTTGGCGGAGGACGTTTGCGACCAGACTTTTTATTTTCTGACCTGTACACGGCACTTTCTGACTACATGAGTCAAGTTGCAGAAATGCTGAAGGCCCTAAAAGCCATACCAAGGTTGTCGTAATAGCAGGCACAAAGCGGACAGTCTGATCTTCAATGTCAAGGATCAATGCGCTCACATTAATGGTTGTTGCGGTAAAACCCGTCCCGGCCAAAAAGAAATGCCCAACCGCATTGAACTTTTACTCGGCTGGTCCACCTTCAAGGGCTTGATTCCTCAAGGCCCGAAGGGGTTCAACTCCCACCGCCTCCACCATGTTTAAACGAGCCTCAAGAAAAAGGGCTGTCCCAGCCGCTACTGAGAACGTTCGCGCTACACGATGTAGCTATAAATTTCGACATTATCGTAAGTAATCTCAAAACCGCGAACGGCGTGTTCGCGCAAGCATCCTTTTGCAAGCCATCACCGCATACCTGTCACTTTGGGATCACGAGCGCGAAGTGGATCGTCTTCTCCTTGCCTAGCCGGCGATGCGGGCGTCGAACGTGCGGATGCGGCTTCTGAGCACCGCGTCCACGAGCTTGCGCTCGACGCCGATGGAGCCATCCACTTGCTTACAACGCAGCGTGTGAAAATCGCTTGAAGAGAAGCCGTCAGCTCATAGAGGAAGAATCAGGCCCGGCGGCGTACGGCTTCGCGGCCGCGGTCGAAGTGGAAAAACTTGGACCCACGCTCGCGCAGATGATGGGCACGTTCCAGCAGATCCTCGGCCCGGTCCTGCAAATCCTCGGTGCGCCGGCCAACATTCTTCAGCGTCCGGCGGTAGCCGCGGCCAATAGCGTGGCGGGCTTCTTCTCCGCTGGTAGGCGCCAGTAGCAGGGCGATTCCCGCGCCCAAGCCAAAGCCTGCGATCAGAAAGGCGATTTCCCTGATGGTTGATTCATCTTCATTCCTACGCATGGTTTTCTCCAATTCTGCTTTGGATGCGGCTGACATCTCTGCTGTCGCGTATGTCTTCGGCGTGCCAAACCCCCCTAGGCACAAGTGTCACTTAGGGGGATATGGATTCTTAGAAACTGCGCGAGTGACAAATGTTGTCCCACAGCCACAATGCGCACGGTTGGAGTTTGTGTAATGAAGGCCAGACTGAAAGCAGAATGAGCAGCAATTTGGCCGATTTCACGACTCAATTGCTCCCTGCCTTCAGGGCCGCGTTTGTAAGATAGACGAACTCAACCAGCTCGTTCATTGAACGATTTGCCTAAGAGCGCTTCTTTTCAGCGACTCAAAGTCCCGACCCGGGATGAGTGCTCGGATTGACCCTGATTCTGTTGGTTACTTTTCTTCCGCCAGCATGTTTCTGCGCAATGTCCTCGGCGTTTTGCTTGGCGGTGCCCGTCAGGACGGTCCCGCTGAGCACAATCTCCTTGTCCGTCGCAAGCACGCTAACCTGGGAGTAGGCCATGTGGGGATCCTGTTGCAGGTCGGCCTTGATGGCGTGCTCGACCTTTCGGCCTTCAGGATTGCTCTCTTCGTCCACGTGGGGCGGTTTTTCGGCGGGCTGCTGCACCTGGCCAGAAGCCGAGGGACTCTGTTGCGGCCGAGACTGCTGGCCTGCGGCTTGCGCCACAGAAACTGTCAGGCTGAGCAAGGTCAACATGGCAATCTTTTCAAAATTGGGTGTCATGATCTCTTCTCCTCCAAAATCAAGATACTGAACTTGGTCGGTTCCCCAGGATTTTCGGGGGACGATGCTTTGGTGCTCGCCTTTTGAAGGCAGCTTCGCCGCTCTTCAAATGGTTCCACATGACGTGAACCTCCATCTAAATTTGTTATTTCTTCTCTTCCTATTCCGGATGAAACTGCTCAACGGGCGGTTGTCTCACTCGCAAACAAAACCCATTGCACTGATGATTTGGTTGTACTGGGGCTCGGGTGCCATCCTCATTGGGGCGGAGATCAATGTAAGTCTTCAATCCCACAAGAGCCCCGGAGTGCCTAAGTCGCCACAGAGGTCGCGGTGGTGGAAGGATGCAGCATAAGCAGCAGTGTTCAGCGTCTCGAATGTCTGGTCCACTTTCCCAGAGCAGAGCACCATTTTTTATCCGGCGCCCGGGTTTCGGGACAACATTGCTCAACCGGGCGATTCTCTAAGTCATTGGTGCCCCTAGGCACCGGTTTGCCTCGGAACACACTTTGAAGACAGGAAGCAGGGCACGACTGAATACCGATGCCTTTCAAGAATTTTCCTAAGGCGAAAAATCATGAGCAGAAATGAGCGACGGCGCGAACGCGAAACGACGTCTGCAGAATTCGAAGACCACACCGTGCGGGACGTTGCTATTCCGATCGCCGGCATCGGAATCGGCTCAGGCGTCGCGCTGCTTCTGGCGCCCACCAGCGGGGAAGAGGTCCGCCATGCGATTGGCCGCAGGTACCACAAGACAGTAAGGAACATAGGCCGGAGCACAGAGGATTTACGCGACCGCGCCGAGGAACTTTTCGAACACGCCCACGACCTGCGTGACCGTGTCTTCCACCATGGCCGGGGCGAAGCCGCGCGGCGCGAGGCCTGATCTTTCCACTTTCTTTGGAGTGCCAGGAACCTTTGTCGGTGGGAGAGGAACACAACCCGGCATTTAGACCGGTATCAAGAATGCTGGGACGATGGCGCTCCTGAGTTCGCAGAGGGGCAGAGACGTGCATGCGAATCAAATCGTCGCCGCATGATGTAAGCACGTCCATGTTTCTGTCGGTATTTCTCGTGCTCGTGTGTTTACTTTCTGCGGCGCAAGATGTCACGACAACGTCTCCAATCTCCTATGAGGGGCATCGCGTTTCGTCGGTGGAAATAGCGGGACGCCCGGACCTGGAGTTGAAGGCGCTGCGATCGCTGATCTCCCAACCAGTCGACGCTCCCTACTCTCAGGAAAAAGTGGATGAAACCGTGGCTGCTTTGAAAAACGCCGGCCAGTTCCAGGCAGTGGAACTCCAGGTAACGCCCGAGGCGGCGGGCCTGCGCGTCATGTTTGTCCTTCAGCCAGCCCTATACTTCGGAGTTTTTAACTTCTCTGACGCAAGCAAGGTGTTTTCTTACGCGCGACTCCTCCAGATAGCGGACTATCCCAAGCAGGAGCCTTACACTACGGAACGCGTAGTTGAAGCTCAATCAAACCTCGTCGATTTCCTACACAAGAATGGTTACTTCTTGGCAACGGTCAATTCCAACGTCCAATTAGACCAGTCGCGTGGACTGGTGAACGTGGTTTTCCAGGTTGCTCTGAAGCCGCATGCCAGGGTTGGGCGGGTGATTCTTAGCGGCGCCACTCCGCAGGAAACGGCCAGGCTGGGAAAAAGCCTGCGATCTATTGGCGCGCGCCTTCGCGGCGCTTATCTGAAACCCGGCCAGGCATACTCACTCAAGCGGCTGCAAGCGGCCACAACCTTCCTGCAGGGCCAATTGGCAAACCGGCATTTCCTTGCGGCGCAAGTCAAGCTCGTTTCCTCCCAATACATTCCTGAGACCAACCGCGCCGACGTCACTTTCAGCGTCGCCCAGGGTTCGAAGATTTCCGTTAAAGTCACCGGGGCACGAATCTCTGGTCGAGCTCAGAAGAAACAGATTCCCATCTACGAGGAAAACGCGGTGGACTCGGACTTGGTGCAAGAGGGAGAGCAGAACCTGGTCTCGTACTTTCAGGCCAGGGGCTTCTTTGACGTTGAGGTCCGAAGCAGCACGGAACAAGATTCCTCCGGCGCCACCATCGTGTATGAGATCGAGAGAGGAAGACGAGGCAAGGTGAAGGATGTCGAGTTTCGCGACAACCGGCAGTTTTCTAACCGGGAACTGCGCGCGCGCGTCGCCGTCAAACAGCCGCGAGTGCCTTTTTTTTCGCGCGGGAAGTTCAGCCGCCGGTTGTTGAGCCAGAGCGTCACCAGCATTGAATCGTTGTATCGCAATGCCGGTTACAGCGGCGTAAAAGTCATTCCGCAAGTGACGAGAGACGCCGGCAACGTGCGTGTGGCATTCAAGGTGGAGGAAGGAGTCCGGGACATCGTTGCTTCGCTGGTGGTGGAAGGAAACCAATCCATTCCCGAGGCCAAGCTTGTGCCCAAAGGCCTGAATCTCGGTCTGGGCAAGCCTTATTCGCGTGATCTGTTGACGAAAGACCGTGATCAGATCATGGCCACATATCTCAAACAAGGCTTTCTGCTAGCCAGCTTCAGGTCTGAAGTGCGACCTCGGGCGAAGGAGCCCCATCAAGTTGACGTAACTTACGAAGTTACGGAGGGGCCACAGGTTTACACCCGGGTTGTGGAACCCTTGGGCGGAGCACGTACTGACCCGGAGCTGATTGTCCGCAACGTAAACATCAAGACCGGCCAACCACTCAGCGCCACTGCCCTGCTGCTGGGTGAGAGCCAGCTGTACGCTCTGGGTGTTTTTGATTGGGCCAGCGTTGATACTCGGCGTCCGGTGGGAGACGTATCTCAGGCTGATGTTTTGGTGAAGGTACATGAAGGCAAACGCAATAGCATTACTTACGGGGGCGGTTTCCAAGTTGTAAATCGCGGAGGCAGTATTCCCGGCGGCACGGTAGCTGTTCCCGGCCTTCCTGTGATAGAGCTACCCTCGACCTTCCATACCAGCGAGGAAACGATTTGGGGTCCGAGCGGATCCATTCAGTACACGCGTAACAATGTTCGCGGGCGCGCCGAGAGCGTGACCGTTGGCGCCTACGCCAGCCGGCTCAATCTGCAGGCTTCGACTGCCTGGAACATCCCCAACATTTACAAAAGCTCCTGGACCGCAAACGTCTCGATCTCAGGAGAGCGTAATGCACTGAACCCTTTGTTCACGGCGCGCCTGGGCGCCGGCATCGTTCAGTTCCAGAAGTTCCTTGATGCTGATAAGGCCAAATCGGTCTTCCTTCGCTACACCTACAGCCGGACAATCTTGACTGACCTGCTCATCCCCGAACTAGTGCTGCCTGCCGATCAGAACGTGCGCCTTTCTGGGGTCGCCGCTTCATTTGTGCGCGACACCCGCGACAGTCCGATCGACGCACACAAAGGAATCTACGAGAGCGTCGAGGCGGATCTTTACCCAAGCGCGCTGGGTTCAAACACTAACTTCACCCGCTTTCTCGGACAGGTGGCTCATTACCGCAGGATTCTTGGCAGCAGTACTGTGTGGGTCAATAGTCTCCGTCTGGGTTTGGAGTTTGCTTTTTCCGGGGCGCAGATTCCTTTGAGTCAGAGCTTCTTCTCCGGTGGCGGCAGCACGTTGCGCGGGTTTCCTCTCAATGGCGCCGGGCCGCAGCGTGCCCTACCGGTGTGCAGCAACCCAGCGGATCCCACCACATGTTCGCAGATTACCGTGCCGGTCGGCGGCCCGCAGTTGGTCATTCTGAACTCCGAGCTCCGCTTTCCGCTGGGCATTCTGCCCAAGCTGGGCGGCGCGGTTTTCTACGACGGTGGAAACGTGTACCCCAGCGTCGGGGTACAAAAATTTTTTTCCAGATACAGCAATACCGTAGGCGTGGGCTTGCGCTACTCCACGCCGGTCGGGCCAATACGGTTCGATGTTGGCCGTAATCTGAATCCCGTTACGGGTCTGAACTCGACGCACTTTTTCCTCACCCTGGGCCAGGCGTTTTGAAAGTGGTGTGAGCCATGAATTGGAAGAAGATCATCCTTTGGATATTGGCGAGTGTCGTGGCGTCGGTCGTTCTCCTCGCGATCGTCGGAGTAATGGCGGTGAAACGAAGCGCCTGGGTTCGGCGTCAAATCCTCGCCAAGGCGGAACGCTCTATCGGTAAGTCCACCGGCGCGGAGGTCGGGATTCACGATTTCAGGTTTGATCTTTTCCCCTTACGCCTGGAGCTTGAGGGAATCGTAGCTCGTGGCCGTGGACCACAATCCGCACCGCCACTGCTGCAGGTCGAACACCTGACCGCGGATATCAAACTTGACTCTGTCTTCAAACGCCAGTGGCATCTGCAGAACTTGCTCATCCATCACCCTGTCATTCACGTCTTTGGGGACCGGGCCGGTGAGAGCAACTTGCCCCAGCCGAAGGACAGCACCAGCGGCGCAGGCATCGCAACGATCTTCGATCTCGCCGTCCAGAAGTGTCTGATCGACGGAGGCGAGATCTACCTCAACGACGCGAAGGGCCAGCTCGAAGCCCAGATTTACGACCTTCAGTTGAGCGCAGAGTTTGAAAGAGCCCCGAGTCGCTACCAAGGCGTTCTAGGCTATAGCCAGGGAAAGATCCAATATGGCAGCTACGTCCCCGTGGTTCATGACCTGGACGCAAGGTTCATGGTCACACCCACAAAAGTGACAGTGGACAGACTCACAGTGATCGGTGGCCGCTCGCGGATTGTGGCCCATGGATCGGTCGACAACTTCACCAGTCCTGTCGTGCAGGCTGCTTATGAGGCTCAATTGTCGGCCGGTGACCTCGCGCATGTTTCGAAAGATACCTCGTTGCCAGAGGGCAACGTCCTCGTGACCGGATCGTTGTCTTATGAGAGCCACCGCGATCGTCGTTTCTTGCAGAACGCACTTATCGTCGGAAACTTGAGCAGCTCAGTTCTGCAGTTCAAGACCCAGGTGGGCCGCGCACAGGTGCGCGACCTGAGCGCAAAATACAAGCTGGCTGGCGGGAACATCGAGATACAAAACATCCGCGCCCAGGCGCTCGGCGGGAGCCTCAATGCAAGTTTGACCGTTCGCGACGTTGCCGGCGCCTCTCATGCCCGTCTGCACGCGCATCTCCAGAATGCTTCACTGGAGCAGCTCGAGGCTACAGCACGCGGGTACTCATTGCCGGAAGCCCATTTGAGAGGAAAGGTCAGCGGCGATACAAATGCGACCTGGGACGGGACACTTGCCGACCTTGTAGCTCACGCCGACGCCACGCTGGAAGGTGCCCTAGGACAGAACTCATCTACCCCGCTTAGTGGAGTGGTTCACGTCAATTACATTGCCGCCCGCAACGAGATTGAGCTGCGCCAGAGCTACGTTCGCACTCCTGCGACCTCACTTACGCTGGACGGCAAAGTGAGCCGCGATTCCCAGCTACAAGTTGGCGCGCAGTCGAGTAACCTGCACGAGCTCGAACTACTGGCAGTAAACCTTAGGGCTGCGTTTTCCGGAATGCCCCCACAAAGGCTGGACGTGTATGGTGCAGCGTCTTTCAGCGGATTCATTACCGGCTTGGTCACCAAACCGCATCTCCAAGGAAAACTGGAGGCCCGAAATCTGCGCGTCAAGGGAAGTTCGTGGAAACTGTTCCGCGCCAGCGTTGATGCTGATCCCTCCGCGCTTAGCGTGAGCGGCGGCTATCTGGAAGCTGCCACCGAGGGCAAGATCACCTTCGACTTGCGGACCGGGCTCGACCAGTGGGCTTACACTCCTGCCAGCCCCATCAAGTTGGAGATTTCTGCATCACAGATGCCGTTTGCCGACGTTGCATCGCTTGTCAACCAGACATATCCGGTCTCCGGCACGCTTTCAGGAAATGTGTCTGTGCATGGATCTCAGCTCAATCCCGTTGGTCATGGAGACATCAACCTGGCCAACGGCAAGATATTCACCGAGCCGATCCAGAGTCTTAACTTCAAATTTCAGGGTGACGGCAAGACAGTACGTGCCAGTGTGCTGCTTCATCTTCCCGCAGGCACGGCGCACGCGCAGATGACGCTTGATCCGAAGACACGCGGTTACCAGGCGCAGATTCAAGCAGACAACGTCCACCTGGAACATCTGCAAGCGGTGAAGCAACGGAAGCTGCCAATCGCCGGCGTTCTTAGACTGGACGCCACCGGACACGGGACGATCTCTTCTCCTGAATTGACAGCCACGGTGACGGCGTCGCAACTGCGGGTCCAGCATCAGGCGATCCAGGGGCTGACGCTGGCAGCCAACATCCACGAGCGGGTCGCGGAAATCACACTGAATTCTGAAGTAGCGCAAACGCCCTTGAAGGGGCACGGAACTGTGGAGATCACACCGCCGTACATGGCGGAACTGAGTCTGGACGCGGCCCGGTTCTCTTTCCAGCCGTTGCTCGCGCTCTACGCTCCCGCCTATTCTGGCGAGGTACGCGGGGAAGTTGAATTACGTGCTTCTCTGCGCGGCCCTTTGCAGAACCGGAGTCTTCTCGAAGCCCACCTTGACATCCCCGTGCTAACCGCCAGCTACCACCAGCTTCAGCTCGGTGCAGCCAAGCCTGTCCGCGTGGACTACCGAAACGGCATTCTCATGCTCCAGCCCGTTTCTCTCCAGGGAACACGCACAAACGTTCGAATGCAAGCGAGCATTCCTGTGAACGATCCGGGCACGGCCACCTACCTGGTGGAGGGTACAGTGAACCTCAGTCTTGCTGAGATGTTGCACCCCGACCTGAAAGGCGACGGGCAGATCCAAGTTGACCTTGACTCCCGCAGGCACGTTGCGGGCTCCGACTTGATCGGCGAGGTGCGTATTGTGAATGCCAGCCTTACCAGCGCTGATGTTCCGTTTGGGCTGGAAAAGGGCAATGGAGTTCTCAGCGTCAGCCCCACTAGGCTGGAAGTGAAGAGCTTTCAAGGGCAGGTTGGTGGAGGCAAGGTCACCGTCGGAGGCAGCGTAACCTTTCGTCCCGCCATCCAATTGGACCTCGGACTGAGCAGCAGCGATATCCGGCTGCGTTATCCGGAGGGTGTGCGAGCAGTCCTTGAGTCCAACCTGACGCTCGTAGGCAACAAGGAGAAGGCAACATTAGCAGGCGCCGTTACGGTTCAGCGTTTTTCACTTACGCAGGACTTCGACCTGCTGAGTTTCATCAACCAATTCAGCGACCAGGGCTATTCTGTTCCGGCCATCGGATTTGCGCAGCACGTACAGCTTAACGTCACTCTCCAATCCGGTTCGCAAGTGGACGTTGTCAGCACGAAGGTCAGCTTTCGCGGCAACGCCAATCTGCGTTTAGTTGGAACGGCAGCAGAGCTGGTGATCCTGGGCCGCGCGAACTTGAATGGAGGAGATCTCTTTCTGGGGGGTAATCGCTACGTGGTTCAAAGTGGCGCCGTCGACTTTGTTAACCCTCTTCATACTGAGCCTGTGGTGAACGCACAGGTGAAGACCAAAATCGATCAGTACGATATCACCCTCAACATCCAGGGCTCGATGGAACGCCTGAACACGACTTACACATCTGAACCGCCCCTGCCGCCGGTGGACATCATCAACCTAATCGCCTTTGGGGAGACCAGCGCGGGTACGGGAGGCAATCCAGCAACGTCTGGGACTTTGGGCGCGCAATCCGCTCTGGTGCAGGGACTAGGCAGCGCAGTGGGTAACAAGGTACAGAAATTCGCCGGGCTTTCCTACTTCTCCATCGATCCCGCACTCGGCGGGAGCAATCAAAATGCGGGGGCAAGAGTTGTCATCCAGCAGCGCGTTACGAGCAATCTGGTGGTCACCTATTCCACGGACGTGACTTCAACCCAGCGCCAGTCCATTCAATTGGAGTACAGGTTGAATCCCCGCTGGTCGGTCAGCGGTGTGCGCGATCAGAACGGCGGCGTCGGAGCTACCGCGAACTATCACAGGAGCTTCTGATTGCTGAGTGTTTCGTCTTCGCCGAACCTATGCGGGTTCAGAAACATCGTTGGATCTCGACGGAAATCGTAGGCAATCGATTCTTCGTGGAAAAGACATCGCTCACCAACAAGCTTGCCCGGCATGACGGCGTCACTGTAACTTCAGGCGTCCCTGGCGGGACTTAATTGGCCATCACGCGCCTACCCGGCAGTCCCTGCCGGGCCATTTTCAAATGCCCCTTGACGGGACCCGGTTTCGCTAAGTGCAACGCATGGAGCGCGCCCCCGACTTTTGTTCGGAATGCGGAAACCACATCGCAGATCCGTGTGGAGGTGCGACCAACTCATGTAGTCTCTCGCTCGTGGATGCTCCTCAATCGATCGATCAGCTGATTCGAGCTGCAATCACTGACCGGCGGCTGATTCGCTTTTGGTACAACGGCCAAGAACGTATCGCCGAGCCTCACGATTACGGCATTCAGAATGGGAAGCCGCGGTTGCTTGCCTATCAGGTCGGCGGTCAAAGCAATAGTCGTCCGCTTCCCGCCTGGCGGTTGGTAAATGTATCGGGCATGACGCAGCTGGAAGTCTTGCAACGAACATTTGCCGGAAACCGGCCCGCGCCGTCAGGCCGGCGCCACAAATGGGATATTCTCTTCATCCGAGTCGGCGAACCCGCCAAGACGCCGCTGGGAAATTAGGCGGTGGAGCAGGCCTCTACAGGCAAGGGCCCTCTGCTGCATAACTTTTTGAAGAACCATGTAGCACCGCCGCGCTCGGCGGTGAGTCTCCCCGCAGCGCGTGAGCCGGCCCTTACATCGGTTTTACAATTCTCTGCCAGCCTCTTTACTTCCCTTCACCGCAAAACATAGTCATATAACCATTCATAGTTGAGGAGGTTTGGCAATTATGGCAGCACGTTCAAACTTAATCTTAGCCGGCGAAGCGCCGGAACGACCCTCAGTGGAAAATGAACCCCCGCGCCGCTACCGAACCGTGGTGGTTGACGACTCGGACACGTTTTTGAAAGTTACGTGTGATCTGCTCGATCTCGAGGACGTAATCGATCTGGTGGCAGCCGCTAGTGACGGCGTGGAAGCGATCAGCACGGTGGCTCGCCTGAAGCCGGCGCTGGTTTTGATGGACATATCCATGCCCGGACTGGACGGACTTTCAGCCGCAGCCCTGATGGCGGAGATGTCCCCGGCGCCGATTGTGGTTTTGATGTCCTCGGAAGACACACCCCGTCTGCGTGCCGATTGCCGGCGCGCCGGAGCGTTTGACTTCGTGCACAAAGTGAATTTCCGCGACGAGTTTGAAGCTGTACTGGAGCGGTTACTTTGCGGGCAATACGAAAACCCGGTTCGCGAAACAGCCTAACCGACACGCCCGCAGGCGCTCGCGGCCCGCGGCCACACCTCAACCATTACTCAAGATCCAATCAGTATCGATGAATCAAATAGCAACTCTTAAAGCACACTCAGGAGAAGCACCCTTTATGAAAAGCAAGTCACGTAACGTTACGATCGCTTTGCTCGCCTTCGCTGCTCTCTCTGCCTATGCGCAACCAGATCCGCCTCCGGATCCAGCGCAGATGGTCCAGCATCGAGTCGCCTTTCTGACCCAGAAGCTTGGTCTATCGACGGAACAACAACAGCAAGCCACCACAATCTTTACCAACGCAGCGACGAACGCTAAGCCGTCCCACGATCAAATGAGAGCCGTTCATGAAAGCCTGCAGTCGGCAGTCGCAAAAAACGATGGCGCGGCTATTGATCAGGCAGCCAACTCCATCGCCAATCTGATGGCGCAGTCGATTTCCACTCGCGCCAAGGCTCAGGCTGCGTTCTATCAGACGCTCACGCCCGATCAGCAGGCCAAGTATGCGCAAATCAGGCAACATGGGCCCGGAATGTATGGGTTCCATCGCGGCGACGGCCCTGCGCCATTCTGAACCGTAACTGTAGGCAGCGAAGGCATGTGGCATAGTACTGCGCTTTGCGCTGTGCCACGGCTGCGCTTCTTTACAAGAACTTTACATTGCCCTTTCGGGGTGTTTACGCCGCCTTGAATGAGTCGTGCGTAAGCTTGAATCGCGGCCTTCGCATGACCAGCAGAAACGAAATGGGATCCACCGCCGGCACAAAGTCAGCGCAGAATGCGCCTGAATACCGATCGCGCCACAAACTGCGAACGCTGGTGGTGGATGATTCCCTGACGATCCTCCATGCCATCTGTTCCCTGCTGGAGCATCACGAGATCGTCGATGTAATCGGCCGGGCGGAAAGCGGAGCCGAGACGATCGACGTCGTCCTCAACCTGTGTCCTGAGCTCGTATTGATCGATGCCGATATGCCCGGCATGAACGGGCTGCGCGCCTCATTGCTGCTGGCGCAGATTTCTCCGGGGACGAAAGTTGTACTCATGTCGATGGATACGTCTCCCCAGTTTCGTGGCGCCTGCTCGGGTTGCGGCGCCTACGGCGTCATTTACAAGCCGAAGTTTCTTAGCGAGCTCACTCAACTGCTCGAAATCGCGCCGCTGCGGGAAGGGCACAAGTCTTTCCCGAGCCCGCGCCGGAAAACGGCTCGCGCGATCACTATAATGAGGTAACTGGTCGATGTCCCCACCGCAATAGCATTCGGCATCCCAGCGTGAATCAATTGATGCAGTCCACGGTCAAAGAACGTCTTTTTTGGTGGGTCGCTGTGCCCGTTCTGGCGGCCGTTCTTGTCGCCCTCGGCGCGCTACAGTACCGATGGAGCAATGAAGTTAGCGCGGCTACGCGTTCCCAGATGCAGTCTAACCTGCAAGGCTCTCTGCTCGGCTTTCGCATGGACCTGACGCGGGAGATGGGCGCAGTGTGCCTCGAGCTTCGGTCCGCAGTGGATGATTCCGGCCATGCGACGCCGGCGGAAATCGTTCGTCAGTTCCAGCACTGGCAAGAAACCGCGGCCCATCCTGCGTTGGTGACTCAAATCTACCTGTGGCGCAGCTCGACTAGCCAGCCACTGCTGCGTCTGGCCGCGTCTCACGATCGAATGGAACCCGCGGAGTGGCCCGAAGATTGGCACGTTCTGCGACAGCGCCTCGACGAAATGCCTCTGTTCACCGCAGGTCCGGGTGGGCCGCTGCATTTTCGAGTTTCAGGCAATCTGCGATCTCGCTCGGGGCGCCCCGGTCGCCTGCGATCGCAACTGGCACATCGCCCGCCCGAGTCATTCTTTCCCTGGTTCGTCGATCAATCGATTCCGGCTCTGGTCTACCAAGTGCACCCGCGCACCGCCGCTCCTGACTTGGAGAAAGCCGGCAAGCCCACCTGGATCATCGCGCCACTGGATGCGAGTGTGCTCGAAAAAGAGATCTTTCCAGAACTGGCGCAAAGATACTTCCACGGACCGGAAGGGCTTGATTATCGCGTGGCTGTCGTTCCGGGTGGAAGCGGCCCGGCCCTTTACGCTTCAGATCCCCGCTTTGCCGAGAGCAGTGATTTCGCCCACGATGCAGCGATGAATCTGTTTGGCCCGCCTTTTCGGCATATGTCATCCGGACCCGCAGGGCCCCTCGGGATTTCAGAGAAAGGAGCCGAGGTGTTCACGTTTCTGCGCAGTCAGGCAGCCATACACACACTCAACATCGAAGACAAGCGGGCTCTCGGCTTTTTTGGGCTCGTGCGGTTTGAGCCTTTACAGTTCGCCGGCGAAGACAACGTCTGGCAGGTCGTGGTGCAGCATCAAAGAGGTTCACTGGAGGCAGCAGTCAATAGCTTGCGCCGGCGGCATTTGCGGCTGAGTTTCGGCGTACTCGTTCTGCTGGCGCTCACCATGGCGCTCATGGTGATCGCGAGCCAGCGTGTTCGCCGTTTGGCGGCATTACAGATGAGTTTTGTGGCTGGAGTTTCCCACGAACTGCGCACGCCTCTCGCTGTGATCTCTTCGGCGGCGGAGAACATCGCCCACGGCGTGGTTGCAGACCAAACGCAGTTGGCGCGATACGGAGCTTCCATCCTGAAGCAAGCGCGCCAGCTTACCCACCTAGTGGAACAAGTGCTGGTTTTTGCCGCAAGCCAGCAGAGGGCCGGCAACTATCGGCTGCGTCCAGTCAATGTCGGAGAAGTGATCGACGCTGCGCTGGAGAGCACCTCCAGCATGGCGACGGCCGCCGGCATCAACGTGGAGCGACGCATTGAACCGGGCTTACCTCCGGTGGCGGCCGATTTTGCGGCGCTCTCCCAGTGCTTGCAAAACCTGATCACCAATGCCATCAAATACGGTGGAGACGGACATTGGTTGGGCATTCGAGCCGATGCCCAGCGAGAAAACGGCGTGGTCCGCGAAGTCGAAATCACGGTCCGCGATCGCGGGATCGGAATTTCATCAGCAGAGATAAAGCATATCTTCGAGCCTTTTTACCGGAGTCCTTCGGTCGCGGGCTCTAACGTGCATGGAACCGGGCTCGGCTTGCCGCTGGCGCGAACGGTGATTGAAGCTATGCGCGGACGGCTTACCGTGAGCAGCGAACCCGGACGCGGAAGCAGTTTCACCATTCATCTTGGCGTGGCGAGCGGATTGCCCGCAACCGAAGCGGCACCCGGCGCCATTCCCGGCGAGGCCGCAGGCTACTATCCATGACGGAACGCATCCTGGTCATCGAGGACGAAGAAGATTTGCGCATGACCCTCAGCGACCGTCTGAAGGATGAAGGTTACGTTCCAGAATGCGCTTCGGACGGAGCCGAGGGCCTGCAGCGCGCACTCAACGAATCGTTCGATCTGATTATTCTTGACCTAATGCTTCCCCGAAAGAACGGTTTTGATGTCTGTCGCGACATCAGGAAAGCCGGTCTCACCGTGCCCATCATCATGCTCACGGCACGAGGCCAGCTGGTGGACAAGGTGCTCGGGCTTAAGATTGGAGCCGATGACTATCTCACCAAACCGTTTGAGCTGCTCGAGCTGTTGGCCCGAATTGAAGCTCTGCTTCGTCGTGGATCGAGTGCTGGGCAACAGCCTTCCGGCGTGCAGCATTTTGGACCGGTTCAGATCGACTTTCGCGGCACTACGGTTTTTCGCGAAGGTCGGGTTGTTCCGCTTTCGGCGCGCGAGTTTCACCTGCTGCGCTACTTCGTGCAGAATCGTGGTGCAACCCTCTCCCGTGAAGTTCTCCTGAAGGACGTTTGGGGATACAACGAAGACACATTCACGCGCACCGTGGATGTGCACGTGGGCAGCTTGCGCCAAAAACTGGAAAGCGATCCCAAACAGCCGAGCATGATCGTGACTGTTCCGGGACTTGGGTACAAGTTCACGGCGTGAGGAGATCGCCGAAATCGCCGTAATCGAGCGGAATCGCCGTGATCGGAAGACCAGATTCCGGCGATGTCGGCGATTACGGCGATCTCCTCATCCTGGCCGGCTCTTAGCTTTCAACCCCAGCAGCGCGGCTGCGTTTGTTCCAAGAATTTTCTTTCGGTCTTCTTCGGTCACGCGTATGGCTTGCAAGCTCTGCAACATCTTGTCGATGCTTCCAATCTGGTGAGGATAGTCGCTCCCGGCGAGAATGTGATCGGCTCCGGCGAAGGCAACCGCCAGCTCAATAGGCCGCGGATCGAAGTTGACTGTGTCGTAGTAGAAGCGCTTCAAGTAAGCGCTCGGCGGCTGCTGAATGTTCTTGCGACACTCAGCGAAGGCTTCAAACCCTCGGTCGAGTCTCTCGGCCAGGTAAGGAATCGCCCCGCCCAGATGTCCCAGTACCCAGCGGATGTGAGGAAAGCGCACAGGCACGCCGCTGAACACCAAAGCCGCAGCCGCAAGGGTCGTGTCCATCAGAAATCCCACAAGTGGCATGAGCCAGTGATCCAACATAGCTTCCACGCCAACGGGACTGGTGGGATGAATGTAGAGAATCGCGCGCAACTCGTGTGCGACTTCGTAGACCTTCCAGAAACGCTGATCAGATAGGCTTTCGCCGTTGATGTTGCTGAACAACATCGCGCCTGGCAAATGCAATTCGTGCATCGCTCTCCGGAGTTCGGCGGCAGATGCCGATGGATCGCAAAGAGGCAGCGTCGCCAACGCACTGAATCTTCCGCGCTTATCGGCAACGACTCGCGCTAACGCATCGTTCACTTGTCTGGCTAACCGAATAGCCACAGCCGGCTCTTCGACGTGCGTCCCCGGCGTGGTGAGGGTGATGACTTGCGTGTCGATTCCCTTCTCGATCAAAACCTGCTCGCGATAATCGATATCGCGATGTCCGCGCACGGCCACGTTGTAGTCACCGGGATAGTGCAGCAAAGGGTTGCCTTCCGCGTCATGGGTGATGCGGACTGCACTTGGGCCGCGCTCCAGAGCTTGAATGTATTCTGGTGGATAGTAGTGATTGTGGAAATCAATGGGCATTAGCTGCCGCTTTCTTCGAGAGTTGATGAGACCACACAAAATAATCGTTGCTGTACGAAAACACAGGTGAGGGCGCCTGCGGTACGCGCGCGATTCTAACACGTCAGAGACCGCGGCCTTTCGTAACGCCTCGATCGGGTCCTGAACAAAAGTAGGAGCTTCTAGCCGGTTGGCTTCCCACCTATAATGCATGGAGCACATCAAGGAGCCGGTTCCGAACGGCTTCCAGGAGTAGCGGCGTAGATGAACATTCTGCTGCTTTCCATGCCCGATTCATTCGAGCACATGCCCGCGGTGGCAGTGCGCATGCCGAACGGCGGGCTCACATCGCTTGCCGGCAATCTTGATCTACATCACGAAGTCGCGGTCGCCGACCTGATCCTGGCGCAACGCAGTGTCCGCGCGACGGTGGAGAAACTGGTCGCGCAGTGGAAGCCCCGGGTCCTCGGACTCTCAGTGATGACCTTCCAACGCAAGACCGCCTTCAAGATTATCCAGCTTGTTCGCTCGCTTCGGCCGGACGTGAAAGTCGTCGTCGGAGGCTATGACCCTAGTCTGGCGCCGCAATCGTACATGGCTCCTGACAGCGGCGTGGACCTCATCGTGTGCGGTGAAGGCGAAGTGACATTCCGTGAGCTCATACGAAACCTGGAAGACGGTAAGGCATTCGGATCGGTTGCCGGCTTGATCTACCGCGACGGCAACGGATGGCAGCATAACGGGCCGCGGCCGGTACACGGGCTGGATAACGGCGATGTTCAGCTGCCCAAACGCAGCGCCCGGGTACTCCGTGGTTACACAATGTTGGGCAAACAGGTAGATGTAATCGAGACATCACGTGGCTGCACATTCGATTGCAGCTTCTGCTCGATCATCGCGATGCGCGGACGCAATTTCCATACCTATACATTCGACCGCGTGCTAGCCGACATACGCGATGCCCGCGCGCACGGCGCTAAGACCATCTTCATGGTCGATGACAACATCACCCTCAACGTACACCGCTTCGAGGCTTTGTGCCGGGCGATTATCGATGCCGGCCTAAACGACATTGAATACTTCGTGCAGGGGATGACCTCGGCGATCGCCAATCACGGAGAAACCCTGGCTCCGTTGATGCGCCAGGCCGGATTCAAGTACGTGTTCCTCGGCATTGAGAACATCTTGGAAGACGATCTGCAGTTTCTTCGCGCCAGCGCCAAGAATCGGGCCCGCGAACAAGGGCAGACCACCGGCAATGCGACGCTCAAGGCCATCGAACATTTGCATCGCAACAAGATGTATGTGGTGGGAGGGTTGATCGTCGGCAATCCTAACGATACGCGCGAGTCGGTGAACGCCAACCTGGAATTTGCGCGGCAGTACGTCGATTGGCCCTACATCCAGCATCCCACACCCTACCCAGGAACGCCGATGACCGAGGACTTCCGCAAGCGCAACCTGGTGACTAACGAACGTCTGGAAGAGTATGACGGAACTACGGCCGTTGTGCGCGCGGAAGCGATGGAACCCGAGGAGATCGAGTTTCTCCGCTGGCGCAAAGAGCGCTGGATGAAGCTAGCCCACTTCCCCGGCGCAATTTGGCAAAGCCCGGGCTTTGTGCTTCGCCACGGCATGAAGATGCTGGCCCACACCTTCCGCGGATGCACCTGGCGAACCTTCTTGCGACTGGAAGACGACCGCGAAGCTTTCAGTCGTTATCGGGCCATCCGGGCGTTGGAACGGGACTATATCTGAGCCTTCTTTCTGAAATCCCGACCCTGAACTTCATCCCTATCAGATCGGGTGATCGGATCATTGGGTGATCGGAAACCCGAAGACTCCCAATGTGCTCGGGCGAACCGTACAAGTAATTCGTCACTCACACGGATGGCCCGATGACCCGATCTACCGATCACCCGATCTCATACGGATCCCTCGCTCCGCTTCGGGATTTCAGAGAGAACCGATTTTCCTTCACCGCTTGCCCCAACGAATGCTTGCTCCTTAATGACTCTTGAAGTACTGTACCGCGCGTTCGTGCTGTTTGGCCTTCTCGAGCGATGAGAACGTTCCCAAGTTGCGTCGCTTCCCTGTCTTGGCATTCTTCTTTCTTGAATACAGGCGGTACTCCCCGGACCTCAATTTGCGGATCATGACTACAGCCTTCTAATAATTCGATGCGAGATCTTTACCGTAAAGAGTGTGCGCTTCCACCATCCACAAAGCAACGTGTGTTCGTTTCCGAACGGCCAATCCCACAAGCGCGCAGAGTGCCGGCTTTAAAGTGTCAGAGTTCGCCCTCATCTTTCTGCTTTTTCAAACACTTAGGATTTCCGCCGATTGGTATCTCTGTTGCTGTTTTTGAGTAGGATAAGCTCGCCCTAGAGACGAATAACGGAGGAGCCATGGCACGAATTGAGCGGATTCGAGAAGTCGTAAGCGGCCCTGTGGACATGGATCAGTGGAAGCTGAAGACCGACGCGGGATGGAAGCTGGTGGCCCTGGAGTGGCGTCGCGAGATAGAAGGCGAGGAGCCCGAACAAACCATCATCATGGAGGAAATCCCGTACGGACTGCGCGTGGCCAACGACTGCACGCGGCTGGAGGAGAATCCAGAGGAACGCAACACTTTGGTTCAGATGATGGAGCTGATTGTGCAGGACCACACATTGTCCGAGGCCGCAGCTGAGCTGACGCGCCGCGGGCTTCGCACCCGGGGCGGCGCGCCTTGGACCCCTGTGGCTGTGTTCAACATGCTGCCTCGACTCATCGAAGTCGGGCCCAAGATCTTCTCGAGCGACGACTGGGAGGAGCGGAGAGAGCGCATTCTCAAAGCTGTGTGATCGCAACTGGCGGCCAACCACTCCAGGCCGATACAATCTCTCCATGAATGGCCACGGTCGACTTACGCAACCGATTGGCCTCGCAAACGCATGGCGACAAATAACGGCCTGGTCTTCCTGTTCGACGTAGACGACACTCTGCTCGACAACGATCGCGTCACCGACGATCTGAAACGGTATTTGACCCAGCAGGTCGGCGCCGAGCGCCAACAGCGCTACTGGGATTTCTTCGAGCAGTTACGATCGGAGCAGGGCTACGCCGATTACCTCGGCGCTTTGCAACGCTATCGCATCGAATACCCGCGCGATCCAGGCCTGCTCACGGTCTCGCGCTTCCTCATCAATTATCCATTTGCCACTCGTCTCTATCCGGACTCGTTGGACGTGGTGGAGCACGTGAAGCAATGTGGGCAGGTGGTTGTGCTTTCAGACGGCGACGTAGTCTTCCAACCGCTGAAGGTTGACCGATCGGGCATTTCGGAAACCTTCAATGGCAATGTTCTCATCTACATCCACAAGGAACAGGAACTCGACGACGTGGAAAAGCGATTTCCCGCGCAACACTACGTCCTGATCGACGACAAGCTGCGAATCCTGGCGGCAGTCAAGAAGTATTGGGGAGCGAAAGTTACCACCGTCTTTCCCAAGCAAGGACACTACGCGAAAGATCCGCAGGCGCTGGCAAGCTATCCGGCTGCGGACCTCAGCGTGGAGCGAATCGGTGATCTTTTGCAATATGATTGTGAAAGCTTCGTGACTGCTGTGAGAAAGTAGATTTGAAAAGGGCCCAGCCCATGCCTCTTGCAGCTTGTCATCCCGTGTATGACGACAACGGCCGGTGTCAAGGGACAAAAGCAGACACGAGTGCGTCTCTCTGCAGTAACCCGCCAAAGAGCCGGGGGCGACGTGGCTGCCGGCCAACGAGCACAATCTCAGAGCCTTTCCCTTTATAAGAAGGGTTTTGCTTTTGCTTTTTTCTGCCTT